>Ga0299906_10001274_pt1 | contig 21718 bp, 25 predicted proteins | sample RVTome_14_FD_200259 | JGI IMG/M metagenome (GOLD analysis project Ga0299906, IMG submission 200259) | Soil microbial communities from uranium-contaminated site in the Upper Colorado River Basin, Wyoming, United States - RVT145D125 (version 2) ...
CGCGCTGTCGCGCTGGCTGACGAGCTGTGGCCAGCGCCCGCCGGCCGCGAGACCCTCGAAGACGTTCGCGGCACGCAAGGCCTGGTATTGGGGATACAGGTGGGTGGAATAGGTGTTGCCGTTGAACTCGCTTCGCTGCTCCACGAGGAACAAGCGATCCGGATCCTCGACCGGTAGCGGATGCAGGAGCACGGCCGACAGCAGTGACCACACCGTCGCGGCTCCGCCGATCCCGCACGCCAGCGCGAGCACGGACGCCACGGTCGCTGCGGGGGTCTTGACGAGACGACGCCAGGCGAAGCGAACGTCGTCAGTCCAGGAACCGCCCATCAACGCGCGGTGGCTGCGCCGTCGCTCGTCCCTTTCGCGCTTGCAGACACAGGCCCGGGGGCCTGTCAACGGGTGCAACAGATTCGTAATGGGGTCGGGCGTCGTTGGACGACCTGAGGCTGAGCTAGAGCCGGCGGATCGCCACTGGAAAATCGCGCCACACGGGAACGCCGCAGAAGTGAGTCCCCTCGGTGCAGCGCGGAGAGATCAGGCCGTTCCGGACCACGCACGGCGGGCCGATGTGGCGGGCGAGGCGCGGATGCACGGCGCGCACCTGCTCCAGCTCGTCCATGGACGCGAGGTAGATCTCCTCCTGCGCGTTGAAACAGGTGCGCAGCGTCCACTTGTGGAGCAGCGCCAGGAGCGACCCCGACTCCACGAAGCGCAGCGTCTTGGCGTTCGGGAGCACGTACAGCGCGAACTCGAGCGGCACGCCCAGGGCCAGCAGCCTGTTCTTGGCCGTCCACGCCTCGGCCATCGCCTCGTCGTAGACGGCCCGGGCGCGCGGATTGGCGGCAATCAGGCGCGGCGTGATGAAGTCGGGCGTCTCCGTGTCGGCAAACGTCATCAGCGGACGCGAGGCCGGTACCATCCGGTGCCGCTGGTCCTGCGAGTCGGCCGTGTGGCTGAGCCGCTTCTCGAACGTGTAGCTCGCGTGATGCAGCGCCCGCATCAGCGGCGAGTGGTACGACACGTTCATCACTTCCAGGCGGTACCGGTTCCGCGCCGGGTTCATCACGCGGTCGAGCGCCTCGTCGTCGGGCAGCTCGGCCGCCGTCAGGCCGAAGACCGACCGCACGCCCTCGGCGACGACGGCTTCGGCCTCGGGCGAGACGTCGCGCAGGCGGGACCAGCGCCCGCCGAGCCGGGCGTCGAACTCACGCGCGAAGCAGTCCGCGCCGCGGCGCGGCGCCGGGAAGTCCGCCTCGGGCACCTCGACGGCCGGCATGGGCTCCAGACCGACCTTCTCGAAGAAGTTCGGATCCCATTCCTTGACGAGCCGGATCATCTCCGAAACCACTGCGCGCGTCTCGTGCGGCGCGTCCCCGGTGTGCATCATCCGGTACAGCCGGTGCAGGACGATGCCCGACACCGTGTGCACCATCGACGTGAAGGCCCCGATCGGGATGACGTAGCGGGCCGTCTCGATGGCGCGCTTCTCGGCGTCCTTCTCGACCTGCTTCAGCCGGCGCGGATCGCTCGTCGTACGGATGTACCGCAGCTCCTTGAGGATCGCCAGCGCGTCGTCCTTGAGCAGCGACGAGAGCTCCGCGTAGCGGTCCCATGCCCGCACGACGGCCGCCTCGTAGACGTCGCGCGCCTCGCCGTCGACGGGCGGCACGCAGGCGCGCGGCTCGCGCAGCTTCACGTAGCGCTGGCTCGACTGCTCGCTGTTGTAGAACGGATACGAGTGCAGGAACGTCCAGACGAACTGACGCGAGACGTTCTCGAGCCCGAACTCGAAGTGGGCGTGCTGATACACCGTGTGATGCCCGGCGTCGAAAGTGAGCGCGCCGATCGTGTCGCGCTGCGCGTCGGTGACCTCCCGGGCGTCGATGACGCGCGGCGAATAGCAGGTGCGTGCCGCCGCGATGGCCCCGTCGAAGGGCGTCATCGGGGCCGTCCGCAGCGTCACCCGCGGAGGCCCCGTCGAGAGCGTGGCGGTCACTCGTCGTCCTTCGCGTGATACCGGGAGTACTCGTCGAGGTAGGTGAGCGTCTGCATCGACGTCATGCGGTCGAAGAACAGGACGCCGTCCAGGTGATCCGTTTCGTGCTGCGCCACGCGTGCCGCGAAACCCTGGAGCCCGTACTCGAGCGTCCTGCCATGCCGATCAAGGCCCGTCACGGCGACCTCGGTGAAGCGGGGCACCATGCCGCGGATGTCTGGGACGCTCAGGCACCCCTCCCAGCCCTCCTCGCGCTCCTGCCCGACGGGCGTGATCTCGGGGTTGATCAGGACCTGGGCCTCGGTCTTCGGCCCTGGCTCCTCCTCGAGCAGCGCCACGAACAGGCGGACGCCCTCGTGCACCTGCGGCGCGGCCAGGCCGACACCGTGGTACTCGTGCATCGTGTCGATCATGTCGTCGATCAGCTTCTGGAGGAGCGGATCGCCCAGGCGCGCCGCGTCGAGCGGCCGTGCGCGCTCCCGCAGCACGGGATGGCCCATCTGCGCGACCTTGAGTATCGACATCTCCGGAGATTATAAAGGTCTGTGCTTCCGCACGACGAACGCCCGTACAGCTTCTGCCCGTTGTGCGGCGCCGGACTCGAGCTGCGCTCGCTGAAGCCGACCGACCCCGATCGGCTCGTCTGCCTCGGCTGCGGCTTCATTTTCTATCAGGACCCCAAGGTCGCCGTCGGCACGATCATCTCCGACGAGCGGAGCCAGATCCTGCTGCTGCGGCGGGCGATCCAGCCCGGCTACGGCAAGTGGGTCTTCCCGGGTGGCTTCGTGGATCGGGGCGAGCCGGTGATCGACGCCGCGCACCGGGAGGCGCGCGAGGAATCCGGGTTCGAGATCCGCATCGATCGGCTCCTGAACGTCTACTCGTACCGCGGCTCGTCCCCGGTGATCATCGTCTACGTGGCCTCCATCGCGGGTGGCGCCCTCGTGTGCGACGAGGAGAGCCTGGAGGCCCGGTTCTTCACGGCCGAGGCCATCCCCTGGGAGGAACTGGCATTCAAAAGTACACACCAGGCATTAAGGGAGTTCCTGATCACGAAATCGTAATGGGGTCGGGCGTCGTTTTCGTGTGATCGTGGGGGAAAGAGTGCAGGAGCGCTTCTTGCTGCACACGCACCCGGAGATTGCCATGCGACTTACAGCCCCTGTCGTTCTGATCGCTCTTCTCGCCACGTTTGGCTGCGGGGATTCCATGGGACCCTCGGGCCCGTCGGGCACGCTGAACGTCCGCCTGACTGACCTGCCGTTCGACGATGGCATGGCCGTGTTCGTCACCTTCGAGGAAGTGGCCGCTCACCGCGCCGACGGCGAGTGGGAAACGCTCGCTTTCGCCGACGGCGGCATGACGCGCACGTGCGACCTGAAGCTGCTCCAGAATGGCGCGGAGGACGTGCTGGGTACCGACGTGCTCCTGGCCGGCTCGTACACGCAGATCAGGCTGCTCGTGGCCAGCGCCAAGCTCTTCTTCGACAACGAGAGCACCGGGCCTGCGTGTGACGCCATGCTCACCGAGCCCGAGGGCGCCAGCGCCGACGTGAACGTCCCGTCCGGCGAGGTGAGGCTCAATCCGCAGGGGCCCTTCGAGCTCGAGGCCGACAGCACGGTCACCATCCTGCTCGACTTCGACGGCAGGGCGTCGATCAACCAGCTGGGCAATGGCGGCTACAACATGACGCCGGTCATTCGGATCGTCGAGATCAACGGCGTCCCCGAGCCGGCACCCGAGGCGCCCGCCGAGTAGCGGCACCCTGAACCGCACGAACGAGACCGCTCGAGCCGGCTGCGCGTCGCAGCGTTGACTGTTCCGCGCGGTCGTGCTCTGCTGTCTCTCGGGCCGACCGTCGGATGCCCGGGAGGGCGTATGCCGCTGACCGCTCGCACGCAACGGATGGCTCTCGGGGCCATGCTCGTCGCCGCAGTCGCCTCACACGACTCCGTCGTCACGCGGCTCGTCGTCGCGGCGGCTCAGACGCCCTCACCCGTCAGCCGGACCGAGGCAAGCAGACCCGGACTGGCACCACAGGGCGAAGAGCCCGCGGCGTCCGACGATCGGGAGCAGACCGGGCCGGCGCAGCAGGATCTGCGGACGGTGCCGAGACAGGTCCTGATCTCGGTGCAGTGGCCGGCGGGACCGGGCCTGCCAGACCTCCAGCAGCCCGAGGGATCGACGCTCGAGATTCCGGACCGGGACGTCGGGACGATCACCAGGAGTCTTCAGGGGCGATCCGGCGAGCTCGGCCTCAGGCCGACGGTGCTCGACGAGGAGCAAGGCCTCGTGCGCATCGACATCCTGACGAAGAGCTCCGATCGAACGGCGCCCTACTTCCGTGTCGAGGAGTCGTTCGAGCTCCTTGTCGGCGCCCAGGGCGTCCGCTCCTCCGTGATGTCCGGGGCCACGATCGCCGCCACCGAGATCCGCTTCGCCGGCACGGACGCGGAGGTGACGCCGGCCGCTCCCACGAGGCGGCCTCCGGGGGATATCGTGCGGGCGCCGATCCCCGGCAGCCCGGCGCTCGCCAGCAGACCTGGCCCGCCGACTCCTGCGCTGCTGGAGGCGGTCGGAACGCAATCGCCACCGTCGGTTCCCACCGAGCCGATCGTGCTTCGGATCGGGCTGCCAACCGGCGGGGCGCCCGTACTGACCTTGCCGGAAGGAACGGTGGGCACGATCGAGCTTCCGGACGAATCCGTGTACGGCTTCCGACCGACGCGCTTCGTGCCGCTCGGGCGCCGCGCCGGATCACCGCCCATGCGGCGAGGCGTCGTCCGCGTCGAGATCCTCGATCTCGCCCGCGATCTCGAGACGCCGCTCGGGATCGTGGAGCTCGACGGCGACCGCGCCGTCCGCTCGCCAACCTTGCCGGCGTTCACGATCGCTGTCGTCGGCCCCGGCGCGAGGCGCGGGCGCTGACGGATTCGAAACCGGGTTCACAGTGGGGTCTGACCCTGTTTTGATAGGCTGTGGGCATGGCCAAGACACTGCTCGAGGAAGCCCTCGAAGGCTGGCAATACACGCGCGACGGCGTGATCGCCGAGCTCGCGAACATCCCCGCCGACAAGTTCGGCTTCAGCCCCGCGCCCGGCGTCAGGACGGTGGCCGAGCTGGCCCGCCACATCATCGAATCGGGCACGGTGATGGCCGGCGAGCTGAGCTGGCCCGACGGCAACTTCACGCGCCAGGGGTATCCCGACTTCCTGAAGGAGTACGCCGGCGGGCTCGACCCCAGACAGGACAAGGCGTCGCTCGTCGCGCTCATGCGGGCCACGGTCGAAGACGGCAGCGCGAAGATCCGCACGGCCGGCGAGGGTCACATGCTGAAGCCGATCACGCAGTTCAACGGCGAGCCTGCCGCGCGCCTGTCGTGGATGAGCCACGGCGTGGCCCACGAGGAATACCATCGGGGCCAGATCTGCCTCTACGAGCGAATCCTCGGCCTGGTGCCGGCGCTGACGAAGCTGATCCACGGGGGATAGTCACAAGCTGGTACTCTGTTTGCGAGTCATGGCACGGCCGAGCTGCCGCCACCTCCGGCGGCAGCGGCCTGCTGGAGGACGTGTATGCGTATCCGATCGATGCACCTGGTCCTGGCCCTCGCCGCACTGTGGCTGTTCGCCCAGCCCGCGGCGGCGCAGAACTTCGGCGTGCGCGCCGGCGCGAGCGCCAACCCGGACCAGTTCTACTTCGGCGTGCATGCCGACACCGGACCCATCGTCGAAGAGCTGCACTTCAGACCCAACCTGGAGCTCGGCGTGGGCAACGACCTCACGCTGGTCGGCGTCAACTTCGAGTTCGTCTATCCCTTCCCCATCGAGGACACGGACTGGAACATCTACCCCGGCATCGGGCCCGCCCTGAACATCGTGAACTTCAACGACAACACCGACACCCACGGCGGGATCAACATCGTCCTCGGCGTCGAGCACCGGGACGGATTCTTCGCCGAAATCAAGGTTGGCGCGATCGACTCTCCGGACTTCAAGTTCGGCGTCGGCTACACCTTCGGCCGCTAGTCCCCTGGCGGTAGCAGGGCGCGCGGCACGCGACAGGGCACGGCTCGTTCCGCGGCGCGCGGGACGAGCCGTCGGCACATCCACGTTCGTGATGGAAGCCGGGCGCGGAGTCGCGAGCGAGGAGGGTTCATGCAGATTATTCGACCCGTGGCATACGCGGTCCTCGTCGTCGCCGTCTCGACGCCGGCGGCATCGGCACAGACCACCGCTGGCGTGGATCCGGCCACGCAGAAGCCGGGCATGGCGCCCCGGCCGCCGCTGCTCTACAGCGAGTCGTGGCGACTGCCGCCCCACACGGGCGAGCCGAACGACGAGAACATGCGCTTCACGACGCAGGTCGTCACCAATCCCGCACTCGAGGTCACGCTGCTTGGCCCCGACGCCTCGGTCGTGCGCGCGGCGGAGCACGAGGAGCGCGTCGATCTGTGGAACGGCATGGCGACCTCGCCGGTGGCGCTGACGATTCGCGACCGGCGGAGCTACGTGGACCTGACCGGCGCCGCCCGCCTCCGGTGGATCGTGCGGACCAACGCCATCCACACGCTGCACCCCGTGGTGAGACTCGCCGACGGTCGTCTCATCGTCGGCGATCGAGGCATCGACACGCACGGGGAGTTCCTGACCGTCGAGGTCGCCTTCAGCGGCATGCGCTGGTACGGGCTCGATCCGGATCGCGTGATCGTGCTGACCGAGGTCGTCAACCCCGACCTGCGCCGGGTGGACGAGGTCGGCCTGGCGGCGCTCGCCCCGGGCGGCGGCCACGGCATCGCCGGCTCGGCAAACCTGTCCACGGTGGAGCTGTACGCCTACCCGGTACGACGCTAGAGCAGCCCGTCGTGGAACTGACGGGGCTTCCGCCGCGCCGCTGGCACCTCCGGCGAACCGGTCGGTTTCCGTCGGCAGCCTTTACAGATCCGTAAAGCCGCGATGTGCAGTTCCGCATCATGGCGTGCATGGCCGGCCCGAAATCGCGAGGCGCGGATTTCGCATCAGCCATCCGGTCATGAGCATCTGGAACGAGTTCAAGAACGCGATCCTGCCGTGGCTGCTGGCGGGCGGCGTCGTGGCGTTTCTCGCGATCGAGCATCGGCGGACGACGGGCGCCCTCGTTCAGGCCAACGAGCGCCTGGCGACGGCTGTCGAGGAGCAGGGCAAGGCGCTCGAAGGCGTCCGCGACCTGCTCGCCTCCCAGGGATACACGCTGCCCCCTTTAGCCGCAGAGCAGTGATTCGCGGGCTTCGGGTGCCTGTGCGCCTGACGTCGCGCGAAGCGCTGCGCATGCTCGACCTGGTCGACATCTGGGCCGCCCGCACCGGGCAGGAGGTCCGGCTCGTGTCGGCCAACGACCACGTGCACACGCGGGGGTCCGCGCACTACGCAGGCCTCGCGCTCGATCTCCATTCGTCGGATCCCGATGGCCTGGCGGCCACGATGCGCCACGCGGGGTATCGCGTGCTGTGGCGCGTGCCCGGCCACTACGCGCACGTGCACGTGGAACCCGACGACGCCAAGGGCCTGGAGCCGCGCCCGAACCCGCCGGTGATGCTGGCCCAGCGCCTGGCGGCGATGGCGGCGAGCGTCGGCCGCCCGCCCGTGCGCTAGTTCGTCCCGGAACGACGGTCAGGCCAGCCACGGCCTTCCGGGACACGACTACCTGAGCGCCTCCGCCAGCGGCCGGCGCTAGGCGATGGTGACGTCCCTGGCCAGGTAGACGTCCTGGATGGCGTTGAGGAGCGCCGCGCCGTCCTTCATCGGCCGCTGAAACGCCTTGCGGCCCGAGATCAGCCCCATGCCGCCGGCACGCTTGTTGATGACGGCCGTCTTCACCGCTTCCTTCAGGTCACCTTCACCGGACGAGGCGCCGCCCGAGTTGATGAGACCCGCGCGCCCCATGTAGCAATTCGCGAGCTGGTACCGCGTCAGGTCGATCGGGTTGTCGCTCGACAGCTCCGAGTACACCTTCGGGTGGGTCTTGCCGAACTTCACCGCGTTGTAGCCGCCGTTGTTCTCGGGCAGCTTCTGCTTGATGATGTCGGCCTCGATCGTCACCCCCAGGTGGTTCGCCTGCCCGGTCAGGTCGGCGGCCAGGTGGAAATCGGCTTCCTTCGTCTTGAAGGCCGGGTTGCGCAGGTAGCACCAGAGCACGGTGAACATCCCCAGCTCGTGCGCCTGCTGGAACATGGCGCTCACTTCCTGGAGCTGCCGCTTGGATTCCTCGGACCCGAAGTAGATCGTCGCGCCCACCCCCGTCGCCCCCATGTCGAAGGCCTGCCTGATCGAGGCGAAGCGGATCTGGTCGAAGGTGTTCGGGTAGGAGATGAACTCGTTGTGGTTGAACTTGAGGATGAAGGGAATCCGGTGCGCGTACCTGCGGCTGACGGCGCCGAGCACGCCGAGCGTCGAGGCCACGGCGTTGCATCCTCCCTCGATCGCGAGCTTCACGATGTTCTCCGGCGCGAAGTACTCCGGGTTGGGGGCGAACGACGCGCCGGCCGAGTGCTCGATGCCCTGGTCCACCGGAAGGATCGACACGTAGCCGGTGCCCGACAGGCGGCCGGTCGAGAGCATCGACTGCAGCGCGCCGAGCACGCGCGGCGAACGGTCCGAAAGCCCATAGGCCCGGTCCACGTAGTCGGGACCCGGCAGCAGGAGGCTCTCCTTCGGGATCGTCCGGCACTGATGCTCCAGGAGGCCGATGTCGTCTCCCAGGATGGCCACGATGCCGTCGAAGCCGGTGGCGCTGCGCGCCGATGCACTTGAAGCCACGTACGTCTCCTCGCAAGAATCGATTTTCGATCCTACACCGGGCGAGGCCGGCCCCAGAACGCCAAGAACGTCTGCAGGACTGGCGCTTCGAGACAGCAACTGACGGGCCCGATGGCGTAGAATTCGGCCGATCGGCGGCGCGTACGACATTCGTCCAACACGAGGTTCTTCATGCACCCGCGCCCACTCGCACTCATCGGCTTCCTCGCGGCGGCCGTCGCTACCGCCTCGGCCGTGCAGCATTGCCCGGCGCTCGCGGCCCAGGCCCCCGACAGCGCCCAGACCGCGGACTGGACGACCGAGCAGGACCACGCGGACATGATGCGGCAGCTCGGGATCACGAGGCTGCGGCCGGGACCCGCGGCGGACGCCGACGCGCCGAACGCCGCCAACTACGACGAGGCGAAGGCCAACCCGTACCCGAACCTGCCGGACCCGCTCACGCTGAAGAACGGCCGCAGGGTCACCTCGCCCGAGACGTGGTTCTCGCAGCGGCGGGCCGAGATCCTCGAGGACTTCGATCGGGAGGTGCTCGGGCGCGTCCCCGCGTCGGTGCCGGCCGTCACGTGGACGGTCGTCGAGACCGCCCAGGGCATGGTGGGCGACCGTCGCACGGTCGGCAAGATGCTGCGTGGCCGCCTGGACAACTCGGCGTACCCCGCAATCGAGGTCGAGATCCAGATGACGCTCGTGACACCGGCCGATGCCGAAGGACCGGTGCCCGTGATGATGATGTTCGGCGGCGCCCGGAGCATCCCCGGCGGCGTGCAGCCGGAGGCAGGTCCCGGGCGCTTCGGCAGGCGCGGCGGCGGCGGGCCTCCACAGCCATCCGACCCGCCGGCCACCGAGCAGCTCATCGCCGCCGGCTGGGGCTACGCGCAGCTCAACCCCACGAGCGTGCAGGCCGACAACGGCGCGGGCCTGACGAAGGGCATCATCGGCCTCGCCAACCAGGGACAGCCGCGCAAGCCGGACGACTGGGGCGCGCTGCGGGCCTGGGCCTGGGGCGCCTCGCGCGGGCTCGACTACCTGGAGGCGGACCCGACCGCCGACGCCACTCGCGTCGGCATCGAGGGCGTCTCGCGCTACGGCAAGGCGGCGCTCATCACCATGGCGTACGACCAGCGGTTCGCCGTCGTGCTCGTCGGCTCCTCGGGCGAAGGCGGCGCCAGCCTGCATCGCCGCAACTTCGGCGAGGCCGTCGAGAACCTGACCGGTCGAGGCGAATATCACTGGATGGCCGGCAACTTCCTGAAGTACGGCACTGCGGAATCGAGCTTCGGCAGCATGAACGCCGGCGATCTGCCGGTGGACTCGCACCAGCTCATGGCGCTCTGCGCGCCGCGGCCCGTGTTCATCAGCTACGGCATCCCCGAGCGCGGCGACGCGCACTGGCTGGACCACCAGGGCAGCTACATGGCGGCGGTCGCGGCAGGGCCGGTGTTCCGTCTGCTGGGCGCGAGAGACCTCGGCACCTCGGACGACTACAACTCGGAGCGGATGCCGGCGGTCAACGTCTCCGTGCTCGACGGCGAGCTCGCCTGGCGGCAGCACGACGGCGGGCACACCGACGGGCCGAACTGGCACTACTTCATCCCGTGGGCCAGCCGGATGCTCCAGGACGCGCCCCGGTGAGAGGCGGCCTCGGCGCTGCCTTGGTGCTTCTGATGGCCTCGGCGGTCGGCGCCGGCGCGCTTGCGCAAGGGGGACGCGGGAGTGAGGCTCCGGATCGTCCCGCACCGCGCACCGACCCCAACTCGCGGATCGCCCACGAGCAGCTCCTCGAGAAGGCCCGGAGCGGCCAGATCGATCTGTACTTCGCGGGCGACTCGATCACGCGCCGCTGGGGCGCCACGGACTACCCCGAGTTCCTCGCGCACTTCCGGCGCACGTTCCATGGCTGGAACGCCGCCAACTTCGGCTGGGGCGGCGACCAGACGCAGCACATCCTGTGGCGGCTCGAGAACGGCGAGCTGGACGACGTGGATCCGAAGGTGGTCGTGCTGCTCGGGGGCACGAACAACGTCGGCCGGGCGATGCCGCCAGGCGGCGACGACGACAAGGCCGCCGGGATCGCGCGCGGCATCGCCGCGATCGTCGAGTCGGTCCAGGCGCGCGCGCCCGAGGCGACCGTCATCCTGATGGCCGTCTTCCCGCGCAACGACAACATGGCGGTGCTCTCGACGATCGCGAAGATCAACGAACGGATCGAGAAGCTCGCCGACGGCGACCGCGTGCGGTTCCTCGACATCAACGACCGTCTGGCGGACGCGCAGGGTCGCCTGCGAGACGGCATGAGCCCGGACGGGCTGCACCTGGCCCTGCCGGGCTACGAGGTCTGGGCCGACGCGCTGCGGCCGCTGCTGCTGGGGCTGCTCGGCCCGCCGGCGGCCGAGGATTACGCGCCGCCACCCACGGGCGACCCCAGCGCAGCCGGACGTGGCCGCGCACAGGCGCAGCCGACGCCTCCGCCGACGTCCCCGCCCACCTCGGGGCCGGCCGAGGACGGCACGCCCGCATGGTTCCTCCAGGGCTCGTTTCCGGACCCCGGCGGCAACACGTCGGTCGACGCCGATGGCACGGTCACCGTGCTCCCGCGGGGGCGGGGCCGCGGCGCCGCGCCGCCGCCGAGCGGCGTCGAGCGCCTGCCGCCCACGCCGTTCTGCGACGGCGCGCCCCTGTGCGGCAACCGCCTCACGCCGGGACGCCAGGAGCTGCAGCGCGTCCAGTTCGAGCAGACGCTCGGCTACGAGTTCACTTATCCGTACGTGCTGCCGCCCGGCAGGGACGGCGTCATCACGGGCGGCGTCCCGGCCGTCGCGCTCGACTCGAAGAGCAACCTCTGGGTGTTTCAGCGAAAGCCGCCCGGCAGCTCGCAGCTCTTCAAGTTCGGCCCCGATCACGAGCTGATCCTCGAGATCGCTCCGGACGTCATCGGCTACCAGGAGAAGGCCCACGGCATGGCCGTGGACAGGGAGGACAACGTCTGGATCGTCGACACCAACGGCGCCAGCGTCGTGAAACTCAGTCCAGAGGGCGAGTTGCTGATGACGATCGGCGAGCGCGGCCGCCGCGGCGACTGGGACGAGGGGCGCGGGCTGCGTCGCCTGTGGCAGCCGGTCATGCTCGCCTTCGCGCCCAACGGCGACATCTACATCGGCCAGGGGCACGCCAACGAGAGCCCGAACGACGCGGGCTCGAACGACCCCGAGAACAACGTGGGCGCCGCGCGCGTGCTGCACCTCGACCGCAACGGCCGGTTCGTCAACCAGTGGTACGGCAACAGCGTGGGTCAGGGGAAGTTCGACTCGGTGCACGGCCTCGCGATCGATCCGACCAACGGGGACGTGTGGATCGGCGACCGCGAGCAGTACCGCATCGTCGTCTACAACAGCGCCGGGCAGTTCCTGCGGACGATGCAGATGCGCAACCTCGTCTGCGCGCTCCAGTTCGACGCCCACGGCAACCCCTGGATGGCAAGCGGCCAGGACGGGCAGTTCCTGAAACTGGACCGCAACGGCAAGGTACTGGGCGCCGTCGGCAACGGCATGGGCATCGAGCGCGGCCAGTTCATCGAGGCCAGCTACTGGGTCTTCGATGAGGACAACAACCTGTACGCCGGCGACACGAGCGTCGGGCGCGTCACGAAGATGATCGCGCCGTAGCCCGCGAGTCGTGTTCAGGGAGGCATTCGTGCGTGCACTTCTCCGGCTCCTCGTCGTGGCCTCCTGCGCGGCCGCCGTCGCGGCGCAGGCGCGCTCGACCTTCGACATCTACTTGATCGACGTCGAGGGAGGCAACGCCACGCTCTTCGTCGCGCCGTCGGGCGACTCGATGCTCATCGACACCGGCAACGGCGGCGCGGCCGCCGATCGGGACGCCTCGCGCATCATGGCGGCGGTGACCGACGCCGGTCTCGACCGCATCGACCATCTCGTGACGACGCACTACCACGGCGATCACTTCGGCGCCATGCAGGAGCTCGCGGGTCGGGTGCGAATCGGCAACTACATCGACCACGGCCCGACGGTGCAGTCGGGCGGCGCCGTGGACCAGTTCCTGGGCGAGACGTATCCGGCGCTGTACGCCTCGGCGGGACACATGGTGGTGGCGCCGGGCGACCGCGTCGCGATGGGCGGCCTCGACGTCCGGGTCGTCTCCTCGGCGGGCCGCGTCCTCCGGTCGCCGCTTCGCGGAGCCGGGGCACCGAACCCGGCCTGCGAGGCGTCGCCCCGCCAGGCGGACGACACTGGCGAGAACGCGCAGTCGGTGGGGCTGCACTTCGCGTTCGGGGCGTTCCGCGCAGCGCATCTGGGCGACCTGACGTGGAACACGGAGCTCGACTTGATGTGCCCGCTCAACCGGCTGGGCACGATCGACCTGCTCATCGTGTCGCATCACGGGCAGCCGAGCTCCAACTCACCGGCTCTCGTGCACGCGCTCGCGCCGCGTGCCGCAATCGTCAACAACGGCATCCGCAAGGGCGGGCAGCCCGAGGCGATGCGTGTGCTCTTCTCGACCCCCAGGCTCCAGGACATCTGGCAGCTCCACGTGTCGCAGCTCAGCGGACCGGAGTACGCCGTGCCGGAGCTGTTCATCGCCAATCTCGATCCGGAGCCCGCGGACAGCCCGGTGGAGGCGCCGTCGGCACCGGCTGGACCCGGCCGCGGCCGTGGCCGTGGCCAGTTCCCAGCCCACGACGGGCCGGCCCACTGGATCAAGGTGTCCGCGCGCGAGGACGGCTCTTTCACCGTGACCAACGCGCGCAACAGCTTCGGCAAGACCTACGCAGCGAGCCGGTAGGCTCGCCGCCGGCTTGGCTTCAGGTCATCATGGTCCTATAATCTGACCATGAAGGTCGTCAATGTCACAGAGCTCAAGGCTCACCTGAGCCGATACCTCAGGCTGGCCTCCCGGGGGGTGAGAATCACCGTGCGGGACCGCGACGAGCCGCTTGCCGAGCTGGGGCCGGCCCGGGCCGAGCCGCTCTCCTGGCGCGACCGTCTCGCGGCCGAAGGGCGGCTGCGACGGGGAACCCAGGACTGGAGCGGGCTCCAGATCTCGTCCCTCGGTCGACGAGTGGACATCCAGGCGTCACTCCGCGCCGTGCGGGACGATCCCGATGAAATACGTCGACGCGAGCGCGGTGCTCCGGATCCTGTTCGCTGAGCCGGGGCCCTCGGTCCGGTTCAACGCGGGCGACCACGTCGTGTCCTCGCAGGTGGTGGAGGTCGAAGCGTTCCGAGCCGTGGACCGCGAACGGTTGCTCGGCGCACTCGACGATGCGGAGACCGCGATCAAGCGGAACGAGCTGGGCGAGCTGCTGGCGAAGCTGGACCTGGCCGCCGTGGACGGCCAGGTGATCGAACGGGCGAAGGGCTCGTTCGCGGTGAACCTCCGCGCGCTCGACGCGATTCACGTGGCCACGGCCGAGATCCTGGCAGCCGGCGCGGACGAAGCCCTGGAGTTCTGGACGCACGATGAACGGCAGGCGACGGCCGCGCTCTCGCGCGGACTGACCGTGCGTGGGGTCAACTCGTCGACGTGATCGAACGTCGTCCCCCACGCGAGGGCGTCTAGGACTGACGGCACAGGGCGTCAGACGCCGAGGCACGACGCCGGCGTGTGGAGCCAGCACGTCGGGCCCGGCGCGTGGCGATCGCGCCGGAGCCGGGCCGGACGGAGGCAGCGGGCCCTTCGCCAACGCGGCCCCGATGGCCGGATTCAGCGAGTCGTCGCGAATGCCGGCGGCCGTGTAGATCATCACGAAGCCGAGCGTGCGAGCGTCGAGCGAACCGTCGGGAACGGTGGCACCGTCACCCTGCTTCACCCTCACCTGTTCGTACGCCGCCAGGTGGCGCGCAGCACGTCCCGCCAGATCGCCATCGATCTCGACGGCATGGACACCACCAGATGGGCCGACGCGCGCCATCAGCGCCGTGTAGTAGCCGAGCCCGCAGCCCACGTGCAGAACGCGGCTGCCGGCCTCGAGACACAGCGCATCGAGGGCGGGGAGGACAGCCGACGGACCGCCGTTGAAGAGCTGCCGTGCGAGATCGATGGCAACCGACACGTCCTGATAGACGTGACGGGGGTCGGCGTCCGGCGTAAGACGCCCTCCAGCGGGATCTCCCGCGCCGCGGACCGTCCAGGGCCCCGGCGGCAGGAACGCCTCGCGCGGCACGGCAGCGAGCGCGTCCACGAGCGCTGCGGTCCGTACGCCGACCCGGGACTGCATCTCCGCGGCGAACCGCTTCCGGACCGCCGCCAGGGCGCTCACGACGTCTTCTTCGTCCTCGTGCGTCCGCACTATGTGTAATTCCGGAATCAAACGCGTGCGGGATCAGCCCTTCGAGGCGGCCTTCGCGGTCACGGGGAACTCGTCGTGCTCCACGACGGCGTCGCGGACCGCGCTCTCGACCAGCTCCTCGATCGGCAGCGCCTGCTCGGCCGCCTCGACGTCGGCAAGACGGGCGCGCGTGAGCGGATTGCGTGGCGTGAACAGGGTGCAGCAGTCCTGGTCCGGCACGATCGAGATCGGGTACGTGCCGAGCCGCTGCGCCTCGGCCGTGATCTCGTCCTTGTCCATGCCGATGAGCGGGCGAAACACCGGCAGGCTCGCCACGCTGCCGATCACGGCGAGATTCTCGAGCGTCTGCGACGCCACCTGTCCGACCACCTCGCCGGTGACGAGCGCCTGCGCGCCGCGCGCGCGCGCGATCCGTTCGGCGATCCTGAGCATCAGCCGCCGGTAGACCACCACGCGCATCGGCCCTGGAATCGCGAGCACGACCTGCTGCTGGATCTCGCCGAAGGCCACCAGGTAGAGACGCGAGCGCTGCTGCCAGGTGGTGAGCAGCCGCACCAGCTCGCGCGCCTTCTCCTGTGACGCGCGCGACAGGATCGGGTAGCTGTGAAAGTGCACGAAGGTCACGGTGCAGCCTCGCTTCATCATCCTGTGGGCCGCCACCGGCGAGTCGATCCCGCCCGAGAGCAGGCAGGCCACGCGCCCCGCCGTGCCGGTCGGCAGTCCGCCGGGGCCGCGCTCCTTGCCGAAGTAGTAGAACACCTGGTCCGGGAGCAGCTCCACGTGGACGACGAGCTCGGGATGGTCGAGATTGACGTGCCAGCCGCGCGCCTGCTTGATGCGGCCGCCGACCTCGCGCTCGATCTGCGGCGAGGTCATGGGAAAGCGCTTGTCGGCCCGCCGCGCCGTCACTCGGAAGCTCCCGCAGGTCCGGTCGCCGAGATCGGAGAGGACCGCTTCGGCCACCGCGTCGAGGTCCAGCGCGGTGCGGCCCGCGTAGGAGAAGTTCGCGATGCCGAAAGTGCGGCGCAGGCGGTCGCTCACCACGTCGCGCGACGCGTCGGGCCCCAGCTCCACCTCGATCCGGCCCATCAGCGCGCGCACGGCGCGCACGTCCTGATCGGCCAGCGCTCCGCGCATGTTGCGGACGAGCCGCCCGAGGAACCACGGGCGGTTCTTCCCCTTGAGCGCGAGCTCCTGGTAGTGCACGACGATGGAATTCATGACCGGATGATCTCGAGCGCGGCCGCCGCGGCGGCATGACCGCTGACCACGGCGCCCTCGATGGTAGCGGGGAGCCCCGTGTCGATCCAGTCGCCGGCGAGCAGCAGTCCCGGGACGCCCGTGCGGGTCGGCGGCCGCGGGGGCTGGCCCGGCGCCACCGAGAAGGTGGCGCGCTTTTCGCGAACGACCACGGCACGGGTGAGCCCCGCGTCGCGGGCCTGCGGCAGCGCCGCGCGCAGCTCCTCGAGCGCCAGCGTGGTGAGGTCGGCGTTCTCGCGACCCACGAGCGCGCGCGCGCCGCTCGACACGAGCGAAAGGTGGGTGCTCGTCTCGCCGAACAGCAGGTGCTTGTCGAAGACCCACTGCATCGCTCGCCCGGGCAGACCCACGAACGCTCCAGTCGAGACAGGGCGATCGAACCACAGGTTCACCGTGACGATGGGCGACGCCTCGGTGGCCGAGGCCGCCTCGAGCACGGGCATGAGCGCAGCCGGTGGATCCTCGAAGACGTCCGGCAGCGCGTGCCATGCGGTGGCGCAGACGACGACCTTTGCCCGCAGCAGCCCGTCACGGACCCGCACGGCTCCAGGCCCGTCGGCGGCGCGCACGCGGGCGGGCGCGCTCGTGCGCACCTCCCCGCCGGCCCGCTCGACGTAGCCCCTCGCGGGCTCGGCATACAGCTCATCCAGCGCCTTGCGCGGCAGTCCCAGGGCCGAGTCGCGGCGATCGCTCGTGAACATGCCGGCGAGCACGGCGGCGAACATCGCTCCGGCGGCCTCGTCGATCGACTGGTTCAGCGCCGCCACGGCAAGGGGCTCCCACAGCAGCTCCACGAGGCGCGGCGTCTGTCCGTGCCGCGCGAGCCATTCGCGCACCGTCCGTTGCCCGTCACCCGGGGCGGCAGGCCCCCGAGGAATCCGCAGCAGCGCCACCCTGTCGCGCCATCCGATGGCGCTCCACCGCAGCGCGCCCGCGAGCAGGTGCAGCGGTGCCGGCACCGCCGGACAGGTGAGCCGCGACGCTACTCCCTGGCGATCGACGATGTCGACGGTGAGATTCGGCTGAAGGTGGACATCGCGTTCCACGCCGAGCCGTCGCAGGAAACGGAACGTCTCGTGGTACCCGCCGATGAGCACGTGCTGCCCGTTGTCCACGCGCTCGCCCGTGGCCGGATCGGTGAAGGCGCTGGCGCGGCCACCAAGCGCCGGCCGCGCCTCGAGCACCAGCACGCGCGCGCCCTGCTCTGCGAGCGCCGTGGCCGCGCTGAGACCGGCAAAGCCGCCGCCGATCACGATGACGTCTGGAGTCACGCGCCGTGCGGCCGGGCGCTCACGGCCGGCTGCCTCCGGCACGCGTTGCCGCCGACCGGGCGCTCCGCAGGCCCAGCAGCGTGGCCATCCACAGGCGCAGCGCGATGAGGGCGCGCCTCAAGCGTGGCACGCGGACGCGGGCACTGAACACGTCGTAGCCGCCCTGCTCGATTCGCCGGAGGATCTCGAAGTAGATCGCGCCCATGATCTCGGCCGCGAGCAGGCTTCGGACGTCGGCGGCCGGCAGCGCCTCGGCGGCGCGCTGGTAGAAGGCGCGCGCTCGCTCGCACTCGAACCGCAACAGCGCCACGACGTGCGGCGTCGCCTCGCCCATACCGAGGTCCTCTTCGTCCACGCCGAAGCGCTCCAGATCCTCGATCGGCAGGTAGATGCGCCCGCGGCGCAGATCGGCCGTGATGTCGCGAATGATGTTGGTGAGCTGCAGCGCCAGGCCGAGCTGCTCGGCGTACACGCGGACCCCCGGGTCCCGATAGCCGAAGATCTCCACGCAGACCAGGCCCACCGCCGAGGCCACCCGCCGACAGTACTGCTCCAGCTCGGCGAACGTCCCGTACCGCGTCCGCTCGAGATCCATCTCCACGCCGTCGATGAGCTCCTCGAAGCGGCGCCGCGGCAGGTTGAACTCGCGCACCCAGGGCTGCAGGGACACGCCCTGCGGCGTGGCCGGCGTGCGCTCGTAGACAGCCGCCAGTTCCTCACGCCAGCGGGCCAGCTCGCGTTCGGCCTGCTCGCGTGCCTCCGGCGCCAGGCCGCCGGCCCACTCGTCCTCGGGCACCACCTCGTCCACCGCATCGTCCACTGCGCGGCAGAAATCCCAGACGGCGATGATGGCCTGGCGCTTCTTCGGCGGCAGGACGAGGAAGGAATAGTAGAAGCTGGTGTCGCGGCTCACGATTCGGCGCCGCGCGGCATCCGGCCGCGCCCTCCCGACCAGACCACCGTGGCTGCGAGAAGACCCGGGAGGTCCGCGACGCCAATCGTCGGTCGCCGCGCCAGCACGTCCCAGCCCGTCCGTTCGAGGCGGTCGAGGATACGCGTGCCACCGAGCCATGTGGCGCGCAGCTCCCAGCGAAGCCGGCCCTGCACGGCGTCGCAGAGTGGGCGTCCCACGGCAAACAGCGCGCGCGTCCGCGTGGCGGCGTCGGCCACCGCCGCTCTCCATTCGGGCGAAAGGCGTCCGGCGCCGAGCGATCGCTCGTCGGCGCCGTGGGCCCGCAGCAGCTCGCCCGGTAAGTAGATCCGGCCGCGATCGAAGTCGATCTTCAGGTCCTGCCAGAAGTTGGTGAGCTGCAGCGCCGTGCAGATGGCGTCGGACCACCGGTCCAGCTCTTCGTCTTCGTGGCCCGCGATGCGGAGCACGAGACGGCCCACGGGATTGGCCGACCGGCGGCAGTAGTCCAGCAGATCGTCCCACGTCGCGTAGCGCGCCACGGTGACGTCCTGCCGGAAGGCGCTGAGCAGGTCCTCGAAGAGCGCGCGCGGCAGACGCCTTGCCTGCATCGTGGCGCCGAGCGCCGTGAAGATCTCGCGTGTATTGGCTGGCTCTCCTTCGTCGGGTGGCGATGGCGAGCCGTCGGGCCACGACACGGTGTCCTGCAGCCTGGCCAGCCAGCCGTCCAGCAGGTGAAGCCGTTCCTCGACCGATCGCGTTCCCTCATCGGCGAAGTCGTCGGCTGCCCGAGCGAAGGCGTAGACGGCGGCCACGTGCGGGCGCATTGCCGGCGGCAGCAGGAACGAGGCCACCGGGAAGTTCTCGTAATGCCGCCGCGCGTCGCGCGCGCACGACGCATAGGCCTGTGCCAGATCTACCATTCCGTCTCGGGCACACCGGCGCGATGGTTGGCGGCCCTGGCCATGACGAACAGCAGGTCCGACAGCCGGTTCAGGTACACGATCACCGGCGATTCCACGGCGCCGGGACCGAGCCCCACGACGCACCGCTCGGCGCGCCGGCAGATCGTACGCGCCAGGTGCAGCACCGCGCCGGCCGGCGAGCCGCCCGGCAGGATGAACCGCCGCAGCGGCGGCAGCTCGGCCTCGAGGCGATCGATCGCCTGCTCCAGACGCGCGATGTCGTCCTCTCCCACCGCCGCCTTGTTCACGTGGCCCGCGATGCGCTTGCCCGGATCGGCCAGCCGGGCACCGACAGCGAACAACTCCTTCTGCAGCCCCTCCACGAGGCCGGCGAGATCGGCATCGAGGCCGGCGGCTCGTGCGGCACCGAGACAGGCGTTCAGCTCGTCCACCTCGCCATAGGCGTTCACCCGCGCGTTGGCCTTCGAGACGCGCGAGTTGTCGAAGAGCGATGTCTCCCCGTCGTCGCCGGTCTTTGTGTAGATCTTCACGCGCGTGAAATTATAGGTGCCCGTGGCCGCCCCGTCCGCCCGCTCCGTCCCCGCGCGCTACCTGCCCGCGCCGGCCGCGCGCCGTCGCTTCCGCCGCCGCCTGCTGGCCTGGTACCGCGCCAACGGCCGGGACCTGCCGTGGCGCCGCACCGACGATCCGTATCACATCCTCGTCTCAGAGGTGATGCTGCAGCAGACCCAGGTGGACCGCGTGCTGCCGAAGTACCACGAGTGGCTGGGCCGCTACCCGTCGCTGGCCGCCCTGGCCGAGGCCGACGAGGGCGACGTCACCAAGACCTGGCGCCCCCTCGGCTACAACATCCGGCCCCGCCGCCTCCATGCCATCGCGCGCGAGTCGGTCGCCCGCTTCGGCGGGCGACTGCCGTCCGACGAAGCCACGCTGCTCTCGTTCAAGGGGATTGGCGCCTACACGGCCGGCGCGATCCGCAGCTTCGCCTTCGGACAGCGCGCGGCCATCCTCGATACCAACGTCGCACGCGTCCTGTACAGAGTGTTCATCGGACGCGGCGATCCCAAGGCCCATGCGATGAAGCGGCGCCTGTGGGCGATGTCGGAAGTGCTCGTGCCGCGCGTTCACGTCTTCGACTTCAACCAGGCGCTGATGGATCTGGGCGCCGTCATTTGCACCGCGCGGAAGCCGAAGTGCCCTGACTGCCCGATGACCCGACAGTGCCGGTCGTCGGCCAAGCTTGCGCCGAACGGCCGCGCATGATCCGCGTGGTGGCCGCCATCATCGAGCAGGACGGCAGGTTCCTGCTGACGCGCCGGCCTTCCGGCACGCACCTCGAAGGGCTGTGGGAGTTTCCCGGCGGCAAGATCGACGAGGGGGAGACGGACCAGCAGGCGCTCGTGCGTGAGCTGCGCGAGGAGCTGGACGTCGAAGCGATCGTCGGGAAGCTCGAGTTTCAGACGACGCATGCCTACCCGGAACGAACCGTCTCGCTCTTCTTCTATCGCTGCACGCTGCAGGGCCAGCCGCGGCCGGTGCTGGGCCAGCAGATCAGGTGGGTGACCCGCGAGGAACTGGCCGCGCTGGGCCTGCCTCCGGCCGACGAGGAGCTCGTCAGACGCCTGATCGACACGCCGCCGAGGTAGCCATCACGTCCGTTGCGACGCGTTGCTGACGCGCCGCTCTAAGGACCCTAAGCCAGGCCCAGGGTGACCGCGAGGGCCTCGTCGACGCGCGCCATCTCCTCGACCGTGAGGGTCGCGAGTCTGGACTTCAGGCGGCGTTTGTCGATCGAACGAATCTGATCGCCCAGCGCGCGACCCTGGCGTCCCTTCAGCTCCACGAGCGCCTCGCCCGGGTGCAGCGAATCGACGTTGCTCGTGACCGGAAGTACTACGACACGGGTCCCGTACCGGTTGCACGAGTCGTTCGAGACGACCACCGCAGGACGGGTCTTGCGAATCTCCGCGCCGACGACCGGATCGAGGTCGACCCAGGACACGTCGCCGCGTCGTGGCGGCCTGCTCACTCCGGCCAATCTTCGACCTCCGTGGCCGCCCAGTCCTGCGCTTCCGTGCGGCGCCACTTCTCCCGGGAAGCAGCGCGATAGGCCTCGTCGAACTCCTCACGCGACGGTCGCAGTCGCGCCCGGATGGCGTCGTTGATGAACCGGCTGATGCCCTTCGGCGGCAGGTCCCGCTTCAGGCGCTCGTGGACGTCTTCATCGATGGTGATGTTCAGGCGAACG
>Ga0299906_10001275_pt1 | contig 21707 bp, 15 predicted proteins | sample RVTome_14_FD_200259 | JGI IMG/M metagenome (GOLD analysis project Ga0299906, IMG submission 200259) | Soil microbial communities from uranium-contaminated site in the Upper Colorado River Basin, Wyoming, United States - RVT145D125 (version 2) ...
GGGCTCGATCCACACGGTGGAGAGGTCGGCCAGCCGGAACAGGGGATCGCCCGCCCTGACCATTTGTCCCGCGAAGACCCGCTTTTCCAGGATGTGCCCCGCGCTGGGTGCGCGGATCGTGAGCCCGCGGCGCACCGTGCCGCTCCGCTCCAGCTCGGCGACCTCCTGGTCCGCGATCCCCCAGAGCGCAAGCCGCCGGCGGGCGGATGCCACCAGGGAGTCCCCGCCCGCCGTAGCCGCGAGCCGGCGGGCCAGGAGGAGCTCCTCCTGCGCGGCGACCAGCTCCGGGGCATACAATTCCAGGAGGGGCTGTCCCGCCTGCACGTACTGGCCGGTTTCGTCGGCGTGCAGGACCTCAACCCAGCCATCCACGCGCGGGTTCACGATCGTGAGGCTGCGTTCGTTGGGCAACGCCGTTGCTACCGCGCGCACGGCACGATCCAGCTCAGCCTCCTGCGCCACGGCGAAGGTCACGCCCGCCAAGGAGGCTTGCGTCGCGCTCAGGGTAATCGCGCGGCTGCCCATGTTCATCCCCGGCATGCCGGCCATGCTGCCGCTATCGCTCTGTCCCTCCGATCGCCCGGCGGGCCGGCTGTCGCCGCCGCAGGTGGCGAGGAGAGCGGCCATCGAGGCCGCCATCACTGCTCTCATGGGTACCATTCCTCTCCGGTGAGGGCCGCCAGGAGGCCCCAGGCAGCGCCGTAGTCCGCGGTGAGACGCGCCAGGCGAAGCTGGGCGCGGAACAGATCGTCTTGGGAATCGAGCACGGCGCCGAAGTCGATGGCTCCCACCTGGTAGCGCCGCACCGCGGAGGTGCTCGCCGCCTCGGCCAGCGGTACGATCTCGTCGGCGGTCTGGAGGATCCGGCTTTTGAGGGCCCGGACCGTCGCGAGGACGCCGAGCAAGTCGCCGGTGAGCCGGGCACGAGCGTCCTCATACTCAGCCCGCGCCGCCAGCAAGTCGTGGCGCCCGGCCTCGGCGGCCGGGTGCTGCTTCCGGGCGGCGTAGAGCGGCAGCGAAACACCGAACAACGCGGTCACGAAGGGCTCCCGGCCGCCCAGACGAATGCCTGTCTGAACTCCGATCGTGAGATCCGGCCGCGCGGCGAGGTCCAGTACCGCAACCGCCCGCTGGGCACGCGTGATGTCCGCGCCCGAAGCCCGCAGCTCCGCGTTGTTGGCGACCATGGTGTCGCGCGCTTCGGCGTCGCCCGGAACGGAATCCTCCCGGAGGCCGGGGAGCGCTGCGGGTGAGGCGAGCAGCGGCGTGGCGATGGATGCGGTGTCACCCGCGCGCAGCATATCGGTCCGGGCCCCGGCGCCCTGCACCGTCGCGAGGAGGGATTGCCCCTCCTCATCCAACTCCGAGCGCCGGAGCCTGGCCCGCAGCAGATCGGTTTGCGGGGCGGCTCCCGTCTCGTAGCGGACGCGTGCCACGGTGATCGCCTGATCGGCCAGGGCCAGTCGCCGCCGCCAGATCGCTACGGCGGTGCGGGCGCCCGCCAACTCGAAATACGCGTGGACCGCCGCGGCCACCAGGCGGGCCTCGAGCGACTCCCGGCTCCGCTCGGCGACCGTACTGTCCGCACGGGAGACCGCCGTGGCGGCCGCACGTTTCCCGGGGAACGGGACACGCTGCTGGAGCATGATCGGGAACTGCGTCATCGGCTCTCGTTCGAGGTCAAACGAGGTCACGGGAACGGACATGGCCCCGATGGTCAACGTCGGGTCGGGCAGGGCCCCGGCGGGCGCGATGCGTCTGGCGGCGCCGCCCGTTCGCGCCTTCGCCGCCCGCAGTAGGGCGTTCTGCCGCAGGACGCCCGCCACGTATTTTTGCAGTCCAGGCACCTCGAGCGGCGCTGGGCGGCCCTGCGCTACGCATGGCGGAGTGCTCAGGCCGACCAGCAGGAGTCCCGCCCGACAAGTGTGCTTCAGGAATGTCATGCCAAGCCTTCTCCGCGCGGTGCTTACCGCGTGCGAGGACGTCGCCGCGGCGCGGGGGCCGCGCCGCCTATGGACACACTACGCCTGGGAAGGTCTAGGCTTGCGGGGGTGGGGTGAGCGGAGGGAGAGCCCGTGGATGCAGGATGCGCCCGCGCCAATCGACCCGGATCAGTTGATGGGGTGGCACGGCGGAGGCGGCCGGCCCACCCAGCAGCATGACCGACGGCGGGAAAGGACACGCAGCGAGCCCGCAGCCGGGGTGAGACTCGACCAGCGCCGCCGCGGGCGTCTCCTGTTCTCCCTGCGGATGCTCGCAGCCAGGCATCAAGTCGGCGGGGGCGGTCGCACAGACCACCGGAGCCGCATAGGAAGCGGCCAGGCCGAGAACCCAGGCCGAGGCGAGCAGCAGGCGAGGCATGGAGTCAAGATACTCGCCGACCCGGTGGCGGTCGAGCCGCCGCGGCCCGCCGGGATCCGGCGGCCGGCGAATCATTCCGCGCGGAGCGCGGTCATGGGGTCGACCCGCGTCGCCCGGCGGGCGGGGGGCCACGCGGCGGCGACCACGGCCGACGCCAGCAGGAGCGGGACGGCGAGAAAGGTCACCGGGTCGAGCGGGCTCACGGCGAAGAGGAAATGGGACAGGACCCGGCTCAATGCCAGCGCGCCGGCGCCCCCGAGCACGACGCCGAGCAACGCCAGACGGGCCCCTTCCCACAGCACCAGGCCCCTCACGTTCCGCCTGCTCGCGCCGAGCGCCATGCGGATCCCCAATTCCGCGGTGCGCTCGCCGACGCCATAGGAGGTAACCCCGTAGGTTCCGATCACCGCCAGGACGAACGCCAGGAGGGAGAACGCGGCGACCAGGAGCACCTGGAAGCGCTGCGGCGCGACGGAGCCCGTGAGCAACTCGTCGAGCGTCCGAACCCGGTGAAGCGGCAGGTTGGGGTCGAGCTCCCCTACCACGGCCCGGATCGGCTGTGCCAGGACGCTTGGATCCGAGTCGCTCTTGACCACAACCGACATGAAGTTGTAGGTGCCCTGGGCGGCCGGCACGTACACGATGCGCGCCGGCTCCCCATCCAGCCCGGTGACGCGCACGTCGCCTGCTACGCCCACGACTTCCGCCGCTTCGGCAAACCCTCGCGTGATTCGCGCGCCGACAGCGCTCTCCCTCCCCCACACCGCCCGGGCGAGGGTTTCGCTCACAATCACCACCGCGGGGCCCTCTCCCCGCTCGGCCGGCTCGAACCCCCTGCCGTCGACGATGGGGATCCCGAGCAGCGCGAAGTAGTTCGGGGCCACCAGGCGAAAATTGGCGCGCAGGTCCCGGGGGTCATCGACTCCGGGGCGGCTGAAGCTGTACGTGCTCGGCGCTTCTTCCAGGGGAGGCGCGCTCGCCAGGCTCACCCCGCGCACCCCCGGCAGCCCCGCCACTCGCTCCAGCAGGGTCGCGAAAAACGCGTCCCGTGCCGCCTGCGAGGGGTACGTGGTCGCCATCGGGAGCTCGAGTTGGAAGGTGAGCGTGTGTTCGGCGCTGAGCCCGGGATCGGTCCGCAGCAGGGCCTGAAAGCTCCGCCCCAGCAGGCCCCCGGCCGACAACAACACCATGGCCAGCGCGATTTGAATGACGATCAGCGAGGCCATGGCGCGCCGGTCCTCCCTGCTCCGAGAGCGCGGACCCCCTGTGCGCAACAGGCTCGCGGTGTCGAGCGAGGTGGTGCGCCACGCGGGCACCACGCCCACCAGCAGCACCGTCAGCAGCGCGGCCGCCACCGTGCCGGACAGGACGGTGAGGTCGAGCCGGGCATCCGCGAGCAGCGGAATGTCGGGCGGGCCGGCGGCGACGAATCCTTGCACGCCGGCAAACCCGATCAGCACCCCGAGGGCGGTCCCGGCGCCGGCGAGCAGCAGGCTTTCCATCAGTACCTGCAGGATCAACCGGTTGCGCGATGCCCCGAGGGAGTGCTGTACTGCCAGTTGCTTTCGGGTTCCCGCCGCTTTCATCAACAACAGGGTGGCGACGCTCACGCAGGCCCCGAGCAGCACCATCCCTGCGGCACCCCACAGCAGGATCAGTCCGCGCCGGACATCCCGCACCACCTGCTCGCGCAGAGGAACCAGACGCACCCCGGCATCACGGTTGGTTTCGGGGTAGCTGGCGGAGAGCCGCGATGCGATCGCGACCATTTCGGCGGCGGCGGCGCCACGCGCCACGCCGTCGCGGAGCCGCCCGATCACCCGGAGCTTTCGGGCATCCCGGCCGCCGGTCTGGTTGTCCTCCGGTACCAGGGGACGCCAGAAATCGACGTCGGTTCCCAGCGCCGCGAGCCCCACCGAGGCGGGACCGGGCGGCATGATCCCGACGACGGTGTAGGGGAAGCCGTTGACGTGCACGCTGCGGCCGACCAGCGACGAGTCACCTCCGAAGCGCCGCTGCCAGAGCCGGTGACTCAGGATCGCGCGTCGATGGTTGCCCGCCAGGGCCTCTTCCACCTGGAAGGTACGGCCGAACAGCGGGCGAATCCCGAGGGTCTCGAAGAACCCCGGGGTGACCCGGGCGACCGACACGCGTTCCGGCTCCGAGCCGCCGGTGACGTTGACGTCCCCGTTGGGGAAGGTCCAGAACGCGGCCAGCTGCTCGAAGGCTCTGCTCTGCTCTTGCCAGTCGTGAAAATCCGGGTAGGAGGCGAGGCCTTCCGCGATCCCCTGGCTGGGCGCCGTGCTCCAGACGACGGCCAACCTGGCCGGTTCGCGAAAAGGCAGCGGCTTGAGCAGCACAACGTTGATGATCGAGAAGACGGCCGTATTGGCGCCGATCCCGAGCCCCAGCGTCACGATGGCCAGGAAGGAGAGGGCAGGCCGCCGCGCCAGCGAGCGCGCGGCGAGCCGCAGCGGGGACAGGAGGATGCGTCCGGGTGGCACCCTTAACCCTACAACAACGAGCGTTCACCCAACAGCCTTCTAGCCGGTCCTGAACAGGGTTTCGCCGCGGGGGTAGCGCGCCAGCGCGCGCTCCCGGAGGCCGCCGTGTGCCTGCTGCTCCAGCAACGGGTCCCGCTCCAGAATCCCCCGGGCCAGCCCGCGCGCATGCTGCAGCAGGTCGCCGTCCTCGGGGAATCGCGCGATCCGGATATCCGCGTCCCCCGATTGGCGCTGGCCCAGCAGATCGCCCTGCCGGCGCTCCTCCAGGTCAAGCTCGGCGATCCGGAATCCGTCGTCGGTCTCGGCGAACGCCTTGAGCCGGGCCGGATTGGGTCCCGCCATCATCAGGATGCAGTGGCTCTCCTCGGCGCCGCGGCCGACCCTCCCTCGGAGTTGGTGCAGCTGCGCCAGCCCGAAGCGGTCGGGGTGCTCGATCAGCATCACCGTCGCGTTGGGCACGTCGATCCCCACCTCGATCACCGTGGTCGCCACCAGGACGTGGATCTCTCCCCCCCGAAAGGCCCGCATGGTCCGGTCGCGTTCGTCGGGCTTCATGCGCCCGTGCACCAGCCCCACCTTGAGATCGGGCCAGCGCTCCTGGAACTGCTCGGCCATGACCGTCGCGGCGCGCAGGTCGGCCTTCTCCGATACGTCGATGAGCGGGAGCACGACGTAGGCCTGCCGTCCCCCCTCGCACTGCTCGCGGACGAATGCCATCACTCGCTCGCGCTGGGCCGGCCCCCTGAGCGCGGTATGGATGCCCCCCCGCCCGGGCGGACGCTGCCGCAAGGTGGACACGTCCAGATCGCCGTAGCGGGTGAGCGCCAGCGAGCGCGGGATCGGCGTCGCGGTGAGCAGCAGCACGTCCGGGCCCTCGCCCTTCTCCACCAACGCGGCGCGCTGCTCGACGCCGAAGCGATGCTGCTCATCGATGACCGCCAGGCCGAGCCGGGCAAACGCCACCCGCTCCTGGAACAGGGCGTGGGTGCCAACCAGGATCCGCGCCTCGCCCGACGCGATCCGTTCGCGAACCGCCTTCTTCTCCCCCGGGCTCATGCGGCCCAGCAACAGCTCGGGAACCATGCCGAGCGGCGCCAGCAGCCGGCCGACGCTGGCGGCGTGTTGCTCGGCCAGCAGCTCGGTGGGGGCCATGAGCGCGGCCTGGTAGTCGTTCTCGAGCGCCAGCAGCATGGCGAAGAGCGCCACCACGGTCTTGCCGGTGCCCACGTCGCCCATCAGCAGGCGGTGCATGCGCTCGGGCGAGGTCATATCAGCGGTGATCTCGCGGAGGGCCTTCTTCTGGTCCTCGGTGAGCGCCCAGGGAAGCGCACCCTTGAGCCGAGTGGTGAGGTCGCGGCGGACCTCGAAGGAGATGCCCTGGCGGCCCCGGCGCGCCAGCAGACGTGCCCGCGCCAACATCAGCTGAAGATCCAGCAGCTCGTCGAAGGCCAGCCGGCGCCTGCCGCGCTCCGCTTCGGAGAGGCTGGCTGGCCGATGCACGGCCGCGAGCGCCTCGGCCAAGCCGAGCAGACGGACTTCGGGCACCAGGGCGGCTGGATGCGCATCGACCACCAGCCGCAGCATGGCATCGAGGTGCCGGTGTACCAGCGCGCGGATCTGGCGGTGGCTGAGCCCCTTGGTCGCCGGATAGATGGGGAGGACTTTGCCCCGGGCCAACGCGTCCTCGCCGTCTTCCGCGCCCGCCTCGGCCAGGACGATGTGCTCGCGCGGCGCGAGCTGCTTGCCGTGGTAGAACCGGACCGGACCGGTCACCAGCATCAGGTGCCCCACGTCAATGCTGCGATCGAGAAAGGCCTGGCCGGGCCAGACGCATTCGAGCAGCCCACTGGCGTCGCGCAGCACCGCGCGAAAGATCCGCAGCCCGCGCCGCGTCGGCTGCACACCCTTGGCGACCACGCGCCCGACCGCCGCGATCTCGTCGCCGACCTGCGCCCTGGCGAGCGGGGTGAGGCTCGAGGCGTCCAGGTAGCGGTGGGGAAGATGGTAGAGCAGATCGCGGGCGGTGCGGATGCCGAGCACCTCGAAGGCCTCGGCACGCCGCTCGCCCACGCCCTTCAGGAACTTGATCGGGGTCTCGAGCCGGATGGCGGCCATGCGGCGGCCCGGGCTCCTACTCCTGGTCCAACAGTTCGCGCGCGAAGGCGCGCGGGTCGAACGGCGCGAGGTCGTCCAGGCCCTCCCCGCGCCCGACGAAACGGACCGGGAGCTGAAGCTCCCGTCGCAGCGCCACCAGAGCGCCTCCCCGCGCGGTGCCGTCGAGCTTGGTGATCACCAGCCCGCTCACCGGGACGGCTTCGGTGAAGAGCCGGCCCTGCTGCACCGCGTTCTGCCCGACGGTGCCGTCCAGCACCAGGAGCGTCTCGTGGGGTCCGCCCGGTGCGCGACGACCGATGACCCGAGCCACCTTGCGCAGCTCGTCCATCAGGCCTTCCTGGGTATGCAGGCGGCCGGCAGTGTCGACCAGCACGTAGTCGATGCCCTTGTTCGTCGCGGAGTCGATCGCGTCGAACGCGACGGCGGCGGGGTCGCCGCCCGGCGCGCCGGTGACACAGCCGACGCCGAGCCGGCCGGCCCACACCTTGAGTTGCTCGATCGCCCCGGCGCGCCAGGTGTCGGCGGCGGCAAGCAGCACGCTGCGGCCTTCGCGGAGCAGACGTTGCGCGAACTTGGCCACGGTGGTGGTCTTCCCCACTCCGTTGACGCCCACAAAGAGGACCACCGTCGGTCCGGCCGCCGCGCGCGCCAGGGGCCGGGGTCCCTCGCCATCGAGCAACCCCACCAGCTGGCTCTCCACCGCCCCGCGCAGATCGGCTTCGGTCTTCAGTGTGCCGCGACGGATGTCGTCTTCCAGGGCGTCGACCAGGTCGGCGGTGGCGGGCAGGCCGAAGTCCGACTCCAGCATCAGCCGTTCCAGCGCCTCGACGTCGCCTGCGTTGAGCTTGCGGACCAGGGCGCCCACGTCGGTGAGCGCCAGCCGCTTGAGCCGCCGCCAGAACCCCAGCTTTTTCTGCTCGGTTACACGATCCATGGGTTTCCCAGGCTTTCTACCGCAGTCCCTGGCGGCGCCGCACCGCCCACTCACCGGAAAAACCCAGCACGGCAAGCAGGAACACCCAGGGAAGGTCCTGGGGCCGGCGGTCCCGGGTCGGCGGCGGCCCCGCCGCGGGCGAGGATTCCAGCGCGCGGGGACGGGGGAACCACTCCTCCGACCAGGTCTCGACCGCCAGCAGCCCGCCCGGGCGGCCCTCCACCGCAAAGGTATAGAGGCCGGGCGACAGGCGGACCCCCGCATTTCCGCCCGCGTCGAAGCGAAGTGTGTCGCGGACCGGCTCCCCCCCCTCGACGGGGGTAAACTCGATGGCGACCCGCTCGGGCTCGGAGGCGGCGGTCCAGGCGAAGCGGAGCGCCCGGCCGGCCTCGGCGACGCGGCTGAGCGGCCGAATGCGGCCCTGCTCGGCTGGGGGGGCAGCGAGCAGCCAATCGATGGTCGAGGCGACCAGGGCGCGGTAGGCCTGCTCGCCACGCCCGCCCCGGAACGCCCAGCGCCAGAGCCCCTGCCCCGCCATGTGGACGACCCGGGCTCCGCCCTCCAGCTTCCCAACCAGGACGGGTCGCGCCACCCCGCGCCTCCCCTGTCTGGCCATCAGGCCGACCCAGCCGGCCGAGTCGGGCAGTACCTCCGCGGAGACGGCCGTGGCTGGGGGGAGGGATTCCAGCGGGGCGGCCTCGATCGCGCCCGAAAGCGGACTGGGTCCGGCGGCCTCGTAGTACCAGTCGCCTTCGCCCTCCTCTGCGACCGAGCCGGTACGCCACTCCCAGCGCGCGCGGCCGGCGCTGGGGGCCAGGGCGCCCCGGCCGAACCGGATGAGCAGATCGGCGCCGGCGGCGGCTCGGACGACCTCGGCCCGGTCGACGGCGGTGAGGTCGCTCATCCGGCGCCACCGCCCCGGCTCCAACTCCAGGTATGCGGCCACCGGCAGGTCGGTGACGTCGCCGATGGTGCGGGCGAGGAAGCGGGAGTCCCAGTCGGGCGGCGAGGCAAGCAGCACAATCCCGGGGCTTGGCGTGACCAGGACATGGTGCAGACGCTCGTCGTCGCGGCGCTCGGGATCGAGCGAGTCGGTGAGGCGGACACTGAGCATGTGCTCGCCCGGGGCGAGGGTGCGGGGCGGGAGGCGCAGCGTGAGCCGGCCGCCGTCGCCGCCGAGGGTCGCCTGTCCCGTCGCTACTGTCCGGCGGCCATCGTAAATGGCAACCGGAACCCGGCTGCCCATCGGAATGCCCGAGCTGATCAGCTCGACCTCCAGGTCGAGCGTGTCGGCGGGCGTGATGCGCGAGCGCGCCTTCACCCGGCGAATCGCGAGATCGGGCGCATCGTTTCTCGGGAGAATCCTCACCTCGGCGCGACGCCGCAGGTCGGGGGGAAGTTCCGCGCGGTCGTCGATCTCGCCGTCGGAGATGACGATCACCGGACGCTCGGAGACGGCCGCGGCGGTGAGCGCGGGAGCCAGGCGCGACGTCCCGGCGACCGGCAGCGAGTCGAGGACCGCATCCGGATCCCCGAACAGCCTGGCGTCGCCAAGGCTCGTGGCGAGCGCGCGCGCCTCGGCCCAGCGCCCGCCGGCGGCGGCCATGCTGAGCGATCCGTCCAGCAGGACGATGGGGGTTTGGGCCGGACCGGCCACGGGGCAGGACGGATTGACGAGCAGGAGTGCGACGGATGCCCAGGCGACGGCCCGGAACGCCGCCGGGACCATCCGCCCGGTCGTGCGTTCCACCGCGGCGTACGTGGCCACCGCCAAGCCCGCGGCGACGGCGGCCACGAGAATCCCGATCATGACGGCGCGAAGCCGGACTTCGCCATGCCCGGTCCGCGCCCTTCCCGGACCGGCTTGCTACTCGTCGTCGGCGCGGCGCTGCCCGCCCGCGACCTGGCGCGGATCGAAACCGAGCAGCGCGGCCAGGCGGTCGCGCTCGGATTCGAACGCGGGGCGCAGCGCCTCGGCCACCGGGGGGCCGTCGTCGAGCTTGATCCGGCGCGAATCGCGCTGGACCCCGTTGACCAGGAACTCGTAGTGCAGATGCGCCGCGGTGGCCAGGCCGGTCGAACCCACGTACCCGATCACGTCGCCCTGGTGCACGCGGAACCCGGCGCGGATGCCGCGGGCGGCGCTCCGCAGATGGGCGTAGCGCGTGGTGATCCCGCTGCGATGCCGGATCTCGACCAGGTTGCCGTAGCCACCGGACCATCCGGCCCGGGTCACCGTGCCGTCGCCCGCGGCCAGGACCGGGGTCCCCGCGGCGGCCGAATAATCGGTGCCTGCGTGGCGTCGGTAGGTCTGGAGGATCGGATGGAAGCGGCGCAGGCTGAAATTGGAGCTGATCCGGCGGAACTGGAGCGGCGCCCGCAGGAACGCGCGGCGGAGGGATTTGCCGTGGTCGTCGTAGAAGCGGTCTTCGCCCTCGGGGTCGAAGCGGAACGCGGTGAGGGGCTTGCCGGCCACCTCGAGCCCCGCGGCAAGGACGCGGCCGTAGCGGACTTCCCCCGCCTCGGACAGGTGACGCTCAACCAGCACGGCAAAGCGGTCGCCCGGCTGAATGTCCCGGGTGAAGTCGACGCTCCACATGTACACGTCGGCCACGTCCCAGGCCATGCGCACGCGCTCGCCCGAGGGCAGCACGTCGTCGGCGATGAACTCGTCGAGCGCAAGGTAGAGCGAATTGTCGATGTCGCCCGCGACGCGCACCACCTCGGCGGTCCAGGCGATCGGCACCCGCTCGAGCTCCCAGTTGCCCGCGCTGCGCGCCATGCGGACCCGTTCTTCCGGTCCGGTCCGCACCAGGATCTCGGAGGGGGTCTGTTCGTCGCTGGCCTGCCGGAAGGAGAAGATCAGACCGGCGCGGAGCCGGCGCAGGTCGATTCCCAACTCGTCCCGCAGCCGGGCGACGTCGAAGGAGCCCAGCCCCTGCCGGGCCAGCAGGTCGGTGAGGGTCTCGCCTGAGCGCAGCGTGTCGACGGATTGGAAGAAGGCACGGTTCACCACGATGGGTGGGGCTTCGTGCAGCCGGGGGTAGGGCCAGGAACCTCTCGCGGCGAAGAGCGCCGCGCCACTGATCACGAGGACGGAGAAAGCCAGGGGCGCGCGTCGCATCTCAGTCCATCTGCCGCCGGATGAAGGTGGGGATTTCCATGTCGGCGACCTCGGTGAGCGGCGTGGAGGTTCTGGGCTGGCCGGTCAGACGCGGGGGCGGCGCCGGGGTCTGGGCCACCGCCGCCCGGGCCCGCGCGGCGGACAGGGGAATTACGCCCGGGGTGGAGCTCCCCGCCAGCCCCGAGCTTCGGGTCAGTTGGGATCCGGTGATGGCCCGGTCGAACCCGGTGGCGATGACGGTCACCCGGACCTCCTTCTCCATGGCCGGATCGGAGCCCGCGCCGAAGATGATCTCGGCATCATCGCCCACGGCCTCGTGGATGATGTCGCTGATCTGGGTGGTCTCGCCCAGGGTCAAGTCGGTGCCGCCGATGATGTTGATCAGCACGCCGGTGGCGCCCGCGATGGAGACGTTGTCGAGCAGTGGGCTGGAGATGGCCTGCTGCGCCGCCTCGAGCGCGCGGTTCTCGCCCTTGCCGATGCCGGTGCCCATCAGGGCGGCTCCGCCGTTCTGCATCACGGTCCGTACGTCGGCAAAGTCCACATTGATGATCCCGGTATTGGTGATCAGGCTGGCGATCCCCTGCGTGGCGTGGAGCAGGACTTCGTCGGCCTTCTTGAGCGCATCCTGAAACGGAATCCCCTTGCCCACGACGGCCAGCAGCCGCTCGTTGGGGACGACGATCATCGTGTCCACGGTATGCCGCAGCTCGGTGATCCCCATCTCCGCCTGCTTCATCCGCTTGCGCCCCTCGAACAGGAAGGGCTTGGTCACGATCCCGACCGTCAGCGCGCCCACGTCTCTCGCCATTTGCGCGATGAGTGGCGCCGCGCCGGTGCCGGTCCCGCCCCCCATACCGCAGGTGACGAACACCAGGTCGGCTTCACGCAAGACCTGCTCCACCTCGTCGCGGTTCTCCTCGATGGCCTGGCGACCGATTTCCGGCCGCGCTCCTGCCCCGAGGCCCCGGGTGAGCCGCTTGCCGATCTGGACCTTGATGTCCGATTTGGAGCCGCTGAGGGCCTGGGCATCGGTGTTGACCGAGATGAACTCCACGCCGGCGAGGCGCTCCTCGATCATCCGGTTGACCGCGTTGCCGCCCCCGCCCCCGATTCCCACAACCTTCATCCGGGCGCGCTGGGCGTTGCCTTCCTCGAGTTCGAATCGCATGGCGGTACCCCTGGTGGGTTCCTGGTCGCTCTTTCGCTTGCTCATGATTGCCCGATCAGAAGAAGTCCTGCAGCCATCGTTTGACCGGTCCGAAGACCTTCTCGACCGCGGGGGCCCGGCTGCGCCCGCTCCCGAATCCGGAGCCGAGCGCGACCTGGCGCGCCCCGTAAAGTACCAACCCCGCCGGCACCGACATACGGGGAGATTCGACGCTGTCCACCAGCCCGGAGAGTCCCTGCCCCGGCGAGCCGCAGCGCACCGGGAGCGCGAACACCTCGCGCGCCAGCTCCACGATTCCGGGCAGCGCCGATCCTCCCCCGGTCAGAATAACGCCGGCGGGAAGATGCTGCTGGTAACCGGCGCGGGAAATTTCGGCCAGCGCCAGCTCCATCACTTCCTGCGTCCGCATGTGAATGATGTGCGCGAGCACCCGGCGGGACGCGCCACGCACCCCCTGCCCCGGAGTGCCGGGCAGCTCGATGTGCTCGGCCTCGTCGACCAGCGGCTCGTAGGCGGCGCCGTGGCGGTGCTTGAGCCGCTCGGCGTCCTGCTGGGTGACCTGGAGCCCATGCACGATGTCGTTGGTGACGTGGGTCCCGGCGAACATCAGCGACGCGAAGTGGCGGATGCGCCCGCCGTGGAAGACCGACACCGTCGTGGCGCCGCCGCCCAGCTCGACAAGCGCGCAGCCCATGTCGCGTTCGTCCGGGGTGAGCACCGCGAGCGAGGCCGCGAGCGGCTCCAGCACGAACTCGCCAACGTGATAGCCGGCCTTCTCGACACACTTGCGCAGGTTCTGGAGCGCGGTGCCCAGCACCGTGACCAGGTAGACCTCGGCCTCCAGCCGCGAGCCGGTCATGCCGATGGGGTCGCTGATGCCGCCCTGTTGATCGACGAAGTAGTCCTGGGGAATGGCGTGGAGCAGTTCGTGCCCCATCCCGAACGAGACGTTGCTGGCCACGTCGTTGACCCGCGCCACGTCGCCGGTGCGGATCTCGGAGCCGGTCACCGACACCACGCCGTGCGAGCTGCGTCCCGAGACGTGCTCGCCGGCCACCCCGCCGTAGACGGTGCCCACCTCGACTCCGGCCATGAGCTGCGCGTCCTTCATCGCTTTGGCGATGGCGCGGGTGGTGGCTTCGATGTCGCGCACCACGCCGCGGCGGACGCCGCTGCTGCGCTCGGTCCCGACGCCGAGGATCTTGACCCCGGGAGCGCGCGCGTCGCCGGTGACCTCGCCGATGACGCCGGTCACCTTGGTGCTGCCAAGATCCAGGCCCGCCACGAGCCGGTTCACCTGCGTCACAGGGGTTTGCCTCGGACGAAGACCCGATCGCTGAACCGCGCGTCCAGCTCCGCATGGGGCCGCCCGCGCCGGCCCAGGTCCCGGGCGACGGCCGCCGCGGCGCGAATCGCGTCGGCGCCGGCGTCCTCGCGGAAGAGGTAGCGCACTTTGCCCACCTCCAAGACGACGTCGCTGCCGCGGCCACGCGCCTCGCTCACCGCGGCGAACATCGCGGGGTCGGCTTCCCGCACCCGGGCCAGCACCCGCGCCACGGCCTTCCCGCCGCGCGACACCGGCAGATCGGCCGGCGCGCGGGTCGGATCGAAGGGCAGCACGGTGCCGTCGGCATCGATCAGCGCCAGGCGTCCCTTGTGCGGCGTGAGCGCCACCGGCTGCCGCTCCCGCAGGCGGACCGACACCGTCGCGGGCCAGCGCCGGGTCACCCGCGCGCCCTCAACGCCGGGGATCGAGTCGATGCGGGCGGCCAGGGGCTCGAACGAGTCGAACAGGCTCATCTCCGGCGGCAACCGAAGCCGCGATGCGACGTGGGTCGGGTCGAGAAACCTTGCGCCAACCACTTCGACCTGCCTCGCCTTGAAGAACGAGGCCCGACGGAGCAGCGGCCGCCCCCCGAACCAGGCCACCGCCGCGACCGCTGCGCCGAGCAACAGCTTCCAGCCCGGCTTCATGGGCTCCGCAACCCTTCGAGCAGCGCCGGGCCCAGGGTGGTGATGTCGCCCGCGCCGAGCGTGAGCACGACGTCACCTGGCCTGACCGCCTCACGCAGGCGGGCGAGGAGCGCCTCGCGATCCTCCACCAGCTCGACCGCCGCGCCTTTCCGGTTGGCGGCTTCGGCCACCAGGTGACCGCCGACCCCGGGGATGGGGGCTTCCCGCGCGGGGTAGACCGCGGTCACCAGGATCCGGTCCGCCCCGGCCAGGGCGTCGCCCATTTGCGCGCCCAGCCTGGCCGTGCGCGAGAACAAATGGGGCTGGAAGACCGCGACCAGTCTCCGCCCCGGGTAGCTCTCGCGCGCTGCGGCGAGCGTGGCCGCGATTTCCGTCGGGTGATGCGCGTAGTCGTCGACCACCGTCACCCCGGCGGCCTCGCCCAGCCGGTCGAAGCGGCGTCCTACCCCGGCGAATCCGGCCAGCCCCTCGAGCGCGGGCGGGAGCGGGGCCCCGACGGCCAGCACGACCCCCACGGCGGCGGCGGCGTTCATCACGTTATGCTCGCCGGGCACCCCGAGCCGCAGGGTTGCATGCCGGCCGTCAGGTAGCCTGATCCGGCTGCTGCTTCCCTCCGGGGAGGGGGCGATCGTCTCGACGGCGAGATCCAGGTCTTTACCGAACGTGCGGGGAGGCTCGGTCAGGCTCCGGTTCTCGGGATTCCCCGAGCGTCCGTAGCGCCAGACCGGCGCTGTAACGCCCTCCGCCACCGCTTCCGTCAATTCCCCACCCGATCCGATGATGGCCTTGTCCGCCCGCGAGGCGAACGTCACGAATGCATCCCGAAGCTGCTCGGCCGACTGCCCGTAGGATTCCAGATGCTCGCGCTCCACGTTGGTGATCACCGCGATGGTGGGCGAGAGCGCCAGAAACGCCTGATCGAACTCGTCCGCTTCCACCACGTACCACCGGTCACTGCCCGACCGTGCGTTACCCCGCCAGGCCGCGACCCGTCCGCCGGCCAACCCGGTCGGATCGAGCCCTGCGGCAACGAGCGCCTCCGTGGTCATGGCCGTCGTCGTGGTCTTGCCGTGCGTGCCGGCAACCGCGACCGTGCGCCGCCCGGCAACCAGCGCGCCGAGCGCCTCCTTGCGCGAGACGACCACAAGGCCAAGCTCCAAGGCACGCCGCACCTCGGGATGTTCCTGCGGGATCGCCGCGCTGACGATGACCGCACGAGCCCCTTCCACATAGCGCGCGTCGTGACCTGCCCACACCGTGGCGCCCAGCCCCGCAAGGTCGGGCGCACCGGCGGGTACCTTGTCGGAACCGGTGACCGCCACGCCCCGAAGCAGCGCCAGTTGGGCCAGCGCACTCATCCCTGCCCCAGCGATCCCCACGAAATGAACCGGACGGGGATCCGAGGCAAGAAACAGGTTCATGGCGATGGACCTAATGTAAGCAATTGCAGGCACATGGCAACGCTCAACGTGCCTGTGAAAGAGCCTTCAGACTGGCCAGAATCTCGGCCGTGGCGTGGGGCTTTCCGCGGGCCTGCGCCGCCATCCGCAGGCGGGACAGCCTTTCGGGCGACTGCAAGAGACCCTGGGTCTCTCGGCACAGCCGATCCGGGGTCAATTCCGGTTGCGGGAGATGAAGGGCGGCGCCGGCGGAGGCCATCGCGGCCGCATTGAAGGTCTGGTGATCGGCGGCGGCGGTCGGGAGGGGAATCAGGATGCTGGGAAGCCCCCAGGCGCAAAGCTCGGCGATGGTCATCATCCCGGCGCGGGCGATGGCCAGGTCGGCCACCGCATAGGCCGGCGCGATGGGATCGAGAAAGGGAACGACGTGTACGTCGGGTGGGCGGTGGAAAGCCCGGAACCGGTCGTAGGTGGCGCGGCCGGTCGCCCAGATGATCTGCGGGCGCGGGGCCCCCGCCTCGGGCAGGCCCAGCCAACCCGCCATCGCCTGGTTGAGGGCCAGGGAGCCCTGGCTTCCCCCGAACGCCAGCAGCACCGGGCGACCCGCCTCCGGGGCATAGGTGGCGCGGCCGGCGGCGGCGGCCGCGGGGGCAGGCGCCTGAACCGGGGCGCCGGTCACCTGAACCTGCGTGACGGGCCCCGGGCGGAGTCGAGCCAGCGCTTCGGGCGTGGCCAGGAAGATCTGCCGGACCCGCGGCGCGAGCACGCGAGTGGTGAACCCGGGCATGGCGTCAGCCTCGAAGATCGCCGTCGGGATTCCGCGGCGGGCTGCCATCCAGACCACCGGGCCCGCCGCGTACCCTCCGGTGCCGAGCACCAGGTCGGGACGCTCCTCGTCGAGCAGCTTGGCCGTGGCGCGGCGCAGCCGCGGGAGCAGCAGCGGCCAGTGGAGATTCTTCCACCATTGCCGCCGGTAGATGGGCTCGGCTGGCAGCAGATGAAATCGGTAGGGCCGATGGGGAAGCAGGGTCGCCTCCACGCCGCGCGCGGCGCCCACAAGGACGACCTGCCAATCGGGTTCGCGCTGCGCGATCGCGTCGGCAACCGCGAGGGCCGGCATCAGGTGACCGCCGGTGCCGCCCCCCGCAATCAGAATCCTCGTCACGGGGGCGCGGGGCGGCCGCGCATCCTGCCGATGCTGGCGAGGATTCCCACCGCGGCCAGGTTGAGCAGCAGACTGCTGCCGCCCGCCGACATGAAGGGGAGGGTGAGGCCCGTGGTGGGCATCAGATTGAGGGTGACAGCCATGTGCAGCAACGCCGTCAGGGTGATCGCGGTGGTGAGGCCGGCCGCGGCGAACTGGCCGAAGGGATCGGTGGCCGACTTGGCGATCCGGTAGCCCACCCACCCGAAAAGGCCGAACAGGCCGGCGATGAGGACGACCCCGATCAGTCCCCATTCCTCACCGATCGAGGAAAACAGAAAGTCGCTCGGGGCGTAGGGCACGAACGCGAGCTTGGCCTTGCCCTGCCCCAGCCCCTGCCCCAGGATGCCCCCGGAGCCCACCGCCACGACGGACTGGCTGATCTGCATCGCCGCGTCCTCGCTGCCACTGCCGAAGAAGGTCTCCCAGCGTGCGCGGCGGTAGTCCGACAGCATGATCAGCTGGAAGAGGAACACACCGCCGGCGGCCGCCAGCAGCACGAAGTGCGCGATGCGGGCGCCCGCGGTAAAGAGGACGGTGGCGCCGAGTAGCGCCACCAGGGCCGCCATCGAGAGATTGGGCTGCCGAATGATGAGCAGGCAGACCGCGCCGATCACCAGCAGGAACGGCACCACGCCCTTGCCCAGGCGGCGGATGCCCTTCCCCTTCTTGGCGGCCAGCATGGCGCACCAGAGCACGATGGTGATCTTGGCGATTTCGGACGGCTGCACGGTGAAGGGACCGAGCCGGATCCAGCGCCGCGCCCCGTTGATCTCCGGCGCAATGGTGCCGGTCAGGCTTTCGGGCAGGACGGGCAGCAGCAGCAGGGCGACGGTCCCGGCCAGGGCCGGCCAGGCCCAGGCCCGCAGGTTCCGGTAGTCGATCCGCGACAGCGCCATCATGGCCAGGGCGCCCAGCGCGCCGACGGTCAGCTGCTTGAGCACCATAGTGAACCCGGCCTCGCGCATCGTGGCGGCACCATAAGCGCTGACGATTCCGAAGACCGTGAGCGTGGCGGCGATCACCACCAGCAGACGCACCTCCCAGCGGTACTCGCCCGGGTGCCGGATCGCGGGGGTGGTCACAGGCTCTCTACCAGTGCCCTGAACCGGGCGCCCCGTTCTTCGTAGTCCCGGAACATGTCGTAGCTGGAGCAGGCCGGTGACAACAGCACCGCGTCGCCGGGGCGCGCCAACTCCCGGGCCCGGGTGATCACGTCCTCGAAGGTCTCGGCGTCGACCACCTGCACCTCGGCGCCGAGGTCCTCCCGAACGATGCGGGCCGCCTCGCCATAGGCGACCACCGCCCGGCACCCCCGGCGCAGACCGGGCAGCAGGCGCCGGTACGACTCGCCCTTGTGCCGACCGCCGAGCAACAGGACGCAGGGTCGCTCGACCGCGCGGAGCGCGACTTCGGTGGAGGCGAGGTTGGTCGCCTTGGAATCGTTGATCCAGAGCACGCCCTCGACCTCGAGGATCGTCTCCAGGCGGTGGGGCAACGGCCCGAAGCTCGCCAGACCCTGCCCGATCGACGCCGGCTCGGCGTCGGTCACCGAGTAGACGGCGAGGGCGGCGGCCAGCGCGTTGGCGACGTTGTGGTCGCCCAGCAGCCTGAGCGCCGAGCGCTCCAGCAGCTCCGCCTCGCCCAGCATGAGGCGAAGGCCCCCGCGGCGTTCCACCCATCCGTCGGCGCGGCCCAGCACCGAGAACATCCGCTTCCGGCCCGCCACGTTCTCCACCATCGCGAGCGAGGCCGGATCGTCGCCGTTGAGCACCCAGCACGACTCGGGGCGTGCGTTGCGGAAGAACAGCCCCTTGTCGGCGAAGTACGCGTCCACGGTGGCGTAGCGGTCCAGGTGGTCGGGCGCCAGGTTGGTGAGAATGCCGGCCCGGGGCGCCACTCGGGGGCAGTCGTGGAGCTGGAAGCTCGACAGCTCCAGGGCGACCCACGCCGGTGGTCGGTTGCGCAACGCCAGCTCGCAGAGCGGCACGCCGATATTGCCCCCCGCCACCGCCTCCCGGCCGACGCAACGCAGCACGTGGGCTAGCAGCGCCGTGGTGGTCGTCTTGCCGTTGGTGCCGGTTACGGCGATGTAGGGCACGCCCTCGAGGGCTTCCAGTCCCAGGTCAGCCTCGGCGCGAACCGGCACCCCCGCGGTCCGCGCGGCCAGCACCGGCGGCGCGGTGGGCGGAATGCCGGGCGAGAGAATCGCGGCCGCAGCGGCGCGGATGCGGGGAAGGTCGTGGCCGCCCAGTTCGACCGTCGCGCCCAGCGCGCGCAGCGCGCCGGCCGACTTTTCCAGGTCCGCGCCGTCGCCGCTGTCGGAGGCGTACACGGTAACGTCGCGCGCGCGGAGCAGCCGGGTGGCAGCGGCGCCGCTCCGGCCCAGTCCGATCACGGCCACTTCGCGCCCGTCCGCCCGCCAGGACTCGATCATCTCAGCGGAGCTTGAGGGTGGCGAGCGCGAGCAGGGCGAACAGAATCCCGAGCACGTAGAAGCGGATGACCACGGTCGTCTCGGCCCACCCCTTCTTCTCGAAGTGGTGGTGCAGCGGCGCCATGCGGAACACCTTGTTGGCCTGGGCGTATTCCCGTCCCCGGGTGCGCAGCTGCCACCGGAAGACGCCGGTCTGGAGCAGAACCGAGAGGGCCTCCGCCACAAAGACGCCGCCGATGATCGCCAGCAGAAACTCGGACTTGAGCATGATGGCCACGGAGCCGAAGGCGCCGCCGATGGCGAGGGCGCCGGTGTCGCCCATGAAGACCTGCGCCGGCGGTGCGTTGAACCAGAGGAACCCCAGCGCGGCGCCCATCAGCGCCGCGCAGAACACGGCCAGCTCGCCGGTCCCCGGCAGGTAGAACAGGTTCAGATACCCGGTCACGTCCACCCGGCCCGCGATGTAGGCAAAGATGGCGAACGCGCCGGCGGCGATGGCACTGAGGCCGGTCGCAAGGCCGTCCAGGCCGTCGGTCAGGTTCACCGCGTTGCTGGTCCCGGTGACGATGAAGGTGACAAACCCGATGTACAGCACCGGAACGAAGGTGACCGTGACGTACTTGAAGAAGGGAACGGTCGTCGCCGTGGCCGGCATGACGGCGGGACTGACGACCGGGTAGGTCACCAGGTACAGCCCGAGCGCCAGGCCGAAGACCACCTGGCCCGCCAGCTTCCAGCGCGCGACCAGGCCACGCGACCTGCCCTGCACCACCTTCAGGTAGTCGTCCAGAAAGCCGATCAGCCCGGTCCACACCGTCGCCAGCAGGGCCACCATGACGAAGCGGTTGGTGAGCGGGGCCCAGAGCAGCGTCGGAACGACGGTCGACAGGATGATGATCAGCCCGCCCATGGTCGGGGTGCCGCGCTTGCCCTGGTGGCTGGCCAGAAAATCGGCCCGGACCACCTGCCCCACCTTGAGCGCGCGGAGCCGGCGAATGATGAGCGGCCCGATCACGAAGGCCATCAGCAGGGCGGTGACCGTGGCGCCCGCCGCGCGGAAGCTGATGTAGTTGAAGAGATTGAAGAGGATGTAGCGCTGTCCCAGCGGAGCGAGCAGGTGATAGAGCATCAGACCTCTGGCGCGGCCGTGGCGCGGCTGGTGACGGCCGGAAGTATACGTTCGAGGGCCACCCCGCGGGACGCCTTGAGCACGACCAACTCGTCCCCGCGGAGCCGCGCGGCCAGGAGCGGCGCGAGCGCGGGCGCATCCCGCGCCGCCAGCAGCCGCTCTCCGAACCGTTCGGCCCACGGAGCCATGGCCTCCACGAAGTCGCCGACCACTCCCAGGAGATCCGGATCCAGCCGCGCCAGGCGCTCGGCGACCTCCTGATGCCAGGCGGGGGCCTGGTCGCCCAACTCGCGCATGGTCCCCGCCACGAAGACCAGGCGGCGGCCCGGACGGAGCCGCTCCGCCGTGGCGAGCGCTGCACGGAACGATGCGGGATTGGCGTTGTAGCAGTCGTTCAGGATGGTGAGCCGGCCAACCTGGGTCAGTTCGCCGCGCCCGCCCGGCAGCCGGACCCGCTCCAGAGCGCCCGCCACCAGGCCGGGGTCCAGCCCCAGTCCCTCCGCGAGCGCCCAGGCGATCATCGCGTTCTCCGCCTGGTGCAGGCCCAGGATGGGCAGGGTCAGCCGCCGGCCCCCGACGGCAAGCGTGGCGAAACCGTTGCTGTCCAGCGCCACGCTGTCCGGCACCACCTCCGCCCCGGTCAAACCGGCGCTCACCACGCGTCCATCGGTGCGCTTCCGCGCCTCGACCGGCAGCTCGGCCGGCTCGACGCCCACCACGACCAGCGGGATGCCGCGAACCAGCTCGAGCTTTTCGGACAACACGGCATCGCGTGAACCGAACCCCTCCAGATGCCCCGGGGCGACGTTGGTGACCACCGCGGCGCTGGGCTCGATGATCGTCCGGTAGCGGGCGATTTCGCCGGGCACGCTGGCGCCGGCCTCCACCACCAGGGCCTCGGTGTCCTCCGGCGCCTCCAGAATGGTCTGGGGGACGCCGATCAGGTTGTTGAGATTGAGCCGAGTGGCGTAGGTCCGGTACCTGGTGGCGAGTGCGGCGGCCAGCATCTCCTTGGTCGAGGTCTTCCCGTTGGTGCCGGTGATCCCGACCACCGGACCGCGGATCCGGCGACGCCGGGCCCGCGCCAGCAGCCCGTAGCCGAGGAGTGGGTCGTCGACTTCGTGCAACGTCAGGCCGGGCACTTCGGCGGTCCCCTTGCGCACAACCGCGGCCGCCGCTCCGGCCGCAAGGGCGGCCTCCAGGAAGTCGTGGCCGTCGAATCGCTCGCCCTTGATGGCGACAAACAGAGCGCCGGGGGGCATGGTCCGGGTATCCGTGGCGACCGCCGTGTAGACCTTGGCGGCGTCCCCCTCGAGCAGCCCGAGGGCCTCGCGTGCCTCCCGCTCCGAGAACC
>Ga0299906_10001276_pt1 | contig 21700 bp, 21 predicted proteins | sample RVTome_14_FD_200259 | JGI IMG/M metagenome (GOLD analysis project Ga0299906, IMG submission 200259) | Soil microbial communities from uranium-contaminated site in the Upper Colorado River Basin, Wyoming, United States - RVT145D125 (version 2) ...
CCCAGGAAGCCCCGCCGTCTTCGCTGCGCCAGACGCCCTCGTCACGCAAGCCGACAAAGACCGTGTCACCATTGACAGCGAGGGACATGATACGGCCATCGGAGGGCAGACCGGCTGCAGTGGCATCCCAGGTGGCGCCGCCGTCGGCGGAAGTGAAGACGCCGTCGACGGTCGCGATCCAGGGGACTCCGGTTGACGGATCCAGCGCGAGGGCGGCGATACCGGGATCCGGCAGGCCCGCCCCCGGGCCGGTCCAGTTGTCACCATCATCGTCGCTCGAGAACGCCCCGGCTTCAGTGCCAACCCACAGGCGTCCGCCCGCGGCCCGTGCGAGTTCGACCGTCGCGCGACTCCCCAGACCCTGGTTGACCGGGGTCCAGAGGTTCCCGCCGTCGGTGCTGCGAAAGACGCCGCCACCCTCGGTGGCCACCCACACAATGCCGACACCATCGCCGGCGAAAGCGACACCGGTCCCGCCCGGCGGGTCGGAAGGATGCCATTCAAGAGCGGCGGCAGGGGTTGCCGATACGGCTGCGATCAGACATGTAACGAGGGTTCGAATAAACATCGCCTCGATGCTCAATTCTCGTCGTCGCCGATACACCGGTGGAGGCAGTACTCGTCGGGAGCCGGAATCAACTTCACGGCGTGCCGCGTTCTTGACCTGCCGTTCCACGCGGAAGCCACGATGACGCCTTCATCGTTGATGTCCGTGGCAAGAAACAGGAACCACTCTTTCGGACCGGCAAGCAGGTCGTTCAGCGCCTGCAAGCCGTCCGTGTCCGAGTGGATCAGCGCCTGGAGCACGCCATCGGCGAAGCGGCCCTGTCCGACTGATTGCCCTTTGGAGTTGATGCGCCGAAGCATGTTCAGGTCGCCGTGACCACCCAGGTCTTCCGGCCCGAATGCCGCAGACAGCTTGAAACTGTGCTGCGATGTGAGGCTCTTGTTGGTCATGCTGCCGACGAAGTCTAAGAATTCATTGATCCCGTATGCCGCGGACAGACCAAAGTCCGGCAGCAGGTCCGGAAACTTGATACTGCCGTTATTCCACAGAAAGGCCCGCCCGTTCTGGACACCCACCACCAGTCCGGCGTCATTGATGTCATTGGCTTCACCGAAGCCGAACGCCGTAATGTCGATCATCCCGTGACCAATGGCGTAGACAAACGCGTGGCGCGCGCCCTTGACGGTGTCACCTGCCATCCACCCCGCGATCTCGCCCAGGTTATTGACGGCCATGGCTTCGGAAGTGCTATCGAAGCTGCCGAGAAACTTCGGACCGACGTCCCGGGTCAGGTTGCCGGACAAGTCCCAAACAGCGGCGCGTGAATTGGCTTGGCCAACCACCACGCCAAGGTCGTTGATGTCACGCGCGACACTGGAGCCGCCTCGAGCCATGGTCGGCAGTTCGAGCATGCCGACTCGCTCGATAAACAGGAAAGCCCGCTGACCCTTCGGCCCCGCGGACGAGCCAACCACGTCTCCGTGGGCGTTGATGCCCCAAGGCGTGGCTTCGTAATCCCCCGGCAAAGCGCCGAGGTCTTCCACCGTGTACCGGGTCTCGGCAACGCCAGCCGACGCAAAGCCTGAGAGCAGTAAAAGGATTCCAATCAATTTGAGCATCTGGCTGTTCATTTCCTTCTCCGTGTGCGCTCGATTCGAAGCAGATCCCGCTTGGCCGTCAACCGCGAAATCAGGTGGGCCAAGGCCTGTCTTCACGCAGCCAATATACGAACGAAAAAGTCTGCCGGTAATTGGAGATTCCGCTAAGGCAAGTAAGGGTTTTCCCTGATGCGCATTGCGGGGCCTTGAGTCGTGCCCACGGATCAGGGTTGCACCTGAAGGGAACTTGCCGCGCACCAAAGGGTGGTGCCGGGCTAAGTCAGGATTCGCCGGACCTCGTCAATCAGTGCGCGCTTGCGGAGGGGCTTGCCGACGACGCTGATCGCCCCTTCATGAATGGCCTTCACCGCGTCGCGCACGCTGCCTTCGCCGGTGAAGATAACTGACGGAAATTTCAGGCCACTGTTGCCCAGGTGTGCGAGAAGTTCCAGGCCGCTCATCCCGGGAAGTTTAAGCTCCGTGATCAGGCAGCCAACCTGATGGGGCCGGAAGGCGCGCAGGAACTCTTCCGCCGACGGATAGCAGCGCACGACGCAGTCCAGGCCACCGAGCAAGCTGCGCACCTCTTCGCGGGTCGCGCGGTCGGGTTCGACCACGTAAACGGTCGTCCGCGGTTCTTGGTCATGGAGGTCTCGACAAGCATTCCGATTGTCCCCGCTGAAGTGCGGCGCTTTCTGTTCTGGCCCCGAGCATCTCATGAGGCTATTTTGCGACTTGCCTCTTCGCTGGCAATACGAGGTTTCACTTACTGACGGGGAACGGCGGGCGCCAGCCGTCGAAACGATTATCGATCAGTCGTTTACTGCGAGCCACATTCGAACCAGTTGTGCGAGCGACGATGCGTGCATCTTCTCCATGACTCTGCTTCGGTGAATTTCGACGGTTCGTTCGCTGATGCCCAGCTCGTGGGCAATTACCTTGTTGGCCTGCCCGTTTACGACGTGCTCCATGACCTCCCGTTCACGCGCGGTGAGGCGGCCGAGTTGCACGAGGATTTCTTCATGCCGGCCGAGTTGCTGGCGGTTCTTGGCATCGTGTTCCAACGCCGCCTGAGTCCGGTCGATCAGTTCCTGGTCATTGAAGGGCTTTTCGAGGAAATCGAAGGCGCCGGCGTGCATAGCGCGCACCGCCAGGGGCACATCGCCGTGCGCGGTGATAAAAATGATCGGTAGCATGGAATGCATGGTGCGGAGTTGCTCCTGCAAGGCCAGGCCGCTGATCGTGGGCAAACGGACATCCAGGAGCAGGCAGCCTGGTGCATCCGGATCATAGGCGTCCAAGAACTCGGTGGTCGACGCAAAGCACGAGACTTCCAGGCCAACGGAATCGAGCAGCAACTCCAGGGAGCGGCGGATTCCCGGATCGTCGTCGACAACGAAAACCGTTCCCTTGGGCACAGTCACGATTCGTCGCTCTCCGCGGCCGCCGGGAGGGTGAAGTAAAACGTGGTGCCCGGCGCCTCCGTGTTCTGCCGATAGCGGATCTTTCCCCCGTGGGCTGTAATGATCGATTCACTGATGGAAAGGCCAATTCCCATACCCGATTCCTTAGTCGTCGTGAACGGCATGAAGGGGTCGGATGGGTCCGACGGCGACAAACCGATGCCACGATCCACGACGGCGACTTCGACCTCGTCGTCTTCGTTCAATCGGGTCCTCAGGGTAATCTCCGATGGTCCATCATTGGTCCCGCCCATCGCTTCAACGCCGTTGCGCATCAGGTTCAGGAGAACCTGCTCAATCTGCACCACGTCAGCCTCAACCGCGGGCAATTCACTTGATAACTCGAGTTGCAGGGTCGCAGTGCGCATCTGTGGATCGAATTGCGCGAGTGACACCACGCTTCGGACCAGGTCGTTAATGTCGGCAAGCTCGAACTTGACCGTACCTTTGGCAACGAAACGCCTGAGCCTGCGGATCACATCGCTGGCCCGTTCGGCTTCAGACCCGATCAACTGCAGGGCACTCAAGTGCTCCGGGGATCCGCTACGGCCCGACTCCGCCAGCCGCCGGCACGCGGCAGCCGCTGCGGCGATCGAGGCCAGCGGTTGATTGACCTCGTGCGCAATGCCGGCTGCCAGCTCATTCATGGTGGTCGACCGTGCCACCTGCGCCAGCCTTGCAAGGTGTTCACGGGCTTCCTCCTCGGCTCGAACCTGCAAACGAAGCGCCTTTTCCGCCTGCATGCGCTCCCTGGTATATCGCGCGAACACCAAACCCAACAGCATCGCCAGCAGAGCGGCGGCGCCCATCACAATGACCTGAACACGGCGTACGAATGTCGTCTCGTCCTGGATGACCTCGTGCAATCGCGACTCGACACCATCGATCAGGTCGATGAGTCGATCGAAAACGGCGTCGTATTCCTGGTCGATCGCGGTGCCGGGTGCTGCGCTCTGTTGCGCGCCTTGGCGCGCATCGGTAATGACCCGGAATTCCGAAAGTACCGTAATCACATCCTCAATGTTGTGGCGCAATTCAGGATCGTTGAGCGGGACGATCGTGCCTTGTGTATCCTGTCCGCCCTCCAGCATGGCACGAGCATAGAACCGGGCACTGTCGAGCAACTGCCACACGGCTTCCGGGCGTTCGTGCCGGTCACCGCTCTGTAACTCTTCGAACCACAGGTGAGCGAGGGTCGTATCCACCTTGACGCGCCCGGCGGCGCGTACGTTCGGCACGTGCTCGCGGCTCACCACCCACCCGCTGTATATAACGTACGCCATCGATCCCAGGATGGCCAAGGCAAACGCCGCGAGCGCGGCGTAAAAAGGGTTGGCATATTTTCCCTGCACCAGGCCCTTCACAATGCCAAATCTCCCTGCCCCTGGCGTGAGCGACGCGTCCCAACCATCACGGGGACCGGCTTCGACTCATTCACCTTTCGATTGAATATGCAGGGCGCTCAACGCGCGAACGTCACCAGGCGGTTGAGCCCGTCCCGGTCCTCCAGCAACATTTCCACGCGTGCCAGCCCGGCCTCAAGGCCGGCCGCCCGCCAGGCGTCCAGGGACAGCGGGAAATCGCGTGCACGAACGTGGGCAAAGAGCATGGCCTTCTCGCCAGGCTGAAGTGCCCGGTAGCGCCTCTTCGCATTTTCGATCCAGCGCTCCACGTAAATCTCGCGCGGTTCGGCCTCGGCACTGAATACATCGATCAAGGCGAAGAATCCGTCCGCGCTGAGCAAGCGACCGGCACGCTTCAAGGTCAGAAGCTTGTCGGCAGGGTTGGCCAAGTGGTGCAGCGCAAAACTGGCGAGGATGAGATCGAAGGGACCGGAGATTTCCTCGAGCGCCGCGAGCAAGTCGCCCTCCACCAGCCGGCCCGAAAGGCCGAGTTCATCGAGCCGGCGCTGAGCGATGGCCAGGGCGACATCGGATTCGTCAACGCCGACGTAGCGCGCTGGCGGCAGCGCGGCGAGCAGCGGCAGCACCGGCGTGAGGTCGCCGCAACCGAGATCCAGTATTGCAAGCGGCCGCGGAAAACGGATTTGAACCTCGGCCTGCAGGCGGGCGAAGAACGCCCGGTGATCCATGTAGTCATGGATCAGCAGCTTCTCGTAAACCTGCCACTCCTGGAACAGCTGGTCGCCCACCTGATTCCTCTCTGCGCGCCGGCGCCCAAATCGGGAGAGCATAGTTTAGCCGGTGGGCGTGGCAAGCGGTCCGGATTTTCGTAGCGAACAACGTGGGAGGTGCGGCGGTGAGACTGGTGCGCTGAGGCGCGTCGCCTCGGAGCTGGAATCCAATGCAGAGCGCACCGTCGACAAGATCGACGGCGACGTGAAATATTGCTTGTTATTTACCAAATTTACCTATATTCTCCGCGCACCGGATGGGCTGTAGGTGAAATCATACGTTTTCCCAGCCGGCATTCGGACCATAAATTAGTTGCACCTCCCCAAAAGCTCCTCTGTAGTTCCCTTACCGGTAATTCCAGGTTCAGCCTTGAATGAGTATTGCAATTGATTCTTCTTAAATATTGATTGAAGGTAATGAAACAATGATGAACGGAACCGTAAAGTGGTTTAACGACTCCAAAGGTTTTGGATTTATTTCTCCCGCGGACGGCAGCAAGGACGTATTCGTCCACTTCTCTGCCATCCAGGCCGGTGGATTCAAATCCCTCGCCGAGGGTCAAGCGGTTAGCTTCGAGGTGGAAAACGGCCCCAAGGGCCCGCAGGCCAAGAGCGTCTCGCTCGCCTGAGCACATTTCGCACAGTCGATCTATCAAGATCAGGAAAAACCCCGCCTTGCGCGGGGTTTTTTTTGCCCCGACGAGCCGCCGACCAGGTTGTGTGTCAGGAAAACGGCGGGAACTCAGTTCTCGAGTTCGGGAATGACGAGTTCCTGGCCGGGGTAAATCTTGTCGGGATCTTCCAGCAGGGGCTGGTTCGCTTCAAAGATCTTCATGTATTTCGAGCCGTCACCATACTGTGCCTCGGCGATCTTCCAAAGGCTGTCGCCCGGCTGGACGGTGTAGGTTCTCCGCCCCGCATCGGACGCGGCAGGCTTCCCGGCTGCTGGTTTCGGATCCGGAACGGACGAAGCTTCGGGCTCCGGCGCAGGCGCGGGTTGCGCCGGTGAGGATGGCGCGACGCTCATCCGGTCCTCCACGCCTTTGACCCCGTCGATTGCGCCCACGAGTTCGGCGACTTTCTGGCGCTCGCTTTCACTCGCGACCGTTCCAGTAACGGTGACCGTGCCGTCACTGCCGAAACCGAAATCCAATCCGGACGGGTCAAAGCCGTTTTGCCTGAGCACCTGGCTTGGACCAACGGTGACTTCGGGGGTGGGCTCCTTACCGCCGCCCAGCGCTTTTTTCAGATTGTCGAAGAATCCCATGGCTTACTCCCGCTCCGATTGTTGATTCGAGTTTCGATCTCCACCCATTCTACGCGCCTGGCGATCGTTGACCACGGCACTTGAACCTTGCATTTATGGATTGTTGGTCCGAGAGTGCAAGGATAATACACAGCCATTCGTGGTGTCCCGGGGCACTGAGCGGTTTGCGATTTCGAAAGGGCTGGATGAACGTGGAGGAGGATGCTATGACCAAACAACTCGCAGGCCTGTTGATCGGGTGTTTTATTCTCGCTGCGAACCAGTCGATTCACGCCGAAGACCCGCATATTGATTTTGAAACGGTCGCACCTGAAAGCCTTGACTGGGTTCTGATTCCGGATGGTCTTGGCGCGGCATATTCGGTTGTCTACGGCGATCCGGCAAAAGCGGGAACCTATGTCATAAGAGTGCGCTTTCCTGCAGGTGTTATGGACTTGCCGCATTCTCATTCTGCGGACCGTCATGTGACCGTGTTGGAAGGCACATGGCATGCTGGCACGGGACCAAACTTTGATGCTTCGTCGGCCGCTGCTTTGGGCGCCGGGACCTATATGTTCCATCCGGCCGGAGGCGTCCATTGGGACGGCGCCGCAGGCGATGAAGATGCGGTTGTTCAAATTATTGGCAACGGCCCGGTCGCAACGAAACAGGAGCACAAGGAAAGCGCCGACTGGGTGAACGTGAAGCAATCCAACACAGCCCAGTCAGAGTGAGAGACTCGCATGATCCTGCGCCGCGTCATCGCCCATTTCCGCAAGCAGGAATGGACCGCCATCGCGCTCGATTTCCTGATCGTGATCTTCGGCATCCTGCCGGCGTTTTGGCCGACGAAGACCGCGATGCGTTCGAACAAGGGCTTGCCCTGTTCGGTTTCGTGGGCGGGCTCGATGTTCGCTGGGCGACGGTCGACGAGTTGCGCTCGACCGGCGCCATGAAAATCATTCGCGACGTCGCCCTGCGCAGCCTGATCCTGCAAATCGACGGGGAACTCCAACGGAGGCAGAGCATCGCCGCGCGTTTCTTGGATTCGATCTATGCCCATCGCCAGGAGATCGGTGATCGTTATGGCGTCATCGACTACACGGGAGAAAGAAACGCGATCAGGCTCCACTACGACTTCCATGCGCTTGCCGCCGACCCCGGATTCATCAACGAACTCAGCCAGGTCGACTTTCTGGCCCGCTTCAGGCTGGACCTCGCCGAGGTGCAACTGGCCGAGATCAGGGAACTCAGGGACGAACTGGCGCGGCGGCTGAATCCGGAAGGTGATAACACGCCATGATCCTCCGCCGCGTCATCGCGCACTTCAGGAAACAGGAATGGACCGCGATCGCGCTCGATTTCCTGATTGTGGTGGCGGGCATCCTGCTCGCCTTTCAGATTACGGAATGGAGCGAGGAACGTGCGGAACGCAAGCGTTCACAGGAGTATCTGTCGCGCATTCGCGCCGATCTGATGGCTGATATGACGGAGCTGCAAAGGCACAGGGAACTCTGGGGACAAGTCGCTGAAGAGGGATACGCTGCCATCGAATATGCCGAAACGGGCGACAGGGACGACGCAACAGAGTGGGAGGTTTTGCGGTCGTTTCTCCACGCGAGCCAGGCCTGGCAGTTCACTTTCATTGATGCGACCTATTCCGAATTACGCAGCGCCGGGGAGTTGGGGCTTATTCCAGACGCAGACCTGCGAAGCGCGCTTGCCGATTACTACGTTCTTGTCGCGGCTCGCCGGGGAGGCTCAGGCCCCTATCATCTGCTGCCGGATTATCGTGAATGGGTGCGAGGACGGATGCGCTCCGACGTCTTGCGCTATTACTGGCAGGCGTGCTTCGAGCAGGCTGCGGGCGTTCAGATACTGGTAGAGTGTCCGCCGCCGGAAGGCGCTACCGACTTAGAGAAATTGCTTGAAGAGTTGGCGGCGGACCAGGCCATTATTGATGCCCTGCGCTACTGGATCGATACCATGTCACAGGCGGTGGAACTCGCCGGGTTCGATCTGGGCCGGGCACAGTTGCTGATCGATCGAATGGATGCGAAAGTCGACTTAGTGAACAATTTCGAGACAAGGCTCATCTCGACAAGAGAAAAACTGTTCCACGCGCAGATCGCGGCTGGTTTCTCCTTTGAAGATACGACGCCGCCCGGACGCATCATCAGACTTGTCCGCAATGACGACGCCCTGATGGCTGCGACAAAGGACTACTGGTCGTTTACGGACGCGCACCGTGGACTCCTCGCCGATGCAGCACAGCGCGCCGACGCACTCCTTGCGCAAGTAGAAAAAGAGCGAAACTAATGCTTCTCCGCCGCGTCATCGAACATGTCCGTACGCAGAACTGGACGGCCGTCGCGCTCGACTTCGTCATCGTCGTCGTCGGCGTCTTCATCGGTATTCAGGTCGCCAACTGGAACGGATCGCGCCAGGACCGGCATGATGAAGAGACATTCCTCAACAGGCTGCATGACGATATTGTCCGAGCGGAGGAACAGACCGAGCGCGTGCGCGTTCGCCGCCTTGATCGCCTCGCTTCCATTCAGGAAGCGGCGAACGTCATCTTTTTGCGCGATGGGGCGACGGCCCTAACGCAGCAGCAATGCAATGACGTCGGTGCGTCACACTATTTCAATATCATCCCGTCTGCGTTTCCCGCGCTTAACGAACTGATTGGGTCGGGACGCGTCGGGATCATTCAAGACGCTGATTTAAGAACGGCTTTAGTCACATATGAGCAGGCGCGTGAAGCGCTTGAATTTTACATCATGCTACAGGCGACGAACTCACATGATCTTGTTGCGCGACATCCCGATCTCATTCAACTTGAATCCTACTTTGACGAGGACCTTGGTGAAACTGGCGTTAGCGCGCAATGCAATCTCAGCGGGATGCAGGCAAGTGTGAGGTTCCGCAACGATTTCAGCGCCAACACCGATATGTATGATGCGTTTGTTCGCGACGCACTGGCGCCATGGAGCGAGGCCCTCGCCGCAGCGCATCACCTTGTAGACAATAAATTGGCGTATGCACACTGAAGAAATCAGGGGGTTCTCGATGATCTCAGCAATTCCAACCGCCGCTGCAACTTTTTGCACCGCGCCGCCCGGGCCTGAGATCGTCAAGGTTCAGGAGGCTCGCACCGAGCACGTTTGAGCCCAGAACTGGTTCGCGTAGACAGATCTTGCCTCTCTACTCCCCCGGCGGCGCGTCTGCCAGCATGAACTCGCGGATGGCGAAGAACGGCGGCGAGCCGGCGCCCACCAGGCGCTCGTTGAAGTCCTTGTAGCTGAAGGCCTCGCCCATCTGCTCGCGGTATTCGGCAAGAATCTCCTCGATGGCGGTTTGCCCTGCAAAGTAGCTGGATAGCTGCACCGAGCTGACCTTGGCGCGCACCAGCTTGCCCTGCGCCTCGGCCGGCTCCTGGAAGCCGCGCTCGGTCATCAGCTTGAGCGCCTCCTCCTCGGGCCAGTCGCTACGGTGCAGGCGCAGGTCGATGATGGCATTGATCACCGAGCGCAACACCAGCTTGTCGTCGACCATCTGCTGGATCTCGTGCCCCCAGGGTTTGTCGGGGTAGACGGTGTAGCCCTGGTCCACCAACTGGGTGGTGATGTAGGCGGCCCAGCCCTCGACCATGGCGCCGTTCCAGAACACTTTGGGGATGGTGCGCTCGGCGCGGTTGGAGTATTCGAGCTGCACGAAGTGCCCGGGCACGCCCTCGTGGATGTACACCAGCGCCAGCGCCGGGCGGTTGTACTCCTTGAGAAATCCCTCGGCGCCGGCCAACAGCGGCAGATCCCAGAACCACACCGATTCCAGCTCGGGCTCGAACGGCGGCGCGGTGGAAATCATGGCGACGGCGACGCCCGAAAGGTGCGGCGGGATGTTCTCGATGCGCAGCTTGGAGGCGGGCGGCAAATCCATCAGCCGGTGTTCCTCGACGAAGCCGATGATGCTGTCGGCAAGGGCGTAGCTGTCCGCGATCAGGCTGTCGACGGTGGAGCGGTCCTCGGCGAGCTTGGTGAAAATGTCGCGCACCACCTGCTGGTCATCCACTTCCGCGGCAGGCTTAACCGTTGCGCCAGCTATTTCCGCCGCCAGGTATTCGTCGTGAATCTTGCGGCCCACGCTGACCAGCTCGGCGCCCTTGGCATCCAACCATTGTTCGGCGCGCGCCAGCAGCGCGTCGGGGCCCAGCGGGTAATCCAGTTGCAGCTCGTATTTGCGATCGTAGCGCGCCTCGCCCAGGCGCCACTCGCCATTCTCGCGGGGCACCACGGTTTCTTCAAACCAGGCGGTGAACGCCTGGATGGCCTTGACCGCAGCCTCGCAATCCGCAGCAATCGCGGCGGTCTTTTCCTCGTCCAGGCCCGAGGAGGCGATCAATTCGGGAAGCGTCTTGTCGAACAGGGTTCCCTCGCGGGTCATGCCCTTGAGGTTGGAAACAGCGATGGTCTTTTCCATCTCAGTCGGCAGAACTGAATCGTCACCCAACACGTCCTGCACACCGGCAAGATACGCCGGCGTCTCACCGCAGCGCGCGCCGAAGCTGACCAGGCGGTCATCGAGCGGCGCGTAGTCGCGCAGGACCAGGCCGGAAAACGCCGAGCCCAGCGAGCCGGTCCAGGAGAGCGGGTTCTGCCAGCTCTCCAGTTCTTCCGTCAACATCCGGTGGTAGGCCACGCGGTTGGTGAGGATGTGCAGGTCGATCTGCTCGGCTCGCGACATTTCGGCGGGCTTCATGGCCGCCAGCTTTTCCTGCAGCGCCGCGCGGTGCGCCGCAAACCGCGCACGCGCCTCCGGCGTTGAGTCAGGCATGCGCCGGTCATAGAAGTACGGCTCATCGCCACGGCCGTGGACGCCGTATTGCGCGGCCCCGGTAGGGTCCTCCTCGAGCAGCAGTTCGAGGTAAAGCCTGCCGAGCCGATCGATGTCGGTTTCGGCCTGGAGGCGCTCGTTCCAGTCGCCTGTCGCCGCCTTCGCGGGGGCGATACACAGCGCCAGGACGGCGGGGAAAATAAGGAGGTGGGAAAAGAATCGGGTCATCACGACTCCCGTGGATCTGGTTGAACGATATGCCCCGTGATTGTACCGGACGGACGACCCAATTCTTCAGCGCCTGGAGGTGATGGCTGCGCAGATGTACTTCTTTTCGGTATCGGGCCAACTCCAGACCATCACCTTCTTGACTTCCCCAGCAGACTGTTCCCCAAACTCTTCAAACCAGAAGCGCACCGGCCCCTCCTCGGTGGCAAGCGTGACGACGCCATTCCAATCGGCTGTTGCTTCGTCAATTTTCAGCCTCTTGCACTCGTGAAATCGGGAGCCAACCTTTTCTCGAAGACAACGCTCAACCTTTCTGGGATCGACCATGATTTCGTGGCTTGCCAAAGCACCGCTCTTGATTTCGTCCACTTCTGCACAGCCAAACTGGCTCTTCGTCTTGATCGAGAAAGGGGAACTCTGCTGCGGGCTTTGCGCCTGATTGCTTTCTGCACCATCGCTTGCCTGAGCGAACACCATCGTTGGCAAGAGAAGGCAAGACATCACCACGAAAAAACGTCGTTTCGAGCCTGAATTCAGTTTGTTCATTTGCTTCATTTTTCCTGGCCCCACATGCGGTTACCCACAAATCATCCTGGAGCGAACTTGCTACTCCCATCTGTTGGACGCTATTGAGCCAGCAAACGTTACGGTTTCAAAGGTTTCAGGCCGGCAGAATCGATAAGCCGACACGGCAACGGGCGGAGCCGCAATATTGGGAAAGCGCTCTGACCCCGTTATTCCGGCTCATAGGCGGTCAAAACGGTCGCACAGACCTGTATCCCGAAACTGCACGGCCGCATCCTGGAAGCAATAAATGGGCTCGGTTTAGTGGTCCAGTCACCATGAACGCCTGGTTAAGGCATCATAAGGCCTGTGACTGTGAACCCTGGAGGGGCCGCAATCCATGCACGTGGACTGGTATTTCGACTTTGTCTCGCCCTTCTGCTACCTGCAGTGGGCGCACCAACTGCCGCAACTGGAGGACGTGGAGATTTCCTGCAAGCCCGTGCTCTTCGCCGGGCTCCTCAAGCACTGGGGTCAGAAGGGCCCGGCCGAGATCAGCGCCAAACGGAAGTTCACCTACCGGCACGTCCTATGGCAAGCTCGGCGCTACGGCGTGCCGTTTCGGCTCCCCGCCGCACATCCGTTCAACCCGCTGCCGCTGCTACGGGCCAGCATTGCGCTGGACAATCGCTCGAGCGCGATCGACCGGCTGTTCGCCTATGTATGGCAGGACGGGCAGCTGCCCTCGGACGCCGAGCCCTGGCAGAGGCTTTGCAAGGCGCTGGGCATCACCGAGGACAGGCTGGAGGACCCGGCAGTGAAGCAGGCGCTACACGAATCCAGCGACGAGGCGATCGAGCGAGGGGTGTTCGGCGTGCCGAGCCTGGTCGCCGGCGGAAACGTCTTCTGGGGGCTTGACGGGTTCGCTTTCTTCCAGGACTACCTCGCCAACCCCGGCATCGCCATGGCGCCAGAGATGCGGGCGGCGGACGAGTTACCCATCGGGGTGTGACATAGGTGGGAGTAAATCCCGTTTCATGACACATTATTGGTGGGCGTTCGATCAGGAGTAAGGGATGAGCAACGGATTCAATCTCGGCGACGAAGTCTACGCGGGCTATCCCGACGCGCATGTGTTTAACTTCAGGCGCAACAGCAAGAAGGAGCTCAAGCTCTCGAAGGTGAAGCATTTGCTGTGGGGCGACTGGATCAAGGTTACGGATTACGACTACCAGACCGACCCCAAGGCCGACATCCAGACCGCCGCTGAACAAACCTTGGTGCAGAACTCGACCGCCCCGATGGTCGCCGTGCGGGTGCGCGGAGTCTCCGGCTACATGCACAAGGCGGACATCCAGAAGGAACGCCTGTTGGAGATCGTCTTCGTCGACGTTGGCCAGGGCGATGGTGCCCTGCTGGTCACGCCGGATGATAAAAAGTACGTGATCGACGCGGGAGTCGGCGACAACATGCGCCGCTACCTCGCCTGGCGCTTTGCCGGTTTCAAGAAGCTTTTGAAGGACTTCGACGGCCTGATCATCACCCACCCCGACCAGGATCATTACCTGGGCTTCCAGGCATTGATCGACAACCTGGACGTGCAGGCCGACCACATCTGGCACAACGGAATCGTCGAACAATTCAAGGTGGCCGCCTCGGGCAGCCAGTCCAGCGACGCCAGCTTCCTATTGGGACTCAGGAAGACATCGGCCGGGCAGTCGTTCCTGACCGGGCTTATCGAGGACGATGCCGCGCTCGCATCGCACCTCGCCGATCCCAATCGCTGGATCAAGAAGTCGACCGGCAAGCCAAAACAATATCCCCATCTGCTGAACAGCGCGCAGACCGCCAAAACCGCCAATAGCAAGCGGCGCTTTGCGAACATCGCCATGCTGTCCACCGCCCACGGCGAGATGCACAACGGCAAGGCCTATCTGCCCGGGTTCGGGCCCAACAACGCCCCGGCCTGCGTCATCGAGGTCCTCGGCCCCGTCGTCGAGCCCGACAGCCAGGGGGCGTCACGCCTTCGTACTTTTGCCAGCGAGCCCATGCACAAGACCACCGACATGGACGCCGGCAAGACCAAGAACGGCCATTCGATTCTCCTCAAGCTCACCTACAAGAACACCACCGTGCTGTTCGGCGGCGACCTCAACAGCCCAGCCGAGATGTTCCTCCTGCAGCACTACACGGGCCTTTCGGTGTACGAGCCCGGCGCCGTGTCGGACCAGGACACCATCCAGGCTGGGCGGCCGGTGTTCGGCGCGGACATCGCCAAGTCCTGCCACCACGGCAGCGCGGATTTCACCGACGTGTTCCTTGCCTGCGTCAACCCGGCGGCGACGGTGATCTCGAGCGGCGATGAAGAGAGCCATGCCCACCCGAGGTCCGATACCCTCGGCGCGATCGGCCACCACGGCCGCGGCCATCGCTCGCTGATTCTCAGCACCGAGTTGATGCGCAGCAGCAAGGAGTTCAGCAAGCGCGAGGATTCACCCTGGTACAAAGCCGGCAAACTGGTCGCACAGGCGCAGGCCGAGACCGACCCTGTGAAGAAACAGCAGTTGCAGGAGGAGGCGGAAGAGTTGATGGAGGTCACGCGGACCCGCAACGTAACCAGCTACGGCGCCATCAACTTCCGCTCCGATGGCGAGAAGGTCGTCATGGCCTATATGCTCGAAAGGGATTCCGCCTCGCGCCGCTGGGACATCTACCAACTGGAGTCGACCAACAACGGACCGCTTCATTACAAACCGAAGGATTGACGGGTTGAGCTCGCAAGCATAGCGGGACGACACCCACGATTTTGCACCGCCTCCAGGTTCGCTTATGATGTGCCTCACAGGGAGAACTTGCTTTTGCGGATCATCGATCCGAGCAGTCCAGGAGGACAGAACCATGCAACCATTCCTCACTGCGCGTTCGCAATGCGGGCGCGCCTTCTCATCATTCCTTGCTTGTGTCCTTTTCCTTGGTCAGATTGCCGCTGCCAACGCGGCGGATACCGACCGGGAGTCTCGGCGCGAACAGACGCGATTGAAACAACAGGAAACCAGCCACTGGCTGTTTTCCGAATTCCAGTTTGAAGCCCTCGAGAAACCACTGACCGCACGCCTCACTCGCGCGGAGATAAGTGAAATCGACAGCGCTTCCCGAACGGTCTCACCCTTGAAAGTCGGTTTGAGCAAAGCTGTAAGTGCCTCGGTGAAGTTCGCCGAATTCGCCAGCTTGCGCGGCGGCGCCAAATGGCTCGGGAACCGGGCCGGCGCGGCGACCGCCACCGAGGACGGCGGATTCGTTTATTCCATGACGCTCCACGCACCCGGCGCCGCGGCCGTGAGGGTTCACTTCAAGAACTTCGACCTGCCTGGCAATGCCGAACTCTACCTCTTCACGGCGGACGGTCAGTCCGCCGGGCCCTACCGGCGCAACGGCCCATTAAAATCCGGCGAGTTCTGGTCCGATGCGCTGTTCAGCGACTTCGTGATGCTGCAGGTGAGGTATTTCGGCCCGCCTTCCCGTGGTGATCTGAGCCGATCCGGCTTCCAAGTGGCTGAAATCGGCCATGTCCGTCCGGGTTTCCTGGATGGCCTGTGTAACTACAACGAGTCTTGCGTCGAGAATGCCGAGTGCCACGTCAGCGGTGGCGTGATGGAACTGGTGTCCGATGCCGTCGCCTCCATGCTGTTCCAGTCGGGTGCCTTTTTGTACATTTGCAGCGGCGGGCTGATCGCCGACACGGACAACGGCAACAACCGGCCGCTGTTCCTGACCGCCAATCACTGCGTTTCGAAGAACCAGGAGGCAAATTCGCTACAAACCTTCTTCCAGTATAAAGCGCCTTCCTGCAGCGACCCCGGGCACTGCAACATCGACAATCTGACCCCCAGCACCAACGGCGCCAGCATCCTTTCGAAAGGCAGAACGTCGGATTACACGCTGCTGGAGCTGGCACAGGCGGCGCCGGCCGGAAGTCATTTCCTCGAGTGGAACGAAAGCCCCGTCGCCAACGCCAACGGCACCGACCTGTTCCGCATCAGCCATCCGTCGGGCGCGCCGCAGGCGTATTCGGAACACAGCGTCGACACCTCATCGCCGGTATGCGGCGGGCTGCCCAGAGGCAATTTCATTTACAGCCAGGATACTCTCGGCGCCACCGAGGGCGGCAGCAGCGGCTCACCGGTGGTCGACTCGGCGGGCAGGATCGTCGGCCAACTCTACGGCGCCTGCGGGTTTACGCTCGAGGTATGCGATTCCGAGGAGAACTGGACCGTCGATGGCGCCTTCGCATCGTACTTTTCGAACGTCGAGGATATCCTGGATCCGGCAGGTGGCGGCTGCACGCCCGCGCCTGAAATCTGTGACGACAATGTCGACAACGACTGTGACGGCGATGTCGATGACAACGACAGCGATTGCCAGGGCGGGAACGGCCTGCCCTCAGGCGCGCCCTGTACCGACAACTCGCAATGCACTTCGGGCAACTGTCGCGGCAGGCCCGGCGCGCAGACCTGCAGGTAAGTCACACGGTTCGAGATACCGAGGGTCGGGACAAGCGCCGGGAATCGCCCCGGCGCTTGTTTCCGACTGTCAGGTAAACGGCCCGCGATTCTCATTCCCTCATCTGGTACATCTGACGGAAGATGCGCCATTTGCCGTCTTCCTTCCTGAGCACGGTCATGTATTCGCTGCGGGAAGTTTTCTGATCGACGACCTTGCCCGCGTCGACCGTATCCCAATCGAGTGTGGAATTGCCGGTGACGATTGCCAGGTCCCCCTGAACGTAAGTCTCCTGACCTGAGACCTCGTAGCCTCGAATCGGATAGCTCCTGTCTGTATTGGGAAACCAGAACTCACGAACGGCTTCTTTTCCGTTCAATCTGCCGACGTCTGTGCCTGGAACGAAGAGCTGCACGTCCTCCGAGACCGCATCCATAACCTTTTTCTCGCTCCCTTCGAGCCAAGCCGCGCGGTAATCGGCAAGCGCCGACTCAACGGCTGCTTCGGCTTCCGCGGGGCTTTCAGCCAACAAAAAAGCCGGAAAGCTGATCGTTACGATGAACACCAACATCCGCAATTTAGAATCAATCCTCATGCTGCTTAACTCCTGGAGCGAAATTGTGCGTGTCAATTGTAGGTTGGGACAGCACGGAAGATTGGCGCGGCACTGCGCACCTTAGATCGAATCAGAAAAATTCGCGATGAGGCGAAAGATCGTTTGGTCGGTGAAACCAGGGGTTGACGGACTTCAGTGTGACTCCATCAACCGTTTTGGGTCCGCCACACCGAGAAAGATGCCCATCGTCTCGCTATCGAGGTCCATAAGCTGGTCACACAGCACGGGATCCTGTTCGTAGTCGTCGGGATTCGCTTCATATCCACGGATGGCCGCGTTGCGTATGGCGCCCACTTCCCCCACCGTACCCAAGTCGGACAGATAGGCGATAACGGGTGATTCGTCCAGCTCGATCATGGACTCAGGAGCTTTCATCCAGGTCGGCATTTGGCACACGCTCACCTGGGTCGACATGCGCGCCTTGCGGGCCAGGTAGAGGGTTGTTTCCTTGTCCGCGCCCATGGCTTCCATCACCTTGCGTTCGAGGCCGTATCCGAGCGCCTTGGTTATCAATGTCTTGCCGGTTGCCTGCATGGTTCCGGCCAGCGTCAGGCACGCTTCCACGTACTCGCTCCGATCTTCGAGCACCTGTGCCTCGCAAAGATCGAAAAGCCCCACAAATGACAGGTGCCGGAGCATCGAGGACACCGTCCAGGCCATGGAGAAAGCCCGCAGGTGCGCCGGTTGGCCAATGGCGGGCTCGTGCGCCGGCCGATATTCCTCTTCAAATGCCTTCAGCTCCTGGTAAAGCTCGAGCGCGTCACCTCCGTAATAAGTCTCGATGCGGGGGGCGCGCGACGCGTCAAGTAACGCGTGCCGGTTTGCCTTGTTATCCTGAACGTCGAACGGTGCAAATGTCCCCACCGCAACGCCGGCCGCCTTGAGGTACACGGCTGCGTTGTCAGGTGCCGATTCGATCAATCGATCGCCGATATGGGTGGACGCGCAACCGGGAATGTCCGGAATCTCGTGACATGCATCCAGCAGCAGCCACAGGGTGTGGGTATCGCGAGGCTCGGCCGCGATGATGGCCGTCAATAGCCGTTCGCCCTCGGCGCGAAGTTCCGGGTCACTTTCGCGAATGAAATTGCCGAGGAAGTGCAGTGCGGCTGCAGTGCGTATCCAGGTGATTTTGCTTTGGCTGAGCAACAACCACATGTCATGGTAATGCTGTTGGCTCAATGCCCGGTTGACGGGATCTTCGAGCATCAGGTTCGGATCCGAGATGAGGCTGCGGTCGGTCTGCGGCCAGGCTGGACTGGCCATCACTGCGGCAAGGATCACAAGCCCGCAGAATTTCAGGGGTATCCCGATTTTGGATCGGTGATGAGCGGCGCTATTCAAAGGTAGAGAAAATCCAACTGAAACCCGGTCCTGCAATGAAGCATAACAAGAAGGTTTGGATCCACTGAATATTTATCGCTGCCAGGTGGGAGGATTTCTAACAAACCCTCACCTACACTTGGAGTACAACTGCCTGCCAGTCGTTTCCTGGGAGTAGTCCAGTGGCCCAAAACCAACCCCCCAAACTCGGCCAATTTCGCCTGGTCGCCCGCACCGATGTCCCCGACTTTCGGGATTTCATGTACGAGCCGGCCCTGATCAATCTCAAGCCGAAGCTCGAAGTTCCTGACAACCTCAACATCCGCCACCAGGGCAGCAGCAACGCCTGCACCGGCTTCGCGCTTGCCGCGGTGATTGACCGGCTGATGCTGGAGGCCGGATTCGATGCTCCCGTCAACGTCAGCGCGCTGATGCTGTATGACATGGCACGAAAGTACGACGAATTCCTGGATGAGGATGACCTTGGCTCAAGTTGCCGCGGCGCCATCAAAGGTTGGTACAACATGGGCGTGTGCCGCGAAGAACTCTACCCTTTCGATCCGAAGCTCGGCAAAGGCTACACCCTCGAGGCGGCCAAGGACGCGCGCAACAACACCATCGGCGCGTACTATCGCCTGGGCCGGCGCATTTCCGACTACCACGCAGCCCTCACCGAAGTCGGCGCGATCTATTGCTCGGCAACCGTCCACAAGGGCTGGAACAAGCCCGATCCGCAAACCGGCGTCCTCCAATTGAAGAACGAAGTCGACGGCGCCCATGCCTTCGCCATCGTCGGCTACGATGACAAGGGCTTCTGGATTCAGAATTCCTGGGGGGACAGCTGGGGAAAGAACGGCACGGCCCTTTGGACCTATGAGGACTGGCTCATCAACATCCAGGACGCGTGGGTATTCCGCATGGGCTTGCCGACGCCGCAGATCTGGCACCTGCCGCAACGGAGCGGGCGAAACGTCACTGCGATCGAAAAAGCCCCCACGCCAACGCGCTCGGAGATCGCCGGGCATTTCGTGCACATCGATGATGGTCACTTCCATGACGGCGGGCGCTACTGGAGCAACCTCGACGACGTCAAGATGACGGCCGATCTGGTCGCCAATTCGAACGATTACGATCACCTGCTCTTCTACGCCCACGGCGGTCTCAACAGCCCCGAAGCATCGGCCAGGCGCATCGCGGCCATGAAGGAGACCTTCAAGTGCAACCGGATCTACCCCTATCACCTGATGTACGACACGGGCTTGCTGGAAGAGCTCAAGGACGTCATCTTCGGGCGGCGCGAGGAGGCCGCCCAACGCGCCGCCGGGCTCCGCGACATCATGGACAAGATCCTGGAAAAATCATTGCGCGTACCGGGCCGCGCCATGTGGCGCGAAATGAAGGCCGGCGCGCAGCTGCCGTTCATCGGGACCAACGCGGGCTCGCAGGCGCTTCAGGCATTTATCGACGCATTCCGGGCATCCGAAAAGCCGAAAAACATTCACCTGGCCGGCCACAGCACTGGCATGATCCTGCTCACCTTCCTGCTGCAGCGCCTGTCGGTGATGGCGCCCGACCTCAGGGTGCACACGGTCAGCCTGCTGGCGCCGGCCGGCACGGTCGATCTTTTCACCGAGCTCGTGCAGCCGTTCCTGAAGGCGCCGCAGCCCCAGTTCCGGATCTCGGAGATGACCATCTACAACCTGACAGACGAACTGGAAAGGGACGACACCGTCGCCGCGGCTTACGGCAAGTCACTGCTGTACCTGGTTTCCCGGAGCTTCGAGGAATCGCTGCCCGAGCGGATCCTGGGCATGCAGAAGTACAGTGAGGTGGTGGAGCGCCGAAACCTGCCGCGCCTGACGGTGCACTACTCCGAAGGCGACGTGCCGGGCGCGCGGGTGACGGCGAGCGAAAGCCATGGCGGGTTCGACAATGATCCGTTGACGATGAACCACGTGTTGCGGCGGGTTGTGGGAGGTAATCCGACTCTGCAGTTCACCCGAGAATCCTTAAGTTACTGACGCTCGTAAAGTTTGCCTCTGGAGCTTCGAAAATCATTGCACGTATGCGCTCCTGTACAAGACCGAGGTGATCCATTTCCTTTGAAAACTCCCGAAATCCCAACTGGTGGAACCAAAAGGCTCCAATGCAAATTATAAGGGCGCCCACACTGGGGCGCCTTACCGCTAAGCAATTGATTTTAAGCGTTCACACCCGCCCCCGTTACGCAGCAGGCCTTCGGCACATGCGATAATAACCAGGCCGGCGACCGCGCCCAGCCCGAACCTGCGATCATCCCGACGAACAATCATGAACATCTTTTCCCGATTCGTCCGGGCCGCCCTGTTGCTGGCCGCGCTTGGCGCCGCCACACCCGCTGTTGCCCGGGACTCGTCCCCTGCGATGGACTGGTCCGTCGACCACTGGCGATTCCAGACTTCGCTCTACACCAGGCATTTCGACCGCGAGCCCGATCATGACAACACCCAGCAGCTCATCGATTTCATGGTCTTCAACCCCGACGGCTGGCACGCCGGGCTGGCCTTCTTCGAGAACTCATTCGACCAGCCCTCGCAGTACCTGTACGTGGGCAAGGCGTGGGAACTGGGCCGGTCGGGCAGTTTCTACTGGCGCCTGACCGGCGGCCTGCTCCACGGTTACAAGGACGAGTACCAGGACAAGATCCCGTTCAACGGCCTGGGCGTGGCGCCGATCCTGGTGCCGGCGCTGGGCTTCCGGCACTGGCGCTTCTTCGCCGAATACCATCAAGCCGGGCTGGCGGCGGGGATGATCACGGTGGGCTTCAATTTCAGCCACGGAAGTTCCCGCAAGGACGACTGAGCACCGTCCGTCCGGGGATGCCCGTTCGTTAGGCTAACAATTGTCATGGGAGAATAGAATAAAGGGGTCAGAGCCCTTTTTGATGCCACTAGAGTCTTGGAATGACACAATCAAATTTCCCGGCTCGCCGCTTTCAGATGGTCGACGTCTTCGCCGAGCAGCTCCTGTATGGGAATCCCCTGCCGGTCGTGGTGGACAGCGACGGCCTGAGCGGCGAGGACATGTTGCGAATTACGCGCTGGATGAACCAGTCGGAAACGACCTTTCTTCTCCCGCCGTCAGACCCCAAGGCCGACTACCGTGTGCGGATTTTCACGCTGGAGCGCGAGCTGCCCTTCGCCGGGCACCCGACCCTGGGTACGTGTTACGTGTGGTTGCAGCACGGCGGGCAACCGAACAACCCG
>Ga0299906_10001278_pt1 | contig 21676 bp, 23 predicted proteins | sample RVTome_14_FD_200259 | JGI IMG/M metagenome (GOLD analysis project Ga0299906, IMG submission 200259) | Soil microbial communities from uranium-contaminated site in the Upper Colorado River Basin, Wyoming, United States - RVT145D125 (version 2) ...
GGTGGCCGCACGGCCCGGCTCAACACGATGCGGTCACCGCTGCAGACGGCGCAAGCGTTCGTCCGGCCCGATCACGTCGGTGAGCCGGATGCCGAGTTTCTCGTTGACGACGACCACCTCGCCCTGCGCGATCAGGCAGCCGTTGACCAGCACGTCGAGGGGCTCGCCGGCGAGTCGATCGAGCTCCACCACCGAGCCCTGGGCAAGTTGCACCAACGTGCGGATGGCAAGTCTGGTGCGCCCCAGCTCCACGCTGAGCTGGACCGGGATGTCCATGACGATGTCGAGGCTGGCCGCCACCCCGCTGGAGCCGGGCTCGGCGGTCAGCTCGGGGAACACGCGTGCATGGCTCGCGGGCGACGGCGCGGAGCGGCTGCCGGCGGAGGAGGACCCGGATTGCTCTGCCCCTGCCGAGGCCCACTCGTCCCCCCCGGCCTTCACGTCACTGTCTGCCATCGTCCCTCCGTCGGCTCTCGTAAAGGATCCAGGAGCTAGGAGCTAGGCCTACTGGGAGGCTGCGTGAGCAAAACAGCGCGGCGCCGCCGCACAAAGCCCCCCCAGCCCCTGGATCCTAAATCCTAGATCCTATCCCCTCACGGTGCGCATCACCTTGAGTGCATAGCGCCCGCGGACCACGCCGTACTTGCACTTGAGCACCGGGACGCCGTCCACTTCCGCCGTGATCACCTCGGGCAGCTCGATGCCGATCACGTCGCCGGTCTCCAGCTGCATCAGCTGCCGCAGAGTGATGGCGGCGCTCGCCAGGTTCGCTGCCAGCTCGACCTCGACGTCGGACACCTGCGCCGACAGCAGCGCCGTCCAGCGGTCGTTCGCTTCGCTGCGTTCGGCCTGCATCGGCTTGTCGATGATGCCGCGGACCGGTTCGAGGATAGCATAGGGCAGACAGACGTGAAATCGCGCGCCGCCCCCGCCCGCATCGACGCTGAAGCTGCTGGCTATCACCAGCTCGGTGGGCGCGGCGATGTTGGCAAAGCGCGCATCCGTCTCCGAACGCAGGTATTCGAATCTCAGCGGGAACACCGGCTCCCAGGCCTTGGCGTAGGCCTCGCAGACAGCGTCCAGCAGGCGCCGGGCGACGCGCATCTCCGTGGCCGTGAACTCGCGCCCCTGCGCCCGCATCGGCAAGCGCCCGTGGCCGCCGAACAGCTGGTCGATCGTCTGAGACACGAGGGCGGGAGCGAACACGACGAGGCCGACGCCGCGCAGCGGCTTGGCCTGCACCAGGTTCAGGCTGGTCGGGACCGCGAGATCGCGCACGAACTCGCTGTACTCGAGCACCTGCAGCCGTCCGACCGCGACCTCCGCGCTCTTGCGCGTGAGGTTGAACAGCGACACGCGCATGAGGCTGGCGAAGCGCTCGTTGATCACCCCCAGCGCGGGCATGCCGCCGCGCACGATGCGCTGTTGGTGACCGATGTCATAGCTGCGGGCGCCCGCCTGTGCGGCGCTTGCGGGCGCCGGCTCGGGCTCGCTCTTCACCCCGTGCAGCAGGGCGTCGACCTCTTCCTGCGAGAGCATGTCGTCGGCCATTGACCGGATCAGACAGGAGTCGAGTAAAGTGGAGTAAAAACAGTCATCTTGGCGTCGAAGTTTAAGTCGATCCGAGGAGCAAATCAAGACGCCGGCTCAGCCGGGCAGCGTGCCTTTGAGCGACGCGTCTTCGAGCGCGTCGTGGCCCGCCTTCCTGGTCGTCCGCTCCTCCTGCTGGCGCTGCTCGCGGCGGCCTTCGCGCACCGCCTCGGCCCGTCGGTGGCGCTGCTTGAGTACCGTCAGCGCCTGCTCGCGCCGGCGCAGCTCGAGCCAGCGCATATGCGCGTCGGCCCATGCCCGCCGGCGGTCCTCGAGCTCTTCGGCCTGCAGCCCGACGGCGCGCTCGAGCTTGGAGAGGAAGGCGCGGTAGTCGCGCAGCCGGTCCGGCTCGATGCCGCCCGCAAGCACCTGCTGCAGGTCGGCCAGGTACTCCGCCTGACGGCTCTGCAGTTGCGCGAGGCTGCCTTCGGCCTCCTGCCGCAGGGCCGCGAGCCGCTGCAGATCGGCGGTCGCGGCTTCCAGCCGGCGCTCGGCCAAGTCGAGCAACGGCTGCAGCGCGAAGGCCGAGGCCATCAATCCGCCAGCAGACTGCGCAAGCGCTCGCGGCTCGCCGCGGCGCTCGCGCGTTCGAACATGTCCTGCTGCAGGAAGGCGGCGAGCTGAGGATACAGTGCGACCGCGCGGTCGAGCAGCGGGTCGTTGCCGCGCACGTAAGCCCCCACCGCGATCAGATCGCGCGAGCGCCGGTAGGCGGCAAACAGCTGCTTGAAGCGGCGCGTCAGCGCCAGCTCCTCCGGGGACAGCAGCTCGGTCATCGCGCGGCTGATGGAGGTCTCGATATCGATCGCCGGATAGTGGCCCTGGTCGGCCAGGTCGCGCGCGAGCACGATGTGCCCGTCCAGGATCGCGCGCGCCGCGTCGGCGATCGGATCCTGCGGGTCGTCGCCTTCGGTGAGCACGGTGTAGAAGGCGGTGATCGAGCCGCGGTTGTCGGGGCCGTTGCCGGCGCGTTCGATCAACTGCGGCAGCTTCGCAAACACCGAGGGGGTATAACCTTTGGTGGCGGGCGGCTCGCCGATGGCGAGGCTGATCTCGCGCTGGGCCGTGGCGTAGCGCGTGAGCGAGTCCATGATCAGGAGCACGTGCCGGCCTTGGTCGCGGAAGTACTCGGCAATGGCGGTGGCATAGGCCGCGCCGTGCAGGCGCAGCAGCGGCGGGCTGTCCGCCGGCGCGGCCACCACCGCCGAGCGTTCCAGCCCCTCCCTGCCCAGGATGGTCTCGATGAACTCGCGCACCTCGCGCCCGCGCTCGCCGATCAGGCCGACCACGACGACGTCCGCGGCGGTATAGCGCGCCATCATGCCGAGCAGCACGCTCTTGCCCACGCCGCTGCCCGAGAGCAGCCCGAGGCGCTGCCCGCGCCCGACGGTGAGCAGCGCGTTGATGGCGCGGATGCCGACGTCGAGCACGGTGCGAATGGGCGCGCGCTCCAGTGGATTGATGGGCCGGCTGTGCAATGGCACATGGCGGTCCAACGCCAGCGGGCCGGCGTTGTCCAGCGGCCGGCCCGCGCCGTCCACCACCCGGCCCAGCAGCCCGGGGCCCACCGGCACGTGCTTGGCGCGATCCTGAGCGCGCCGCCGCGGCACATAGTCCTCGCCCAGGCGCGGCACGCGCGTCACCGCCTGGTCGATGGGCACCACCAGCGCCCCCGGTTTGAGGCCGTAGACGTCGGTGGACGGCATCAGGAACAGACGGTCGCCGGAGAAGCCCACGACCTCCGCGTCCACGCGCTGGCCGCTGGGCGTGACCACATAGCAGCTGTTGCCCACAGGGAGCTTCAGCCCCACCGCCTCCATCACCAGCCCGGCCACGCGCGTGAGGCGGCCGCTGACGGTGAACGGCTGGGCGGCGCGCACCGCGGTGCGGCAATCCTCGACGTACTTCTGCCAGCGGCGCACGCGGCTCAATCACGCCTCACGTCGTGATGTCGATCCAGGCGTCGTCCCGACCCAGATTGGCGATCACCCGGCGCCAGCGTGTCTCCAGGGTGCCGTCCACTTCCGTGCTGGGGGTTTCCAGCTTGCAGCCGCCGCGCTCGATGTGCGCGTCCTCCATGATCTTCCACGTCAGTGCGGGCAGCGAAGGGTCGCCCTGGGCGAGCTGGCGCAGCAGCGCGGCGTCGGCGGGGTTGAGCAGCAGCGTGACGTGCTCGCCCACTCCGGGCAGGCTGGCGATGGCATCGTGCACCACGGACAGGACCAGCTCCGGCTTGACCCGCACGCCGGCGCGCACGATCAGCTTGGCGAGCTCCAGGCTGATGGACAGCACCTCGTTGGCGAGGCGCTGCTCCATGTTCTCCAGCAGCTCGTTGACGCCCTCGATGAGCGCCCGCAGTTCGTCGCGCTGCTGCTGCAACAGCGCACCCGCCTCGCGCCGGCCGGCCTCCACGCCTTCGTGGTAGGCCTGCTCGCGCATGCGCTCGACCTCCGCGGTCGGGGCAGCGTCCTCGCCCGGGGCTTGCCCGGCGTCGACCCGCGGGCGGCCGGCAGCGATGTCGCCGAGGTCGAGCTTGCGCGCGCGCTCCGCCTCTTCGCGCGGGATGATCCTACCCGACAAGGCTTGCGCCTCCTCTGCCGCCCAGCACCACCAAGCCCTCGCCGGCCAGGCGGCGCGCGATGCGCAGCATCTCGCGCTGCTCGGCTTCCACCTCGGACAGCCGCACCGGGCCCTTGGCCTCCAGGTCCTCGCGCAGCATCTGCGCGGCGCGCTGCGACATGTTCCTGAAGATCTTGTCCTGCAGCGCATCGCTCGCGCCCTTCAGCGCCACGACCAGCGTTTCGGACTGCACCTCGCGCAGCAGAAGCTGGATGTCACGGTCCTCCAGGTCGAGAAGGTCGTCGAACACGAACATCCTGTCCTCGATCCGCTGCGCCAGCTCCGCATCCACCTCGCGAATGTGCGAGGAGACCGCGGCCTCCATCGGGCCCATGCGGTTGAGGATCTCGGCGGCCGCCTCCACGCCGTCCAACGCGCTCTTGTTGGCCTGGTCGCCGCCGCTCAGCAGTTGGGTGAGCACATCGTTGAGGTCTTGCATGGCGGCCGGCTGCACGCCCTCCAGCGTAGCGATGCGCAGCACGACGTCGTTGCGCATGCGCTCGTTCAGCGCGCCCAGCACACCGGCCGCCTGGTCTGCATCCAGGTGCGCCAGGATAGTGGCGACGATTTGCGGGTGCTCGTTGCCGATCAGCTCCGCCACGGACGCCGCGTCCATCCACTTCAGGCTGTCGATGCCGCGGTGGTCCTGCGCCTGCAGGATGCGGTCGATCAGGGCCGCGCCGCGGTCGTTGCCCAGCGCGCGCGTGAGCACGCTGCGGATGTACTGGTCGGAGGCGGTGCCGATGGCGGTCTGCTGTCCGGCGGCCTGGCGGAAGTCGCGCAGCACGCCGGCCACGTCCTCGCGCGAGACACGGCTCAAGCGGGCCATCGCCTGGCCGACCTTCTGCACCTCCTGCGGGCCGAGGAACCTGAACACCTCGACCGCCTCTTCCTCGCCGATCGACATCAGCAGGATGGCGCTGCGCGTGATGCCGTCCCGGCTCACTCCCGAGCCACCCATTCCTTGACCACGTTGGCGACGATGCGCGGCTCCTGGCGGGCCATGTCCCTCACCGCCCGCAGATCGGCCTCGTAGCTGGCTGCCTCGAGCGGGGCGGCGGCAAGCTGCGACTCCATGCCCGACCCGGGCAGCGCTTGACCGGGCGCTCTGCGTCCGGCGCGGGCCAGATCGCGCAACGCCGAGCGCGCGAGCCACAGCGCCACCAGCAACACCAGCGCAACGACCGCATACTTCGAGAGCGTCATGCCAGCGGGGCTGGTGACATGCTGGATCCAGGTGGTCCGGGGCGAGGGCACGCCGACCTCGCCGCCGGGGGCGGCCTCGCTGCTGAACGGCGCGTTGACCACGTTCAGCGTGTCGCCGCGCTCCGGGTCGAAGCCCATGGCCTCGCGCGTGAGCGCGTTGATCTGGCGCAGCGCCTCCTCGCCGAGCGGCCGGTAGGCGCCGGCGTTGCCGCCTTCCTTGCGATAGTTCACCACCACCGCGGCGGACAGCCGCTTGACCGCACCGACCTCGCCCTTGGTGTGGCGCACGGTCTTGTCGACCTCGTAATTGACGACGTTCTCGCGGCGCGTGCCGGGCGCTGCCGGCCGCGCGGCGGCGGCCTGGGTCGGCGCAGTGAGGCGGCCGCTCGCCGCGCCCGGCGGCTGGGCCGGTTGCGTGCCCGGCGCCGGCGGACCGGCGCTCACGGTTTCCACCGTCTGCTGACTGCGGATGGTGGCTGCCGGCGCCGCGTTGGGCTTGAACGACTCCGAAGTCTGCTCGGACTGACTGAAATCGAGCGTTGCGGTGACCTGCGCACGGATGTTGTCACGCCCCACGATCGGCTCGAGAATGGTCTCGATGCGCCGCGCGTACGTCGCCTCCACCGTATGCAGGTACTGGAGCTGCGACGCGTCGAGCCCGTTGCCGGCCGCCTCGACGGCGGCGCTGGAGAGCAGGTTGCCGGACTGGTCCACCACGGTGACGTTGCGCGCGGGCAGCTCCGGGACGCTGCTCGCCACCAGGTGCTGGATCGCCGCCACTTGGCCGCCGTCGAGCGCGCGCCCGGGATAAGTCGCCACGAACACCGACGCGCTCGGCGGCTGCGCCTCGCGCACGAACACGGTAGGCCGGGGAATCGCCAGGTGCACGCGCGCGGACTGCACCGCGGCCATGGACTGGACGCTGCGCGCCAACTCGCCCGCAAGCGCGCGCTGGTAGTTGATCTGCTCGGCGAACTGGCTGATGCCGAACTTCTGTCCATCCATCAGCTCGAAACCCACCGCGCCGCCCTTGGGTAGGCCCTGGGCGGCCAGCTTCAGCCGCAGGTCGTACACCTGCCCGGCGGGCACCAACACCACGCTACCGCCTTCGCCCACGCGATAGGGCACGTCGAGCTGGGCCAGCGCGCCGATGACTTCGCCGCCGTCGCGGTCGGAAAGGTTCGAGTACAGCACCCGGTACTCGGGCGTGCCGGCCCATAGCAGGGCGACCGCGATGATCGCGGCGACTGCGGCCAGCGCCGCCAGGAAGCCGAGCTTCTGAGAATTGCTGAGTTGGGTGAAACCCCGGGTGAGGGCGGCGATTCCGGTGCCGGGAGCCTGGGCCATCAGTGCAGGCGGCTGGCCGGAGAAGGGGTGACGCTGCCCTGGCTCGCCGGGCGAGGTCGGGGGGGTGTGGCGAAGAGGCTGCGCGTCGTCACGTTGGGCGAATCATAGCCGATTCGTTGCGAAAAGGGGCTGGTTTGACAGGGGGGAGGTCGGGTGCTACAAATCGCGCACGCACGGGGTGCGGGCGAGTGCGGCGGGAGCGCTCGCCACCAGAGGGGGGGAGCACGCAATGATAAGACGCAAGGTCTTGACCGCGGCCGCCGTGGCGACGCTCGCGGCTTGCACCAACATGAGCCTGCGCTCGCCCACGGCCGTGGCGAACCTGGCTCCGACCAAAGGCAACCAGGTGACCGGCACCGTCAACTTCACGCAGGAGGGGGAAGTGGTGCTGGTGGAGGCGCGCGTGACCGGCCTTGCTCCGGGCCCGCACGGGTTTCACATTCACGAGAAGGGCAACTGCACCGCACCCGATGCATCCAGCGCGGGAGGGCATTTCAACCCCACCGGCGCCCCGCATGGCGCGCCGACCGCCGGCGCACGTCACGCCGGCGACCTCGGCAACCTCGAAGCCGATGCCGGCGGCGTCGCCGTCTATCGCGCCGAAATCCGCGGCATCAGCCTGGGCGCGGGCGAAGACAGCATCATCGGCCGCGCCGTCATCGTGCACGCCAGCCGCGACGACCTCACCAGCCAGCCGGCTGGCAACGCCGGCGGACGCCAGGCCTGCGGGCTGATCAGCAAGAGCAAGGACAAGTGGTTCTAAGGGCTCCAGGGCGGGAGCGGTGACGCCTCTCGCCTTACGCTTCTCGCCTCACGCCGCGCCCACGCCTCACGCATTGATTCCCTGGCTTTCCGAACAAGACGACTTTCCGCCGGTGGAGCGTGCGCGGCGGCGGCCCAACGGACTGCTCGCCGCCGGCGGCGATTTGTCGCCGCAGCGGCTGCTGTGCGCCTATCGCCGCGGCATCTTTCCCTGGTACAGCGCCGGCGAGCCGATCTTGTGGTGGAGCCCGGACCCGCGCATGGTGCTGTTCCCCGCCGAGCTGCACGTCGGCCGCACGCTGCGCAAGACCTTGCGCAAGGCGCCCTTCACCGTGACCGCGGATACCGCTTTCGAACGCGTGATCGAAGCCTGCAGCGCGCCGCGCCCGGACCAGGCCGGCACCTGGATCACGGCGGACATGAAGCGCGCCTACTGCGCGCTGCATGCGCTGGGCCTGGCGCACTCGGTGGAGAGCTGGGCCGGCGCTGAGCTGGTCGGCGGTCTGTATGGGGTGGCCCTGGGCCGGGTCTTCTTCGGCGAGTCGATGTTCTCGCGCGCCGGCGACGCCTCCAAGGTCGCCTTCGTGCATCTGGTGCACGGGCTCACCGCCTGGGGGTTCGGCCTGATCGACTGCCAGATGCGCACGCCGCTGCTCGCCGCCTTCGGCGCCCGCGAGATCCCGCGACGCGAGTTCACGCGCCGGGTGGCGGAGTTGGTAAACTATCCGGACGTCTCCGGGCGCTGGTCGCTGCCGGCGCCCGGACACGATCGACCATGACCCTCGGCCCGGCATGACTCAGCTCAACGATCTGCCGTTCTCGGTGCTGCAGTTCTACGCGACTGCGCCCTACCCCTGCAGCTACCTGCCGGACCGGCTGGCGCGCTCCCAGGTCGCCACCCCCAGCCACGCCATCGACCCGCAGGTCTACAGCCAGCTCGTGCGCGCCGGGTTCCGGCGCAGCGGCGCGTTCACCTACCGTCCCTATTGCGACAGCTGCCGCGCCTGCGTGCCGGTGCGCATTCTGACGCGTGAGTTCGTCCCCAACCGCTCGCAACGCCGCGCGGTCGGGCGGCACGCGGCATTGGACGCCCGCGTGCTCGACCTCAAGTACAACCCGGAGCACTACGCGCTGTATCTGCGCTACCAGTCCACGCGCCACGCCGGCGGCGGCATGGATCACGACAGCCGCGAGCAGTACCGGCATTTCCTCCTGCAGAGCAACGTCAACTCCAGCCTGGTCGAGTTCCGCGAGGACGGGCGCCTGCGCATGGTGAGCATCATCGACCGGCTGGAGGATGGGCTGTCCTCGGTCTACACCTTCTTCGACCCGGATCTATCCGGCGGCAGCCTCGGCACCTACAACGTGCTGTGGCAGGTGGACCTGTGCCGGCGCCTCAACCTACCCTACCTGTATCTCGGCTACTGGATCGCGCAGAGCCGCAAGATGGCTTACAAGGTCAACTTCCAGCCGGTGGAGGGGCTGGTCAACGGCCACTGGCAGCGGCTGCCCCAGCAGCAGGCTTGAACCCCATTCACCGCGAAGGACACGAACAACACGAAGAAACACGAAGAGCGCCTCAGCCGAGCCTGGTCTTCGTGTCCTCGAGTGTGCCCTCCGCCGCTAGCGCGTTTCCTTAAGCCATGACCCTCGAGCGCATCACGATCGACACCCGCGGGAGCGTGCGGCTGATCGGACTCGACCGTGCCGCCAAGCGCAACGCCTTCGACCTGCAGATGTACACCGAGCTGGCGCAGGCTTATGGCGACTACGAGCGCGACGCCAAGGCGCGCTGCGCGCTGCTGTTCGCGCACGGCGAGCATTTCACCGGCGGCATCGAGCTGCCCCAGTGGCTGCCTTTCTTCCGCGACGGACGCATGCCGCCGCTGCCGGAAGGCGCCATCGACCCGCTGCTGCGCACGCAGACGCTGTCCAAGCCGCTGGTGATCGCGCTGCAGGGCTGGTGCCTGACCATCGGCATCGAGCTGCTGCTGGCCGCCGACATCCGCGTGGCGGCCGAGAACACGCGCTTCGCCCAGATCGAGGTCAAGCGCGGCATCTTCCCGGTCGGCGGCGCCACCGTGCGCTTGGTGCAGGAGGTCGGCTGGGGCAACGCGATGCGCATCCTGCTCACGGGCGACGAGTTTCCCGCGGCGGAGGCTTACCGCATCGGCCTGGTGCAGGAGCTGGCGGCGCCGGGAACGCAGCTCGGGCGCGCGCTCGCCATCGCCGAAACCATCGCCCGCCAATCCCCGGTGGGCGTGCGCGCCACGCTCGCCTCCGCGCGGCTGGCCCGCGAGCAGGGCGAACGCGCGGCTTTCGCGCGCATGCTGGCCGACATGCAGATCGCGGTCGCCGGCAGGGACGCCCTCGAGGGGCTCAACGCCTTCCTGGAGCGGCGCGAGCCGCGCTTCGACGACCCGACGTGAGCTATCGCCTGCTGCGGCCCCTGCTGTTCCGGCTGGACGCGGAGGCGGCGCACGACGCGACCCTGCGGTTGCTTGACCTGGCCGCAGCACTGCGGCTGCCGCTCGCGCCCACCCCGCCGCAGGCCGACGTGCGGGTGATGGGACTCGCGTTTCCCAATCCGGTGGGCTTGGCCGCGGGTCTGGACAAGAACGGTGCGCACATCGATGCGCTGGCGCGGCTGGGTTTCGGCTTCCTCGAGGTCGGCACGGTGACCCCGCGCCCGCAGCCCGGCAATCCGCGCCCGCGTCTGTTCCGTATCCCCGAGGCGCGCGCGGTGATCAACCGCATGGGCTTCAACAACCTGGGCGTGGACCGCCTGGTGCGCAACGTGCGCGCGGCGCGCTACCGCGGCATCCTCGGCATCAACATCGGCAAGAACTTCGACACGCCGATCGAGCGCGCCGCGTCCGACTACCTCGCCTGCATGCGCCAGGTGTACGCGCTGGCCAGCTACCTCACGATCAACATCTCCTCGCCCAACACCGCCAACCTGCGCCAGCTCCAGGAGGCCGACGAGCTGGACCGCCTGCTGGCGGAGCTCAAGGCCGAGCAGGCGCGGCTCGCCGACCAGCACGGCCGCTACGTGCCGATCGCACTCAAGATCGCGCCGGATCTCGCGCCCGAGCAGGTGCAGGCGATCGCCGAGCGCCTGCTGGCGCACGCCGTGGACGCGGTCATCGCCACCAACACCACGCTGTCGCGCGAAGGCGTCGAGGGGCTGCCCCACAGCCGGGAAAGCGGCGGTTTGAGCGGCGCGCCGCTCACCGCTCGTGCGCTCGGCAGCGTGCGGCTGCTGGCGCGCCACCTGCAGGGCCGCGTCCCCGTCATCGGCGTGGGCGGCATCATGGGCGGTGTCGACGCCGTCGAGCGCATGTCTGCGGGGGCCAGCCTGGTGCAGCTCTACACGGGGTTGGTCTACGCCGGGCCCGCCCTCATCTACGATTGCGTGCAGGCGCTTGGCGCGATCCGCTCGCCCGTAAAGCAGCCCGCGGGACAGACGATGCGATCGTGAAATGCATGGCTGACCGCCGCGCCATGCAGCGTTACGCCCATGCCGCCGTTATGGTTTCCGGCGCCCGGAGAATGCGCGTGGGCTGCTATACTTCCCCCCCGGCCGGGGATTCCCGGTTTTGTCCCTGATGATCCCAGTTTCCCCCGCTCACCCGCTGCGGCTCGCCCACGGCCTCCAGCTCGAAGACCTGTACGCCCGCGAGGGGCTGCTGCGCCTCGATGCCGCGTTCCTCGCCCATCTCGCGCAGGCTGTCCCGACGCTGGCCGAGGCCTTGCAAGCGGCGCGCGCCGACCCGGATGCCCTCACCCCGCTGCAGGAGTCCGAGCTGCTGATCGCCGTCGCACCTCACGTCGACGACTTCGTCGCCGAGCTGTTCGGCATCGAGACCGAGGTGCGCGCGCTGAGCGCGCAGCACTACGCGCTGGCGCCGCTGTATGCGGTGAAGCGCAGCTTCGTGCAGCGCCGCGCGATGGCGCGCATCAAACCGGAGCAGGCGGCCACGGTGGACGGCGCGGCGCTCGAAGCCGAGCTGGCGGCCGCCATGGGCGGGGTGTTCACCGAGCTGGGGTTCGCGCAGCGCGTCAGCGCCTGGCTCGAAGACGAGGCCACCTTCGGGCCGCAGCTCGAGCTCGCGGCGCGCTACGCCGCCTGGGCGGCACATACCCCTGCGGGCCGCGCGCGCCATCGCGCCGGCGTGCTGTTCAAGGCGCCCGCCAAGCTCGACTACTTTCGCCTGGTGCCGGCCCCGGCCGAGGACGCAGGCAGCCACCGCAGCTTCCGCAGCGCGCACCTGCGCCGCCGCGAAGGCTTCGCGCTCACCGATCCCGGCACCGATCTGGTGGGCGCGCTGGACCAGGCGAACTACTGCATCTGGTGCCACGAGCAAGGACGCGACTCGTGCTCCCGCGGCCTGAAGGAAAAGGCGGCAGGCGCTGCGCCGCCCGCGTTCAAGAACAGCCCCTTCGGCGTGCCGCTCGCCGGCTGCCCGCTGGAGGAGAAGATCTCCGAGTTCCACCAGGTCAAGGTGCTCGGGCATGCGATCGCCGCCCTGGCCGTGATCGCGGTGGACAATCCGATGGCGGCGGCCACCGGCCACCGCATCTGCAACGACTGCATGAAGTCCTGCATCTACCAGAAGCAGGACCCGGTCAACATTCCGCAGGCGGAAACGCGCACGCTGAAGGACGTGCTGGACCTGCCGTGGGGGTTCGAGATCTACGGCCTGCTCACGCGCTGGAACCCGCTCGATCTGCGCCGGCCCTATCCGCGCCCGCGCAGCGGCCGGCGCGTGTTGATCGTGGGTCTGGGCCCCGCCGGCTTCACCCTCGCGCACCATCTGATGAACGACGGCCACCTGGTGGTCGGCATCGACGGGCTCAAGATCGAGCCGCTGCCGCCCGAGCTGTCCGGGGTGGAGGAACGCGGCGCACGCGTGTCCTTTGCGCCGGTGCGCGACATCGACGCGCTGTACGAAGCGCTCGATGACCGCGTCATGGCCGGCTTCGGCGGCGTCGCCGAGTACGGCATCACGGTGCGCTGGGACAAGAACTTCCTCAAGGTCATCCGGCTGCTGCTCGAGCGGCGTGCGCAGTTCTCGCTGTTCGGCGGCGTGCGCTTCGGCGGCACCTTGACCGCCGAGGACGCGTGGGCGCAAGGCTTCGATCACATCGCGCTTGCCGCCGGCGCGGGCCGGCCCACCGTGCTGGAGCTCCCCAACGGTCTGGCGCGCGGAGTGCGCACCGCCTCCGACTTCCTGATGGCGCTGCAACTGACCGGCGCGGCCAAGACCGATTCGGTCGCCAACCTGCAGGTCCGGCTGCCGGTGGTGGTGATCGGCGGCGGCCTCACCGCCATCGACACCGCGACCGAGTCGCTCGCCTACTACCCGGTGCAGGTCGAGAAGTTCCTGCTGCGCTACGAGACGCTGGCCGCCGAGCGCGGCAAGGCGGCCGTGCGCGCCGGCTGGAGCGCGGAGGAGCATGCCATCGCCGACGAGTTCATCGCCCATGCGCGGGCGCTGCGCGCCGAGCGCGCGGCGGCCGCCACGGAAGGCCGCGCGCCGCGCATCGCCGAGTTGCTGCAGTCCTGGGGCGGCGCCACCATCGCTTACCGCAAGCGCATGATCGACAGCCCGTCCTACACGCTCAACCACGAGGAGATCGAGAAGGCGCTCGAGGAAGGCATCCGCTTCGCCGAAGGCCTCACCCCGGTGGCGGTGGAAGTGGACGCCTTCGGTCACGCCGCGGGACTACGCGTCGCCGCACAGAAGGCCGACGAGCACGGCACCCTGCATCCGACCACCGAGGCCGTGCTGCCCGCGCGCACCATTCTGGTGGCCGCGGGCACCCAGCCCAACACCGTGCTGGCGCGCGAGGACCCCGCCCACTTCCCGCTGGACGGGCGCTACTTCCAGGCCTGCGACGAGAACGGCAACCCGGTGAAGCCCGAGCGCAGCGCCAAGCCAGGCGCGGTGCGCGTGCTGCTCGCACGCGAGCCCGACGGCCGCTTCATCAGCTTCTTCGGCGACCTGCATCCGTCCTTCTTCGGCAACGTGGTCAAGGCCATGGGCGGCGCGAAGCAGGGCTATCCGGCGGTGAGCCGAGCGCTCAACGCACGTGCGCCGGCCTGGCTGGGCAGCGATGAAGCCTTCGTCGGGCAGCTCAACGACGCCTTGCGCGCCAGCGTGCACGAAGTGCTGCGGCTTACGCCCAACATCGTCGAAGTGGTGGTGCGCGCGCCCGCCGCCGCGCGCGGCTTCCAGCCCGGGCAGTTCTACCGCCTGCAGAACTACGAGCGCTTCGCCGCGCAGGTGGACGGCACGCGGCTGGCGATGGAGGGCCTGGCGCTGACCGGCGCCTGGGTCGATCGCGCGCGCGGCCTGGTGTCGACTATCGTGCTGGAGATGGGCGGCTCGTCCGACCTGTGCGCTTGGCTGCGCCCGGGCGAACCGGTGGTGCTGATGGGGCCCACCGGCTCGCCCACCGAGATCCGCTGCGGCGAGACGGTGGTGCTGGTCGGCGGCGGCCTGGGCAACGCGGTGCTGTTCTCCATCGGGCAGGCGCTGCGCCGCGCCGGCTCGCGCGTGCTGTACTTCGCCGGCTACAAGAAGATGATCGACCGCTACAAAGTGGCGGAGATCGAGGCCGCCAGCGACCTCGTGGTGTGGTGCTGCGACGAGGCGCCCGGCTTCGCGCCCACGCGGCCGCAGGACCGCGCCTTCGTCGGCAACATCGTGCAGGCGATGCTCGCCTATGCCGAAGGACGACTGGGCGAGCCCGGCGTGCCGTTGGACGAGGCCGAGCGCCTGATCGTGATCGGCTCGGACCGCATGATGGCGGCGGTGGCCGCCGCCCGCCACGGCGTGCTGGCCGCGCACCTCGATCCGCGCCACGTGGCGATCGGCTCGATCAACTCGCCCATGCAGTGCATGATGAAAGAGATCTGCGCGCAGTGCCTGCAGCCGCACGTGGATCCGGCTACCGGCCGGACCAGCTACGTATTCTCCTGCTTCAACCAGGACCAGCCGCTGGACCGCGTGGACTTCGCCGGCCTGGGCGCGCGGCTCGGGCAGAACGCGCTGCAGGAAAAACTCACCGCCCAGTGGATCGACCGCTGCCTGGTGCATCTCGCGCGACGCGCCGCCGCTGCATGAAGATCGAACTCGATCACGCGGGCACATCGGCGAACGGATCGCCCGTTCCCGCTTCGGTGCAGCGCTAGGCGAAGCCAATGTCGGCCCGGGTCGAAGACATCGACGCCGTGCTGCCGCAGACGCAGTGCACGAAGTGCGGCTTCGCGGGTTGCCTGCCCTACGCGGAGGCGATCGCGGCGGAGCAGGCGCAGATCAACCGCTGTCCGCCGGGCGGTACGGCGGGCGTGGCCAGGCTGGCTGCTCTTCTGGGCCGCCCCGCCCTGCCGCTCGACCCCGAGTGCGGCCGCGATGGACCGCGCATGGCGGCGCTCATCGACGAAGCGCGCTGCATCGGCTGCACGCTGTGCATCCAGGCCTGCCCCACCGATGCGATCGTCGGCGCCGCGAAACAGATGCACACCGTGCTCATCGAGCATTGCACCGGTTGCGAGCTGTGCCTGCCGCCCTGCCCGGTGGACTGCATAGACATGCTGACGCTGGCGCAACTGGCGCGGCGCGGATCCACCGTCGCGCAACGCGAAGCCGACACGCCGGTCGCCGAGCACGCCGCGCGCTGGCGCGAGCGCTACACGCTGCGCAAAGAAAGGCTCGCCCGCGAGCGCGACGAGCGCGAGCGGCGGCTCGCGGCCAGGGCGCAGGACAAGCTCGCAGCGCTGGCGTCCATGCGCGCGGGGCTCGATCCGGATCGCAAGCGCGCCGCCGTGCGAGCGGCGATCGAGCGGGCACGGGCGCGGGCCGCCGGCAAGCCGTGAACGCCAGCAAACGCGAGGAGATCTTCCGCCGGCTGCAGGCGCGCAATCCGGCGCCCGCCACCGAGCTGGAATACCGCACGCCGTTCGAGCTGCTGGTGGCGGTGGTGCTGTCCGCGCAGGCCACGGACAAGAGCGTGAACATCGCCACCAGCCGCCTGTTCCCGGTCGCCGCCACGCCGCAGGCGATGCTCGCCATGGGCGAGGACGGCCTGGCGGAGTACATCCGCAGCATCGGGCTGTACCGCACCAAGGCGAAGAACCTCATCGCCGCGTGCCGGCTGCTGATCGAGCAGCACGGCGGCGCCGTCCCGCGCGAGCGCGCGGCGCTGGAGAGCCTGCCGGGCGTGGGACGCAAGACCGCGAACGTGATTCTCAACACCGCCTTCGGCGAGCCCACCATCGCCGTGGACACGCATATCTTCCGGGTGTCCAACCGTACCGGCCTGGCGCCGGGCAAGACGGTGGAAGAGGTCGAGCGCAGGCTGCTGAAGGTCGTGCCCGAGCGCTATCGCAAGGACGCGCATCATTGGCTGATCCTGCACGGGCGCTACATCTGCAAGGCGCGCCGGCCAGACTGCCCGAACTGCCCGATCCTCGACTTGTGCGAGTACCGTGCCAAGACCAAAGCGCTGACCGATGTTCGCTCCCAGCCGTGACCAGGCACGCCGCTTCCTGTTCGACGTGTGGCGGCGCTATCGCGGCGATCAACCGCTGGCGGGCCTGGAGCAGACCGCCCTCGAGGTGATCCTGCTGCACCCGGAATACCACGCGATCCTCGAGGCACCGGAGCGTTACCTCGACCGCGACTACACGCCCGAGGCGGGCGACCTCAACCCCTTCCTGCACCTGTCGCTGCACCTGGCAGTGGCGGAGCAGTTGTCCATCGACCAGCCGGCGGGCCTTCGCGCCGAGTACGATCGGCTTACACGCGCGCTGCGCTCGCAGCATGACGCCCTGCACGCGGTGCTGGAGTGCCTGGGGGAGACGCTGTGGCAGGCGCAACGCCTCGGCGGCGCGCCGGACGAGCGGGTGTATCTGGAGTGCCTGCGCCGGCGTTGAGGCTCGGACCGGGCCGGGCCTGCGTCATGCACCCGCACGGCCCACAAACACGCAGGGCCGGCGATGCCGGCCCCGGTCGCGGTCAGCAGCGGTGCAGCCCGCTAGTACTTGGTCTCCAGCCCCTTCTGCTTGGAGAAATACCACGCCACGTCGCGGATGTCGGCCGCGGTCAGCGGCTGGGCCATCGGGCTCATCAGCGGGTTGTTGCGCGCGCCCTTCTTGTAGGCCTCCAGCGAGTGCACCAGGTAATCGTAGTGCTGCCCCGCGAGGCGCGGCGTCTCGGGCGTGATCGGCTGGTTGCCGGCCTCGCCGTGGCAGGCCTTGCAGGTTTCCGCCTTCTGCTTGCCGGCGTCGTAGTCGCGGGCCAGGGCCGGCGCAGCGCTTATCGCCAGCGCGCACGCGGCGATCGTTGCCAGGATTCTTGTCATCGCGCTCACCCCCGTCACTTGGCGCCGCCGGCGTAGTACGCCGCCAGGTCGGCCACGTCCTGATCGCTCAGGGTGGCGGCGATGCCGTTCATGGAAGGATGCTGGCGCGCGCCCGAGCGGTAATCCTGCAGCGCCTTGACCAGGTAGCTCTGCGTCTGGCCGCCCAGCTTCGGCGCCTTGTACACCGTGGGATAAGCGGTGCGATAGCCTTCCTTGCCGTGACAGCCTTCGCACATCTGCTTCTTCTGGATGGCCGCGGCCGGGTCCCCTTCCGCAGCCTGCAGCGGCAGGCCGACGGCCAGCGCCGCGGCAGCCGCCGCGGCAGCCAACGCTCGCGAGCAAATCATGCTGGGTAGTCGAACTCTGTGGTTGTTATGGGCCGGAAAAACTGCCGAACTTTAAAGGACGGCCTGCGGCGGGTCAATGCCGCGGCCCGAGCGCCGGGCCGCCTGAGGCTGTCGAGCACCTGCACGAAGCCGAGAATGCTGCCGTCCACCACCGGCGTGTGCTCGAGGAACAGCAAGTCCGACAGCCACAGGGTGTGCGTGCGCTCGTCGTACACGGTGAGGTCGTTGTCGGTATGCGCCACCGGCCAGGCGCGCAGCCGGATGACGCGGTTGCCCAGGTCGAGGGCCAGCTCGTCTCGCACCAGCAGCGTGGGCGGGACGATGTCGCTGCCCTGCGCGGCCTCGCCGAGATCGCGCCTGAGCGTGTTGACGTAGAACTTGCCGCGCGCCGCCAGCGCGCGCAGAAGATCCGCGTGCCCGACGAACTGCGGCGCGTCGTCGCGGAACGCGGCCGCGCCGAAGAAGTGGTCGGAATGCACGTGCGTGACGATGACGTAGCACACGGGCAACACCGTTATCCGCCGGATCGCCGCGCGCAGCGCCCGGCCCACGGGCAGTGAGCCGCCGGTATCGATCGCGGCCACGCAGCGTTCGCCGACGATGAAGCCGATGTTGGCGTTGTCGCCCAGGTTCTGTGGCGAGCGCTCGGCGTGGCTGCCGTAGTGCACGTAATTGCCGGGGGCGATCTCGTCCATGGCCAGGGGCGCCGGTAGTTCCGCGCGCACGCACGCGGCCGAAACTGCAAGCGCAAGCGTAACGATTCTCAGCCAAGCCACGCAGGGATCTTCTCATCGACAGCGCCGGGTAGCCCAGGATGCCGCAAAACCTCAGGCGCGCGCAAACCCGCGCTTGCGCCGGCCGCGCAACTCCATTACCGTGGCCGCGCCTTTCGTGCCATGCCGCTTTCGGCCGTCCACACCGATGCACTTGCTCGTCACGCTCCTGCTCGGCGCCTGCCTCGCCAGCGCGCCGGCGCTCGCCCTCGAGGCGGTTCCGGTCGCGCCGGGCGTGTATGCGTTTCTCGGCGATACGGGCGAACCCTCGGTGGACAACGGCGCCAATACCGGCAACTCGGGCTTCATCGTCGGCTCCGGCGGCGTGATCGTGGTGGATACCGGAGCCTCCTACCGGCACGGTCAGGCGATGCTGGCGGCGATCGCGCGCGTCACCGCCGAGCCCGTGCAGCTCGTCGTCGTCACCCACGGCGTGCAGGAGTTCGTGTTCGGCAATGCCGCGTTCGCCGAGCGCGGCGTCCCGCTGCTCGCCCATGCGAAGACGGCGGAGCTGATGCGCAGCCGCTGCGGGCACTGCCTGGAAAACCTGCGCAAGCTGCTGGGAGAAGAGCGCATGCACGGCACGCGCGTGGTGCTGCCGGAGCGCACCGTGGACGGTAACACACGACTGCGGGTCGCCGGCCGCACGCTGGAGCTGCTGCACTACGGCTGGGCCGCGACGCCAGGCGACCTGGCGGTCTTCGATCGCGACAGCGGCGTGCTGTTCGCCGGCGCACTGGTGGGCGTTCAGCGCATCCCCGAGCTGCGCGACGGCAAGATCGACGGCTGGGTCGAGGCGCTGGATCGGCTCGAGCGGGTGGGAGCGCGAATCGTCGTGCCCGGCCACGGCAGGCCGGCGGGCCCCTCCGCCATCGGCGACATGCGCGCCTATTTGCTGGCGCTGGAGGCGCAGGCGCGCGCGCCGTACGACTCGGGCGCGAGCCTGATGGAAGCGGTGGACAGCGCCGATCTGCCCGCCTACCGGGACTGGGCGATGTACCCGGCGATGCATCGCAAGAACGTGCAGCAGCGCTACCTCGAGCTGGAGGTGAGGGAGCTCGAGCGACAGTAGCGGTCCGCTGCCTCGATTGGCCCTGCCCGGCCGCGAGCCTATAATCCGGCCCTGTTCACTGCCGCCGGGCTGACACCATATGGGCCACCGACTTACCAGGATCTACACGCGCACCGGAGACCGCGGGACCACCGGGCTGGGCGACGGCACGCGCGTGCAGAAGGACAGCCTGCGCGTCGAGGCCCTGGGCGCGGTGGACGAGCTGAACAGCGTGATCGGCGTGCTGCTGGCCGAGCCCGTGCCCGAGGACGTGTGCAGCCAGCTCACCGCGATCCAGCACGATCTGTTCGATCTCGGCGGCGAGCTGTCGATCCCCGGCTACACGCGCATCGCCGGCGAGCACGTGCAACGGCTCGAGGCGCTGCTCGATGCGCATAACGCCGGGCTGGAACCGCTCAAGGAATTCATCCTGCCCGGCGGCAGCCGCAGCGCAGCGCTGTGCCACCTGGCGCGCAGCGTGTGCCGGCGGGCCGAGCGCCGGGTGGTGAGCCTCGCATCCGCGGAGGCGCTGTCCGCGTATTGCCAGCAATACCTCAACCGCCTCTCCGACCTGCTGTTCGTCCTGAGCCGCGTGCTCAACCGGCGCGCCGGGCAGCCGGACGTGCTATGGCGCAAGGACCCGGGTCCGGGAAAACCTTGATTGCGCTGGCGCATGACTGCCGGGCGCGGCGCGGCCGCATGACTTTGGCAAGTGCAGCGGATGCCTGACAACGATCCCATCGGCGAGATGATGGCCCGTTGCGCGCTGCGCGACGCCCAGGCCTTCGCGCAGCTCTACCGCCACACCGCCGGGAAACTGTACGCCGTGGCGCTGCGTATATTGCGCAGGGAGGACTGGGCCGAGGAAGTGCTGCAGGAGAGCTTCGTTAACATTTGGAACCACGTCGGCGAGTACACCGCGCAGAAGAGCGCGCCAATGACCTGGATGACGGCGATCGTGCGCAACCGCGCGCTGGACTGGTTGCGCCGCCCCAACCAGGAGCACGGCAGCGAGGACTACGACCTCCTGGTCGAAGCGGTGGCCGACGATGGGCCGGGCCCGGAGCAAGCGCTGCAGGGCGGGCGCGCGGCGCGCGCGCTGGCCGAATGCCTGAAGAGGCTGAGCGGCAACCAGCGGCAGAGCATCACGCTCGCCTATGTCCACGGCCTGTCCCACGGCGAGCTGGCGCGGCACCTGCAGCAGCCGCTGGGAACGGTGAAGACCTGGATTCGACGCGGGCTGGAAAAACTGAAGAGCTGTCTGGACGACCACTGACCGCAGATGAAGTACCGTAACGAGGCGGTGCGCGAAGCCCTGGCCGCCGAGTATGCACTCGGCACCCTGCAGGGCCATGCGCGCCGACGCTTCGAGCGCTCGCTCAAGGACGACCCGGCTCTGCGCCGCTACGTGGCGAGCTGGCAGGAGCGCCTGGCGCCGCTCGACGGCGCAGTGGCGCCGGTGCAACCGCCCGCCCGCGTATGGCGTGCGATTCAGCGGCGCATAGCCCGGTCCGGCGCCCGCCGCGGGCTGGCCGCCTTGTGGGACAACCTGGGTTTCTGGCGCGGCGCCGCCTTCGCAAGCCTGGCGGCGGCGCTGATCCTGACGGCAAGCCTGGGTGCGCTGTGGCCGGAGCGCTCGGAGCTGATGGTGGTGGTGATGTCGGACGAGCGCGCGGAGCCGAGGATGACCGTCTCCTGGGAGACCGACGATCGCGGGGACAAACGCATGCGCATCCGGGTGCTGGGGCATGCCGAGATGGCGCCGGACACCGCCTGGGAGCTGTGGATGCTGCCGGGCGGCGATCGCAAGCCGCTGTCGCTGGGCTTGATCACCACCCACGAGACGCAGAGCGTGGTGGTGCCCCGGGAACTGGCCGCGGCGGTCGACGCAGCCTGGGGCCTGGCGATGAGCGTGGAGCCCGACGGCGGCTCGCCCACCGGGCTGCCAACGGGGCCGGTGCTGTACAAGGGGCAGTGCACGAAGCTGTAACTGCGTGACCGAAGGGCGTGACCGGTACTGCGTGACCGAGAGGCGTGACAGGATGCAGTGGCTGACCACGCGAGCAATACGCTCGAATCGAAGGACGTAACAACCCGCCCCGTCACGCTTTTCGGTCACGCCTCTCGGTCACGCCTTTCGGTCACGCTTTTCCGATCGGGCGTCGTCATCGCCGCAGCCAATCACACACGCGCTCCACCCCATCCAGGATCCTCGGCGTCGCGCGCGTCAGGAGATCCGGGTCGATGGCGTGCAAGCGCCCGGCCTGGACCGCACGCAAGCGCGGCAGCGCCCTCCAGGCGGCGAGCGCGTCCTGTCCGGGGGGCGTGGCGGCGATGATCACCTGCGGATCGGCAGCCAGCACCGACTCCAGACTGACGCTGCCGGCCAGCGCCGGCATGCCGGCGAAGACGTTGTTCCCGCCGCAGGCTGCCAGCACTTCACTGATCAGATGCGCGCCGTTTACCGTCATCAGCGGGCTGTGCCAGATCTCGACGAACACGGTGACCGCAGGCGAGGAGGACGGCATGGCCAGGCGCGCGAGCCTGACTTCGAAGGCCTGGGCGGCGCGCTCGGCCGCCGCGCGCGTGCCGGCCAGCGTGCCCACGCG
>Ga0299906_10001279_pt1 | contig 21672 bp, 18 predicted proteins | sample RVTome_14_FD_200259 | JGI IMG/M metagenome (GOLD analysis project Ga0299906, IMG submission 200259) | Soil microbial communities from uranium-contaminated site in the Upper Colorado River Basin, Wyoming, United States - RVT145D125 (version 2) ...
GGGCAACGATCGCGATCATCGCCGCTGTCATCTCGCTGGCCGTGCCGACAACCGTCACGACGGTCACCTTGATCGTCGTCGGTGGAGTCGTGGGTTGGCGGCTGCTGGGGAGCGATGGTGAGGGCGCCGGTGTCGCCGTCCACGTACGGATCAGCCGGCGGACCGGCCTCATCGCCGGATCCCTGTTCGTCGGCCTGCTCGTCGGCCTGCCGCTGGCTCGCTCCGCGGTCGACAGCCAGCCGATTGCCCTCTTCGACAGCTTCTATCGTGTCGGCGCGCTGGTCTTTGGTGGCGGCAATCTCGTGCTGCCCCTGCTCCAGCCGGAAGTCGTGCCACCGGGCTGGGTGACGAATGACCAGTTCCTCGCCGGATACGGCGCGGCCCAGGCTGTTCCGGGCCCCCTCTTCACGTTCGCCGCATTCATCGGCGCCGCGGCGGTCCCGGAGCCGAACGGCCTTGCCGGGGGCACGCTCGCGATCCTCGCGATCTTCCTGCCGTCGTTCCTGCTGACCGTCGCCGCATTGCCGTGGTGGAGCGAGCTCCGGGCTCGCCAGGACGTCCGCGCAATCCTTCGGGGGGTGAACGCCACCGTCGTCGGCGTCCTCCTCGCTGCCCTCTATCACCCGGTGGCCACGAACGCCCTCAGTGAGCCTCGAGACGCCGCGCTCGCGCTCGCCTCATTCGGGCTGCTCGCCATCTGGAAGATGCCACCGTGGATCGTCGTGGTCGCGACGGCTGCCGGCGGGGCGTTACTCGAGGCGATCGCCTGATCGGTGACCTCGAACCCCGGGTCGCGGGCAGCGGCCCGGGTGGCGCCCGGGCGCTCGGCGCAAGATCAGGCGCGGCCGGCCACGACCTGTCCGCCCTTGACGACGCACTGCGGTCGGGTGAGGGCCTCGAGGTCTGACAGCGGATCGTCGGTCGTCGCGACGAGATCGGCCAGGTGCCCAGGCTCGAGGACACCCAGGTCGTCCGCTGCCCCGAGCGCTTCGGCCGCAACGATCGTGCCCGCCTGGATCGCCTGCCACGGCGACATGCCGGCTTCACCCATCTTCGCGAACTGGCCCGCGTTCTCGCCGTGCGGGAAGACTCCGGCATCTGTTCCAAAGGCCATCCGGACGCCGAGGCGCAATGCAAGGCCGACGGTCGCAACCTTGGCCCGAGTCACCTGGACGTTCCGCTCGATGACCTCGTCCGACCAGCCGAAGGACCGTGATCTGGCATCGATCCAGGGTCCGCTGTAGAGGTCGGTGACGAGGTACGTGCCGGCAGCCGCGAGAGCCTCGAGGGCCGGCTCAGACGCATACGTCCCGTGCTCGATCGTCCGAACGCCTGCCCTCGCGGCGACCAGCATGCCCTGGCTGCCATGCGCCGCCGCCGCCACCGGTAGCCCGCGGCGCGACGCCGCCTCGACGACCGCCGCCACGAGCTCCGGTGAGAGCTCGAGACGATCCGGGTCGGTCGGCCGGGCGACGACACCGCCACCGGTGACGATGATCTTGACGAGGTCCGCGCCTTCCCTCGCCAGGTCGTCGACGACCCGCCGCGCGTCCGCGACGCTGCCGATGATGCCCCGCCGTAGTGGGTCGCGAGCGCCGGCAGCGCCCGCCGGTCCCCGACGCGCGGTGCCGGACATCGCGCCCGGACGCGGCCCCGCTGCCGCTTCCGGGTCGGCCCCGCCGCCCGCCGCCGTGACGTAGACCCCGGCGCACAACATGCGTGGACCGGGAACCAGGCCGACCTCGATCCCATCGCGTAGCCGGATGTCCGCAAAGGCGCGGACCGTCCCGACGTCGCGGACGGTGGTGAACCCGGCGGCGAGCGTCGCTCGGGCATTGGCGACACCGTGGAGCAGGTCGAGCTCGGGCGGGTCGTCGGGTGGGGTGACGCCACCGGAGGCCACCCCTCCGATGAGATGGACGTGGCAGTCGATGAGCCCGGGCAGGACCGTGAGGGCGCTGAGGTCGAGAGTTCGGTCGTGGTCGGGCTCCGGGTCGCCGCTCGGGATGACCGCTGCGATCCGGTCGCCGTGGACGAGGATCGCCGCCCGGTCCAGGACGCTGGCAGCCCGGACGTCGAGGAGGCGGCCGGTCCGGATGAGGACTCGCAATTCGGGCACCTTCGCCCGGCCGGGATTGGGGTCGGTGGTTGACACGCGGCCTTTGCTCCCTCCGTTCCCTGGTCGGCGATGTCAGACGACGATATCGTAGACTGATCGTCGGATCGCGGCGAACGCGGATCTCCGACGGAGGGCCCCGATGGAGGCGTCGATCTTCGACTCGGTCGAGGCCCAGCGGTTGGCAATCGCCGAACGACGGCTGGAGCCTGGCAGGCTCATGAGCGCCACCCTCGAACAGATCGAGCGGCTCGATCCGACGTTGCGGTCCTTTGTCGCAATCACCGCGACGAGTGCGCGGCGCGAGGCAGACGCGGCCGATCGTCGCGCTCGCGCCAGTGAGTCGGTCGAGCCGCTGCTCGGGATCCCGTTCGGGGTCAAGGACAACATCGACGCCGCCGGCTGGCCGACAACGGCAGCCTCCAGCTTCCTGCGCTCGAACGTCGCGGCCGAGGACGCGACGGTCGTCGCCCGGTTGCGGGCCGCTGGGGCCATTCTCGTCGGCAAGCTCAACATGCACGAGTTCGCTTCGGGCGTGACGAGCGAGAGCGAGGACTTCGGGACCGTCCAGAACCCCTTCGACCGGGACCGGATCCCGGGCGGCTCGAGCAGCGGCAGCGCGGTCGCGGTGGCGACCGGCCAGGTCGCCTTCTCGCTCGGAACGGACACGGGTGGCTCGGTCCGGATCCCCGCCGCGCTGTGCGGTGTCGTCGGCCTCAAGCCGACGACCGGCCGTGTCCCGACCCGTGGCGTCGTGCCCTGGAGCTGGGTCCTCGATCACGTCGGGCCGCTGACCCGAACGGTGCGGGATGCGGCGCTCGTGCTCAGCTCGATCGCCGGGTTCGATGTCGGCGACCCGGCGACTCTCGACCACCCGGTCGACGAGTACCTCGCGGGCATTGAGGGTGGCGTCGAAGGCCTCGAGATCGCGATCCCTCGGTCGTTCCTGGGCGAGGTCGAGCCCGCGGTCGGGGCGATCGTGGACGACGCGATCAGGGGCCTCGTCGACGCCGGTGCCCGGCTGCATGAGGTGGACTGGCCCGAGATCGGGGCGTCCGTGGACGTCCACCGGGTCATCGTCGATGCCGATCTCGCCGCCTTCCAGCGAGACCGCTTTGGCGAGGCGCCCGAGCGTTTCAGCGCCGACCTCCGGGCCAGACTCGTGCGGGGCACGGCCCGCTCCGGCTCCGAGGTAGCCGTGGCCCGGCGGACACAGCTGGCGATGACCCGCCAGGTCGACCTGCGCCTCGCGGAGATCGACGCCCTCGTCCTTCCAACCGTTCCGATCGTCGCCCCGCGGCGAGCGGGGCTCGACGGCGCCAGGGCCTCCGAGATGCTCGCGTCGCTGGTCCGGCCATTCAGCCTCTTCGGGACGCCCGCGATCAGCCTGCCAGTCGGCGACGTGGCCGGCCTGCCCGTCGGCCTCCAGATTGTCACCGCCCGGTGGACCGAGGCGAGGCTGCTCCGGATCGCGCGGGCAGTCGAGCGGCAGGTGTCCTGGCAGCCCCGAACGTTCGGGACCTGAGATCCAGCGACGGCGAGCCGGATCGCCCGCGCCAGTAGCAGGAGGAGGTAACAGACTTGACCCCCACGCTGATCGTGATCCAGTGGCTCCACGTCTTCTGCGCGATCTGGTGGTTCGGGTCGCTGCTGTACTCGCGGTTCGTCGTCTATCCCCGCCTTCGAGCGGTCGGCGGCGACCTCGAGGCCTCGGTCCGGTCGGCCTTGACGACGGGTCGAGCGCGGATGATCACGATCACCGTCGCTACACTGACTGTCGGGCTGGGGGCGATCCGTGGGGCGGTCGGCGGTGCCCTCGACGACCCCGCGTCGGCCTACGGCCTCACGTACCTGGCTTCGTTCGCGATCGGGGTGGCCATGATCGTCTATCTCGTCGGTGGGTGGGACCAGCCGTTCCTGAACCGCCTGTACGTCCTGGCGTTCCCGGTCATCTTCAGCCTCATGATCCTGATGCGGTTCGGCCTCTAGTCGATGATCGAGTCGCGGGCGGCACCAGAACCCGGGCAGGCGGGCGCCCGGGATCGGCTGGATCTGCCGAAGGCTGGTATCGGCTCGTGATACCATCCGCCGATATCGACGGGGGAGGCTCCTTCCCGGAGGCATCGTCGAGGTCAGGGGAGCGATGATTCGGTATCTCCTTCGCAGGTTCGGCCTGGCGCTCCTGACGATCTGGGCGATCTCGATGGTCGCCTTCCTGATCATCCAGCTGCCCCCCGGCGACTACATCACGACGTACATCTCAAGGCTCGGTGAGGCCGGAACCAGCACCTCGGAGCAGCAACTCGCCATCCTGCGCGAGCAGTACGGGCTGGACCAGCCCCTCTGGGTCCAGTACGGGAAATGGATGAGCCTCGTCCTCCAGGGCCAGTTCGGTCTGTCGCTCCTGTACGTCCGGCCGGTGGCCGATGTCGTCGGCGAGCGTCTGGCCCTGACGATGGTGGTCTCGATCGCCGCCCTGGCGTTCACCTGGATCCTGGCGATCCCGATCGGGATTTATTCGGCGGTGCGGCAGTACTCGATCGGGGACTATGTCTTCACGATCGTCGGCTTCATCGGCCTCGCCGTACCGAGCTTCCTGCTGGCCCTGGTCCTCCTGTACCTCTCGTTCGTCTACTTCGGGGCGAACATCGGCGGCCTGTTTTCGCCCGAGTTCGAGGATGCGCCGTGGTCGGTCGCGAAGCTCATGGACCTTCTCGGCCACCTGCCGATCCCGGCCCTCGTCCTGGGCAGCGCGGGGACGGCACAGCTCGTCCGCGTCCTTCGGGCGAACCTCCTCGACGAGCTGCGAAAGCCCTACGTCACGACGGCCCGGGCCAAGGGACTCTCCGAGCAGGTCCTCATTTCGAAGTACCCGGTCCGGGTCGCCCTGAACCCGTTCGCGAGCACGATCGGCTTCGTCTTTCCGACCATCGTGTCGGGCTCGATCATCATCTCGACGGTCCTCAGCCTGCCGACGGTCGGGCCGGTCCTCCTGGCGGCGCTGCAGGCCCAGGACATGTTCCTGGCCGGCGCGATCGTCCTGCTCCTCGGCGTCATGACGGTCATCGGAACCTTCGTCTCCGATCTCATCCTGGCCTGGCTCGACCCTCGGGTCCGGCGAGCCAGAGCCGCGTGAGGAACGGCCGATGACCCAACTGCTGGCGAGCCTGCCGGGCGATGACCACGACGTGGCGGTGACGGCCACGGGTGCAGCCTTGGTCGAGACATCTGGAGCCGAGGAGCAGATCTCGGTCGCCTCCCAGTGGCGCCTGATGTGGTGGCGCTTCAGGAAGCACAAGCTGGCGCTGCTTGGGGCGATCGTCGTGGCGTTGTTCTACGTGGCGGCGCTCGGGGCGGATTTCTTCGCTTACTCGAACCCCTACGACTCGGGCTCGGTCCGGGCCAACGTGCCGCCTCAGCCGATCTACTTCTTCGACAACGGCGAGTTCGGCCCGTTCGTCTACGGGTTGAAGCGGGAACGGGACACGGCCACGCTCAAGCTCATCTATACAGCCGACCCGAGCGTAAAGATTCCGCTCCAGTTCTTCGCCAAGGGGTTCGAGTACGACTTCCTCGGCATCTTCCCCGCGGACGTCCACATCATCGGTCCCGTGGATGGCGCGGCCGAGGAGACGATCTACCTGCTCGGAACCGACATCCAGGGTCGAGACCTGTGGTCGCGGATCATGTTCGGGACCCGAACATCGCTCACCATCGGCCTCGCCGGGGTGTTGCTGAGCCTCGTCCTCGGCGTCGTGCTGGGGGGTATCTCCGGGTTCTTCGGAGGTTGGGTGGACACGCTCATCCAGCGTCTCATCGAGATCATCCGGTCGGTCCCGGTGATCCCCCTCTGGCTCGGCCTGACGGCCGCGATGCCGAAGGACTGGGACATCCTCCTCGTCTACTTCTTCATCACGATCATCATCTCGTTCATCGGCTGGACCGAGCTGGGGCGCGTCGTCCGAGGTCGGTTCCTCGCCCTCCGCCACGAGGACTTCGTGGCGGCTGCCGAGCTCGCCGGCAGCAGCACCCGGCGGATCATCTTCGTCCACATGCTGCCGCTGTTGACGAGCCACATCATCGCGGCCACCACCCTGGCCCTGCCGGTCATGATCATCAGCGAGACGTCGCTGAGCTTCCTTGGCCTCGGGCTCCGTATCCCGGCGATCTCGTGGGGGACCCTCCTTCATGACGCCCAGAACGTCCAGGCCCTCGCGATCACCCCGTGGCTGCTGATCGTTGCCATTCCGGTGATCGTCGCGATCCTGGCCTTCAACCTCTTCGGTGACGGGCTCCGCGACGCTGCGGACCCGTACGCCTGAGCCACACAGGGCGACCTTCGGACGTGCACGGGGACGACGAGACGGACCGGCCCGGCCGAACGCCGCTGCGGATCCCGGGGACGGATCCCGCCCCGTCGTACTCGCCCGCGATCGCAGCCGACGGCTTCGTGTTCATTTCAGGCCAGCTGGGGCTCGACCCGGAGACCGAGGTCATGGCCGACGGCGTCGAGGCCCAGGCGGCCCAGGCCCTCGAGAACGTCGCCTCGCTCCTGGCGGTCGCGGGACTGTCGCTCTCCGACCTCGTCAGGACGACCGTCCTCCTGACCCGAATGGAGGATGGCGCGGCCGTCGCGGCCGTTTGCAGCCGCCATCTGTCCGAGCCACGGCCCGCCCGGTCGATGTATGCCGTGGCCGCCCTACCGAGGGGCGCTCTCGTGGAGATCGATGGGATCGCGATCCGGCCGTCCGCAAGCAATCGGCGCGATCGGTCGACGAGCCGCTAGACGAGGTCCTCCGGCCGGATCAGCTCGACGTCGTCGGTCGGCGGCTCAAGCCGGTAGGCCGACAGGAACTTGGCGCCGGTACGGGTGCAGTCCCCGTTGCAGGGGCACTCGGGGGCGTTTACGGCATAGCTCGGCACGAAGTACTTGTGGGCAAGTTGGAGGGCCTCCTCCTCCGAGATCCCCCATGACGACCACTGGGGTCGCGACGCCTCCGCGACCTTCACGGGGTCACCGAGGCGCCAGAGCATCGAGAACCGATCCGGGACCGAGATCCCGAGGGCCATCGCCACGATCGAGATGTAGTGACGGATCGCGAGCCGCTCGCTTGCGAACTTGCCGAGCTCCCGGGTGCAGCCGTGATAGAGCGTGACGATCGCGTCCGCGCCAGCGTCTGCGACGTAGGCCTCGAGTGCGGACTGGGCGTCGAGGTACTGCTGGGTCCCGATCGTTGCCAGTCGCGGTCCCGCGTTGTCGCACAGTCCGAGGGTGGGCGTCTCGGCCAGTCCGATGACCTCGACGCCCGGGACGCGCCGGAGCAGGTCCATCGCGACCGGCGGGTGGGCATCGCGGACGCGGTGCTCGCCGAGGTGGCCATGGACGAGGACCTTCGTCGGGACCGCCGTCTGCCATGGCGTCGCCGACCCGAGCTCGTCGAGGCGACGAATGAGGAAGGACGCCAGGCCCGTGCTCTTGAAGTCGATCCCGACCTCTGGCTCGACGACGTCCGAGAACTGCATCTCGCACGCCGAGCACCACTGGATCGCCGTGCGCGGGGCGTACGAGGCCATGCGCTTGACCGACGAGCGGACGACCTGGCGCGCTGCGTCGTGGAGGCCGTTGTTGCTGTAGGGCTTGCCGCAGCAGAATTGCTGCCCGGCGACGGCTGCGAAGTCGACGCCGAGGGCTTCGAAGACGGCCACAGCCTCTCGCATCAGGTGCGGCGTCTGGCGAACATTGCAGCCGAAGTTGAGCAGAACGTCGACCGGCCGTTCAGGGGCGGTGTGACGTTCTGTCCAGGCTGATTCGTCGCGCGAGACCTGGAGATGCTCGCGCTCGATCATCGTTCGATAGAAGGCAGGATACGCGAAATCCGTCTTGGTCGGCCCGTCCTCTGGCATGGTCGGCTCGTCAGGATTCAGCGAGGTCACCGAGCGCACGGGAGGCCCGGGGATGGTGGCGTCAGTCGTCATGAGATCGATGATATCACGATGTGATATCACTGTCCGATATCCAGAGTCTTGGCTCGGACGGGACGATCGTCACCTGGCCGGCGACGCTGACGGAGGAAAGAAGTGCGAGAACAGCCGCTCCAGGCCGTCGAGGTTCGTCTCCGCTTCAGAGGGGACGACCTCACCCAGCTGGTCGGGACGATCGCTGCTCGGGGACAGCGGCAGGATCCCGCCAGCGGCGCGGATTCGGTGGAGCGGCAGGCGAACGGGGGGCGGGATCTCGGATTCGGTGATCGCCCATTCGAGCTGCTCGCTGAGGCTGCCCACAGGCGCGCCGGCGACCTCCTCGAGGAGCCGCTTCAGGCACAGGCGCGACAGGGCCGCGCTGGCCCGTGGGCTGTCGACCACTGTCCTGGCCGCCTCGGTGAAGAGCGACGCATACGGCTCCGGCACGCCCCGCGCGACCGGTCTCGACGGAGCAACTGGCACCAGGATTCGCTCGGCGTCCTTGCGGCGGCGGAGGCCACGGTCCTGGGCCGACGCCTTCAGGATGCCCCGATCGCAGGCAGGACACGTCATCCACTCCACGTGGTAGACGACGACGCCGTCGGATGGGCTGGCGATCTCGGTCCATGTGGCCTCGACGGTCGAGGCGCAGTGGGGGCAGTCCATGATTTCGATCGTAGCAGGCCCGCCGACCCGCGGGCCGTGAGGCGGCGGCCCAGTTCCGCCGTCCCATCATCCGTCCGCGCCCCGTGAATTCGGGACGGGGCGCCGGCGCCGCCGCGCGGGGTAGCCGCGCCTTTCGCCATCGGCCCTACCGCCTCTTCTTTGCTGGCCAGACCGTGGCGCTTGCCGGCGTCTGGATGCAGTCGGTGGCGATCGCCTGGCTTGTCCTCGAGCTGACAGACGATCCGCTGGCCCTCGGCCTGGTCGGCGCCGCCCAGTTCGGCCCGGTCGTGGCGCTCGGGTTGTTCGGTGGCCTTCTCGCCGACCACCTGCCGAAGCGCCAGACCGTCCAGGTGACCCATGTCGCGGAGCTCGTGCTGTCGCTCATGCTGTTCGTCCTGGCGGTGACCGGGATCGTTGAGCTATGGCACGTCCTTGCCGTATCTGTCGCCGTTGGCATCGCCAACGCGATCGGATTGCCGACTCGCCAGGCCTTCGTGGTCGAAATGGTCGGTCCCGAGGATCTCATCAGTGCCGTCGGCATCAATTCCGCGATCGCAAATGCGACCCGGGTCGTCGGGCCAGCGGCGGGAGGACTGATCGTCGGGTTCCTCGGCCCAGAGTGGGCGATCCTGGCCAGCGCGGCCTGCTTCGTCCCGGCGATCGTGGCCTATGCGCTGATCCGGGACGCGGAGCTTCAGCGCGGCATGACACCGGCTCCGCCGGGCGGGCTGCGTGCGATCGGTGCCAGCATCCGTGCCGGCCTCGGCTACGTCGGCCGGACTCCGCTGGTCCTGCTGGCGATCGTAACGGCCAGCCTCGGGGCGACGTTCGGAATGAACTTCCAGGTGGTCATCCCACCCCTCGCCCGAGACATCCTGGGGGCCGACGCGGCGGGCTTCGGCTACCTCATTGCGGCGTCCGGCCTTGGCTCGACGGCGGCCGGTGTCGCGATCGCGACGGCCCACCAGGTCACGGGCCGCCAGGTCGCGGTGGGGGCGATCGTCCTGGGCCTCGCCAGCATCGTCATCGCCGCGGTCCCGCACTATGCCGTCACTGCGGTCGCCATGTTCGTGGCCGGAGCCGGAGGCGTCGGCATGGCGGCGGTCGGGATGACGACGATCCAGACGACCACCCCCCACGAGCTCCGGGGCCGGGTGATCAGCATCTGGACGGTCGCGTTCATGGGCTCGATCCCGGTCGGCGGCGTGCTCCTCGGCTGGCTGGCCTCGGGATGGGGGGTTCAGCTCGCCATCGGCCTCGGGGGCATCGCCTGCACGGCCGTCGGCCTGTTCGCGTGGCGGCCGATCAGTCGAGCGCCGCGACCGGGGGCGACGTCGCCGAAGCTGCCATTCGACGGCCCTGTCGGAGGTTTCGGCTTGTCGCAGGCCAGTGCGACATCGCTCGAGCCCCGGGCTGCGGTCGGAACCTCGATGCCCATCACCGCAACCGACGCCAGGCCAGCAGCAGGACCAGACCCGCGAGCGGAACCAGGCTCGTGACCCGGAAGAGCTGCGAGTAGCCGAGGACGTGAGCCAGCTGGCCCGCCACGACCGAGCCGACGATGACCCCAACGTCGAACGAGGCGCCGAGCGTCGCCATCGCGGCGCCACGCCGCTCCGGCCGGGCGAGGTCGATGGTGACCGTCTGGAGGGTCGACTGGAGCATCGCCACTCCGGCCCCGACCACGAGCCCCGCGACGACGAACGCGAGTGACTCGGAGGCGACCGAGACCAGAAGCAGCCCGGAAGCCTGGAGGATGGCCCCGGGCACGATCGTTGCGAGCCGGCCTCGGCGGTCGGCGATCCGTCCGGTGAGGGCCCGCGAGGTCAGCGCGGCCACGGAGAAGGCGATGAAGTACACGCCCGGGTTGGGGACGCCGAGCTCACGACCGGCGACCGGCACGAAGGCGCTGGCGGTCGCCTGGGCGAAGAGCACGCAGGCCATCGCGGCGGCGGGCACGAGGACGCTCCGCTCGAGGCCGAGTCGCCGTCGCCCCTCGATCTCGACCGTGGATTCTTCGCGGTGGGGCACGGTCAACCACAGGAGCGCCGACCAGGCGTACGCGAGGCCGGCGCCGGCGAACGGCGCCGCCGGCCCAACGAGCTCGAATAGCGGATAGCCGGCCCCCGACCCGATTCCGGCTCCGACCGTCAGGAAGACCCCGTAATAGGCGACGGCCTCGCCACGACGACCGGCCGGGACCGTATGGGCAAGCTGGGTGTTGAGACTGGTTGTCGAGGCGGCGTACCCGACGCCCAGGATGATGGTCGCCGGGATGAGGACCAAGGGCAGGTCGCCGATCGCCACGTCGCCGGCGATGCCCGCGGCGGAGCCGGCGTAGAGGAGCGCGCCGGTTCCCGAGCAGGCGGCTCCGACGATCCCGATTCGGCGCGGCCCGCGGCGGTCGACGATCCCACCGATCGCGAGTCGGGAGGCGAGCGAAACTGCGAACAGGCCGCCGATGACGACCCCCGCGACCGATGGGTTCAGGCCCAGGCGAACCACGACAAGGAGCCCAAGGCACGTGTAGATCATCGTGATTGCGAGGTTCTGGCCGACCTGGGCGGCGCCGAGAAGGATGAACGCTCGGCTGAAGATCATCGCTCGTGACGGCTCGGAGGCCTGATGCCGGTCAGGCGTCGACGTTCCGGCATCATCGCCACCGGACGCCTCGGGGCCACGGCTCGGCTTGGCTACCTCATCGCCGTTCGAGCTCACGCTCCGTGCCCTCCGCCCAACGTCAGTGCCCGGACCGGCTCATCGTGAAACACCCCTGACCCGCGCCGGTGCCTCGCGGGTTGCTGTCGGATATCGATATCGCCGTCAAGGGTATTCGACTGACAGGTGCTGTAGAGTCGGGTCGCCGAGCATGACCGTGCCTCAGATGTACCTGCGCTGCCGCTCACCGCGTGACCGGCGCCAGTCACAGCCAACAGCGACGAAGCCCCGATCCGTAGGGCCATGAGCGCATCGAGTGGATTCGCTAGCCGCGGTGGGCGCGCCCTGCGGCGCAGGAACTTCCGTCTGTTCTTCGCCGGCCAGCTGGTCTCGGTCACCGGGACGTGGATCCAGCAGGTCGCCCAGGGCTGGCTTGTCCTGGAGCTGACCGATGACCCGTTCATGCTCGGCCTCGTCGCCGCCGCGCAGTTCAGCCCAGTCGTCATCCTGGGGCTCATCGGCGGTCTGCTTGCGGACAACCTCTCGAAACGGACTGTGCTCGTCGTCGCCCAGGTCGTCCAGATGGGTCTGGCCGTCGTCCTCTTCGCCCTCACCCAGGCCGGGCAGGTCCAGATCTGGCAGGTCATCGCCCTCGCGGCGCTCCTGGGGACCACCCAGGCCATCGAGTGGCCGGCCCGGCACTCCTTCATCGTCGAGCTCGTCGGTCGCGACGATCTCGTCAACGCGATCGGGATCAACTCCGCAACCTTCAACCTGGCGAGGATCGTCGGACCCGCAGCGGCCGGGTTGATCATTGCCGTTGCCGGTATACCGCTGACCTTCCTCGTGAACGCCATCACCTATCTGCCGGTGATCCTGGCCCTCATCGCGATTCGCGACGCCGAGCTGTTCCGGCCACCTGTTCAGGCTCGTCCGGCGAGCCTGGGTGAAGTCCGTCGGGCCCTTGCCGACGGGCCTCGCTTCGTGGCTCGTGAGCCGATGGTCCGGATGGCGATCGTGGTCCTCGGCGTGGTGGCGACCTTCGGGATGAACTTCCCGGTGACGATCCCGCCACTGGCCCGTGACGTTCTCGGCCTCGATGCGACCGGCTTCGGGTTCCTCATGGCCGCGTCGGGCGCGGGATCACTCGGCGCTGCGATGGCTGTCATCTTCGCCCGGCGGATCGAGCCGCGGATGGTTGCCCTCGCCGCGCTCGTCCTTGGCCTGGCCACCGTGGTCCTGGCCGTCTCACGCTCGTTCCCCGTGTCGATCGTCGCGATGACCGTGGCCGGCGCCGGCGCCATCGGCATGGCAGCGACCGGCAACACCTTCATCCAGCTCGCCGTACCCGATGCCCTTCGGGGTCGGGTCATGAGTGTCTGGACGATGGTCTTCTCGGCCTCGGTCCCGATCGGCGGCCTCGTGATGGGAGCGATCGCCGCGCGAGCTGGCGTTGCCCTCGCGCTCGGGATCGGCGGGGTCGTCTCGACCGCCGCGGCCGTGATCGCCCTGGCCTGGTACCGGCAACGCAGCGACGGTCGAGGTCAGCAGGTCCAGCCCCCGACGGCTGGCCGGCGCGGTGATTGAGATTCGGCTTGACACTGCCCGAGGGGGTGTCTATCGTCTCACGATATCGTCGGGCGAGCCCATGGGGAGACGACCTGGTGGGAGGGCCCGTCCTACGACGAAGGTGAGCGTTCCGGGTCGAACCTGGTTGGAGCCAGGGCGATCCATATCGTCGGCACGAGCGACCGCAGGTCGCGAAGGTGGGATCCCGCGCTTCAGCGGCTCCAGGTGGCCGCCACTCTCGCGTTTTCCGGCTTGGCACGCGCGAACCATGGAGGAGGACGATGGTGCTGCGACAGCTGACGAGACGAGACTTCCTGCGGGCGTCGGCCCTCGGGAGCGGCTCCCTCTTGCTCGTGGCCTGTGCCCCGAGCCCGACGCCATCCCCGACCCCGACGGGACAGGCCTCGACGCCACCGGATGGCGGTCCGACGCCGACGCCGGCCGGCCCGCGTGATCCATTCGACCTGCCGCCGATCGAGGGCGCAACCCTCGTAACCGACCCGGCGGAGTTTCCGACGACGTTCAACGAAGCACCCGCGCTGGCGACCCGTGTTGCGGCCGGTAGCCTGCCGCCGGTGGCGGAGCGGATCGGGCAGGATCCGCTGGTGCTCCGGCCGGTCCACGAGATCGGCACGTACGGTGGTTCACTCAGACGGGCGCACATGGGGCCTGGGGACTACGTGAACCCGTCGCGCTTCAACGGCGGCCGGGACACGCTGGTCTGGTACGACTACGAATGGAAGGGCATCATCCCGAATCTTGCGCGGGGATTCGAGCTGAGCGCTGACAACCGCGAGCTCACGCTGCTCATGCGTCGTGGCATGAAGTGGTCGGACGGTGAGCCATTCACCGCCGATGACGTCCTCTTCTGGTGGGACGACATCTACGATCTCAGCGACGACAACCTGATCCCGGGACGATTGGCAGTCGCGACCTCCGGCGGCGAACCGCTGGCTGTCGAGAAGGTCGACGATTACACGGTCCTCTTCACCTCAGCGGCCCCGTATCCCCTCCTCAAGGATCAGATCGCGGGTTGGGGCCCGCTCGGTGGTCAGGCCGCGTGGGGCTATCTCGGCCAGGGCGGCTACGCGCCGAAGCACTACGTCAGCCAGTTCCTGCCGAAGTACAGCTCCGAGGCCGAGGCTAATGCCAAGGCCCAGGACGCCGGCTTTGACAGCTGGGCGACCTACGTCAAGTTCCTGATGGCCCCGTTCAACAACCCCGCACTGCCCCAGCTGAGCCCCTGGATCTGCACCTCGCCGATCAGCAACCCGACCCACATCTACGAGCGGAATCCGTACAGCATCTGGGTCGACACCGACGGCAACCAGCTGCCATACATCGACGAGATCCGCTACGGTACGGCGGAGACGATCGAGCTGGTGACGCTCCGGGCCATCGCCGGCGAGCTCGACTCCCAGGACCGCCACCTCAACATCACCGCCCTGCCGGTTCTTCTCGAGAACGAGGAGCGGAGCGCGTATCGCGTGTACCTGGACTCCTCTCAGCAGCCGGACTACGGGATCCGGATCAACCTGGCATGGGACAAGGACCCGGTGATCGGTGAGCTGATCCGGACCGCCGATTTCCGGCGGGCCCTGGCCATGGGCCTCGACCGTGACGAGATCAACGAAACCTTCTTCCTGGGGACGAGCACGCCGACATCGGCCGCGCCGTCCGACGACAACAAGTACTTCCCGGGTGACGAGTGGCGGACCAAGTACGCGACCCTCGATGCCGACGCGGCGAACGCCCTCCTCGATGGCCTGGGCCTGACCGAACGGGACGCGGATGGCTTCAGGATGCGGCCCGACGGCCAGGGGCGGATCACCCTCGACTACCAGGCCAACCGCAGCTTCGCCGACTTCCCCGCGATCGGTGAGATGGTCAAGGAGCACTGGGCCGACAACATCGGGATCGACCTCGCGGTCGCTGAGATCGCCGGCAACCTGCTCACCGAGCGGGCCCAGAGTGGGGATCTCCAGCTCGGCGGCCACCAGGTCGGTTCCGACGATCCATTCCTGTATCCGAACACCGTTCTTCCGGTGTCGACGAACGAATTCGCCGGCATGATCGGCCTGCCGTACGGCCGCTGGTTTGCCACGAACGGCGCGGAGGGGGTCGAGCCGCCAGACGAGATCAAGCTTCTGCGAGCCACCTGGGAGGAGGGCCTCACCCTCCCCGACGACGAGCGGCTTGAGGTCGGCAAGGAGATCTGGCGTCAGCACGTCGAGAACGTCTTCTCGATCGGCGTCGTCGGCTTCGGCTACCTCATCTATGGGATCCATTACGCGAAGACAGACCTTGGGAACGTGCCGGGACGAATCGTGAACTCGCTCGTCATCGGAGCCCACAACAACGTCTATCCCCAGACGTGGTACTGGAAGTCGTGATCTGAGGTCGTCGATATGAGGTCGACCGGCTCGGGTGCTCGCTCCTCCTGCGCCTGACCCGCATCGATCGTACCGGTCCGATGACGCCAGCCCGCGGCTGGCGTCATCGCCGTTCTCAGGGGAGGGTCCGCCATCGTGGTCATCGACGGTCGCGGGGAATTGACGCCGGCCGAGGCCGCCGGCATCGAGGCGGCGATCGCCGCGTCGATGGCCCGAATGGGTCACCTCGTTGCCGAATACCCGATCTACGTCCGGCCGCCCGAGGGCCGCGAGACGATGCCGGCCGCAACGATGATTGACACCGCCCATCTGCGAGCCTACTTCGAACGGGCGATCCGGGACTGGAGCCCGGACCCGACGATCGAGGACGAGCGAGCGGCCGCATCACGGTTCATGCGCCGCTATGTCGGTTCGGTGGCGATAGCCGCCCTCGTGCCGGTCCTCAACGGCGTCGCCTTCGATGTTGCGATTCCCCGCGTCCAGTTCGTGATGTCGACCTACCCCGGCCAATCCGACATGCCGATGGGCGTCGTCCTCGACCTGCCTGCCGAGGTCCTCGGGACCGCCGATCGGCCGACGCCGTGGCCCTTGACCGTCAGCCGATTCGTCAGCCTCGACGAGCTCCGGGCGACGGCCGTCCGAAGCATGATCAACGACCACCTTGAGCCGGCCATTGCCCGAGTTCTCGAGGCGGTTCACCTCTCGCCGAAGGTTTTGTGGGCGTCCGTTGCCGAGGTCGTTGACCTGATCTACGAGGGGTACTTCGAGGGCGCCGACCCGCGCACCTCGACCGACGAATACGCCCGTGCCGAGGCCGACAAGGCCGCCGTCCTCATGGTTCCGCAGCTGCCCGGCATCGTCGGGCCCAACCCGATGTTCGACCTCCTCGAGTGGGAGCGGATCGACGATCAGCGGCTGCCGCGGCCGGTCCACTGGCGGAAGGTCTGCTGTGCGAACTTCGTGATCCCCGGGCGCCCGATCCCATACTGCCGAACCTGCGGCCTGCTCCCCGCCGAGGAGCGGTCACGCCTGTGGCGAGAATTCGCAGCGCGACTGGCCCAGGGCTGACTCGTCAGGCAGTCGCCTCCGCCCCGCCAGACTCGCTACCGCGCTCGAGGCCCAGCGCCACCCGACGCGCGGCTTCGCGGTCGCCGGGCTCGAGCCGCCACTCGGCCGCCGCGATGTTCGCGTCGAGCTGGTCCGGTGTCCGGGCCCCCGGAATGATCGCCGTGACCTCGGGGTGGTCCAGGAGCCAGGCCAGCGCCAACTCGGTCAGCGAGCGGCCACGGGCCTCGGCCCAGGCCCGAAGCCGCGCGGCGGCGACGAGCTTCGGCTCAGTGATCTCGCGGAGGACGGTATGGTCGCGGTCCCCGGCGCGAGTCCCCGGCTCGGGCGCCACGCCGGGCAGGTACTTGCCGGTCAGCATGCCCGACGCGAGCGGCATGTAGGGGATCACTCCCATCCCGAGGCGGGTGACTGCTCCCAGGAGCGTTGGATCGTCGAGGCCGTCAAGGAGGTTGAACCGGTTCTGCGCCGCGATCCACGGCTCGAGTCCCTCGTGCCGCACGATGCCCTCGATCTCGGCCAGCTGCCAGGCTGCGTAGTTGGACCCGCCGAGGTAGCGGACCTTGCCATCGGTGACGAGCCGATCCATGGCGCGGAGCGTCTCGTGGATCGGGGTGGCCGGATCGGGCCGATGGGCGAGGTAGAGATCGAGATGATCCGTCCGAAGTCGTCGGAGCGATGTCTCGACGGCCGTGAGGATCCGGCGCCGCGACAGGCCCAGCAGGTGCGGTGCGTCGGGTGGTGCGAGGCCGACCTTGGAGGTGAGGACGACCTCGTCGCGGCGGCCCTCGATCGCCCGGCCGATCAGGGTCTCCGATTCGCCCCCGGTGTAGGTCACCGCGGTGTCGATCAGCGTGACACCGCGGTCGAGGGCATGGCGGACGAGGGCGATAGCCTCGTCGCCGTGGGTCATCGAGCCGAGCGTCGAGCCACCGAGGCCGACACGCGACACGCGGAGCCCAGAACGACCCAGCGGCCGGTACTCCATCAGATGACCGTGACCCGAATGGTCCGTCGGACGGCTCGACGGACGGATCGCCGGACGGGTGGTTCGCACTCGTGGCCGGCGGCCATCGATCGGGTATGGTTGCCGTCGAGGAGCAGCGAATGGCGAGAGGTCGTGCGAGGGCTGGCGGCTCCCCGGGTCAGCCTCGGGTTAGATCGGCGACGCACACACTCGACGAGCGGATCTCGGCCGCCGACGGCCGGTTCGGCCCCGCGCAGAAGCGGGTCGTAGCCTTCCTGTCCGAGCGCCGCGAGGACGTCGCGTTCCTGTCCGCGGCAGATATCGGGGCGATTCTGCAGGTCAGCGATGCGACCGTCATCCGAACGACCCAGGGCCTCGGCTACGAGGGCCTCTCGGACCTGAAGGCCGAGCTCCGCGAGACCCTCCGGCAGCGGGTCGCCGGTCCGGTCCGCTATGCCCGCAGTATCGAGTTCCTCAGCAACGACAACGCCGAGATCCTCGACCACCTCCTGGCGGACCAGGTCGACAGCCTGAACGAGGCCCGCCGGACGCTGCGCGTCGCGGACTATCGACGAGCGGTGGAGCTGGTCGCGGCAGCGGATCGTGTGGTCGTTCACGGTTCCGGCCCCCAGGACGCGATCGGGGAGTATCTCGCCCAGATGCTCCGTCGCTTCGGCCGGCACGCCCTCGTGCTCCACGGCGCGGGCGCGCCGCTCGTCGACGTGGCGATGGAGCTGCGGGGCGGGGACGTGCTCTTGGTGATCGCCTACGAGCGTTCGTCGCCGGAGCTCGAGACGGTTCTCGGCCTCGCCCGTCGGCGTCGGGTGCCGGTCGTCCTGGTGACGGACACTCTGGCCTTGGCCCTGAACGGACGTCACACAGTGGCCCTCGTCGCCCGCCGTGGCTCGCCCTCGGCGGCGACGACGATCACGGTGCCACTCGTCATCGTCGAAGCCCTCATCCTCGGGGTCGCGACGGCCGACCGCGAGCGGACCCTCGGGGCCCTGGCCGAGATTCGCCAGCTGCGGGCGCGCATGGGGGTCGGCTGACCGCGCGCCGGCGACGCACCGGTGGGCTCAGACGACCGGGCCGACGGTCATCGTCAGGATCCGGGCCAGCGCCGGAACCGCGACCGTCTCGGCCTGTTGGATCGGGTCGTCCGCGCCCAGGCCCAGGATCAACTCACTGAATCCGGCCGCAGCGTATTGATCTGCCAGCTCGACGACGTCGTCGAGCGCGGCCGCCTCGATGACCGTCGAGCGCCTGATCTCAGTCGGGTCGCGGCCGATCGCGACGCAGTGGTCGTTGAGGATCCGTGTCGCCTCCAGGTCGGCGTCTAGGCCGCGGCTGCCGCTGCTGTTCCAGACGTTGGCCTGGCGGGCGGCCACCCGAAGGGTCCGTTTCGGGCCGCGGCCGCCGATCCAGATGGGTGGGTGCGGCTGCTGGACGGGCTTCGGCTCGCAGATCGCATCGACGAGGCTGTAGAACCGACCGTCGAAGTCGCTCCGCGCCTGAGTCCAGAGCAGTCGCAGGATCGAGCAGGCCTCGTCCATTCGATCAATCCGCTCGGGCGTTTCGGCGAACGGCATCCCGAGCGAGGTGAACTCTCGCTCGGCCCAGCCGGTCCCGATCGCCATCTCGAGGCGTCCACCGGAGATGTGGTCGACCGTGGCCGCCATCTTGGCCAGCATCCCCGGGTTGCGGTACAGGTTCGCGGTCACGAGGGTCCCGACGTGCACTCGGTTGGTGGCCTCGGCCATCGCCCCGAGGAGTGTCCAAGCCTCGAGGATCGGCAGGTCGGGCGGACTCCCGCCGGCGACCGTCAGGAGGTGGTCGTCGTGCCACACGTGGTCGAACCCGGCCTCGTCAGCGATCCGCCAGATCGCCCGATGGGTCTCGATCGGGTTGAGCTTCGCGCCAACGAACAGCCCGACCCGCATCCGTTCGCTCATCGCGCCCTCGGTAGCCCGTTCGCTCCGCCAGCCGGCCGACTAGCCGCCGGTCGTCAGTCCGGCACGGCCCGCAACGACGTCGATCGGGATGATGTCCTCGCCCCGGTGGCCGCACTGGCCCGCCACCGACCGGCCGCAGGCGCACTCGCCGACCGAGAACGCCGGGTCGAACACGCCGCGAACGGTCTCACGCGCCTGGTCCTCCGACATCGACCATTGCGACCAGATCGGCCTCGTCTGGTCGAGGATGGCGTCGGTGTCGCCGAGGCGGCTCGCGGCCGTGTAGCGATCGGGGTGGTCGACGCCGAGGGCCTCGGCCAGGAGCGACATCACGTGCCGGACTCGAACCCGGTCGCTCGAGAACGGCGACCACTTCTGGAGGCAGGTCTGGTGGGACGGGCTGACGACGTTCGCGCCCCACGACGCCCCGATCTGGGCGAGCTCATCGCGATACGCGTCGGCCTCGGCCGGGGTCCGCGGCAACGGCCGCTTTGGGACTCCCGGCTCCGAGTCGCAGAAGCTGTCGATCGAGATTCGATCGAGGCTCCCGACGACCTGGACCCCGGGGATGTGGCGGGCGACATTCGCGACATCACGCTTAGCCCGGTCGTGGACGAAGCTGTACGTGGAATGACCGTGGACGAGCAGGCGGACGTCGAGCTCGCGTTGCCAGGGGACTCGGTCACCCAGCTCGGTCAGCCGTTCGTCGACGAATCGCAGCAGCTGGGTGTGCGTAACGCCCTGGTCGACCCCCTGGTCGAACTCCTCGCGCCGGGCGATCTCGCTGAAGGTGTTGACGCACTGGGTGCACATGTGGACGGCGGTATCGGCGCCCCAGGCGATCGTCCGCTTGACCGAGGCCGCATTCATGTGGGCCCCGCCCTCGAATCGGCCGGTCCGGCGGTAGTAGGTCCCACAGCAGTACTGCGGGCCGGAGCCGGACGCGTAGCTCACCCCGAGCGCCTGCAGGACCGCGGCCGAGTCGAGCATCAGATGTGGCACGAACTGGGTGCTGCAGCTCATGTTGAAGAACACATCAACGGCCCGGTCGGGAACCGCGTCCCGGTCCAGCCACAGCAGCTCGTCCGGGGCGACGAGGAGGCGGGCGCCCTCGGCCATGCTCTCGAAGAACCGCTTGTAGTCGGGCTTGTCCTGCCAGAAGCGGCGGTCGCCGATGGTATTAACGAGGCTGTAGGCGTACAGCTCCGCCGGCTCGAGGCCGCCGAGCTGGAGCCGGATCCGCTCGAGCTCCTGGAAGCTCGGCAGGAGTCGACCGGCCTCGATCTCTTCGTATAGCTTCGGATCGACATCGCTGCGGGCCGCGAGGTCCTCGACGCTGAGGCCTACGGCACCGCGGGCCTTGGCCAGGTGGTTCGGGAAGAGGATGGAGATGCTCACGGACGCGAGGCCCTCACGATTCCGGCAGGGATTGTGATCGGCTGTCGATAACGGTAACAGATATCACGACCATGGGCCGCTCTCACCTTCCTAGAGCACGGACTCGCCGCCGTCGACGACGAGCGCCTGGCCAGTGACGAAGCCCGCCTCGGACGACAGGAGGAACACGATCCCGGCGGCGACGTCGCTCGGCTCAGCGATCCGGCGCATCGGGATGCCGGCCCGGAACTTCTTCGGGTTTCCGTAGATCCGATCGTTGACGCTGGCCTCCGCGGTGTTGCTCCAGGACGCCATGAATGGCGTCGCGGTTGGCCCGGGGCAGATGCAGTTGACTCGGACACCCTGCTCGGCAAGCTCGATCGCGAGGACTTTGGTGATCATGATCACGCCGGCCTTCGCTGCGCAGTAGGCGGCCTGCCCGAGACGCGGGACGAGGCCCGAGATCGAGGCGATGTTGACGATCGAGCCGTGCCCCGCGCCGGCCATGATCCGGCCGGCAGCCTGGCTGGCCGCGAACGTACCGTAGAGGTCGACGTCGATGACCGAGCGCCATGTCTCGACGGCGAGCTCGATGGCCGGTGCGGATGCCTGCCGGACGCCGGCCGAGTTCACGAGGCCGTCGAGGCCGCCGAGCTCCTCGGCGATCGACTCGAGTGCAGCTCGGATGGAGGCCGCGTCGGTGACGTCGGCGCCGCGGCTGACGGCGACGCCCCCCGAGGCGTGGACATCGGCGGCCACCGCAGCCGCGGCCGAGGCATCGAGATCCACGATCGCGACCCGCACGCCGTCGGCGACGAGCCGCTCGATGGTTGCTCGGCCGATGCCGCTCGCGCCGCCCGTCACGGCGACCGACTGGCCCTGGACGGTCATCGCTCGCTCTCGGCCGGCCGCCGGCCATGGGCCCGTTCGCGCGCGTCGGCCGCAGCC
>Ga0299906_10001280_pt1 | contig 21660 bp, 22 predicted proteins | sample RVTome_14_FD_200259 | JGI IMG/M metagenome (GOLD analysis project Ga0299906, IMG submission 200259) | Soil microbial communities from uranium-contaminated site in the Upper Colorado River Basin, Wyoming, United States - RVT145D125 (version 2) ...
CGCCGATTTGCTGTCAGTCAACGGCTTCGACGTCATCACGGCCGGCTCCGGAGCCGAGGGTCTGGAGCGCGCCGGCACCGACGCGCCGGACCTCGTGCTGCTCGACGTGATGATGCCGGACCTCGACGGCTTCACCGTGTGCGAGCGGCTCAAGGCGAACGCGGCGACCCGCGACATGCCGGTGATCTTCCTCACCGCGCTCACCGAGACGCTCGACAAGGTGCGCGCGTTCACGGCCGGCGGCGTCGACTATCTCTCCAAGCCCTTTGAACCGCGCGAGCTGCTGGCGCGCGTCAGCACCCATCTCACGCTGCGCCGGGCGCAGCGTGAGCTCGAGGCGCAGAACGCGCTGCTGCGCGAGGAGATCGAGGCGCACCAACGATCGCGCGCCATCATCAACTGCCTCGAGGACGAGATCCGGACCGGCAACGACTTCCGCGAGATCGTCGGTCGTTCGCCGGTGCTGGCGCGGATGCTCGACCAGCTGGCGTTGGTCGCAGAGACCCACAGCACCGTGCTCATCCTGGGCGAGACGGGGACCGGCAAGGAGCTCGTGGCGCGCGCGATCCACGATCGCAGCCCGCGGCGCGAACGGCCGCTCGTGAAGCTGAACTGTGCGGCGCTGCCGCGGGAGCTGGTCGAGAGCGAGCTCTTCGGTCACGAGAAGGGCGCGTTCACCGGCGCGACCCAGCAGCGCCGCGGCCGCTTCGAGCTCGCCGACGGCGGCACGCTCTTCCTCGACGAGGTCGGCGAGCTGCCGCTCGAGGCGCAGGCGAAGCTGCTGCGCGTGCTTCAGGAGCAGGAGTTCGAGCGTGTCGGCGGCACGCGGAGCCTGCGCACCGACGTGCGCGTGATCGCCGGCACGAATCGCGACTTGCAGGTGCAGGTGAGCGCGGGCGGTTTTCGGTCCGATCTCTTCTACCGGCTCAACGTCTTCCCGGTGACGGTGCCACCCCTGCGCGACCGGCGCGAGGACATCCCGCCGCTCGTCGCGCACTTCCTCGCCAAGTCCGCGCGCAAGCTGGGCAAGACGTTCGAGGGCGTCTCGTCCGCGTTCCTAGAGCACGCCCTGGCGCACGCGTGGCCGGGCAACGTGCGCGAGCTCGAGAACGTGGTCGAGCGCGCCGCGATCCTCTCTCGCGGATCGCTCCTCGAGACGCTCGAGCCGTTCGGATCGGCGGGGACGGGCGTGCGGACCGACGCCGCGCCGGCCGAGCCGCCGGCCGGCACGCTCGAAGAGGTCGAACGCGCGCACATCCGGCGGGTGCTCGACCAGACCCGCTGGGCCATCGAGGGCAAGCAGGGCGCCGCCGCGGTCCTCGGGCTCAACCCGAGCACCCTGCGCGGACGCATGCGCAAGCTCGGCATCCGCAAGACCCAGTAGCTCCACTTGACCACGACAGCTGCGCGTGTCAGCTTGGCCGTATGGAAACGATCCCCGTCTCGAAATTTCAGGCCACCTGTTTCGCGGTCGTACAGCGGGTCAAACGAACCGGGCGCCCGGTTCTGATCACGCGTTTCGGCGAACCGCTCGTTGAGGTAGTGCCTTTCAGCCGTCGCGCGCGCCGCCGGACTTGGCTTGGTTGCATGCAAGGCAGCGTGGAAGCGCTGCGCGACGAGGTAAGCCCGGCGTTGGATGCAACGCGCTGGAACGCGCTTCACCCGTAGCCCCTCCGCAAGACTTCCTGATCGTCCTGGCGGCCGTTGCATCCGGCGGCCGCAGCCGTTGCACTCAGCGGCGCCGTCGTATTTGACGGCTAGACCGACCATGGTGGTGCGCTCCTGTCACCCCGCGGCTCTCTGTCAACTGATTGAATACATGTATCTTTCTAGTCCATCGGGCGCGTCATCGCGGCGCTGGCACGCCTAGTGCGATAGAGGGGGCAAGGGCGCAGGCCCGGGTGATCGAAGAACGGGCCGGACCAGGCCGAATGGACAGGAGACGAATATGGACGCATACCGGATCGAAGACTGCATCGCGCAGGCCAGCATCGGGATGACCCGCGGCAACGTCGTGCGGGTCGAGGACGGCAGCGGCATCGAAGTGTCGGTCACGTACGGCAGCGTGTGGGTCACGCAACACGACGACACGAACGACATCTGCCTCGGCGCCGGCGAATCGTTCCGCATCGGTCGCGAAGGCGCGACGATCGTGTCCGCGCTCAAGCCGAGTCTCGTTACGCTCACTCCCCTTGCGGCGCAGGCGCGCCCGTTGCGCGTGTCCATGGCCCGCGCGGGGACCGCCGAGAGCGTCGAACTCTTCGACATGAGCGAGCGCCGGAAGTCCGGCGGATTCGACGCCTGGCTCGACAAGTTCTGGGTGCGTCTGTTCGTGCCGTCGTCGCGGCCCACGACCGCGTCCCTCTAGCACGACGCCTTGCCCCAGGGGGGAACGCCGACGTGGCCACCATCGAGCTCAGCGGTCAGCACCTCGAGTACTTCGAACAGGGCGCCGGGGAGGCGGTCGTCCTGCTGCATAGCACCGGCGCCTCGGGCAGCCAGTGGCGGCGTCTCGCCGCGGAGCTCGGCGACCGCTTCCGCGTCGTCGCACCCGACCTCTGCGGCTACGGCGGCTCCGGTCCCTGGAAGGGCAAGGGCGAGATCAGCCTGGCCGCCGAAGCCGCGCTGGTCGCGGCGCTCATCGAGCGCCTCGACCAGCCGGTGCACCTCGTCGGCCATTCGTTCGGCGGCGCCGTGGCGCTGCGCCTCGCGCAGGAGCGGCCCGAGCTCCTCAAGAGTCTCGTCCTGATCGAGCCCGTGGCTTTTCATCTGCTCCGTGCGGGCGACGCGATCGATGCGCAGGCGTTCGACGAGATCTCGCGGGTCGCCGACGGGGTCGCTCGCTCGCTCGCGTGCGGGGACTTCCAGGGCGGATTCGGACGCTTCGTCGACTACTGGAGCGGCGAGGGCGCCTGGACCGCAGTACCGGAGGACAAGCGCGGTCCGCTCGCCACGCGGCTCGGCAAAGTGGCGCTCGACTTCTGGAGCGCGCTCAACGACCCGACGCGGCTCGGCGATCTCGCCGAGCTCGACGTCCCGACGCTCGTGATCCGGGGCGGGACTTCGCCGCTTCCGGTGCGCCGGATCGCCTGGCACCTCGGCCGCACGCTGCCGCGGGTGCAATTGGAAACCATCGATTGCGCCGGGCACATGGCGCCGCTCACCCACGCCGCTGACGTCAACGCGCTGATCGCCGCACACCTCGAGCGCCGAGCGGTGCGCGCCCCGCGCATCGACCGCTGGGTGCCGGCCGCGGCGCAGCTGCACGCGGTGGCCTGACCAAAGAAAAGGCCGCCTCGCGGCGGCCTTTTCCTGAGGCAGAAGAAATCAGCTGACCTGCTGGATCCCCGCGAGCATCCAGCCGGCGTCGCCGCGCTCGGGCTTCTGCAGGTTCCAGATCTCCTCGAACGCCTGCGGCGCGGCGCCCGCTTCCTCGCGGATCAACCCGGAGAAGCGGATGCTCGCCCAGTGCATCCCGCTCTCGGTGACGAGCTCGAGGAGGCGCGCTTCGAGCGACACCACGTCGGTTGCCTGCCGGGCGGCGCCGCGCTCCGCGAGGTCGCGCTGGAGGTGCTCGAACATCTCGTCGGTCACGAGGTCCCGGATGCCCGCGACGTCGCCGCCGTCGTTCGCTTCCTGCAGCGCGAGGAAGCTCTTCTTCGCCTCGCGCAGGAACGCATCGACGTTGAAGCCGGCCGGGATCCGCGGCGCAAACTGGCTGCGGAAGTCCGGCAGCGCGACGCCCGACTGCGAGGGCGGCGGGGCGGCGACGGTCTCGTTGCCGAGGTGGGCGAACTGCATGCCCCCCGGCACCGCGCCTTGCGCCCGCGGCTTCACGAACGCGCGCGCAAGCAGCCCTACGACCGCGACGGCGCCCAGCGCGAGCAGCATGACCATGAGGATCGTGCCGAGCTGCTCGCCGAACAGGTACGCGAGGCCAAGCCCCGCCGCGAGGCCCGCCACCGCCCCGAGCCACGGGCTCATCGGCTTCCGGGCTCCGGCAGCGGCCGCGCTCGTCGCCGGCGCGGCCTGCTGGGCCGCGGGCGGCTTCGCGGGCTGCTGAGGGACAGCCTGGCGCTGGATCCCGGTCGACCGGCCACCGCCGAGGCGCCGTGCCTCGGCGTCATCGATCACGAAGCCGGCCGTAAGGGCCAGCGCGAACAGGGAAAACAGGAACCGCTTCATCGCTCTCTCCACTCGGCGCTATCTCAGTATCTGATGCCGCGGTGCAGCGCCACGATGCCCGCAGCAAGGTTGAAGTATTCGACGTCCTCCAGGCCGGCGTGTTCCATGGCCGTCCGCAGCGCCTCCTGGTCCGGGTGCATGCGGATCGATTCGGCGAGGTACCGGTAGGCTGTCTCGTCGTTTGCCACCCGCCGGCCGAGCCAGGGGAGGACCTTGAACGAGTACCAATCGTACGCCTTCTCGAGCGGTTTCCACACCTTCGAGAACTCGAGCACGAGCAGCCGCCCGCCGGGCCGCAGCACGCGCCGCATCTCGGCGAGCGCCGCTCCCTTGCGGGTCATGTTGCGCAGCCCGAACGCGACCGTCACGCAATCGAAGCTCGCTTCCCGGAACGGGAGCCGCTCGGCGTCGCATTGCGCGAGCGGCAGGATCATCCCGTCGTCGAGCAGGCGATCGCGCCCCGCTTCCAGCATCGCGCGACTGATGTCGGTGAGCCACACCTCGCCCGTCGGCCCGACGCGGCGCGCCAGCGCCCGCGCGAGATCGCCCGAGCCGCCGGCCACGTCGAGGACGCGGTCGCCCTCGCGCACGCCGCTCATCGCGACGGCGAACGCTTTCCAGGCGCGATGCAGCCCGAGCGACATCAGATCGTTCATGAGGTCATAGCGAGGCGCGACCGAGTCGAACACGCCCGCCACCCGGCGCGCTTTCTCGCCCTCCCGGACGCGCTGGAACCCGAAGTCGGTGTCGCCGGCCATGGGGCTCAGTGCGCTGCGCAGCTGCCGCCGCGCGACCCCGGCTTCTCCGTGGTGTCGAGCTCGCGGCTCGCGCCCGCCGCCTCGAGCCGCGCGAGGTACTCCTGCCACAGCCGGTCGCGATGGACGCCGAGGTCGTAGAGGTAGTCCCAGGAGTAGATGCCGGTCGCGTGGCCGTCGGAGAACTGGGGCCGGATCGCGTAGTGGCCCATCGGCTCGACCTCGAGGATCTCGACGTTCTTCTTCCCGGTCTGCAGCACTTCCTGGCCCGGACCGTGGCCGCGCACCTCCGCCGAGGGGCTGTACACGCGCAGGAGCTCGTAGGACAGCTCGAACCGCTGCCCGTCGGCGAACGTCAGCTCCATCAGGCGCGACTTCTGGTGGAGCTTGATCTCGGTCGGGATGGGGGCGTCGGGTGCTGCCATGTCGAGGTCGGGTGGGGTCGAGCGCCCAACAAGCTACCACAGGCCCCTATTTGGGGGCGCCCCGGTCCCGGGACCAGCCCGCAAACCGTAACAAAAGCGTCATCCAGCCGCCATAAAATGGCTTCCGATGCCCGCCAACATCCTCGTGGTCGAAGACGAGCCGGCGATCCAGGAGCTGCTGGCCCTGAATCTCGAGCACGCCGGCCACCACGTGCTGCGTGCCCGGGACGCCGAGCAGGCCGCCGAGCTGGTGCGCCATGCGCTTCCCGACCTGATCCTCCTCGACTGGATGCTCCCCGGCCAGTCGGGCGCCACCTTCGCCCGCGCGCTCCGCCAGGACGACCGGACCAAGCAGGTCCCGATCATCATGCTCACCGCGCGCGGGCAGGAGCAGGACAAGGTGGCCGGGCTCGATGCCGGCGCCGACGACTACGTCACCAAGCCGTTCAGCCCGCGCGAGCTGCTCGCCCGCATCAAGGCGGTGCTGCGCCGGCGCGCGCCGCAGCTCACCGACGAGCCGATCGAGATCTCCGGCCTGCGGCTGGACCCCGGGACCCACCGCGTCGCCGCACGCGGCGCGCCGGTCGACCTGGGGCCCACCGAATTCCGGCTGCTGCACTTCATGATGGCCCACCCGGAGCGGGTGCACAGCCGCGCCCACCTCCTCGATCAGGTGTGGGGCGACCACGTGTTCGTCGAGGAGCGGACGGTCGACGTGCACATCCGCCGCCTGCGCAAGGCCCTCGAGGCGACCGGGCACGACCGGCTGATCGAGACCGTGCGCGGCTCGGGTTATCGTCTCGCGGCGGCCTGACCGGACGTGCAGTCCGGTCATCCCCGCGTTCGCGGGGACGACGAGTCGCGCCCGCGGGAATGACGGGGTGATATCTGCTAATGTTCGCGCCGCCGGCGGCGGTCCCACCGCCGCCGCGCCTGTCCGACCCGCGCCGTGAACCTCGTCTGGATCCGAACCGCGCTCGCGCTGGGCCTGTTCGCCGTCGCGGCGTTGATCGTGTGGGCTGCCGCCGGCCCGGCGTGGGCGCTCGGCACCCTCGCGGTGGGGCTGGCGATCGTGCTCCTGCGCCACGTCGTCAACCTGCGCGCGCTCGTCGCGTGGCTGCGCAATCCGTCGAACGCGCCGGTGCCGATCGGCTCCGGGGTCTGGGAGCACGTCTTCTCCCAGCTCTACCGCCTGATGCGCACGACGACGCAGCACCAGCACCGCCTGACCGCGCAGCTCGCGCGCTTCCGCAGCGCCGCCCAGGCGATGCCCGACGGCGTGCTCGTGCTGGACGCCGACGACCACATCAGCTGGGCGAACGCCACCGCCGAGCGCTACTTCGGGCTCGACGCGCGTCGCGACCAGGGCCAGCCGATCCTGAACCTGGTCCGCAACCCCGACTTCGTGAGCTACCTCAAGGGGGGCGCGTACGGCCAGCCGCTCACGCTGCGGCTCGCGCGCGACGACGAGCTCGTGCTCAGCCTGCGGATCGTGCCCTACGGCCAGGACGAGAAGCTGCTGCTGTCGCGGGACATCACGCAGTGGGAGCGGCTCGAGACGATGCGCCGGGACTTCGTCGCCAACGTGTCGCACGAGCTGAAGACCCCGCTCACGGTCGTGAGCGGGTTCCTGGAGACGATCGCCGACGGCAACGTGCGGCTCGAGGAGCCGCGCCGCCAGCAGGTGCTCGCGCTCATGCGCTCGCAGACCGACCGGATGCTGCGGCTGATCGAAGATCTGCTCACGCTGTCGGCGCTCGAGTCGAGCGCGCAGCCGGCGCGCGAGGCGCCGATCGACGTGCATCGGTTCCTGCGCGCCGTGGCCGAGGAGGCGCGTGCGCTCTCGGCCGGCCGGCAGGCGATCCAGCTCCGGCCCGGACCGCCCGCGACGCTCTGGGGCGACGAGCACGAGCTCGCGAGCGCGATCGTGAACCTGGTCTCGAACGCCATCCGCTACACGCCGAAGGACGGCCGGATCTCGATCGAGTGGGCCGAGCGCGACGGCGAGGGCTGGATCACGGTCGAGGACACCGGCATCGGGATCGAGGCGCGGCACATCCCGCGGCTCACCGAGCGCTTCTATCGCGTCGACACCGGCCGCTCCCGCGAGACCGGCGGCACCGGGCTCGGGCTCGCCATCGTCAAGCACGTGCTCACGCGCCACCAGGCGCGGCTGGAGGTCGCGAGCGAGATCGGGAAGGGCAGCCGGTTCGCCGCCGCGTTCCCGCCACGGCGCGTCAACTGGCTGGCGGGTCAGAGCCTGACGGCGGAGCCGACGACCGAGAAGTTGGCGCGGTCGTAGTCGTAGCCGCGGTGGACGAGGCCGGCGAGCTTCACCCGGAGCGTCTCGTCCTCGTCCTTCAGCTCCAGCTCCCGCCCATGCTGGTACCAGCCGGACGGGAGCACGACCGAGCCGGGCTGGCTCGCCGCGTTGGGGAGCAGAAAGGCCTGCATGTACACCTCGGGGACGGTGGTCGACGAGCTCGCCGAGCGCGCCGCGATGCCCTTGGCGAGCCCCGGCAGCGCCGACGCGCCGATCGTCAGGGACTGGTCGATTCCGGCCATCAGCCAGCGCACCTCGGACAGGATGAAGCCGCGCGCGCCGTTCGGGCGCAGCGCGACGAGCTGTCCGAGCGCGAGCCGTTCGCCCGGCCCCTTGCGCCGGAGCCGGAACCCGTTCGCGCTTTCGTCGAGCGTCTCCCACTTCTCGGCGGAGAACGCCGCGACCTCTTCGGTGGTCGCGGCCGCGGTCCCCTGGTAGATGTGGATCTGCTCGGCGTCGCGGCGGGAGTAGTCCCAGTGCCGCGACGCGCTCTTGAACGCGCGGCCGCTGACCGCGAGGTGGATGGAGTCGAAGCCGCTCACGAGCTCGGTGCGGGCCGCGACCAGCCGCCGGGTGAACTGCCGCGACGCCGGGACCTCGACCCAGGCGCGCAGCAGCGTGTTCAGCAGCCGCCCGGCCTCGGGCTGGACGGCGTCCTTGCCCAGGCCGAGCGTCTGCGGATCGACGCCGGCGTCGAGCTTCTTGATGCGGCTGCGGATGCTGCGGCGCAGATTCGCGGGCTCGAGAAAGCGCGTGGTCGACGTCGCGGCCTCGCGCACCGTCCAGACGGGCGCCTGGTTGCCCGCTTGATCGATCGCGTAGCCGCCCGCGTCTTCCGTCGCCGGCGCGACCTCGACCTTGTAGGCCCACATGGTCGCCCAGCGGCGGGTCCATGCGAGCTCGCGAATGCCGAGCGCGTACGGGTTGGCGAGCGAGAGCAGCAGCGCGCGGATGTACACCTCGGCGCACGTCGACACCGACTTGGAGCGATAGCCCGCGGACACCGTGGTCATGGCGAGCCCGGCCTCGTCCGCGGTGCGGTAGAGCTGATGGAGGTCGCGCCACTGCTCGTTGTCGACCTCGCGGCGCGAGCGGTAGTGGGCGAGCATCAGCTCGGCGATGCAGTCGAGCGAGCGCTGCGCGAGCAGCGGCTTCTGCTTGGCGAGGTCCGCGCTCCCGTCCTCGATCGCGCTGCGCAGCAGCCGGCGATACGCGCGGCCAAGCGTGGTCCACAGGTCGAACACCTGCTCGAACGCGGCGATCTCGAAGTCCTTGAGCGGGAGCGGGCGGCCGGCGTAGCGCTTCGCATGCTCGGCCTGCGCGACGACGATCGGCTCGCGCAGCCGCTCGAGGATCTCGACCAGCGCGCTCTCCGCGGGCGGCACCTCCTCGAGCGATTCGAGGAGCCCGGTCAGCTCGCGGCAGGCCTGCTTCGGATCGGCGAGCGCGGCGCGCGCGAGCCACGCCTCGCAGCTCTTGAGGTCGGTGACGACCGGCTGCTCGGTGGGCTGAAAGCTCGGCATGTGAGATCGCTGGCGCGCGCCCATGGTGGGGCCCCGGGGCCGGTTATGCAAACGGCATGCAGTATATCGCCCATTCCGTTGATTTGGTTGAGCCTTCGTTGGCGTCCGCCGGCGGATCCGGCGCCCGGCCGCCGGGCAAAAGTCACAGGTGGGCGGCGAGAAGCGCGGCGAGCCGCTCGCGGTCGAGGCGCCGCGCCGGCGCCGGCTCGCGGGCCGGGGCGGCCCAGATCGGGGCGGGGAAGTGACGGTCGTCGCGAAAGCGCGGGATGACGTGCCAGTGAAGATGCGGCACGACGTTGCCGAGACTCGCCAGGTTCACCTTGTCCGGCGCGAGTACCTCGCGGAGCGCCTGCTCGGTCGCGAAGACCGCGCGCATCAGGCGGGCGCGCTCGGCCGGCTCGAGGTCGGTCATCTCGGCCGCGTGGCGGCCGAGGATGACGCGGCAGAACCCCGGATAGTGCGGATCGGCGACCAGCACGATCCGGCAGAAGCCGTCGCGCCAGAGGACCTCGCCGCCGTCCTCGCGGCAGAGCTCGCAGGTCGCCGCGGTGCCCGACACGGCGACGATTCTAGTGGCTACTGGCGGGCGATGCGGTAGATCCGGTTGGCCGCGGTGAGGACGTAGAGCTCGCGGCTCGCGTCCTCGCCGAAGGAGATGACGCGGCCGACGTCGGGCGTGTTCCAGTCGATTCGCTCGATCGCCCGGTTGCTCGTGAAGCGGAAGCTGCGGACGAAGCCCGCGCAGTAGTCGGAATAGAAGTAGCGGCCGGCGAGCTCCGGGATTGCCGCGCCCCGATAGACGTAACCGCCGGTGATCGCGCACGTGCCGGCGGTGTGGTCGAACTCGAGCACCGGCAGCGTCTGGCCCCCCATGTTGCAGGTCGCCTGATCGTCCGGAAAGCACTTGGTGCCCTCGGTGAGCGGCCAGCCGAAGTTCACCGCGAACCCCGGCGCGGGCGCATCGCGCATCACGACGTCGACCTCCTCGTACCGGTTCTGGCCCACGTCGGCGATGTACAGGCGATTCGTCGGCGCGTCGAACGACCAGCGCCACGGGTTCCGCAGCCCGATCCCCCAGACCTCGCTGGCGAGCGGGTTCGTCGGCGGGATGGCGTACGGCAGCGTGCTCACGTCGATGCGCAGCATCTTGCCGAGGAGACGATTCGGGTTCTGCGCGTTCATCTGCGGATCGCCGCCGCCGCCGCCGTCGCCGGTGGAGATGTAGAGCATGCCGTCGGTGCCGAACGCCGCGACGCCGCCGTTGTGGTTGTCGAACTGCGCGTGCGCAATCCTGATGACCGGCGTGCTGGTTGCGGCGGCGACGTTCGGATTCGCCGCGGCGGTGAAGCGCTCGACGGTGATCTCGCCCGCGGGGTTCGTGAAATGCACGAAGAACCAGCCGTTCTGCGCGTACTGCGGATGGAACGCGAACGACAGCACGCCGCGCTCGCCGGCGGTCGACACCCGCGCCGCGATGTCGAGAAACGGCGTCGCGAGCAGCGCGCCGTTCTGGACGACGCGGATGCGCCCGGTGCGCTCGGCGATAAAGATCCGCGTCGCGTCCCCCGGCGGCGAAGCGAGGAAGATCGGCTGGTCGAGCCCGGTCCAGGCCATCTCCTCGAGGCGGATCGCGAACGGCCCCTGGACGTTGTAGCTCACGGTCGCGGGCGCGGTCTGGCCCGAGGCCACCTGGATCGTCTGCGTCGCCGCGGTCGGCGCCATGACCGCCTGCCCGGTGAGCACCGGCTCGGCGGCAATCGTGTACGCGCCGGGCGGGAGGTCGGCGAGGGTCCGGGTCGCGGTCACGAACTCGGTCATCCCGCCCCCGGTGACGGTCACGTGCGCCTCGAGGCCCGAGGGGAGCCCCGCGATCTGGACGCTCATCGCACCCGCGGCGGGTGCCGGGGCCGGGGCGGGCGCCGGCGCTGGGCCGGGCGCCGGCGCCGCGGCGGTGGTCGCGGGGGGGTCCTCCTTGTCGCCGATGCGGCAGCCGGCGACGAGGCAGGCGAAGACGAGGGCGGTTGCGGCGCAGCGGGTCGGGACCATGGCTTCCTCCTGAGGGGCCCGCGCCGCCGGGCGGGCTTCTATGACATCGTCATTATGACGATAGCATAGAAGGGGCGCCCGTGGGGGACGCCATCGGGACCGGGCGACTGCGCTGCAGCAAGCGGCCCCGGCGGCCGGATTGCGGCGCCGGCCGCCGCGGTGATCAAGGCCGCGCGCTCGCCCGAGATCCGGAGCCGCCTGCTCGAGCAGGGGGCGGAGCCCATCGGCAACACGCCGGACCAGTTCGCCAAGCAGCTGCGCGAAGAGGTGGCGCGGTGGCTGAAGCTGGCCGAGACCTCGGGCATCCGCGTCGACTGAGCGCGCCTCGGGCGCGAGCCGGCTAAACTCCGCGCTGCCTTGTCGAGAGGGGGGGACGAAAGATGAGCAAGTTCGTGCTGGCGGTGGGGCTCGTGGTCAAGCCCGACCAGGTGGACCGCTTCATGTCGATGCTGCTGGAGAACGCCAAGGCGGCGCGCGAGACCGAGCCGGGTTGCCGGCAGTTCGACGTCCTCGTGGATCCGAAGGACCGGACCCGCGTGATGCTGTACGAGGTCTACGAGGACGAGGCGGCGTTCCAGGCGCATCAGCAGACGCCGCATTTCAAGCGGTACATCGCTGAGGGCATTCCGCTCCTGCAAGCGCGCGATCGCTTCGTCTTCCGCCGCGTCGCGCCCTGAGGTCGCCGCAGCGCCGTGCTCACGCTGCGGAGTTTCCTCGGCGGCGAGTGGCGCGCCGGAGCGGGCGAGCTGCAGACGCTCGTCAACCCCGCCACCGCGGCGCCGCTCGCCCGCGCGGGGAGCGACGGCGTCGATCTCGCGGCGGCGCTCGACTTCGCGCGCCGTCAGGGCGGCCCCGCGCTGCGCGCCCTGGGCTTCGCCGAGCGCGGGGCGTTGCTGAAGGCGATGGCGGAGGCGCTGCAGAAAGCGCGCGACGAGCTGCTCCAGCTCGCGATCGCGAACGGCGGCAACACCCGGTCGGACGCGAAGTTCGACGTCGACGGCGCCATCGCGACCCTGCACGCCTACGCCGAGATCGGCGCCGGGCTGGGCGCAGCGCGGTTCCTGCGGGACGGCGAGGGCATCCAGCTCGGCCGCTCGCCGCGCTTCCACGGCCAGCACGTCGCCGTGCCGCGGCTGGGCGTCGCGGTGCACGTCAACGCCTTCAACTTCCCGGCCTGGGGCTTCGCGGAGAAGGCGGCCGTGGCGCTGCTGGCCGGGATGCCGGTGCTCAGCAAGCCGGCGACGAGCTCCGCGATGGTCGCGCACCGGATCGCGGAGATCCTCGTCGAGAGGAAGGTTCTCCCGCCCGGCGCGCTGTCGCTGCTCGTCGGCAGCCCGCGCGACCTGGTGTCGCATCTGGGTGCGCAGGACGTGCTGGCGTTCACCGGGTCGAGCGATACCGGCGCGCAGATCCGCGCGGCGCCCAACGTGATCCGCCACTCGGTGCGGGTGAACGTCGAGGCGGACAGCTTGAACGCCGCGGTGCTCGGGCCGGATGTCGAGCCGGGGTCCGACATGTACGAGCTCGCCCTCGACGACGTCGCGCGCGACATGACGCAGAAGGCGGGCCAGAAGTGCACCGCGATCCGGCGCGTGCTGGTTCCGGACGGTATCGCCGAACACGTGCGCGATGATCTGATCGGGCGTTTGAGCGGCGTGCGCGTGGGCAACCCGGCGCTCGAGGATGTGCGGATGGGACCGCTCGCGACGGCCTCGCAGCTTGCCGACGTACGCGAGGGCGTCGGACGGCTCGCGTCCGAAGGGCGGCTCGCATTCGGCAGCGCCGCGCCGTTCGCGGCCGCGGGCGTCGACGCGGGGAAGGGCTTTTTCATCTCGCCCGTCGTCGTGGAGGTTCCGGCCGGCGCGACGACCGTTCATTGCCGCGAGGTCTTCGGTCCAGTGGCGGCGCTCTTGCCCTACTCCGGGGAGGCTGCGGAAGCAGCGGAGATCGTGGCGCGCGGCAACGGTGGTCTGGTCGCTTCGGTGTACGCTGAGGACACCGGCTGGATCGGCGAAGTCGTGTTCGGCCTCGCACCGCTGCAAGGACGGATCTTTCTCGGCCATCCCAAGATCGAGCTCTCGCCGGGTCCGGGGACGGTGCTGCCGCAGCTGGTGCACGGGGGACCGGGGCGCGCGGGCGGCGGCGAGGAGCTCGGCGGCCCGCGCGGCCTCGCGTTCTACATGCAGCGGATGGCGCTCGAGGGCTCGCGGCCGGTGATCGCGAAGGTGCTCGGGACCGGGTCGGGCTGAACGCAGGCTGGCGGCGCCGTTGCGCGCTCGCGCCACGGGTAGTATATTGGTGGTATGAAGATCAAGACCTCGGTTACCCTCTCGGACACGCTGCTCGCCGCGATCGACCGGCACGCCGGCAAGGACGCCAACCGATCGGAGTTCATCGAGACCGCGGTACGCGCCTACATCGCGGCGCTCGTGCGCAAGCAGCAGAACCTGCGCGACTTGGCGATCATCAACCGGCGCGCTGCGCGGCTTAACCGCGAAGCGAACGACGTCCTCGACTACCAGGCTCCGCTTTGAAGCGTGGCGAGCTGTACCGGGTCAGGCATCCCTCGCGCCAGGACCCGAAGCGCTCCCGGGTGTTCGTGGTGGTGAACCGGCAGGTGCTGATCGACTCGCGTTTCTCTGCAGTAATGTGCGTGCCGGTGTACACCGCGTACGACGGTCTCGCGACGCAGGTGCAGGTCGGGGTCGAACAAGGGCTCGCGCACGACAGCAGCCTCCACTGCGACGAAGTCGTGAGCTTGTCGAAGGCTGTGCTTACCGACTATGTGGGGGCGTTATCGCCCGGGAAGATCGCAGCGCTCAGTCGCGCTTTGCGCGTCGCACTGGATCTCCCGGACTGACCTGTCGCGCCGCGCCGTCAGCCGGCGGCGGCGCGCGGTCGGCGCGGGCGGAGCATGAACCAGAACAGCCAGAACATCGCGAGCGCCGCGAAGAGATGCTTGATGGCGTGGCCGCCGATGACGCCGCCGAGAGAATAGATCCACCCGTCGAGGACCTTGTCGAAGGGCATCGCAGCCGCGTACCACGCCACGCCGACGAACGCCTGCCTGCCGTGCGTGAACGGCGACGGGAAGAGCAGGAGCACGAGTGTCGCCCCCCCGAGCGAACCATAGAGACCCACGAGGTACGGCCACAGATTCTCGGCCCCGGCGGCCTCGCTCATGCGCCAGTAGACGAGCGTCGCTGGGACGAAGAGCGCGAGCGCGATTGCGACGGCTGCCCCCGCCCTCCGGTCGACTCGTTCCGCCAGGAACGCGCCGGTCAGCGCGGCCGCCGCGAGCGTCATCGGGCAGCGGTCCCAGAACAGCGTCGCGTTGGTGGGCGCGTAGTGGAAGTAGCCGGAACCGAGCCCGACTAGGACGGCCGCGGCGAAGAAGCTCGCGTAGAGCGCGAGCTCCGTCCGCGTTCCGAAGCGCGTCCCGAGGAGCCGGGAGCGCTCGGTCCAGAACCAGACGAGCGCCCAGATCCCCACCACCACGAACGCGAGATTCGATGCGACGTTGGTGAAATTCGGGATCCCCAGGCAAGTCACCTGGTCCGCGAACACGTTGTAGGCCGGCGCCCGCAATCGATGCGCGAACACCGCGGCGAGCGTCACCGCCGCCACGATCCACAGCACGGCGAGGCGCGCCCTCCGCGACAGGCCGCGCCGCCCGCCGCCCGCCGAGGAATCGAACGTCGCTGCGTTGTTCATTGGCGGGTATTATCGCGGGACGACGACGGCGACGCTACCGCCCGTGACTGCAAAGGTATCCGCGGCGAGGGCGCTGCGGCGAAGGCGGAAAGGCCGACCGAAGTCCCGCTACTCCAGGCATCCCGCGAGCGGCACCGCCCACAGGCGCTCGGCGAGCCGCACGGCCTCGGTGCCCCCGTACGCGATGATCGCGACGCGGCATCGCGGGGTCTTATCGAGGAAGGCCCGGAGGCCGGCGAGATCGCGGTCGTCCCAGCGCGACGAGGCCTTGACCTCGATTGCCATGCACTCGCGCCCGGATTCGATCACGAAGTCCACCTCGTGGCGACCCTGGACGTGCCAGTAGCCGAGCCGGGCCTCCGGCCAGTCGGCATCGAGGATCGCGGCCAGGTTCTGGGCCACGTAGGTCTCGAGGAGCGCGCCCCACATCGGATCGCCGGCCGCGAGATGGGCCTCGTCGACGCCGGCGAGATGGCTCGCGAGCCCGGAATCGGAGACGTACAGCTTCGGCGACTTGATCAGCCGGCTCGCGCGGTTGGCCAGGAATGGCGAGACGCGGCGCACGACGAACGATGCTTCGAGCAGGCTGAGATACCGCGCCGTCGTCGCCGCGTTCAGCTTCGCGTCGCGACCGAGGTCGCTCACGCCGAGGATCTGCGCGGTGCGCAGCGCCGCGAGCTGCAGCAGGTTGCGGAACGGGACGAGGTCGCCGATGCGTGCGAGCGCGCGCACGTCCCGCTCGAGGTAGGTCTGCTCGTAGCCCTTGAACCACAGCCCCGGCCGCCGTGCTTGCCCGAGACAGACCGGAGGGAGCCCGCCGTCGATCACGGCCCGCGGCTTGATCCCGCCGGGGGCGGCGCGTGCCGGCGGCGCGCCGGCCTCGAATGTCCGCCTGACGAAGGGCTCGGGCGCAAGCCGCCCCTCCAGCTCGCGGCGCGTGAACGGGTGCAGCGTGAGGTAGAGCGCCCGGCCGGCAAGGCTCTCGGTGACGCCGCTCAGCAATGCGAAGTTCGCCGACCCGGACAGCAAGAAGCGCCCCGGCACGCGGCTCCGGTCGACCTCGCGCTTCACGGCGACGAGCAGCTCGGGGCATTTCTGCGCCTCGTCGACCGTGAGCGGGGCGTCCGACCGCACGAACGCCTCGGGGTCCGAGCGCGCAGCCGCGAGCTGGGCCGGATCGTCAAGGGTGAGATAGCGGCGTCGGGCGAGCCCGCGTTCCTGCTGCAGGAAGGTGCTCTTGCCCGACTGGCGCAGGCCGGTCACCACCACCACCGGGATCTCGGCCAGCGCCTCACGCACCAGTCGACCGAGCGCCCGCGACCGATAGGCTGTCATAATGACTCACTTGATAGTGTCATTTTGACAGATCGCGGCGGCGATCGTCCAGCACCGCCGCGTTGCCGGGGGACCGCTTCTAGGCCACCGCCGTCGGCGCGAGCGCGTCGACGTCGGTCACGACGTCGATGACGACCGGACGGTCGGCGGCGAGCGCGCGGGCCAGGGCGGGCGCGAGCTCGGCCGGTTTCTCGACCCGCAGCCCCAGCGCACCCATCTCCTCCGCGATGCGCGCGAAGTCGACCTTGCGGTAGGTCCAGAGCTCGCGCGCCTGTTCCGTCTGCTCGCCGCCGTAGGCGCGGTCGAAGCCGCGCTTCGACTGGTTGCCGCTCGAGTTGTTGTTCACCACGGTCACGGTGTTCATGCGCCAGCGCGCGGCGGTCTCGATCTCGCCGATGTGATACCAGAGCCCGGCGTCGCCGGTGAACGTCACGACCGGCCGATCGGGGCACGCGCACTTCGCGCCGAGGCCGGCCGGGAACGCCCAGCCGAGATGCCCGGCGCTGCGCAGGTAACTCTGCCCGGGTGAGCGCAGGTCGAACATCCCGCCCATCCACATGCCGGCGTGACCGGTGTCGACGACGACGATCGCGTCCTCGGGCAGGTGCCGCGTGAGCTCGCCGCAGATGCGCTCGGGCCGGATCGGGACCGCGTCGGATTGCAGCAGCGGGCGAAACTTCGCCGACCACGCCGCGCAGATCGCGCGCACCTCCTCCCGCCACGGCTGCCGTCGCGCGGCGGTCCGCGCGTCCGCGTGCTCGAGCAGGTGCGCAAGCGTCGTCCTTGCGTCGCCGAGCACCGCGGCCTGCAAGGGATAGTTCCGGCCGAGCGTCTCGGGGTCGATGTCGACCTGGATCGCGGCGACCCCGACCTTCGGCACCGCCCAGAAGTGGGTCGTCATCCCGCCGGCCTCGGTGCCGACGAAGCACACCAGGTCCGCGGCCGCGACCGCGCGGTTCGCGCTCTCGCGCGAGTAGCTGCCGACGACGCCGACCGACAGCGGGTGGGTTCCCGGGATGCTGTCCTTGCCGTTCAGCGAGGTCGCGACCGGGACGCCCAGCTTCTCCGCGAGCGCGACGAGCTCCGGCCCGGCACCGGACGCGCGCACGCCGCCCCCGGCGACGATCACCGGCCGCTCAGCTCGCTGCAGAAGCTCGAGCGCGGCCAGCACGGCCGCGCGATCGGGCTCCGGCCGGAACGGCGGCACGCGCGCGAACTGCGGCTCGCAGAGCGGCGCCATCTCCGCCTCCTCCTGGTCGATCTGCCCCTCGTTGCCGCGGAACTGCAGATGCACCGGCCCGGGCGTGCCCGACACCGCGACGCGGAACGCCTGCCGGACCATGTCGGGAAAGCGCTCGACCGCGTCGACCGTGGCGTTGAGCTTGGTGACCGGCGCGAACGCCGGAACGTCGTCGATCTCCTGGTAGACCTTGCGGAACTTCGTCTTCGGATCGCGCCCGCCGGTGAACGCGATCACCGGCGAGTGCGCGAGATACGCATCGCGCAGCCCCGCCGCGAGATTGAGCGCACCCACGACCTGCGCCATGCACACGCCGGGGCGTCCGGACGCGCGCGCGTAGCCGTCGGCCATGTACGCCGCGGACTTCTCGCCGTGCGTGTGAATGCGCCGGATGCTGGTGCGCCGCTCCATTTCCGCGAACGTCCGGCGCAGCACCGCCGGCACCATGAAAACGTGCGTGACGCCGTAGCCCGCGAGCATGTCGGCCAGCACTTCGGCTCCGGTCATCTTCTTCATCGTCGCCCCGAGTCGGTTGGCGGTTCGATGATAGCGCGGCTGGTGCGCGCGCGATTGCCGCGGTGTTTCGCGTTCGCTAGACTGCGCGCTCCCTTCCCCCGCCCGAGAACAAGACCATGCCGAAGCGATCCGCCGCGAAGCTCAAGCTCAAGAACACCCTCGACGCCAGGCACCGCAAGCTCAGCCGCAAGGACGTGCGCGCCGCGGCGAAGCGGCTCAAGAACTGGGGCCGCTGGGGCCGGGACGACGAGCTCGGCACGCTCAACTTCGTCAGCCCCGAGAACATCGTCGAGGCCGCGCGGCTGGTGCGCCGGGGCAAGGTGTTCTCGCTCGCGCTCAACTTCGATTCCAGGGGCCCGCAGGGCGGCAAGTCGAAGTACCCGTCGCTCGGCCGGTTCAACCCGGTGCACGTCATGCTGCGCACCGGCACCGACGCGTACTCCGGGGTCCTCGACCATCGCAAGATCCGCGGCGCCGACGACCTGGTGATCATGCCGCTCCAGTGCGGCACGCAGTGGGACGGGCTCGGCCACATCTTCTACGAGGACCACATGTGGAACGGCTACGACTGCCGGACCGTGACCACCTCCGGCGCGCAGAAGGCCGGCATCGAGAAGACCAAGGACCGCATGATCGGCCGCGGGGTGCTGCTCGACGTCGCGGCGCTCCTCGGCAAGAAGTGGCTGCCCGACGGCTTCGCGATCACCAACGAGATCCTCGAGGCGGCGGAAGCCAAGCAGCGCGTGAACGTGAAGCGCGGCGACTACCTCATCGTGCGCACCGGCCACGTCGAGGCCAAGCTCGCGTCCAAGACCTGGGACGGCTACGCGGGCGGCGACGCGCCCGGGCTCGCGTTCGAGACGCTCGACTGGCTCCACGCCCGCGAGGTCGCGGCGGTCGTCACCGACACCTGGGGCGTCGAGGTGCGGCCGTGTGAGACCGAGGACACGAACCAGCCCTGGCACTGGATCGCGATTCCGATCATGGGGCTCACGGTCGGCGAGATCTTCTACCTCGCCGACCTGGCGAAGGACTGCCGGGAGGACGGCCGCTACGAGTTCCTGTTCGTCGCGCCGGCGCTGCCGATCACCGGCGCGGTGGGCTCACCGGTGAACCCGCTGGCGATCAAGTAGCCGGTACGGCGCGCGGCAGCGCCTCACTCGGGCTTGATGCCGACCTCCTGCGCGGTGCGGCGCCAGACCTCCATCTGGACCTTGAGGAACGCCGCCAGCTCCTCGGGCGTCGAGCTCTGCGGGTCGAACGCGATCTTGCCGAGCGCGTCGCGAACCGCGGGGCGCTGCAGCACCACCGCGAGCTCGCGCGCCAGCCGATCGACCGCCTCCTTCGGCATTCGCGCCGGGCCGAAGACCCCGCCCCAGGGCGTGATCGAGAGCTTGCCGAGCCCGGCCTCGGCCGCGGTCGGAACCTCCGGGAGGAGCGGGCTGCGGTTCGGGAACATCGCGGCCAGCGCCCGCAGCTTCCCTTCCTTCACCTGGGGAAGCGCGCTGCCCGGCGTGGCGAACGCCATATGCACGCGGCCCCCCAGCAGGTCGACGGTGAGCGGCGCATCGCCCTTGTAGGGCACCGGCACGATGTCGAGCTTCTCGAAGGCCTTCAGCTGCGCGGTCAGGAGCTGGCTGGTGCTGTTGCCGGTGCCGGCGTTCAGCTTGCCCGGATTGGCGCGCGCGTAGGCGAGGAGCTCCGCGACCGAGGCTGCCGGCACGCTCGGGTGGGTGAAGAGGAAGAACCCGAAGTAGCCGACCAGCGACACCGGGGTGAAATCCGCGACCGGGTCGTAGGGCGGCTGCTTCCGCGTCGCCGGAACCCAGTTGAACGCGGTGTTCGTCGCGTAGAGCAGCGTGTAGCCGTCGGGCGCGGACTTCATCACCGCGTCGGCGGCGATCACGCCGTCACCGCCGGGCCGGGCTTCGACGATCACCGGCTGGCCGAGCGCCTGGCCGAGCGGCTGCGCGAAGATCCGCGCGCCGAGCTCGGCCGCGCCGCCGGCCGGGAACGGCACGAGGAGGCGGATCGGCTTGCTGGGGTACTGCGCGCCGGCGGTGGCGCAGAACGCCGCGACCGCGAGCGCGGCGATGACGCGTGCTTGTTGTCGCATGGTGGAGTCCTCCTCCACGGCGGATTATAGACACTTGGTCCGCATCGCCCCGGGAAGCTCCGCTCGAGCGGCGCTGGATGTCCGTGTGACCAAGGTCACGCCCCAGCGACCCCGCTTCGCGTCCGGCGCGACCCGGGTGACCTATTCCTGCCGGTCGCGCTGCCCGCCCTTGCTGGTGGTCGACCCGCCCCCGCATAGTGGGCCATCCGGAACCCGTCCCGAGGGAGCGCTATGAGAACCCTGTCCCTGGCCCTGATTCTCGCGACCGCCAGTGCCGGCGCCGCAGCGCAGGCGTACCGATGGGTGGACGAGAAGGGCAAGGTGCACTACGGCGACCGGCCGCCGTCGACGGCCAGCGCGGCAGTCGCGGGCACGCGCAGCGCGAAGCCCCGGACCGGCGATCCGGTGACCCCGGGGATGAGGCCCGAGGAGGTGCAGGAGATCTTCGGCAAGCCCGACCGGGTGCGCAAGGTCGCCTCGACGGCCGGCGAGGCGCAGTACTGGACCTACCGAAAGCCGAAGGGGCAGAGCTCGAGCTACACCGTCAAGTTCGAGCACGGCGCTGTCACCGAAGTCTCGTCCGAGGAGAGCACGGCCGACGCTCCGGCACCGAAGGCGCCCGCTGCGGTGCCTTCCCCGGGCACGACGACGACGGCCGCGGGCCCCGATCCGTCGGACCGCGAAGCGCGCGCCGAAGCCGAGCGGCGCGTCCGGGAATGCGCCTCGGCGCGCGACCGGCTCCGCAGCGCCAACGACGCGGCGCGTCGCGGCGGGTCGGCGCAGGCGATGGAACGGTTCCGCGAGGACCGCCGGCGTTACGAGCAGCAGCTGAGCGAGCGCGGCTGCTGAAATTCCCCTGACCCCGTCTGAGCAGGGACGCTTCTTTTCGAGTTCCGCCCGGGGGCCGAGCGCCGCCACCGGGTCGGCCTGTATGATCGCGGCAATCGCCGCTTCAGCGGTCCCGATCCGGGGGTGCCATGAACGCCAAGAAGCTCGTGCAGGGGTTGACGTACCGGGGCAGCGTCACCGGCAAGAAGCAGACCTACCACGTGTTCAGCGGTGCGGGCTTTTTTCTGGTGCTGTCGTTCTCGCGCAGCAAGCGGGGCGCCGGGAACTTCAACGTGGTCGAGGCCCCGGCGGTGGAGTACGTTCACAAGCGGTTCGCGGGCAAGAGCGGCGTGACGACGGGCGACGTGGTGAAGAAGACCCGGCGAACGCGCCACGTCCGGAACGCACTCGCCGCCTTGAACATGCTCTATGTGCTCGCCGCGATGGGCCGGGCGAAGGTCGACGCGCGCCGCGGCGGGCCGAAGCTCTTCTTCAACGTACATCGGACCTGATGATGACGACTCAAGGTTCCCCTGCCGTGCGATCCGAGTTGGCGCCGACGGGCAAGCTGCGCGCCGGGATCAACTACGGCAACTTCCTGCTCGTGAAGAAGGACCCGAAGGGGGGCGAGCCGAGCGGCGTCGCGCCGGACCT
>Ga0299906_10001281_pt1 | contig 21658 bp, 18 predicted proteins | sample RVTome_14_FD_200259 | JGI IMG/M metagenome (GOLD analysis project Ga0299906, IMG submission 200259) | Soil microbial communities from uranium-contaminated site in the Upper Colorado River Basin, Wyoming, United States - RVT145D125 (version 2) ...
CCCTGTAGTTCTCGATGTTCTCCTCTGTCATCTCGTAGACGAGGTTGAATTGCTTGGCGACGAGGTTGTCGTGATCCGACAGCACGGGAAACGTGAGGGCGTGTTTCTCGACCGTTGTCAGGGAGGTATCAGGGGTGTTGGGGGAGACTGCGACCAAGGTCGCTCCCGCTGATTCGATGTCGGCCATTGCCTGCTGGAGGGCTCGGAGCTCCAGGTTGCAGAACGGGCACCATTGACCGCGGTAGAAGGAGAGGATGACCGGTCCCGACCTCAACAAGTCGGAAAGCCTGACCGTCTCGCCAACCGCGTCGGGCAGCTCGAAGTCAGGGGCGGTGTCGCCCTCGTTCAGCGCCCGGTCGACGATCCCCGATTCTTCCAGGGCGGCCAAGGCCCTCTGGTACATCTCCTGAGTGTCTTTGGTCAGTGTGGTCTGACCCTGAGCGGTTCGTTCGGCGAGTTCTTCGGACAATGACATGGGATCAAGGCTAGAGGAGGTCGGGCCTCTCATCGGCCGACAGGGACCGAGAACCGGGTGCCGGTTCGGCGGCATGCGACAAGTGGGTCATGAGCGGCTTCCACGTCAATCCGTGGACGTTCTCTAAAAGTGCGAGACATCCTCGAAGAAGGCCAACCCCACATCCGACAGGTCTCAGCGTTGTTGCCCAACGGCGACCTTCTCGCGGAGGCCTATGGGCCGGAATCAAGAAGGGTGAGCAGGGACCTAAGAGGTGCTGTCCACCCATCGGATAGCCAAGTGATATAAGGCCATAGCGAGAGCCGAGATCCTCTCACACGTCTCTTACCTGTTTCGCTCCCGATCAGGCCTGTCTCAATCCTCGTCGCCTTGGTCGGGGCTGCCAGGCCCCGCCCAGCACCGCCACGCCCGTCGGAGGTGTCGGATCGACCATTCCAGGGTCAACGGATTGGTAGAGCTCATCGATCGCCCGAGTCACAGTCTCGGATGGGAGCCTCAACGGCACCCTGTGATAGAGACTGCGCGTCGTATATGAATTCAGTGAGACCGACGCCCGCAGTGCCCAGAGCCACATCAGGAGTGAGACCGCGCCAAATATCTGATGGAAGTTGTTGTCCGCCGTCGGACCAAAGTCCTCTGTCCAGTACTTGACGACCGCATAGACGAGCAGGACCGCAGCACCCACCAGAGGCATGCCGACCACTGAGGCGCTGATCAGGCGGGTCATCGTGGCTGATGGTGCACCCGAGACAAACCTGTTAGTTCGAAATCCTGTCCATCCCAAGCCACTATTAAGCGGTTCCGCAAAGCTCTTCAGATACACGTCGACCCGGACTACGTAGAAGAAATAGAGCGCAGCAAGCTGAACATAGAGGCTCAACACAAAGACATAAGCCAACAAGAACGTGGATGCTCGTTCGGACTCGTTGAACACGTCCTCCAGCGAGAAGAAGAGAAGAGCTCCGAAGATTGTGAAGAACGCGAGAATCAGCCGAAAGACGATGTCAGACCAGTGGCGTGCATCCTCGTTCCTCTGTTCGGCTTTTCCCGCGATAGCTTCAAGATTTTCCGAACCTTGTGAGTCAATTAAGCCCAGATAGGCCCTGATCGTCTTGCAAAGTAGCTCTGGCGACATGTCGAATTGCAGGAAATGGTTCAGACTGGTGAAGGTGATCATGGAGAACGACTTGCCCAACCGCGTGAGTCGGGCCGCGGCTCGGTAGTCAGCTAGTCGATCATCGATGCTGTGAAACAGGACGACGGGACACGACACGTCGTTGAGCAACTCCCAAGTTGACGAACCGAGATCGACAACCTTGATAGACGTAATCGGCGACAAAGATGTCAGGTGCGGGAGCGACCTCTTTGTTGCACGCGTTGTGGTCTGAAGCCACCTCGGCCATCTCCTAATCGGCAGCCGAGTTGCTAGGCCGAGTAGCGCGACAGTCAATCGTGGGTACCGCGGACGGACGAAGATGCTGATCGCAACCACCCCGGCAACGGCCCGCTTGGTTGCTAGATGCAGACCGAGAATCGCACCCAGTGAGAATCCGACGACGAATACCTGATCATGCTCAGCCGAAAGCTGATCGAACTCGTCTAGTACCTGCGCGTGCCAGTCAGCCGGTTCAACCCCTCCCAAGTCGCCTGTCGGGTCGGAATGACCTAGCAATGCCACAAGACGACAGCTGTATCCATGGCGTGCCAGCGCTTCAGCCAGTCGGAAAAGATCCATCGGGGTGGTCCCGAAACCGTGCAAGAGAAGAAAGCAGGGCTTTGCTTCATCTCCGGGCATGTCAATCGACCCGCCTTCTAGCATCTGAACCGCCATGTCGGCGAGGCTAGCTCTAGGGCCGACGAGGGCGTCGCCCACGTTCTGGGACTTTCCGTGACGAAAGCTGCCCCAAGGGTCGCCGCACCGGTGGACGAGGTCAGACAGCTACGCGATAACGCGCTCTGACCTGGCCCTGAGAACTCGTGGAGTCTCGTGGGAATCGAATCCTCCACCTTTCTGGTTCCCGGGCGGACCAACCGGCCCAGGCGTCAGCCTCTGGACCCCAAGACGTCGACGAGAGCGATTCCGGTGATTCTGCCTGGGTGTTCCCCGGTCAGCGACTCCGCAGAGCATGCCACACCCGCTCGGCGGTGAACGGCGTCTCGGTCAGCCAGATGCCGGTGGCGTCGTGGATGGCGTTGGCGATGGCGGGGATGGGGGCGTTGATCCCTATCTCGGCCACCGACTTGGCCCCCATCGGCCCGGTTGGCTCGAACGAATCCACCAGGATGGTCTCGATCCGGGGCAGGTCCTCGGGGCCGGGAATCTTGTAGCGGGCGTAGTCCGTGGTCTTGGGCCGGCCCCGAGCGTCGAAGACCATCTCCTCGAACAGGGCGTAGCCGATGCCGTTGGCCACCGCCCCTTCGACCTGGCCCTCCACCAATTTCGGGTTGATCGGCGTGCCACAGTCGACGGCGGCCACGAAGCGGAGCACCACCACTCGGCCGGTGTCTTCGTCGACGGCCACCTCGCAGAAAGCAGCGAGGAACGGGGGCGGCGAGAGCTCGGGGGTGAACGAGTGGATGGCTGCGATCTGCCGCTGTTCGGTCCCGTAGAGGGTCCGAATCCCGACTTCGGCGAGTGTGGCCGATGTCCCGTCTGCTGCGGTCACCCGTTCGTCCTCCAGGGTGAGTGACCCGGGCTCGACATCCAACATGTCGCCGGCCACCTCGAGGATCTGGGCACGCACGTCCTCGGCCGCCCTTGCCACCGCGGTTCCCGACACATAGGTGGTCGAGCTGGCGTACGCCCCGACGTCGAAGGGGGTGAGGTCGGTGTCCGATGAGATGACGACGATCTTGTCCAAGGGCACGGCGAGGACCTCGGCGGCGATCTGGCCGAGGATGGTGTCCGACCCCGTTCCAAGATCGGTGGCGCCTACCGCCAGGTTGAACGACCCGTCGTCGTTCATCTTGATGGAGGCGGCTCCCATGTCGATCAGGGGGATTCCCGAGCCCTGCATGTGAGTCGACATACCCACCCCGTGGACCCAGGAGCCGTGGCGTTCTCGCTTGCCTCGCCTCTCGGTCCAGCCGATTCTCTCCGCGCCCTGCCGGATGCACTCGTCGAGAGCGCATGAGGTGATGGTCTGCTCTACTCCTTCCCGGCCCTCGCCCAGCGCGGCGAAGATGGGCGAGGTCTCCCCTTCGCGGATGTGATTGCGCATCCGCCACTCCAAGGGATCGATGCCGAGGTCGGCGGCGAGCCGGTCGACTGCCGTCTCCAGGGCGAAATAGCCCTGGGTGGCGCCATACCCCCGATAAGCGCCTGCCACCGGGAGGTTGGTGTAGACGACGTCCCCGGAGAACCTGACGTGGGGCGCCTTGTTGTATAGGGGCAGGGTCTTCGATCCCGCATTGGAGAGGACCGTGAGGCTGTGGGCCCCGTAGGCGCCTGTGTTGGAGAGGACGTCCATCTGGAGGGCATGGAGCCGGCCGTCTGCCTTGGCCCCGAGCTTGACCCGGACCCGCATCGGGTGCCTGGTCCGCGAGGAGACGAACTCCTGCTCCCGGTTGTACAGCATCTGGGCCGGGCGCCCGGTCTGAAGGGTCACCCAGGCGGGCAGGTCCTCGATGAGCACCTCCTGTTTCACCCCGAAGCCACCACCGATCCTGGGCTTGATCACCCTGATGCGGTGGATGGGGACGTCGAGCAGCATTCCGATGATGCGGCGCACGTGGAACGGGACCTGGGTGGAGGTCAGGATGACGAGACGCCCGTTCTCGTCGAGATGGGTGGCGGCGATGTGAGGCTCGAGCGGGGCGTGCTGGCCGTATTGAGTCTCGGTGGTGACCTCGACCACCGTGTCCGATTCGGCGAAGCCCTGCTCGACGTCACCTGCGACGGCCACCACGTGGGCGGCGAGGTTCCTCGGTGCGTCCCAGACGTCGAGGGCGTCCTCCTCGTCGTGGATCACCGGCGCCCCCTCGGCGATGGCCTGGTCGATGGTCAGCACCGGCTCCAACACCTCGTATTCGACCTCGATCGCCTCCACCGCCCGTTGGGCTTCGAGCAGGGAGTCGGCGGCGACGGCGGCGACGCGGTCGCCCACCCAACGCACCTTTGTGTCGAACATCCGCGCGTCGTAGGGCGAGGGTTCGGGGTATCCCTGGCCGGCGGTGGTGTATCGCTTCTCGGGTGTGTTCCGGTGGTCCAGGATCAGCGCCACCCCAGGCATCGACTCGGCCCGTGTGGTGTCGATCGCCCTGATCCGGGCGTGAGCGTGGGGGCTGGTGAGCAGGGCGATGTGGAGTAGGTCGACGGGTTTGGGGAAGTCGTCGGCGAAGACCGGCCTTCCGGTGACCAGGCCGCGCCCGTCTACACGGTGCACGGAGGTCCCTACGACCTCGTACTTGTCAGCCATCGGCCCCGCCCTCCCTCATGATGGCGGCCGCCATCTCGATCGCATCGATCTGCTTGACATAGCCGGTGCAGCGACAGAGGTTGCCGGAGAGATAGGAGCCGATCTCGTCACGGGTGGGCTCCGGATTGCGGGCGAGGAGGTCGGCGGCGGTGAGGATCATGGCGGGGATGCAGAACCCGCATTGGACGCCACCGGCGTCGAGCATCGTCTGCTGCAGCGGGTGATACGCCGAATCCTTCCCGGCCAGGCCGTCGATCGTGGTGATGTCGCTGCCCTCGGCTTGCGCGGCGAACACCAGGCAGGAGGCGACGGCCCTCCCGTCGAGAAGCACGGCGCAGGCGCCGCAATCGCCGTTGGCACAACCGTTCTTGACACTGGTGTGACCGTTGGCTCGGAGTGCCTCGAGCAGGGTGTCGCCCGGCTCGATCTCGAGGGGCTCACTCTTCCCGTTGACGGTGAGGCCAACTCTCATCGGCTCAGCCTCTCCGTCGCGGTGGTAAGGCAGCGGGCTACCAGCACCTCGACTAGATGGCTGCGATATTCGGCTGACGCCACCCACCCCGTCCCGGTCGGAACCTCTTCGCCTGCGAGCCGGGAGGCGGTCTCGATGGCCGACGGGGTCAACCCGTCGGACATGACCGACGCCTCTGCCCGTGCCGCCCGAAGGGCGAGGTGTGGGGTCGCCCCGCACACGATCCGGACCTTGTCGACGCCTTCGGGGCCGAGATCTACCCGGCAGCATGCGTTGAGGATGGGGAAGTCGAAGGCGGTCCTGGCGTGGCGGTGAAAGGCAGCTGCCGAGCTCGCGGGGAGGGCGGGGAGGAGGACCTCGGTGAGGATGTGGGGCCGGGTGTTGTGCCCCTCGGAGAGGTAGCGGGACAGGGAGAGCGCCGTCAGGACGCCATCCCGGTGGATGCGAACCTCGGCGTCGAGGGCGATGAGCACCGGCACCACATCGGAGAGCCGGCCCCGGGCGAGATGACCGCCGATCGTGGCCGAGTTGCGCAGGAGTGGGCTGCCCACCTGCACCATCATCTCGGGGATGACACCGCCGGCGTGGTCGACGAGCGACTGATGCTCCAGGATCGCGGTCAGCGTGGCACCTGCGCCGATTTGGATCGATCCGTCCTCCTTGGCGGAGACGGTGGAGTCGAGGGCGCTCCTCAGGTCGACCAGTGTGGTCACCTCGGGTGGGGCGCTTATGGTGAGGTCGCTGCCACCGGAGAGGAGCCGGACGGTGGGGGCGCCGTCGGCGATGGATCGCCACGCCTCCCCGAGGGACTCGGGACGCAGATACTCAGTGATGCCGGGCCGGCTCACGATGCGGCCGTCCTGGCGTTGAAGTCTTCGATGAGACGGTCGATCGGCCCACTCATGCCCTGGATCTCGGCCCAATAGGACGGGTCGTGCCACTGGCGATCCAGCTCTGCGACTTCCTTGCCCTGTTGTTCCACCCAGGTGAAGTACTTGAGGTTGTGGATCCGGCGCCGTTCCCAATGGCCCAGCTCCTCCACGTGCGCGGTCGACTCGCCGAGCAGCCAGCGGTGATGGGCAACCGCGGCGTCGGTGGCGGTGAAGTCACCCAGCCGGTCCCGTTCCTCCATAAGCCGGCTCTGATACATGTCCATGGAGTCTGTGGCGATGGTGAGCACCACGTCGTCGCTTCCCATCTCGAACCACTTGGCCAGCTTGATCGCCGAGAGCAGGTTGGCGATCGAGGAGATGCCCAGCTCGGGGAGCCGGGTCACCAGGGTCTCGGGCAAACCCCGGGAGAGGAGGTAATCGATGCCCGCGGGCTCGTTGAAGAGACGGATCAGGGCCATGGGCCCGGCGTCGTCGATGGCGGTGACCAGGTCGGTGTTGCGCACGTTGTGGATCCAGGGGACGTGCTTGTCGCCGATGCCCTCGATGCGGTGGCTGCCATAGCCGTTCCACATCAGCGTGGGGCACTGCAGGGCCTCGGAGGCGGCGACTTTCACAGTCGGGAAGTGCTGTCTGAGGAAGTCGGCCGAGGCGATGGTGCCCGCCGACCCCGTGGAGTAGGTGACTGCGGCCAGTCGGTCGCCGTCGCCGGCCACCGTCTCGAACACCTCGAGCATGGCGGGCCCGGTCACCGTGTAGTGCCACAGGTAGTTACCGAATTCGTCGAATTGGTTGAAGACGACAATGTCCTCGCCCGAGGCACGCAGCTCGGCGCACTTGTCGAATATCTCCTTGACGTTGCTCTCCGAGCCCGGAGTCTTGATCACCTCCCCGGCGACGTTCTCCAGCCAGGTGAAGCGCTCGGCGCTCATCCCCTCGGGGAGGATGGCGATCGACTCGCAGGCGAGGAGGTTGGCATCGTATGCCCCGCCCCGGCAGTAGTTGCCGGTTGAGGGCCAGGCCGACTTCTGGTTGGTCGGGTCGAACTGGCCGGTGACCAGACGGGGAACCAGGCAGCCGAAGGCGGCGCCAACCTTGTGGGCCCCGGTGGGGAACCACTTGCCGACCAGGGCTACGATCCTGGCATCTACACCGGTGAGCTCTGGGGGGAACTCCATCATGTTCACCTCACCGAAGCCGCCACCCTTCTCCACCGGCTGGTTGTGCCAGGTGATCCGGAAGAGATTCAACGGGTCGAGGTCCCACAGTCCCACCGATTCGAGGCGACGCACCACCTCGTCGGGGACGTTGCCCGGGTCGCGCATCTGGGCGAAGGTGGGGATGACGATGTCCCGTTCCCGCGCCCGTGAGACCGCGTGCTCGAGACCGGCCGCTTTGATGGTGAGATCGATCATCCTGTCCACTCCTCCAGTGCGGTGGCCACCGAGTCCAGGTCGGGGGCGACGTGATGGGCATGAGCCCCGGCGGCGGAGACCGCTCTCATAGCAGCTGGGATATCCTTGAGCCCGGTGCCGGTGGATATGGAGACCACCCGGTCGCCGGCCGAGATCACCCCGGTTGCCCTGGCCACCTCGACGCCGGCCCAGGATGCGGCGGCAGCCGGCTCGCCGAAGACCCCGGCCTGGGAGGCGACCGTGGGGATGGCGGCGAGGATTTCCTCGTCCGTGACGGTGACGAAGGCCCCGTCGCTCCGGACGATCGCCCGCATCGCCTTGATCCGGTCCCGAGGGAGACCGGCGGCGATGGAGTCGGCAACGGTCTCGGGGTGGATCGGCGGCTTGGTGAGAACGTCTTCCCCGTTCGCCCACGCCTCGGCCAGATAGCTCGACCCGGCCGCCTGGACCCCGATGATCCGGGGAATGCCCCCGATCCATCCCAACATGAGAAGATCATGGAAGCCCTTCCACAGGCTTCCCACGATGCAGCCGTCGCCCACCGAGACGAAGACCGCATCCGGCATGTGCCAGTCGAGCTGCCGGGCGATCTCGAGGGCGACCGTCTTCTTTCCCTCGGACATGTAAGGGTTGAACCCGGTGGTCCGGTTGTACCAGTCGAACTTCTCGGCGGAGCGGAGGCAGAGCTCGACGGCGTCGTCGTAGCTACCCTCCACCAGCAGCACCGTCGCCCCGTAGGCGAGAAGCTGCGCCACCTTTGCCTCCGAGGCGGCCGCGGGGACGAAGATGACGGTGGGCCGGCCCACCGAGGCAGCGACCCCGGCAAGTGCGGCGGCGGCGTTGCCGGTGGAGGCCGTGGTGATCACCCCTGCTTTGCGCTCGTCGGCCTTGACTAGGGCCAGCGCCGAGGCCCGGTCCTTGAGTGATCCCGTGGGTTGCACCCCTTCGTCCTTGATCCAGACCTCGGCCACCCCGGCCCACCTCGCCAATCGGGGCGACCGGTAGAGCGGAGTGCCGCCGATGCGAAGCGGGGGCAGGGCGGCCCCCTCGCCGACGGGTAGCAGCGGTCGAAGGGCCCACATGTCGTCTCTGGCGATCGCCTCCCGGTCGAGAGTGGCGCCGATCCGCTCGTAGTCGTAGACCACGTCGAGGACGCCGTGGTCACCATGATTCGGGCACACGTAGTCCACCTTGTCGGGCGGGTAGGTCTTGCCGCAGACCAGGCAGGAGAGGTGAAGCACGTTCATGGGTGGATCCTCGTCCCGGTCTCCCCGCGCATGGCCCGCTCCAGGTTCTGGGGGTTGGTGATGATGGCTTCCCCGCCCCCGGCCTCGAGGAAGTCGATCACGGCTTCGATCTTCGGTGCCATCGAGCCCTCGAGGAAGTGGGAGCCCTCACTGAGGCGAGACTTGGCTTCCTCCAGGCTGAGCTCGGAGACCAAACGTTGCTCCGGCTTACCGAAGTCCAGGGCCACCTGCTCCACCGACGTGCTGATCAGCAGCAGATCGGCGTCGACCTCGCTGGCCAGCATCGCCGAGGCCCGGTCCTTGTCGATGACGGCGGCGACCCCGTGGAGGGCTCCGGTGCCGTCCGCCACCACCGGGATCCCCCCGCCACCGGCGGCGATCACCACCAACCCGGCGTCGATCAGGGTCTTGATGGCATCGATCTCGACGATCCGCTTGGGAATCGGCGACGCCACCACCCGGCGCCATCCGCGGTTGGAGTCCTCTGCGATGTCCCACCCTTCCTCGTCCCGTCGTCTGATGGCGTCGGCTTCGCTGAAGAACGACCCGATCGGCTTGGACGGGAGTGCGAAGGCGGGATCGGCGCTATCGACCTCGACCTGGGTCACCACCGTGACCACGCCCTTGTCGATCGACATCCGCATGAAGTCGTTGGTCAGATTCTGCTGGAGGATGTAGCCGATGGCCCCCTGGGTGTCGGCGCCACACACGTCGAGGGGCACTTCGTGGAGCTCGTGGGAGGCCAGATCGGATCGACGCAGGATGAAACCGATCTGCGGGCCGTTGCCGTGGGTGATGACCACATCCCAACCGTCCGCTACCAGCCCGGCGATGTGATGATCGGTCTCGGCGGCGGCCAGGTATTGGTCCTCTACGGTCTGATGCTGAGGGTCGGTGATCAGGCTGTTGCCGCCGATCGCCACCACGACCTTCTTGCTCATCCCGGCATCACATGGTCAAGGCCATGACGGCCTTCTGGACGTGGAGCCGGTTCTCCGCCTCGTCGAACACCCAACTGTTCGGGCCGTCGATTACCTGGTCGGTGACCTCGATGCCACGGTCGGCGGGAAGACAGTGCATGTACCCCACCGAGTCTGAGGCTCGGGCCAGCCGGCTCTCGTCGGCGATCCAGTCCTGGTACTTGGCGGCGATGTCCGCCGACACCTTGGGGTCTGAGGTGGTGAGCATGCACCCCCACGACTTGGGATAGACCACGTCGGCCCCCTCGAAGCCGGCATTGAAGTCGTCGAGGATCTCCAGCGACCCGTTCCCCACCCTGGCGTTCTCCCCGGCCTGGGCGATGATCTCGTCCTGGAGTCGGAACTCGGGAGGATGAGTGAGCCGGACGTTCATCCCGAAGCGGGGGAGGAGGAGGATCAGGCTCTGCGGCACCGAGAGCGGCTTCTGGTAGCTGGCCGCATAGGCCCAGGAGACGTTGACGGTGAGACCACGCGGGTCGCCTCGCTTCTCCACGATGGTGAGGAGGTCGGCGAGAGCCTGGAACGGGTGGTACCAGTCGCACTGCATGTTGAGCACCGGGACCCGGGAGGCCTCGGCGACGTCCCGGATGTAGCGGTTGCCCAGGTCCCAGTCCACCTGTCTGATCGCGATGCCGTCGTTGTAACGACCCAAGATCTCGCCGATCTCCGTCGCCGTGTCGCCGTGGGCGATCTGGGTCGTCTTCGATTCGATGAACTGGGCGTGCCCTCCGAGCTGGGCCATGCCCGCCTCGAAGCTGGCCCGGGTCCGGGTCGAGGAGAAGAAGAAGAGCATGGCGAGGACCTTGTCCCGGAGCAGGCCGTGCTCCTCGCCGAGGGCGCGGCGTCGCTTCAGGTCGAGGGCGATCTCGAGGACGGTGTCGATCTCGTCCTTGGTCCACTCCTGGGTGGTGATCATGTCCCGGCCGCGGAGATGCGTCTGCATGCCTACTCCACCGCTCCGAGGACCAGTGAGAGGAGGGCCATCCGCATCACCACGCCGTAGTAGGCCTCCTGCCAGTAGCGGGCGTGCCGGGTGCCGTCGACGTCAGCGGGCAGCTCGTCCATGCGGGGTAGGGAGTGGAGGATGATCGAGCCGGGCTTTGCCGACTCGGCGAGCAACTCGCGGGTGACCCGGTAGTTGTCCGGGGTGGTGGGCAGCTCGTCGCCACGCTGGTCGACTCCCTTGGTGTAGTCGGCCTGGACCACCGGCTCCATGTATATCACGTCGGCCTCCGAGATGACGTCACGCACGTGCTCGGCCTCCCGGACCGTCAGGTTCTGGTCGGCCAACTCCTTCTTGAATCCGTCGGTGAGCGACATCTCGGGGGGAGCGATGGCGATCATCTCTGCGTCGAACTGGGTGAGGGCATAGCCGATCGAGTGCATGGTCCGCATCCGCATGTCTCCGATGCAGAGGAAGGTGAGCCCGTCCACCCTGCCCAGCTCGCGCCGCACCGTGAACAGGTCGGTGAGCACCTGGGTGGGGTGCTCGCCCCAGCCGTCACCGGCGTTGATAACGGGCACGGAGGACCATCTCGCCGCCTCGGCGGGGGCGCCCTGCTGGAAGTGACGCATGACGATGACGTCGCCGTAGTACTCCAGCATGTGGACCGTGTCCTTTATCGACTCCTGGTAGAAGTCGCCGGCCCGGGTCATCTTTGCGTCGGCGAAACCCGTGACCTGGCCCCCGAGGCGGATCATCGCCGACTCGTGGGCGAGACGGGTCCGGGTCGAGGGTTGGTAGAAGGCGGTGACCAGGGTCTTTCCGGTGAGGAGGTCGGTGTTCCGTCTCTCCCGGGCGATCGGCTCGAGGTCGTCGGCCACGGAGAACACATGGTCGAACTCTGCTCGCTCGAACCCGTTCAGCGACAAGATGTCGCGACCTGAGAAGCTGCGCATGACGTCCTTTCGGGGCTTTCTGTCAAAAGTACCCGGGGCGGGGGATGGCCACATAGGGCCTATTGCCACTGGATCTAGGGACCCATCGGCATGCTGGAGGGCTACGTCACTCCGACAAGGGTCTTTCGTCTCTGGCCGGCAACCCGGGCGCTTGTGACGATGATGACAACCAGCAAGGGACTGTCTCTTGTCATCGATCACACCGGGCCTGGTCTGTGGGCACCATCATCTCTATTCGGTGCTGGCCCGGGGCATGCCTATCCCTCCGGCAACCCCAACCAGCTTCGGTGAGATCCTCGAGTTGGTTTGGTGGCGTCTCGACCTCGCCCTCGACCTGGAGATGATTCGATGGTCTGCCATGTTGGGAGCTCTCGAGGCTTTGGAGCACGGGACCACTGGCATCGTCGATCACCATGAGAGCCCGAATGCCATCGAGGGAAGCCTCGACGTCATCGCCGAGGCGTGCGCCGAGGTCGGGGTCAGGGTGGTGTGCGCATATGGGGTCACCGATCGTCACGGCCCCGAAGGGGCACGGAGGGGGTTGGAGGAGAATCGGCGTTTCCTGACCGAGGGTGGGAGGGGGCTGGTCGGGATCCACGCCGCCTTCACCTGCAGCGACGACACCCTCCAGGCGGCCGCCGCGGTAGCCGCCGACCTGGGGGTCGGCGTCCATGTCCATGTTTGCGAGGGCCCGGAGGATGCCGGTGCTCCAGAACGCCTCAGGAATCTGGCCCGGCCCGACTGGCTGCTCGCCCACTGTGTCCATCTCCCCGAGGACCCGGGTTTGCCCGGCACCATCGCCCACAACCCCCGGTCCAACCTGAACAACTCGGTGGGCTATGCCCGGCCCACCAGGTTCGGCAACCCGGTGGTCCTGGGCTCGGATGGGATCGGGGCGGCCATGCTCGAGGAGTTCCAGATCGCCTATTTGTGCCACCGGGGTGCAGATGTGACCGCTTCCCCTGACACCGCCTGGAGTTGGCTGGAGAACGGCCGGGCGCTGATCCCGGAGACCGCCGACGACATCGTGACCTGGTCATACGACCGGATGGAGCCGTGGCATGTCGCCTTCACCCCCGCCATCCGCCCGCTGCAGGTGGAGATCGGTGGGGAGGTTGTGCTCTTAGACGGGGGCGCCACCCGTGTGGACCCGGCAGAGGTCCGGGCCAAAGCCGCCGAGCAAGCAACACGGCTGCATTCGAGATTGTGAGGAGACAAGTGACCGATCGAATTCCCCCGCTCACCCCTTATCCGCTCCGGGTGCTCCTGGGCCGGATCGCTCACGAGTGGGAGACCCGCCACCGCATCTTCGATCTCCCCATAGCCCGAATCTTCGATGTCTCCGCAGGCCCCGGTCTGAGTGCGGAGTTCCTCGGCCGCCCGGCAGCGACACCGGTCGGCCCGGCCGCCGGTCCCCACACCCAGCTGGCACAGAACATCGTGCTCGCCTGGCTGGGCGGAGCCCGGATCATGGAGCTGAAGACGGTGCAGATCCTCGATGAGTTGGAGATCTCCCGACCGTGCATCGACATGGAGACGGTGGGCTACAACGTGGAATGGAGCCAGGAGCTCAAGATCGGCCAGTCCCTGGAGGAGTACGTGAAGGCCTGGATGATGATCGAGATCCTGCGTGGGTGGCCGGAGCTGCGACCCTATCTCGGGGAGGATCCCGGGCCCCACATCTTCGACCTCTCGGTTGGCTACGACCTGGCCGGGATCTCCTCCCCGGAGATCGCCGGATTCATCGAAGGGCTCATGGACGCCTCCAGGGTCATCGACCGTCTCCGTGTCGAGATACCCGAGCCGTTCACCGACTGGCAGAATCACGCGTTCCCGACGCGTGTCGCCGACACGGTCACCCTCTCCACCTTCCATGGCTGCCCTCCGGGCGAGATCGAGTCGATCACCAAGCATCTCATGACCCGGCACGACCTCGACGTGGTGGTCAAGCTGAACCCGACCCTGCTCGGCTACGACAGTGTCGGGGAGATCGTCCACGAGCTTCTCGGCTACGAAGAGGTCGGCCTGCGCGAAGAGGATTTCGAAGCCGACCTCCAATTCGATCGGGGAGTCGAGCTGATCGACGGGCTGGCTCGTTTCGCCGCCGCGGAAGGGCGTCGCTTCGGGGTCAAGCTGTCCAACACTCTCGTGGTCGACAACCATCGCCATCTTCTCCCCGACACCCCGATGTATCTCTCCGGTCAGCCGCTGCACGTGGTGACCATGACCCTTCTCGGAAGGCTGGACGCGGCGCTACCCGGACTGTTCGGCCTCACCGGCCGGGATGGCCCGGTCCAGGTCAGCTTCTCGGCAGGCCTGACCAAGGAAAACCTGGCCTCGGTAGCCGCGCTCGGCGTGACCCCGATGACGGTCTGCTCGGACCTGCTCAAACCCGGTGGCTACGGGCGGATCAAGCCGATGCTAGAGGGGCTGCAGAAGACGATGGAGAAGGCGGGCTGTCCTGATCTCGGCGCCTGGCGCCGCCAGGCCGGTCCCGAGGTGGTTCCCTCGTACGTCGAGGGTCTGCGTCGTCCCGAGCAGGTCGAGCACTACAGCCGGGCCGGGACCAGCAAGCTGCCCAGGTCTGTCGACAGTGTGCTCGAGCGCTGGGGTTGTGTTGCCTGCAACTTCTGCGTCACCGTCTGCCCCAACGATGCCTTCGTCCGCCTGCCCACCCCCGAGGGAATGGAAGTGGATGGTCGGCAGCAGTACTTCTGTCTCGCCGAGTTGTGCAACGAGTGCGGCAACTGCACCACCTTCTGCCCCGAGATAGGTGAGCCCTGGCTGGTCAAGCCCCGACTGTTCCTCGACGCCGCGCGTTTCGCCGCCGACCCGGCATCGCGTCCCGGGTTCCTCATCGAAGCCTTCGACGGTGGGATCGGGGTGACTACCAAGCCGGGTTACGAGGCCGACGTCGGTCCGCTCACAGACATCCTCAACGCCAAGGAAGGTCTGCCCATCCGCCCCGGCGATCTGGTGACAGCCTCACATGTCGGCTGAACCCGGCGCCGGTTGCGCACATTGGGACCAAATCCCCTTGTGCCGCTGGCCGATCCCGACAGTGTGGATGGTGCGGGCCGCGTTCATAGGAGGAAGGCATGCCTAAGACGAAACTGGGCAAGTGGGCGGGCTGGTTCCTGCTCGCAGGGGTCTTTCTCCTAGCCATGCTCATCCTTGCCTACAACACAGAGGTTCTCGGGGACGTGTTCGAGCAGCGGACCGTCGGAGGCTTGGCATTGTGGGTGGCTACTGCGATCTCCGTTCTCGGAGCCCTGGTAGCCGGGGCGATGAGCTGGCTGAAGTACAACGACCGCTCCCTGGTGGTGATCCTGGCAACCATCTACGGGGTGCTCGCCACGATCCTTCTCGGGTTCGGGGCCATCCCCCAGAACTGAGCGGCACTCGTGATGCCCCGCAGCCGACCCGGCGTAGGTGGGTCCCGTGGGAATCGAACCCACAACCTTCGGGTTAAAAGCCCGCTGCTCTACCAATTGAGCTAGAGACCCCGATCGGGGTCAAGAATACCGGTGGTGGCCGGCTTGCCGGCTAGAGGCTGTAGTCGCCGAATCGTCCCCAGGCGATGAACACCGCGACGGCAATCAGGACGAGATTAACGAGAATGACCTGAGGTTCCTTCCGACGCAGGTGGACAATGGCAGCGGCCGTTTGGGCCAAGGCCAGGCCCGTCGCGGCGATTGGAGTCAGGATGGCAACGATGCCTAACGCAGCTGGGAGAATCAATCCCAACGCTCCGAGCACCTCCAACCCGCCGACGAGTTTCACAAATCCGTCGGAGAAGTCCTCAACCCACCCCATCTTCGGGGCTAGCTCGTCCCGTGGCTGCCTCAGCTTCTCAAGTCCTGCCGCCAGAAAGACGAGTGCCAGCACGATCTGTGCGATCCAAAGAGCGATGTTCATCGTGTTGACTCCTGTGCCGACACGTCGACCGGACCGACCCGGCTGATGCCGATCCCTCCCAGGGTGTCGCCACCGAAGTGGTCGATCTCTTTGGCCAGGTCCAGGGGCCGGGCGGTCATGGTCATGTCCTCGGTGATCCGGCCGGCGGGGACGATCCACGCGATCTCGAACTCGATCCCGTCGGGATCCTTCCCGTAGACAGCCTTTGTGGTCCCGTGGTCGGTCGCACCAACCAGGGAGCCGGTTTCGGAGAGCTTTGTGCCGATCTCGGCCAGATCGGTCAGGGTGTCGACTTCCCAGGCCAGGTGATATAGACCGACGGTCTGACGGCCGGCCGGCGAGTCGGCTGCGCCGTCGCCGATGGAGAACAACCCCAGGTCGTGATCGTTTGTGGAGCCCTCGGCCTGGAGGAAGACGGCGCCGGGGATCGGAACCGGCAGACGTCGAAACCCGAGGACGTCGCTATAGAAGTCGGCGGATCGGGCGGCGTCCCTCACGTATAGGACCGCATGATTGAGACGGTGGATTGGCATCTTCGACTCCAGATGGCGGCAATAATCTTCTGACGATAGTAACCAAGATCCTTGAAGGCTCAAATATTCCTGGTACTCTTAGGTCATGCCATCCCTGGCCCGAAGTGAGTTGAGGGCGTGGTTCCGGTTTGTTCGAGGCATGCGCGACCTGTCCAATGCCCTCGATCGTCAATTCCGGGACCAGGCGGGAATGACCCACGACGACTACGAGATCCTGAGCCGACTCCACCGCGCGCCCGATCGGACCTTGCGGATGAGTGATCTCGCCCGCGACGTCGGGTTCTCTCCCAGCCGGCTGTCCCATGCAGTCGCTCGGATGGAGCAAGAAGACTGGGTAACCCGCGCCCGGTGCTCGACCGACCGCCGGGGCACTGATGCGACACTTACCGCAGAGGGGGTGCGAGTGGTCGAGAAGGTCACACCGGCTCATCTCGCCCTGGTCAGGAGACTGGTATTCGACACGGTGGGGCCCGACCGGGCGCGGGAGTTGGGCGACGCCATGGATGAGATCGGCCGCGTTGCCCGCGCGGGTAACTAACCCGGCAGGCTGAGAGCAATAGCCTCCGTTCTGTGACCACGATCCGATTCGGCATATCGCATCTGCCGCCCGAAGACGACAAGGACGCTGATTTTCTCGACGAACTGGTCGAGAAGGGCCATCGCGCCCTGGAGCTGCCCTTTGTCGACGGCTTCCCCTGGAAGGAGAAACGCTGCCAGGCGTTTGGCGAGTTGGCAGCCGAGCGTGACCTCCGTCTCTCGGTCCACGCACCGTACTTCGCCGGGCTCACCCTGCCCGACGAGGACCGGGGCCGCCAGTCGCTGGCCGCCTTGGAGCACACGATGAAGCTCGGTCGTTGGCTGGGTGCGCCGATGATCGTGGCCCACTTCGGTTCCAACTACTCCGAGGACCCTGAGGTGCTCATGGATCGGATTCGGTCCCGCCTCGACCACGTGGCGCCAAAGGTCGAAGGGATCGGGGTCGGTATGGGTCTGGAGACTGCCGGCAACAACCGGTCGTTTGGAAGTCTCGGGGATATCGCCCAACTCGCATCCGAATACGCCTTTGTGCGCCCGGTTGTCGATTGGGCCCATGTCCATGCCATGACCGGGGGAGGATTGACCGGCAAGGATGCGTTTGCAGCGGTTCTGGCCTTCATCGAGTCGTCTTTCCCCGGCTGGATGATCTCCCCCCTGCAGACCCAGTTCTCGGACAACGAATTCGGAGCGGGTGGGGAGATCCGCCACATTCCCTACGGTGAGGGGACGTTGCGGGTCGGGCCGCTGGTCGATGCAGCCGAAGAGGCGGGCATCTCGATGGTCCTGATCTCCGAGGCGCGGGACCTGGCTAGTCACGATCGGATTTGGGACGAGGCCAAGGAGCAAATCGCCAAGGCCGGGCACAAGACGGAGGGCCGGCCGGTGGCTAGCGCCTCGATCACCTTCCCCGCACCGGTCATGGCGGTCAAGGACGGGGAGTCCTTCAGACCGTTGGGACTCGACCGCCCGTTGCGGCTCTCCAACCTGGACAAGGTCTTCTTCCCCGACGAAGGGTTTACCAAGGGAGACCTCATCCAGTACTACGCCTCGGTGGCGTCTGTCCTTCTCCCCCACCTGGAAGGAAGACCGCTCTCGATGAGCCGCTATCCCAACGGAATCAAGGGACCGTCGTTCTACGAGAAGCGGGCACCAGGTCACCAGCCGGACTGGATGGAAACGACACCGGTGGACTCCGACTCCCAGGGCGGCGTCATCGACTTCCTCCTCGCCGACAACCGGGAGGCGTTGATGTGGTTTGCCAACATGGGCTGCATCGAGGTCCACCCGTTTCACTCCCGGAGAGGGACGCTCGACAACCCCGATTACGCCATCTTCGACTTCGACCCGGCAGACGGGTCGACCTGGGATCAGGTGGTTGCCGGTGGCCAGCTCCTCAAGGTGGCCCTCGGCCAGCTCGGATTGGTTGGATATCCCAAGCTCTCCGGCTCGAGGGGTCTGCATGTCTACGTGCCGATCGAGCCCGTTCACTCCTTCTCGCGGGTGCGCCGCTTCGTGGGCGAGGTTGGCAACTATCTGGCCGCGGCCAACCCCGACGACCTGACGATGGAGTGGGACAAGCCCCGGCGCAAGGGCAAAGTGTTCGTCGATCACAACCGCAACGCCTTCGGGCAAACCGTGGCTTCGGTCTACTCGGTGCGACCCCGACCCGGGGCGCCGGTGTCGGCCCCGTTGACCTGGGACGAGGTCACCGAGATCAGGAACGGGGAGGTGACCATTGCCAATCTCTGGGAGCGTCTCCAGCGTTATGGGGATCTTTTTGCCCCGGTCCTTGCCGGCGGTCAGACCCTCGATGCCGCAGAATCGGCCCTGGGGATCGAGGGTGAGGAATCTGGCTGATCCGAAGCCGCATCGGCAGCGGTTGGTCTTCCATCCACCGGGGTTGGTAGGTTTCCCCCATGGATCTGTACGCCCGCGTCAACATCCTGGGTGGCCTCTCGGTCCGGCTGCCCCGCGGTCGGCTCGACGATGCGATCGCCCTCGACAACGATCCTGTGGGTCGCGCCAAGCACTGGGGGGCCCAAGGCGTCGACTTCATGCACGTGGTCGACCTGGATGCGGCGGCGTACGGCGACTATCGCAATCGCCATCTCATCGATGAGATGATCGCCTCGGCCGGGGTCCCCGTGCAGGTCGCCGGTGGCATCAGATCCGAAGGCGAGGCGCAGCGCCTGATCGAAGGTGGTGCATGGCGCATAGTGATGGGAACCGCCGCCATCGAGAACCAGAACATGGTTTGGGACTTGTGTCGTGACAACCCCGAGAAGATCGCGGTGTCGATCGACGTCCGTCCCGACGAGGAGATAGTCACCAAAGGGTGGACCCAGAACAGTGGGCGATACCTCGAGGAGGTCCTGATCGAGATGTCCTCGGCCGGGGTGGTGGCGTTCTTGATATCCGAAGCGGGCCGTGACGCCCTGGCCGAGCCGCCCAACCTCCAGATCATGGCCGAGTCTCTGGCGACCGTCGAGCAGCCGGTGATAGCAGCCGGTGGCGTTAGAGACCTCGACGACCTGCGTGACCTGGTGCGGCTCGAGGCGTCAGGTCGTCGTCTAGATGGCGTGATCGTCGGTCGTGAGGTCACCGCGGGAAGGTTCACCATCGAGGAGGCAAAGCAGGTATTGGCCGGCGGCGGTCCGATGCGGGCCCCGGGTGCGATTCTGGCCACCACCGTGCGCGTCGGAGTGAGCTCGCTCCACGACTCGTTGAATTTCTACGAGGGCCGTCTCGGCTTCAAGTCGTTGCGCACGCCAAACCGGGGTGTGGTGACCGAAGTGGTCGAGTCGGCTCGTGGTCAACGGCTCGAGCTGGTCGAAGGCGAGGAGCGTCCGTCAGGTGTCACTTTCGTCGTCGATGACCTGGAGAGATGGGGTCAACACCTGGGAAGTCTCGACATCGTGATGACCGCTTCGGACAACGCGCTCGAGATCTCCGATCCCGATGGGCTCACCCTCCGATTCGAACAGGGCTAGGACTGGCTCAGCCTTTGATCAAGGTCCGGGACTGCTCGCGCAGATACTGACGTAGGTACCACGGCCCCCCACCGCCGGTTCCCGAGGTGCCGGACCCCTTCCAACCGCCAAATGGGTTGATGTCGGGCCAGGCGCCGGTGGTGGCTCCGGCGGCGCGATTCACGTAGGTGACGCCGGCCTGGATCCCGTCGAACCACTTCTGGATCTCGGTCTCGTCACCCGAGAACAGACCGGCGGTCAGCCCGAACTCGGTGTCGTTGGACAGCGCCAGTCCTTCGTCGAGAGACTTCACTTTGGTGACGGCCACGAGGGGCATGAACAGCTCCTCGGTCCATATCGATGAGTCGAGTGGTGCGGTGACCACCGTGGGCTCGACGTAGTTTCCCTTGGCGTAAGCACCCTCTGTTAGGACAGCCCCGCCGGTGTAGACCGTCCCGCCACTGTTCTTGACTTCGTCGACTGCCCTCTGGAATCGTTCCACCGCCGCCCGGTCGATGACCGGTCCCATGAAGGTGTCGAGTTCCACCGGATTCCCCACCCGCAGATTGGAGGTCGCCTCGACCAGCTTGTCTACCAGCTGGTCGTAGACCGCTTGGTGGACATAGACCCGGGATGTGGCGCTGCACTTCTGCCCGCTGAGACCGAACGCCCCACGCACGATGCCCTGGGCGGCAACATCGAGATCGGCGGTCTCGGTGACGATCGCCGGGTTTTTGCCACCCATCTCACAGGCCACCGGCTTGGGGCGCTTCTCGTTGACCGTCCGGTACAGATACATGCCGACCGGATATGAGCCGGTGAAGGTGAGCCCGTCGACGAGATCGTGGTGCGCCAGATGGTCGCCGATCTCGTCGCCCCCGGTCACCACGTGGAGAGCCTCTTTGGGGAGCCCGGCCTCCATCATTATGCGGTGGAACTCGATCGCCATCAATGCGCCCTCGTTGGATGGTTTGACGACAACAGTGTTACCGGTGATCAGAGCGCCGGTCGAAGGCCCGCCGGCCAGGGCCATCGGGAAGTTGAAAGGTGAGATCACTGCCCAGACCCCGAACGGTCGAAGCACGGAGGTGTTGACATCGTCAGGCCCGTGGGAGCTGAGCGGGGTTATGAACCCGTTGTGCTCGGTCATCTGGCGGGCGTAGTAGCGGAGGAACTCGACCGTCTCTGCCACGTCACCTAGAGCCTCGAGTCGGTTCTTGCCGATCTCGTACGAGAGGAGGGCCCCCAACTCGAACAGCTCGGCATCCATCAGGTCAGCCGCCTTCAGCATCAGGTCACGTCTGCGTTTCCAGCCCCAACTCTCCCACTCGGGGGCAAAGGACTTTGCCGCCGTCACCGCGTCATCGACGTCCCCGGTGGTTGCCTGCGCATACTTGCCGACAACGATGCTCGAGTCGATGGGGGAGACCTCCTCGAAGAGGTCCCGGTCCTTCCGCTCCTCGCCGTTGACGATCACGCCGTGGGTCTGGCCAAGACGTGGTTTCACCGTCTCCAGCGCTGTCTCGTACGAGGAGTTCAGCTCTTCGTTGTCCGCCGACATCGTGGCGTATGTGATCTTCATGACCATGGGCTCCCTCGGTGTGATCGCACCCGACGATAACCAGCGAATCCAGGTGCGGACCGAGTGGCGGTTCTTGGCGGGCAGGTTGAGAAGCGGGCCTGGATCGAGGTCCGTGACGACGGCGCCACGGTCGCTGGCGTCGGCCCCACCGCGTTGCTGCACCCCGTAGGGCGAAGACCCCCTCCGGCCCTTCGGGCCACCTCCCCCAACGTCGCTTCGCTCCTGGGGGAGGAAACGCGGCCACCGTTTCTCCCCCCAGCGAACGAAGTGAGCGTTGGGATGCTCCTATAGATGTCAAGCGGCTTTGGCTTGTGGTTGTTGTT
>Ga0299906_10001282_pt1 | contig 21654 bp, 21 predicted proteins | sample RVTome_14_FD_200259 | JGI IMG/M metagenome (GOLD analysis project Ga0299906, IMG submission 200259) | Soil microbial communities from uranium-contaminated site in the Upper Colorado River Basin, Wyoming, United States - RVT145D125 (version 2) ...
TGTCGCTGCATCGCGGCTGGGCTCAGGTTTTCTAGAGCCGAGCGCTACCCGAATTTGACCCGCTCGGCCCGGCGCGAAATCGCGCCGGGCCGAGTTTTTTGGGTGCGGTCGTCGGCCGGCCCGGGGCGTACTCTGGCGTATGCCTTCGCGTCGTGGAAGCTCCCTCCTCGAAGTCCTCGTCGCCCTGGTCGTCCTCACCTCCACCCTGGGCGCCGCGGCGGGCCTGGTCACCGGCGCGGCACGCGCTCAGGGTCTGGCGCGGCAGCGGGTGCTTGCCGCGCTGACCCTGGCCGAGCGGATCGAGGCGCTCCGTGCCGCAGCCGGCCGCACCACCCCGCGATGCCTCGCCCTCGCCGGCGGCAACGCCTCGTCGCCGCCCGTGACGGAAACGTGGAGCGTCACCCGCAGCGGGGCGATGGCCCTGGTCGAGCTGCGGGTGCGGGTCGCCGGGCCGGTCGCGGTGGTGGATTCCCTCGAGGCCGTACTGGCATGCGACTGAATCGCGCCGGGGTGACCCTGGTCGAGCTGCTCGTAGCCACCGCGCTGACGGGCCTGGTCGCCACACTGGCGCTGGGGACCCTGGCCCGGGTTCAGCGCGGCACCCAGGGCATCGCCGAACGCGCCCAGGCGCAATCGACCCTTCGCTCCGGTGCGCAACTGCTCCGCGCCGAGCTCCGCGACCTGTCCGCCGCTACCAACGGGGACCTCCTTTCGATCGGGCCCGACCGTGTGGTCTACCGGGCCGACCGGGCATTCGCGCTGGCCTGTGGCCCCGCGCCGGACGGCGTCCTGCTCCGTCTGGACAGCTTCCGGGCGTTGCGGCTTCCGGCCGCCGGCCGCGATACCCTCGAGCTGCTGCTGCCTTCCGCCACCCCGGGCGAAATGGCGTGGACCCGGCTCGGCATTATCGGTCCGCCACGGTCGGACCTGTGCCCCGACGGGTCACCGGCGCTGGGGATCCCGACGGCTCCCCTGCCGGCGGTCGTCCCCGGCCGCTACGCGGTTCGGACCTGGGAGGTCATGGAAGTGCGTTCCTATGCCAGCGGCGGCGATATCTGGCTCGGCGCGCGTTCGGTCAGTGCCGGAGAGGGCATCCAGCCGGTGGCCGGCCCACTCACCGCGGGTGGTTTCCGGCTCGGGTATCTCGATGCCGCAGGCTCGCCGACCGGCGACCCCCTGGCGGTCCGTTCGATCGCCGTCAGCCTGTGGAGCCGTGGCGGAATGACGTCCGCGCTGGGCGGCGCGAGCCGGTCGGCCGCCCTGGCGGTGGACTCCCTCTCCTTCCGGATCCAGCTTGCCGGTGGGGGCACTCCGTGAGTCCAGGCGACCGGCGCGGGGGCGCCCTGCTGCTCGCCGTGCTCGCCGCCGCCCTGGCGGCCCTTGCGGCGCTCACCGCCGCGACCCTGGCCTTGCGCGAGCTACGGACCGCCTTTGGCTGGTCCGCCGCGGGCCGGATCGAGGCCGCCGCCGCGTCGGGCCTCCATCGCGCCCTGGCGCAATGGCCCACCCCTTTCGCTCAGCTCCCCGTGTCGCCGGGCGCCGTGGTCGAAGACTCGTTCGGCGGGGCGTCGCTCACCCTGCGCCTAACGTCCCTCGGCGATTCGATGGCCGCCTTGTTCCTGGTCGCCAGAATCACGCACTCGGACCCCTCCAGGGAGGTTCGGCGCCGCCGCGTCCAGTTGGTGCGTCTGGTTCCCGATCTCATTGATCCAGCGCGGGTTTCGGGCAGACCGGTGGGCGCCTCGCGGGACGCCTTTGGCACGCTGCCATAACCCGCGCAAGGCGAGAAATCCCTTGCGAAACAGCCCTCCGGGGCCCGGCTTGGCGGGTCTCTCTTGGCTGGAGCATTCTCTCTAATGCGTTGCCGCGCATTGGCTTACCCCATCAGTGCGATGCGGTGGCATATGGGTTGCCCGCGAAGTACACCGTTGTACCCTACGCGCTCAGGGGAGCGTGCTTTGTCGAGGCCGGATCTCGCGCGGACTTCAACGAGCGTAAGCTTCGGTTCCTGAAGGACTTGTCTGCTTCACTTCAAGCAGCTTGGAAGCTTGACAAAGGTAGGGGCGTCTGGTAGCGTAGCGGTTGGCGCTTCCACTTCCTTCCACAATTAGGCCGCTATGGCACTCCTTGGTCGCTCACGGACCACCGTGGGCCTCGACATTGGGAGCGGGCTGATCAAGCTCGTCGTGGTGACCCACGGCGGCGCCGGTCCCGTTCTGAGCAAGGTCGCCTTCACCCAGGTCGTCGACGACGCCATCGTCGAGGGCGAGGTGATGGACCCGGGCATCGTAGCGGACGCGATCCGGGGGCTGTTCGCCTCGTCCGGGATCAAGCCGAAGCAGGTGGTGACGGCGGTGGGCGGGCGCGACGTGATCATCAAGAAGATCTCGATGGACCGGATGAAGGAATCCGAGGCCCGCGAGGTGATCCGCTGGGAGGCCGAGCAGCACGTGCCGTTCGACATGGACAACGTGGAGCTCGACTTCCAGGTGCTGGATCCCAGCGGCGAGGGCCTGCAGATGTCGGTCCTGCTGGTGGCGGCCAAGCGCGAGCTGGTGGAGAACAAGGTTTCTCTGCTGGGCGAAGTGGGCATCGAGCCCAGCATCATCGACGTGGACGCCTTCGCCCTGCACAATTCCTTCGAAGTGAACTACCCCGACGCGATGCGCGGGCTGGTCGGCCTGGTCAACATCGGGCACGACATGAGCAACGTGAACATCCTGGAAGACGGGGTGCCGATTCTCACCCGCGACCTGCCGGTGGGCACCCGGCGGTTCCGCGAGGATCTGATGCGGGAGCGCGGCATGTCCGCCTCGGACGCCGACCGGGTGCTGCGCGGCCAGGACGGGAGCGACGCGCTGGCGCCCTTTGTGGAAGGCCGCGCGGAGGACCTCTCGGTCGGCATCGATCGCGCGGCGGCGTTCCTGCAGAGCGCCAGCCGGTCGTCCACCGGGCTAGCCCGGCTCTACACCTGCGGCGGCGGCGCCCGGATTCCGGGGCTGACCAAGGCCCTGGGCGAGCGGCTGCGTTTGCCGGTGCAGTTGGCCAATCCCATCGAGCGGCTTCAGGTCGCCGATGGGGTGTTTGACACGATGAACATCGACGAAGTCGCCCCCCTGCTGATGCTCCCGATCGGGCTCGGCCTCAGGACGGCGGCGTGATGACTCGGGCAGCGGGGAATCCACGGCCATGATGATTTCCATCAACCTTCGTCCCGGCGCCAAGCGGGGCCGCACGGCCCCCTCGTTCTCCCTGGGGCTCGGGCAGCTCAAATCGCTGGCGACGCGCATCCGCGACCCCCTGCCGATGCTGGCCGTCGGCGCCTGGGTCGTTGCCCTGGGCTTTCTGGGCTGGACGTTCTTCCAGACCTCGCGGCGGCTGGGCGAGCTGGAGCCGCGCCTGGAAGAGGCCCGCAGCGAGCATCAGCGGTTTCAGGAGTTTCTTCAGCAGAAGCGGCGCGAGGAGGCGACCCGCGATTCGCTGGTCGTCCAGATCCGGACCATCCGGCAGGTCGACGGTGACCGCTTCGTCTGGCCCCACATTCTCGACGAGGTGGCCCGCGCGTTGCCCCCGCTCACCTGGCTGGTGAACGTGGCCAACGCCCCCCCCGCCGCCCTGGCCGACACCTCGCTGTTCGAGGCGCCCGCGACCGAGGTCCAGATCACCGGGCGCACGATCGACATTCAGGGCTACACCCGCTTCATGCGGCAGCTGGAAGATTCTCCCTGGCTCGAGAACGTCATGGCCGTCTCGGCCAGCACGGTGATCGAGCAGGGGCGGGCGCTCACGGCGTTCGTGGTCAAGGCGACGTTCACCGCCGCGGACTCCGGTTACGTCCGGACCGTCCCGGTCGCCGAATCGATGGGGAGGTAGGCGATGGCGCTCATGAGTAACCCGCGCACCTCCGCGCTGCTGGCCATTCTGCTGGCGGGTATCGTCGGCTTCATCGGGTACAGCGGCGAGGTGCTCAGCCTGATCGGCGTGCCGGGCCTTCAGGACCGGGCCCAGCGCGCGTCCGCGATCGCGGATACGCTCGGCACCCTCGAGGCTTCGATCGACAGCGCCAAGCGCGAGTTGGCCCGGGGCAGCGTGGAGGACGTACGCCGCCGGGTGGAGCAGTACCGCTCGATGCTGTCGGTGCTGCGCGAGTTCGTGCCCGACCGGAACGAAGTGCCCAACCTGCTCGACGATATTTCCAGCCGCGCCAAGGTGCGCGGCGTCAATCTGGCGGACTTCACGCCGCAGCCGGTGATCGAGGGTCCGGAGCCGTTCGATACTTACGCCTACGACATGGCGGTGATCGGGCGCTACGATCAGATCGGCACCTTCCTTTCCGACGTGGCCAGCCTGCGCCGCATCTTCGTGCCGATGGAGGTCAACCTCACGGCGGCGGATCCGACCAAGGCGCGCGCGCTGGGCGATACCACGCGGGCGATGCTGGAGGCCCGCTTCAAGGTGCGGACCTACGTCAAGGCCGCGGGAGGTCCCGATGGCATGTAAGGCGTCCTGGCTTGCCGTGGCCGCGCTGGCGCTCGCCGCCTGCGCGGGCGTCGAGCCTGAAGAGGAGGCCACCCCGATTCCGGTGGGGGCCCGGCGGCTCCAGCAGGCCGGCGACTCGGCCGGGGGGCTGCCCACCGGACCGCTCCACCGCGAAGTGTTCGCGTACGGCGGCGGCGGACGGGATCCCTTCGAGTCGCTGATGGATCAGGCCAACGTCGGCCCCGAGCTGCCCGACCTCATTCTGCTCGGCGTCATGGTGGATCTCAACGCCGCAACCCGGAACACCGCCGTCCTGCGCGACCGGGTGGCCGATCGGCGCTATGTCGTGCACGAAGGCGACCGGCTGGGCCGCCTGCAGATTCTTTCGATCCGGGAGGGGCAGGTGACCTTCCTGGTCGACGACTTCGGCGTGCGGCGTCAAGAGACGCTGGCGCTGCGTAAACCGGAGGGTGCAACCCCATGAAGCCACTTCACCGTTGGGCCTTTGCGGCGCTCGCCGTCGTCGCCGCGGCCCGGCCTCTTCCCGCGGCCCTTTCCGCCGACGGCGAGGTCGTCGCGGTGAGCCTGGTCTCGGCCCCGGGCCGAGCCGAGCTCGTCATCAACGTGCGAGGCGCGGTCAGCGTGCGCGACTTCACGCTCGCCGGCCCCCACCGGGTGGTGCTCGACGTCTCGGGCGCCACGCTCACGACCCCGGCGCAGCCCATCTACGACGGCGTGGCGCGGGCCGGGGTCGTGAACGTCCGGGTCTCCCAGTACGCGCCCAATGTGGTCCGGGTGGTCCTGGAGCTCGACCGCGCGCGTCCCTACACCGTCGACCGCGTAGGCGACGACGTCCTGGTCACCATGGGCGCCGACGAGACCTTCCTGGCCTGGTCCACCGGGATGCCGGCCCGTCCGGCCCCCGGCCGCGCCGCCGAACGCGACGTGGAGCAGCCCGCCCCGGTGCCGGCCTCCACCGGCATCGCGCCCCGGGTCCAGCAGCGCCAGGAACCCCGGATCACGGTCAACTGGGACAATGTCGACGTCAAGGACGTCCTGGCCGGGTTCTCCGCGCTGAGCGGCCGCAGCATCGTGCCGGGCAAGGGCGTCGAAGGCACCGTGAACGCCAACATCCGCGATCAGACCTGGTCGCAGGCGTTCCAGGCGATCCTCGCCTCGCAGGGCCTCTCGGCCACCGAGATGCCGGGCGGCATCATTCGGGTGGACGATCCCGCCCAGTTGGCGGCGGTCGACTCGCTGGAGCCGCTCCAGACCGAACTGCTCCGCGTCAACTACGCGCGGGCCGGCGAGATCGCCAATTCGATCTCGGGTCTGCTCACCAAGGAGCGGGGTACGGTGGTGACCGACACCGCGTCGAACGCGCTGATCATCACCGACACCCGCAGCCGGATCAACGGCGTGGTCGAGTTCGCGCGCGGCCTCGACTTCCGCACCCCACAGGTGTCGATCCAGGCCAAGATCATCTTCGTCGACCGGACCGACATCGAGCAGCTCGGATTGCGCTACGATCTCGGCTCCGGCTCCCAGTTCTTCAACCGCCTGATCCAGCGTCCCGATCCCTTCGGGGAGGCGGGCGAGACCTTCGATCCGAACGTCAACGTCATCGATCTGGGCGGCAACGCGGTGTCCGCCATCGGCAACGCCGAGGCCTCCATCACCGGCTCCGCGATCGATCTGGTCTTCTCGACCGCGCTGGGCGGTTTCACCCTGACCACATTCCTCTCCGCGCTGGAGCGGGTGGAGCTGTCGGACGTGCAGGCGGAGCCGGTCATCACCACCCTCGACAACCGCGAAGCGGACATCCTGGTGGGTGAAGAGGTGCCGGTCCGCGTCATCGACGCCAGCTCCGCCACCGGCGGCGCCGGCACCGCGCGCGCCACCGTCCAGTTCAAGGAGACCGGTATCCGGCTCACCGTGACGCCGCACGTCACCAGCAACCGGCAGATCAGCATGCGGCTGCGGACCGAGCGGTCGTCGGTGCAGCCGCTGGCCTCGGCCGACCTGGGCTTTACCATCGCCAAGCAGGCCACCAGCAACCAGCTGATCGTGGCCGACGGCGAGACCGCGGTGATCGGCGGTCTCACGGTCACCACCGTGAACCGCGCCCGCAACGGCATTCCCCTGCTCAGCAGCTTGCCGCTGGTGGGCGGTCTATTCAGCTTCACCGACAACCGCGAGAACCGGCGCGACCTCATCATCCTGGTGACGCCCCGGATCGTGGACGACGGGAACAATTGAGTTCTCCCCCGCTTTCCGAAAGCAGCGAACCCGGCCCAAAGCCGGGTTCGTTGCATTCGGGAAGCGGCAGAGAGTACTTAGTACTTCGCACTCTGTACCTGTACAGGCCATCGCTCCCATGCCCTTCCGCTTCACCACCGCCGGCGAGTCCCACGGCAAGGCCCTCCTCGCGATCGTCGAGGGCCTCCCCGCCGGATTGCCGCTCGCCGCCGAGCAGGTCAACCGACAGCTGCAGCGGCGGATGCAGGGCTACGGCCGGGGCGCGCGGATGCAGATCGAGCAGGACCGGATCGAGTGGCTTGCCGGGGTCCGGGCGGGCCAGACCCTGGGCTCGCCGGTCGCCATGCTGATCGAGAACCGCGACTGGGCCAACTGGGAGGACGTGATGGCCGCCGAGGGAGCGGGCGAAGTCCGCCGCCGCCGCGTCACCCGTCCCCGGCCCGGCCACGCCGACCTGGTCGGGGTCCTCAAATACGACCGGCTGGACGCGCGGGACATCCTGGAGCGGGCCAGCGCCCGCGAGACCGCGGCGCGGGTGGCCGTCGGCGCCCTCGCCCGGCGCCTGCTCGAGGAGTTCGGCGTCGAGATCGGAAGCCACGTGGTCTCGCTCGGCGGGGTCACGGCCCGGCGGCCCGAGCCCCTCCCCACCCCGCTCAACGAGGCCGCCGACCGCTCGCCCGTGCGCGTGCTCGACGCCGGGGCGGAAGCGGAGATCGTCCGCCGGATCGACGAAGCCAAGGCGGCGGGGGACACCCTGGGCGGCGAGCTGGAAGTCGTGGCGCGAGGGCTGGTGCTCGGCCTCGGCAGCCACGTGAGCTGGGACCGCAAGCTGGACGGACGGCTCGCGGCCCTGCTCATGTCGGTGCCCGCCATCAAGGGTGTGGAGATCGGGCTCGGGTTCGAGGCCGCCCGGCGTCCGGGCTCGAGGGTGCATGACCCGATCGCCGCAGGCGAGTCGGGGCTGGCCCCGGACCCGCGGGGCGGGTTCCGCCGGCTCAGCAACAACGCCGGGGGGCTCGAGGGCGGGATGACCACCGGCGAGCCGCTGGTGGTGCGGATGGCGATGAAGCCGATCTCTACGCTGATGAGCCCCCTCGGCACGGTGGACCTTGCCAAAGGCACGCCCGCCAACGCGCAGAGCGAGCGCAGCGATGTCACCGCGGTACCCGCGGCCGGCGTGATCGGCGAAGCCATGGTGGCGATCGCGCTGGCCGATGCCATGCTGGAGAAGTTCGGGGGCGATTCGCTGAGCGAGATGCGCCGCAACCACGACGGCTACCTCGCGGCTCTGGGCGGCCGCTGGGAAGCGCTGGGACGCGGAGAGCCGGAACCCGCCGCGTGACCTCCCCGGCTTCCGAAAGACAACACATCGTTCTGATCGGTCTCCCGGGTTCGGGAAAGACCGTCAGCGGCCGGGCGCTCGCCGCCATCCTCGAAACGCCCTTCACCGATCTGGACCTGCGGATCGCCGAGCAGGCCGGCCTTTCGATTCCCGCCATCTTCTCGCGCGGCGGCGAGGCGGCGTTCCGCGGGCTGGAGCGCGAGGCCATGCGCCGGGCGCTCGCCTCGGTGCCGCACGTCGTGGCGCCGGGCGGTGGCTGGGCCTGCCAGACCGACAACCTGGAGTCCGTTGAGGGAAGAGCCCTCGTCGTCCACCTCAGGGTCTCGCCCCGCACCGCCGCCGCCAGGCTCGGCGCCGGGCACGGCCGGCCCCTGCTGGGCGACGACCCCCTCCCCGCGCTGGAGCGTCTGGGCGAGGAGCGCGCGCCCTGGTACCAGCGCGCGGCGATTCAGGTGGACACCGAGGGGGTGGCGCCGGCCGACGTCGCGGCCCGCATCGCCGCGCTCGCCGGTCCGCGCGCGGGGTGGTAGCGCGGCCGCCTCTCCTGGTCGTTGTATCATCCGGGCATGAACGATCGAGCCGTCACAGTCGTGGGCGGCGGTCTGGCGGGCAGCGAAGCCGCCTGGGCGCTTGCCGAGCGGGGCCGCCGGGTCCGCCTGCACGAGATGCGTCCGGCCCGGCCCACGCCCGCCCACCAGACCGGCCGGCTCGCCGAGCTGGTGTGCAGCAACACCTTCAAGTCGGTGGAGCTGGGCAACGCCCACGGCCTGCTCAAGGCGGAGTTGCGCACGCTGGGCAGCCTGCTGCTCCCCTGCGCCGACCAGGCACGGGTTCCGGGCGGCTCGGCCCTCGCGGTGGATCGCGAAGTGTTCAGCGCCCTGGTCGACGGCAAAGTGCGCGCCCATCCGCTGATCGAGGTGGTCACCGATGAGGTCACCGAGCTACCGGTGCCCGGGATCGTGGCGACCGGGCCGCTCACGTCGGACCGCCTGGGCGAAGCCATCGCCGCCAGGCTGGGCACCGAATCGCTTGCCTTCTTCGACGCCATCGCGCCGATCGTCGCGGACGACTCGCTCGACCACGCCCCGCTCTACCGGCTGAGCCGTTACGGCAAGGGCGAGGGCGACGATTACCTGAACGCGCCGCTCGACCGGGAGGGTTACGAGACCCTGGTCGACGGCCTGCTGGCCGGCGACCCGTACCAGGCGAAGGAGTTCGACGCCGTTCCCTATTTCGAAGCTTGCCTGCCGATCGAGGAGATGGCGCGCCGGGGACGCGAGACGCTTCGCTTCGGCCCCATGAAGCCGGTCGGGCTGCCGGATCCGCGCACCGGGCGCGATCCCTACGCCGTGGTGCAGCTGCGCCGCGAGGACAAGGCGGGGCAGATGTGGAACCTGGTCGGCTTCCAGACCCGGCTGCGCATCCCCGAGCAGCAGCGCATCTTCCGCAGCCTGCCCGGCATGGCGGACGCGGAGTTCCTGCGCTACGGCAGCATCCACCGCAATTCGTATATCAACAGTCCGGCCTCGCTCGGACCCGGGCTCGCCACCGGCGACGGGGTGTTCTTTGCCGGGCAGATCACCGGGGTCGAGGGCTACACCGAGTCGCTGGGCACCGGGATTCTGGCCGGGATCAACCTCGACCGTCGCCTGAAGGGCGAGCCGCCGGTCGCGCCCCCCGCGACCACGATGCTGGGCGCCCTGCTGCGCTACCTCCGCGAGGCGGATCCCAGGCACTTCCAGCCCATGAACGCCAACTTCGGCCTGCTCGATCCGATCGAAGGGAAGCTTCGCAAGGCCGAGCGTAAGGCCGCGCTCGCCGCGCGGGCGCAAGCCGACTTCGCGCGCTGGATGCAGTCGTGGTAGGCCGGCGCCGCGCCGTGGAGGACCCTCTGGTGCGTGACTTCCTGCGCTACTTGGAGACCGAGCGGGAGCACTCGCCCCACACCGTCTCCGCCTACCGGCGCGATCTCGAAGCCTTTATCGGCTTCTGCGACCGGCACTACGGCAGGAGTTGGGACTGGACCACCGTCGACCGGCTCGGTCTGCGCGGTTTCCTCGGAGAGTTCGAGCGCAAGGGCCTGGCTCGGCGCACCGCCGCGCGCGCCCTCTCCGCGGTGCGGAGCTTCTATCGCTTTCTCGGCGTGCACCACGATTTCAGCCACAACCCGTTGCGGTCGGTGCGCAGTCCCAGGCTCGACAAACCGCTTCCCTCGTACCTCATGCGGGAGCAGATCGAGTCGGTGTTCGCCACGGCCGAGGCGGCCGCCGAGCGGCAGGAGTTCGAGGCCCTGCGCGACCTGGCGATGCTCGAGTTGTTCTACTCCAGCGGCCTCCGGCTCAATGAGTTGCGCGGCATCGACCTCGGGGTCCTGGACCTCCTGGCCGATCAGGTCAAGGTGCGGGGCAAGGGCCGCAAGGAGCGCATCGTCCCCGTGGGGGGGCGGGCGGTGCGGGCGCTTCGGCGGTACCTTGAGGCAAGGAAAGCGGCGGCCCGGCGGCCGGGCGCGGACAAGGAGGCGGTGTTCCTGAGCCGGCGCGGCCGCCGGCTGGCCGCGGTGACGATCCAGCGACGGATCCACCGCCTGTTCGACCTGGCCGGAGCGGACGGCTTCCGGGTGCACTCGCTCCGGCATACCTTCGCGACCCACATGATGGACGCGGGGGCGGACCTGCGGAGCGTGCAGGAGATGCTTGGCCACGCGAGCCTGACCACGACGCAGGTGTACACGCATACGTCGGTGGAGCGGTTGAAGGAAGTGTACAAGAAGGCCCATCCGCGAGGACGATGAGGGCGATGCAGGACGATTCAGGGCGATGAGCGCACTCGGCGTACACGGCACCACCATCCTCGCCGTCCGCAAGGACGGCAAGGTGGCCGTGGGGGGCGACGGCCAGGTCAGCGTGGGCGACACGGTCCTCAAGGCACGGGCCAACAAGATCCGCTCGCTCAAGGGCGGGCGGGTGCTGGCGGGCTTTGCCGGCTCGGTGGCCGACGCGATCACCCTCTACGAGCGCTTCGAGGAAAAGCTCGACCGCTATCCCGGCAACCTCCCCCGCGCCGCGGTGGAGCTGGCCAAGGACTGGCGCAGCGACCGGGTGCTGCGGCGGCTGGAGGCCGTGCTGGTAGCGGCCGATCCCGAGCACGCCTACTTCATCACCGGAAGCGGCGAACTGGTGGAGCCCGACGATGGCATCGTCGGTGCCGGGTCCGGCGGGGGCTACGCCATCGCCGCCGCCAGAGCCCTGCTGCCGGACAAGACCCTCTCGGCGCGCGAAATCGTCCAGCGGTCGCTGGAGATCGCGGCGGATATCTGCGTCTTCACGAACAGAAATATTTCGATTCTGGAGTTGGGATCGTGAGCGGGGACGTCGCACTTCGCACTTCGCACTTCGCACTTAGTATTTCGCACTTCGCACTTCGCACTTCGCACTTCGCACTTCGCACTAGTCCGTGACCTCGCCTCCCCCCGACAGCGTCCAGGAACCGCTTCCCTGGCTCGAAGAGCTGCCGCCGCGCAAGATCGTGGCGGAGCTGGACCGCTACATCGTGGGCCAGGACGCGGCCAAGAAGGCGATCGCCATCGCGATCCGGAACCGCTGGCGCCGCTCCCAGGCGCCCGACGAGCTGCGGGACGAGATCACCCCGTCGAACATCATCCTGATCGGCCCCACCGGGGTCGGCAAGACCGAGATCGCCCGCCGGCTGGCCCGCCTGGCCGGCGCGCCCTTCGTCAAGGTCGAGGCCTCGCGCTTTACCGAGGTGGGCTACGTGGGCCGCGACGTGGAGAGCATGGTCCGCGATCTGGTCGACGCCGCGATCTCCCTGGTCCGCGCCGAGCGGGAGGACGAGGTCTACGGCCAGGCCGAAACCGCCGCGGAAGAGCGCTTGCTCGACCTGCTGCTCCCCGCGCCGCCGCCCAAGCCGGAGGGCGCCGAGCCGGAGGAGCAGCGCGTCTTCGTCGCGGCGCCCGGCGGCGATGTGAGCCAGGACGCGCCGGAGGAGACCCGGCACCAGCGCTCGCGGGAGAAGCTGCGGCAGATGCTCCGCGACGGCCAGATGGAGGAGCGCGAGGTGGAGATCGAGACCACGCCGCAGAGCTACCCGGCGTTCGAAATGCTCCAGCAGCCGCCCACCATGGAGGGACCGGACGTCAACTTCATGGAAATGCTCCAGGAGATGATGCCCAAGCGCACCAAGCGGCGGAAGTTCCGGGTCAGCGACGCCCGCCGCTACCTGATCGACGAGGAGCTGCGCCGCTTGGTGGATCAGGACGACGTGGTGAACGAGGCCCTCGACCGGGTGGAGAACCACGGCATCATCTTCGTCGACGAGATCGACAAGGTGACCGGCCCGGCCCAGCAGATCGGCCCCGACATCTCCCGCGAGGGCGTGCAGCGCGACCTGCTGCCGATCGTGGAGGGGTCCACGGTGCAGACCCGCTACGGGTACGTCCGCACCGACCACATCCTCTTCATCGCGGCCGGCGCCTTCCACGTGAGCAAGCCCTCGGACCTCATTCCCGAGCTTCAGGGCCGCTTCCCCATCCGGGTCGAGCTGACCCCGCTCACCGAGGCCGACTTCGTCCGCATCCTGTCCGAGCCCGAGAACGCCCTGCTCAAGCAGTACCAGGCGCTGGTGGCCGCCGAAGGCGTCAAGCTCGAGTTCACCGACGATGCGGTCCGCGCGGTCGCCCGCTTCAGCGCCCAGGCCAACGAGCGGGTGGAGAACATCGGGGCGCGCCGGCTGCAGACCGTGATGGCGACCCTGATGGAAGACTTGCTCTATGACCTGCCCAACAAGACGACCGAGCACGTGAAGGTGGACGGGGCCCTGGTGGAGCAGCGGCTCTCGGCGATCGTCTCGGACGACGATCTGAGACGGTATATCATTTGAGGGCGATGCAGGGCGATGTAGGACGAACCTTTGCTTGTCACACCTCCCCCGCTCCCCTATCATCCCTGCCACTTCGACAGGCCCGCCGAACCCCATGCCCAAACGCGACTTCCTCGCCATCCCCGACCTCTCGGCCGAGGAAGTGGGCGCCGTCATGGATCTCGCCTGGGCCATGAAAAGCGGCCAGTACACCGAGAAACCCCTCGCCGGCCGCACCCTCGCCCTGGTCTTTGCCAAGAGCAGCACCCGGACCCGGGTCTCCTTCGAAGTCGGCGCCGCCCAACTCGGCGGCCACGCCCTCTTCCTCTCCGCCAGCGACATCCAGCTCGGCCGCGGCGAACCGATCCGTGACACGGCGCGGGTACTCTCCCGCTATGTCGACGGGATCATGATCCGCACCTTCGCCCACGCCGACGTCCAGGAGCTGGCCCGCTTCGCGGACGTGCCCGTCATCAACGGGCTCACCGACCTGCTGCACCCCTGCCAGGTCCTCGCCGATCTCATGACCGTGGCCGAGGCGCTGGGTGGCTGGCGCGACAAGGTGGTGGCCTGGATCGGCGACGGGAACAACATGGCCAACAGCTGGTGCAACGCCGCGGGCCTGCTCGGCTTCGAGCTGCGCCTGGCGTGCCCCGAGGGCTACGAGCCCGACCTCGACATCCTCAATCGCAACTCCGCCGGCGCGAAGATCACCCTCGTGCGCGAGCCCGACCGCGCCGCGCGCGGCGCCCACGTGGTCAGCACCGACGTGTGGGCCTCGATGGGCCAGGAAGAGGAGGTGGCCGAGCGGGCCAAGGCCTTTGCCGGCTACCTGGTGGACGAGAAGCTGATGGCGCTCGCCGATTCCCAGGCCATCTTTCTCCACTGCCTGCCCGCGCACCGGGGCGAAGAGGTGAGCGACGGGGTGATCGAGGGCCCGCAGTCGCGGGTCTGGGACGAAGCCGAGAACCGCCTCCACATCCAGAAGGCGCTGCTGGCCGCGCTGATGGGCACCGACGTTTCCGTGAGACTGCAATGACCGACGCCGCGCTCAAGCACACGCCCGTCTACGACGCCCACGTGGCGCTGGGCGGCAAGATGGTTCCCTTCGCGGGCTACGAAATGCCGGTGCAGTACCAGGACGGCATCCTGGCCGAGCACAAGGCGGTGCGCACCGCCGTCGGGGTGTTCGACGTCTCGCACATGGGCGAGTTCGAGGTCACCGGCCCCGACCGGAACGCGTTCGTCAACCGGGTCACCTGCAACGACATCGCCGCGCTGACGCCGGGCGGGGTGCAGTACTCGGCGATCCTCAACGACGAGGGCGCCTTCGTCGACGACTGCACCGTCTATCGCTACGACGACAAGATCATGTTGGTGGTGAACGCCGCCAACCGGATCAAGGCGTGGGAGCACATCGTCGACCACAAGAAGGGCGCCAACATCCGGCTCAAGGACATCTCCGAGGACGTGGGCCTGCTCGCGGTGCAGGGGCCGCGGGCGGAAGCTGCGCTCGAGACCCTCACCTCGCTCGACCTCAAGGCGCTGGGCTATTACCGGCACGACAGCGGCATGGTTGCCGGCATCGGCTGCTTCATTTCGCGCACCGGCTACACCGGTGAGGACGGCTTCGAGATCTACTGCCGGGCGCGCGACACCGCGAAGCTGTGGGACGCGGTGACCGGGGCGGGCGCCAAGCCGATCGGGCTCGGCGCGCGCGACTCGCTCCGCCTGGAGATGGGCTATGCGCTCTACGGCAACGACATCGACCAGACCATCACCCCGCTCGAAGCGGGGCTGGGCTGGATCGTCAAGCTCGACAAGGGCGCGCCCTTCGTCGGCCTGGAGGTGCTGCGGGCCCAGAAAAAGCGCGGGGTCACCCGCAAGTTCGTCGGCTTCAAGCTGCTCGAGCGCGGCATCGCGCGGCACGGGTATCCGGTGCTGCTCAACGGCCGCAAGGTGGACATCGTGCGGAGCGGCGGCCAGAGCCCGTCGCTCGGCGTCGCGATCGGGACCGCCTATCTGCCCGCCGCCGCCGCGGTGGTTGGGACGCCGTTTCACGTCGACTGCCGCGGGACCAGGGTGCTGGCCGAAGTCGTCTCGCGGCCGTTCTGGAAACACGGCAGCGTGCGCCGGCAGTAACGGTTGAAGGCAATCCAGCATGCTGCGCGTGGCCATTCTCACCGTGAGTGACGCCGGCGCCCGGGGCGAGCGGCGGGACAGCTCGGGCGACCTCATCGCCGAGTGGGCCGAGCGGCGCGGCGCCGCGATCGGCGCGCGCGCCCTGGTGCCCGACGAACAGGTCGAGATCGTGCGCCGCCTGATCGAATGGGCCGACCAGGACCAGGCCGACCTGATCCTCACCACCGGCGGCACCGGGCTGACCGAACGCGACGTCACCCCCGAGGCCACCCGCGTCGTCCTGGAGCGCGACGCGCCCGGTCTCGCCGAAGCGCTGCGCTACAGCGCCTGGCCCGGGTTTCCGCGGGCCGCGCTTTCCCGCGGACTGGCGGGCGTCCGCGCGCGCTCGCTCATCGTCAACCTGCCCGGCAGCCCCAACGGCGTGCGCGACGGCCTCGCCGTGCTCGACAGCCTGGTCGATCACGCGGTGGACCTGATCCGCGGCCGCCCCGCCTCGCACGAGCCGGCATGACCGCTCAGATCCTCCTCACCATGGACGACCTCGAGACCGCGGTGCCACTCAACGCGGGCCTGGAGGCCGCGGGCCTCGGCACCGCGATGGTCTCGGCGATGGACGACGAGCCCGCCGCGCTGCGCCGCGCCGCGCCCGACCTGCTGATCCTCACCGGCGCGGTCCACGAGCCCCCCGCGCTGCAGCTCACCGCGCTGGCGCGCGACCGCGAGATCCTCACCCTCGCCCTGCTCGAGCCGACCGACTCCGAGCGCGCCGAGCGGGTCGCGCGGCTCGGCGTCACCCAGACCATGATGAAGCCGGTCCGGGTGGACGAGGCGGTGGAAACCGCGCGGCGCCTGGTCGAGCGGCGCGGACTGCAACAGCGCACCGGCATCGCGGGCCAGAGCCCCTCCATCCAGGAAGTGCTGGTCAAGATCGAGCAGATGGCGCCGGTCACCAGTACCGTGTTGATCCAGGGCGAATCGGGCTCCGGCAAGGAGCTGGTCGCCAAGGCCATCCACGACCTCTCGCCCCGCCGCGGCAAGCCCTTCATCGCGGTCAACTGCGCCGCCCTGCCCGACACCCTGCTGGAGTCCGAGCTGTTCGGCCACGAGAAAGGCTCCTTCACCGGCGCCGCCGAACGGCGGCTCGGCCGCTTCGAGCTGGCCGACACCGGCACCCTCTTCCTCGACGAGGTCGGCGAGATCCCGCGCGGGACCCAGGTCAAGCTGCTCCGGGTGCTGGAGAACCGCACCTTTTTCCGCGTGGGCGGCATCCAGCCCATCCGGGTCGACGTGCGCGTGGTCGCGGCCACCAACCGCGCCCTCAAGGAAGCGGTCGCGCGGGCCGAGTTCCGCGACGACCTCTTCTACCGCCTCAACGTCCTCAACATCTACCTGCCCCCGCTCCGCGAGCGGCGGGAGGACATCCCGCTCCTGGTCCGCCGCTTCATCCGGGAGTTCTCGGTGCAACACGACCGCCCCTTCCGCGGCATCACCGCGGAGGCCCTCCAGCGCCTGGTCTCGGCGCCCTGGCCCGGGAACGTGCGGCAGTTGCGTAACCTCATTGAATCCATGGTGGTTCTGGCCCCCGGGACCGAAATTCGGGCATCCGATATCCCCTCCGACGTGTTTGAGGGCGCCCACACGATTCTGCCGGTGCTCGCCCGGCAGGTTGCCGTGGGTGATGCGGAAACCCAACAGTTGGAGTTTATACTCCGTAGTATCATGGACCTCCGGCGCCAGATGGAAGACCTCCGCCGGCGCATCGAGGAGGCCGGATCTCCGGTGCAAGTCATTGAAGTGCCTGAAGCTAGCTTCAGTCAGCACGTGCCGGACCTGGGGCAGGAACGGGTCCTCTACCGCCATGGTATGACTATGGCGGATGTAGAGCGTGCGGCCATCGAGGCAGCGCTCCGGGATGTCGACGGAAACAGGCGCCTTGCCGCGCAGGCCTTGGGGATAGGGGAGCGGACTCTGTACCGAAAGATCAAGGAGTTCGGTCTGAGTTGAGCGCGCCCACCCGGGCTGTCACATTGGCACGGCAGGAGGAAGGGTGGCCGTCATCATGTCGCTTGACAAAGCGCGTAACTCGCCGGGATATTGTGACTTCCGGCGATCCGCCGGAAGTATCGCTTGAAGTTCGTCGTCGATCAGGACCGCTGCGTCGGCTGCTTGGCCTGCGCCCGGGTGTGTCCCACCGGGGCCATTGCCGTGCCCGCCGAATCGGCGACCGTGTCGATCCTGGATGACTCGTGCATCCGCTGCGGCAATTGTCTGCCCGCCTGCCCGCACGATGCCATTCTTGGGCTCGGGGGTCTGGAGCGCGCGCTTGGGCTGGCGGGCCGGCCCGACACGGTGCTGATCCTCGCCTCCGAGGCGCCGGCCTACTTCTACCCGGCTACGCCGGAGCAGGTGGTCAACGCCTGCTACGCGGCGGGGTTCACGGTGGTCTCGCGTGGGGTGGTGGGGGACGAGCTGGTGGCGAGCGCGTACCAGCGCATGTGGGCCGAGGAGGGGTGGGGGACCATGATCCGCTCCACCGACCCGGTGGTGGTGGGCGCGATCGCCCTGCGTTATCCGGAGCTGATCCCCTACCTGGCGCCGGTGGCGACGCCTCCGGTGGCGGAGGCGCGCTACCTGCAGGGCCAGGCCACCGCCCCGGTGCGGGTGGTCTATGCCGGCGTGTGGCCGGTGGACTGCGGCGACGAAGTCAACGCGGTGATCACCTTCGAGCAGCTGGCCGAGCTGCTCCGGCTCCGCGGCGTGGACCTGGCGGCGCAGCCGGCGGTCTTTTCGCGGGTGCCGCAGGAGCGGCGCCGCCATGCCTCCAGCGCGGGTGGGCTGCCGCTGGCCTGGATCCGCGGCGAGCCGGGGTCGCCTCCGCTGCACCGGATCCGCGGGCTGTCGGGACTTCGGGCCCTGGCACGCGCCGTAGCGGTGGATAGAATCGACCTGGGCTTCGTCGATCTGCTGAGTTGCGAGGGCGTGCTCGACCATCCGCTCTCGGGGCCCAAGGAGCAGCTCTACTGGCGGCGCGCGGTGGTTCAGGTGAGCGAGCCGCCCCCGTCGCCGGAGCCGGTGGTGGACCCCAGGCTGGTGGCGTCGATCGGCGCGGTGTTCGAGTTCCCCGCGGCGGCCCCGGTGCCGGACGAGGCGATGGTGCAGGCGGTGCTGCACCAGATCGGGACCGGCCCCAACGGGCGGCCCTGGGACTGCGGCGCCTGCGGCTACGCGACCTGCCAGGAGTTCGCCGGCGCGGTGGCGCTGGGCCGTAGCTCGCTGCGGCTCTGTCCGCCGTATCTTTCCCGCTGGGCGGAAGAGAGCCAGCGGGCGGCGGCGACCGACATGCTGACCGGCCTCAGCACCTACCGGGTGCTGCGGGACCGGCTGTCGCAGGAGATCGAACGCAGCAAGCGGAGCGGCGAGCGCTTCGCGGCGCTGTTTCTGGATCTGGACAAGCTGAAGGAGATCAACGACCGCTACGGGCACGAGGCGGGCAACGACGTGCTGCGGGCGGTGGCGGGCGAGATCCGGAGCGCGGTACGCGCCTCGGACCTGGCGGCCCGCTACGGGGGCGACGAGTTCGTGGTGATCCTGACCCGGACCGACCAGGACGGCGCGGCGCGAGTGGCCGAGGCGCTTCGCGCCGGCGTGGAGCGGGTGGGCCAGCGCCTGGGCTACGGCCTCGGGTCGGTGACGGTGAGCGTGGGGATCGCGGAATTCAACCCCTCCTCGCCCGAGCCCGGCGACCTGCTGGTGAGCGCGGACCGCGCGCTCTACCAGGCCAAGGCGTCGGGCCGCAACACGGTGATCTAGCTCGCGATCTGGCCAACGCGCAGTCAGGGGGAGACTCTTAGTGACGGGACCCAACGCGATGCGACAGGACGATGCACCCGAGCGGCGCAGCGCGGCCGAGAGCATGCCGGACCCCTGGGGGGTGCGGCGGGCGGAGAATCTCATCACGTCGCTGGAGGGGGTGCTCTCGGCGCGGGTAGTCACCACGCCCCTGGGCGAGGTGAGCGAGGTGCACGTCCTGGCCCAGGCCGGGTTGCAGCCCAAGCAGATCGTACGGAACATCGAATCCGCGCTGCTTGCGCACCTGGGATTAAAGGTGGATCATCGCAAGATCAGCATCGCGCAGACGGCCGAGGTCCGGCCGATCGAGGCGTTGGAGCGCGGGGTGGTGCGGGAGCAGGTGCTGCGCCGCTCGGTGCTGTTCGAGGACGTGGCGATCCTGCCCTCGGAGCGGAGCCACCGGGTGACGGTGTCGGTGACCATGGCGTCGGGGGGGCGGACGGTGACGGGGCAGGAGGAGGTGGCGGACACGGTGAAGGGGCGGGTGGAGGGGGCGGCGCGGGCGGCGGTGGCGGTGCTGGACCAGTTGCTGGAGAAGCACGCGCTGGTGCTGGAGGGGGCCAAGGTAGTGACCGAGCTGGACCGCTCGACGGCGTTCGCGGTGGTGCGGGGGATGGGGGGTCGGGAGTCGGTGATGCTGACCGGGACGGCGGAGGTGCGGGACAGTCCGGAGCAGGCGGGGGTGCTGGCGGTGCTGGATGCGACGAACCGGTGGGCGGAGGCTCGCCGAGTCGGATAGTGGTGTGGGTGGGTTGGTTCACCCTTCAAGCGGGAATTGAAAGGAGATAAGGGAGAGAGGCTGAGGGCTTAGCGGAGAACCGAGCGGGAACAAAACAGCGGAGCGTCCGGTAGGTATAGCGGAAACCTACCCCCCCGAGTGACTTCAAACCCGGAGGGAGGTGACGCCCCGTGATTTATTGGTTCGCAGCGGCCATGGAGTTCTTCGCCAGCATGTTCATGGCGGAAGCCGTTAACTGGGTATAAGCGGTGTTTACTCCCTCAGCCTCTTCCCTACCACTTCTTGCATGCGGTCAAGACTCGGATTAAGCCGGATCAACGCGTATGTCGGAGCGATAGCACTCGCAGCGGTGGGTGCTCTTGTCGTCTCATCCTTCCTTGCCTCGCCGTTCCCGGGTTGGTGGGGGATCTGTGTCTTGGCCCTGGTCACGTTCTTGCTAGAGGTTCGAGTCACCCGCTCTCGTGCGGGTGGGGCAGAAGGCTCGGTCTCCTTCGTCCCTCAACTCGCTGCCTTCCTTCTGTTCGGGGGATTCTGGGCTGCCCTGATCGTGGTGGTCGTAACCCTTTCAGGCCAACTCGCTGCTGGTAGGCCACCGAGCCGGATCGTCTTTAATACTAGCCAACGAGTTCTTTCGATCCTGGTAGCAGCGGTGACTCACGCCTCGCTCGGTGGCAGTATCCCCCTAGGCATTCTAGTAGGTGGATCATCGACTCCGTTGGACGTTGTCGTTCGTGATCTATCCGCCTTTGTCGTCGCTTCTCTAGCGTTCATCCTGGTCAACTCGCTTGCGGTAAACGGGGCCGTTGCGATAAGCACTGGAAGATCCTTCGCTGAGACTTGGCGTGCAAACACCCTCTGGGTGCTCGGTTATGACATTGGAGCAAGCGGGCTAGCTCTACTCGTGGCATGGCTATACTCGATCTTTGACCGCCCAGAAAGTCTTACGCGGCTAGGGTTCCTTGCGATCTTCATCCCCATGATTGCCGCGAGGCATATCTACGGCAAGCTGAACACGTTGCAAGGGTTGTATGATGAGCTTGACGAGGCGTACGACCGGCTTGAGCGGAGTGTTAGAGAGCACCTTGCGATGATGGTAAAGTCGATCGAGGCCCGTGATCCGTACACATCAGGCCATTCGCGACGGGTATCTGCACTTTCACGTGCAATTGCAGTCGATTTTGGTCTCTCCGAAGAGCTTGTAGATGAGGTCGAGAATGCTGCCTTGTTGCATGATGTGGGAAAGATTCACGCCGAGTTCGCGCCTCTGTTGCAAAAAGAGGGGAAGCTCACTCCAGAGGAATGGGAAGTGATGAAGACCCACGCAACAAAGAGCGCTGAACTGGTGGGTTTGTTTAGTCGTTTCCGAGGACATGTCCAGAATGCGGTACGGCACCACCACGAGCGGTGGGACGGTCTGGGATACCCGGATGGAGTAGCGGGTTCTGAGATCCCACTCGGCGCGCGGATCATCATGATCTCCGATACGATTGACGCGATGACGACGGACAGACCGTATCGAAAGGCATTGTCATTCGAAGTCGTGATCGCTGAGTTACAAAAGTATCGTGGAACCCAGTTTGATCCCAAGCTGGTGGACTGCGCAATCAACTCGGTCTCGGTGCGCCGAATAGCCGCTGAGCAGAAGCCTCCCGAAACTGATCTTATTAACCGCCCCCCCGTGCGTCACCGCAGCGCTCCACTGCGATCCTACGGGAGCTTCTTCACGGGGCGACGCGTCGGAGGTGATTAGCGCTCAGGTGATCAAACGAGCCGGAGTTTGGGGTATCGCCCAAGGCTGGCAGGAATTGTTGTAGCTGCAACGTGGTCCGAATTGCTGCAGGTAGCGGAGCCTGTCAACGCCGGTGAGACACCTGGTGAACCGAGTTTAGTGAACCATCGCCAGCAACTCTTCCTCCTTACCTGACTCGATCCCTCTGAATTCGGGGGTAGTGCTGTCTCCCCCCAGCTC
>Ga0299906_10001283_pt1 | contig 21646 bp, 18 predicted proteins | sample RVTome_14_FD_200259 | JGI IMG/M metagenome (GOLD analysis project Ga0299906, IMG submission 200259) | Soil microbial communities from uranium-contaminated site in the Upper Colorado River Basin, Wyoming, United States - RVT145D125 (version 2) ...
AGCTGCTTGTACAGGGGGCGACCATCAGCCCGTACCGTCCAGTACTCCGTGACATAATACCCTCTCGCGCGACACCAGCGCACCGCACGATCAAGCGCCTCGGGACCTCTATATCGAGAGAACTTACCGTTTAATCGAGCGGTAACCTCTCCGTCATAGCTGATGTGGATTCCATGATTCATCTGTTGTTCCTCCTACAGACCCACTTGCTGTACTTTGCAGCGAGTGAGTGTCGTTTGAGCTCGGTCGTTGTACGTCCCGTGAGACTTGACACGACCACGAATCGAAACGACCTTTCCGATCGCGTCGTCATCCGCACCACCGCGCCCAGAAGAAAACCAAACGAGGTCGTGGCCTTCGGAGGTGCGGAACTTATGCAAGAGCGTACTGCCAAAGTCACTCTCACATCTGATCAAAGCGAGAAGCGTAGCCTCCACTTCGACCTTGTCCCCGACCGAGCCATAATGACCCGCGTCAGGAGCTTTCGCCGCCCGCTCGGCCTCGAGTCCCAGAGCCCGCTCATGCGCACGGCAAATTGACGCCAAAATGCCCAACCTCTTACCCTCAGCAAATTCGAGGGACGCCGCCACACGCAAATTGTGGCCGTAGTCCGAGGCGTCCTCGCTTTCGCGCGCCCACGCAATCAACGTCCTGGCGCGCTCTACCTGCGCCGCAGCAGGCTGCGCAGCGTCCCAAGCCTCGGCAGCCCCAGGGTCATTGGGACGCCGCGAGACGCGCCAGGAAGCGTCGGAACGCGTCGAATTGTCGAACGACGCTGGGCGGAACCCATGCTGCTCATGAGAAGCCACTACGCAAGCGACGTAGTGGAGGGTTTGTGGTCCAGAAAAGCCACCGGACCCACACCAATCCGCTCCGTCACGCAACACCGTTTCTAGCCACCCGAAAAGCTTGGCCATCGCCAGCACGTGCGCGGGATCGACTCTGAGGTACTGGGCCAAGCAGTTGCGTCCAATCTGGACGACTTGGCCGGCCCGCGGTCCCTCCACGAGCTCCATCAAGAACGTGTCGTTGCGGCGCCGCTTGGTGCGGCAGTGATCACACCAGGGCTCAGCCGTCCGAGCCGCCACCAGGTCAATGTCACTCCCCGGTGCGCGCAGTACGAGATTGCCGACGTCATGGTGCTCGATGCGAGCGAGCAGTCGATGCCCCGCAAAAGCGGCGACGTCCCCCAACTCGTAGCGGTCGCACTCGACAGGCTCTTTCACACACCGCACGACCGTTTGTCGTGTCGCGACGTCATAGAATTCACGCCAAACAAACGTAATAGCCGTCGACGTGCCCAACCGGGAAAACGACGTGTGCGCACGCCTGCAAAGCTGCCGCAAACGGCGCTCGGTAGCGGGGCGGTTGTGCACGGGAGCGACGAATCCGATGGTTCCACAGACCTCTTCAGGGTTGTCCATACCCCAAAACTAGACCCCCTCTCACAAAATGCGATCCAAGTTTTTGGAATCGGTGTAAGGGGAAAGTGCGACTACGTTCTCTGGTTTTATAAACTTTGTCCTCCAGGATGCCCACTCGTCGAGTGGGAGCCTGGTAAATGGGGAGAACAAGGTCCCTTGGGAGACCCCCCGACTTGAACACCGGGGGGTCTCCTCTTTTTGAGGACCTCGCGTCGCGGTGTATGGGGGAGAGCATGTCAGCCAACTATGCCTCCCGTACAGTCAAAGTACCCTGTGAGACCCCTACCAAAGAAACCGCTCAACAGTTACTGACACTCCACATCCTTTCGAATAGTGACCGTCAGCCACCTCGACCTCGTGATCCACCTGCTCGTTGGGGATGTCATCGAGCGAGGCAAGGGGTGTCTGGTCGCCGTAGTCGACTTCCCAGGGATCGATGCGGACTCGAAAATCGCCGAAGAGAGTAGCCATCGTCATTCCACCAACGCCTTGAACACGGCGTCCGGCGCATCCTTGTAGAACTCGATGTTGATCCTCGTCCAAAGATCGCCTGGAAGGTCGGTTGGCTGGCGGTGAGCTGCCGCCGGCATCAGTAAGGTCTGAGCCTGCGCTCCCACGACAATCGTGCCTGTGCGCATGTGGACCATTGTCTCGAACCCCCGTTTCACTGCAATTTGAACCCGTCCTTGATCTCCTCAAGCAGCTCGTTCAGCTCCTGCGTGGCGGTCTCGTCGGGCTCCTCCCTGCCGTCACCCAGCTCGATCTGCACGTGGAAGGTCATCGGCAGACTGCTCTTTGTCTTGATCTCCAAGAGCTTCGGAATGCTGTCGGCCAGGTCCTGAATCTCCGATGGTTCGAGCGCCTTTTGGTAGTGCTTGCACTGGTAGTTGTCCCACGCGCCATTGCCGGCCTTCACCGTGGCGATGACGTCGCGCCCCATGTCGCCCGCACCACCGCACCGCTCAACAAGCTCGTACTCGTCGCGAAGCGAATCGACCCACTCTTGAACGAAGCGCTCCCACTGGTCAGAACTGAAGAGCCTTACGCGGTCTTCGGGATGCACCGGAAGCCCCGACGCCACGACGTCCGCAGCCAGACCGGGCGGCGGCACCGGTGGGCGAGGGATCGGAACGGGCGGCGGGACCACCTTCACGCCGTGACCTCCGAGTCGTCGATGTGCAGCACCTCGATGAAGCGGGCGATGTGCTTGGTGGTTTCCTCGTCGTCGGGCGTGAGCAGGATCGGCTTGAACTTGGAGTCCCTGCTGACGGGCGCGAGACGTGCGCCGGTCTCCGTTCGCTCCCAGCGCTTGAACGTGAAACCGCCGAGGCGCGGATCGTCCGGGTCCTCGCGGCGCACAAGAAGGTACTCGCCGGGCGCCGGCGCAGGTGCACCAGCCGCGCCGAGGTGCTGCCAGAGGCACCAAGACCCGTCGGCCGCCACACGGTTCATCGAGTTGCCAACAACCTTGGCGACGAACAGGCCTGGCCGCTTCGCCTTCCTGGACTCGAGGTAGACGCGACCGAGCTTCTCTGGGTCTTGGCCCTCGGAGAACGCCGTCGCCGCAGCCTTGAGGTCGTAGACGAGCACCGCGACACCAGTCGGCTCGCCCGCGATGGCCAGCTTCTTCTGCTTCACCGCTGCGCCGCGCGCCTGCCAATACTTGTCGACCTGTGGACTGACAAAGCGGTAATCGATGCCCAGCGTGGCGAAGTAGCGTTCGGCGAGCACGAGCTTCCGCCCCTCGTTGAGAAAGCGGAGCTTGTTGAGGTCGTCGCCACCCTTCGTTTCGCGGACCAGCTCGAGCGAGATCGGCGCGCCCTTCTCGTGTCGGAGCACGCCCCAGTCCGGGTTGTAGTTGCCGATGATGCGCGGCAGCCCGATGCGGAAGCGCGGCGGGAACTTGAAGTAGACAACGAGGTTGTCCTCGTCGGGGCGGAGGTGCTCGTTGACGAACTTGCGCTCGACGTCGGAGTCGACCTGCACCTTGTCGTCGAGGGAGGTCGGCCCGCCGTCGATGAGCTCGCGCTGCACCTGGTCCAGCTCCGGCGGGAAAGCCAGTTCGATCGGCCCGATGTCCTCTTCGCGCGTGCCGGTATCTCGGAAGCGAAGGCGGTCGACGATGTGGTCCTTCACAACGTCGCCGACGATGCGCACGAAGGTGTTGGCCCAGCCTTCCGGGTGCGCGTGGAGCGTCACCTTCTGCGCCTTGCTTACAGCCTGGAAGATTCGCCAGAGCGTGGCGCGAGTCAGGAAAGTCTCCTCTGCGGCGCGCCCGAAGAAATCGGGGATCGGCTGGTCGACGTGCGCTGCGGCGACCTCGCGCGTCGGGTTGTTGTCGAGGCGCGTGCCCGAGAAGTGGTGCGTCTCGCTCTCGGAGATCTGGACCTCGTTCGTGAACCGCACGCGCATCTCGCCGAGGTGGCGACCGATCTCCATCACCTTGAAGCCACGCAGGTGCGGGTTGTGTGTTACCTGCGCGAGGTCGGTGTCCACCTTGACGTTGACCATCTTCTCTTCGGCCGGGACGAGTCCGAGGTGCAGCTCCTCTGCCTCCGACGACAGCTCGCGGATGCGGAGCTGCGCGCCGTCGGCCCCGATCGCCTTCACGAACTCCAGCGTGTACTCGACGACGATGAAGCGCCCCTTGGTGACGGCCAACATCGGCTTTGGGAACGGCGTCGCGGCCGGGTCATTGAGGCGATCCGCAGCCTCCTTGATGAGGGCCTCGGTGTCGAGATCGATCGTGTACTCGAGGCGCTGGCACAGCTTGTCCCAGAACTCTTTGAACGCGGCGTTCTCCGCGAGCGTGTCGCGGCGCTTCGCGACCGCCTTGCCCGGACGCGTCGGAGCCGGAGGCGCCTGGTCACCTGCCTCGCGGTACTCGGTCTGTAGCGTGCGGACATAGTTTTCGTAGCTCTCGTTGGCGATCACGGTCAGCACGTTGAATTCCGGATCGGTGAGTCGCTCGCCCTTCTGGTTCACGCAGAGGCGAAGGCCGCGACCGATCTCCTGGCGCTTCTTCATCACGCTTACCGTTTGGTTGAGCGTGCAGATCTGGAAGACGTTCGGGTTGTCCCATCCCTCGCGGAGCGCGGAGTGCGCGAAGATGAACGCGACCTTCGAACCTGGGTCGTTCTCGTTTGGGAACGAGAGCAGGACCTCTTTGCGGCGCATGATGAGTTCGAAGGCCTCCTTGGCCTCCTTCGAGTCGTCGCGGACGTCGTCGAGGTAGACATCCTCCTCGGCGCCGCCCTTCTTCTTCTTGGTCGTCTTGGCAAAGTAGGCCTCACGGGCATCCTCAGCCTCGAAGTGCTTGAAGTCTGGCTCCTTCATCTTGAGCGCGTTGAAGCACTCGTCGAAGAGATTCTTGATACGCGGCGTGTCGCCCGTGTAGTTCGCGACGCGGTCGATGAAGAAGAGCGAGAAGACCTTCACGCCGTGCTTCTTCAGCTCGCGCTGGCGCGCGAAGTGGCTCTTGATGGTCTCCTCGATCTGGAGCCTCCACGCCTGCTCCGACGAGCCCTGAAGGTCGTCCTCTGTGGTGAGCATGCGCCCGCCATCGCCACCGCCGTCCAGCTCGATAGCGGCTGGGAGCCCCTCGCCAGCGACGCGAATGTTGGCGACCTTCAGTCCCTGGTGCTCGGGAAGCTTGGTCTGCTTGAAGATGCTCTCTCCCTGCTTGAAGGTCAGCTCCTTCGCGCGGGTCTCGTTGTTCCTTTCGAGGCAAAGTGCGCGCACCTTCGCGCGCAGCGGTTTCCTCGTCACGTCGACTAGGCGCAACGTCGACCTGCCGGAGATGCCCAGCTCGGCGATGCCCGTGACCTGCACGTGCTTCACGAGCCCCAGGCGGAAGGCCTGCACGGGCGTGAGCCGGTAGACTGGGTTCGGCTGGTCGTCGGCCTTGTGCGTCGCCGAGTAGCGCAGGACGAAGAGCGGGCGCAGCGTGCGGATCGCCTCCTTCGACCTCTCGGAACCCATGTTCTGCGGCTCGTCGAGGATGACGATGGGGCGCGTGCGCTGAATCCACTGGTACGGCTTCAGCTCGCTAATGACGCTGTCGTTCGCTTTGTAGAGATTGTTGCGGGCGCGGTTGAACGACTGCTGCGTCATAATGAGCAGCGACGGGAACACGTCGCGCGCGAAGGCCGGCACGATACCGGGCTTGCTGCCGTCGTAGACGCGGCGCGAAAAGTTCGTCGTGCCGAAGAGGGCGTTGAAGTGGTCCTTCATGTCGTCGAACGCTTTCTTCACGCCCTCGAGGATGGCGACCGACGGCACGACGACGATGAACTTCGTGAAGCCGTAGCGCCGGTGCAGCTCGAGCATCGTGCGCAGATAGACGTAGGTCTTACCGGTGCCCGTTTCCATCTCGATGGTGAAGTGCGGGCACGAGTGCGCATCGACGCTGACGCCGTCGAGCATCACGCCGTCGTCGCGCGTGAGGCGGCCGACGACGAGCGAGGCCTCGGGTTGTTCGACGTTGTGGGCGTTCTGGATGCGGTGGAGGTTTTCCTCGATGAGGTCGTCGGCGAGGTCGTCCCATTCGTCGGCGTTGCCGATGATGTCCTCGATGTTGAGGAAGGACGCGGCCGCACGTTTGTCGAGCCCATCGAAGAGCTCGGCAACGTTGCGCACCCCCGCGAGCTGGTGCGGAAGGTCCGCCTGGAAGGTGAAGAAGCTCATGCGCGCACCACCTCAGAGGACCTTAAAGGTGGAGTCGGCGAGCTTCAGCGCGTCGTAGAACCGAGCCTTGGCGACGTCGGTGAGCGCCTCGTCGCGGCACACGAAAATGTGGTTCTTCTTGTCGCGGAGCGCACCGAGGAGGTCGTCGTCGATCTTCGGGTCGAGGCAGAGCAAGAGCGGCTGCGGTACACGCGGGTGCTCGAAGCGCCAGAGCGTGTTCGCCGAGTCCTGGGGTATTTGCTCGCGCTTGGTGTCGAGCGGGAAGCCGAGGAGGAGCAGGACCTCGGTGAAGAGGTCGGCGGGCTGCACGTGCGCCAGCTTCTCCTTGAACATCGCGAGCTGGCCCTTCTCAAGCTGCTCGGCGGCGAGGTGCAGCGGGCGCGCGAGTGCGGGCGAGTCTTCCTTGAAAACCCGGAAACCGAGATCACCCTTCACGCCCTCGGCCTTCAGTGCCTTCGACACGCGGCGTAGGCGCTCACAGGTGATTTTGTCGATAGTGTCGAGGCCCGCGTCCAAAATGGCCTTGGCGCTCGCTGACTTCTCATCGATCGATGCGTCGAGCTGCACGAGGATGAAGCGCCTGTTGGAATTGTGCGCCTGGTTTTCAAGCCAGACGCTGTGCCCCGTGGTCCCGGAGCCCGCGAAAAAATCCAGTACCAGGTCTCCCTCGTCCTTACTTGTTGCGATCTGCACGATACGTCGGATCAACTCGACGGGCTTCGGAGTGTCGAACGTTTCTACGCCACCAAAAAGGCTGTTCAATGCCTTCTTTGCAGAGTCGTTGGTCCCCACTTCCTCAGCCGTCCAGAGGGTGTGCGGGGTCAAGCCTTCACGCGCCTCTGAAAGAAAGGCCTTCCTTCGGGGAGTATTGTCCCCTTTCGCCCCGAACCATACGCGCTTGTCCGCTATCAATTCCTCCATCCTCGGTTTGGTTACGACCCAACAACGCCCTGGTGGCGCACTGAGCTTCCGGCCGCTGGGAAGCGTCAGCTCATAGAATTGGTCTTTCGTAGCGTGGCCAGCCTGCGCGTTCAGTGAGACCGATTGCCAAGGACCCCTTGGATCGTTGTCGCGGTTTTCGTAGCGGCCGAGGACGTCTTCGCTAAGCGGAAGCATTCTTCGCTCAGCCTGAAATTGGTCCTTGTTTCGGGCATAACAGACGACGTAGTCGTGATTGACTGAGAACACCTTTCGGTTCTCTCGAGTTGTCCTTTTCTCCCAGACGAAGGTCGCGACCCGGTTCTCTTCGCCAAAGATCTCATCGCAGATCGCACAGATATTGCTGCGCTCCTTATCATCAATCGAGATCCAAAGAGATCCAGCATCCGACAAGAGTGACCGGGCCACTGCCAGCCGTGGGTACATGAAGTTCAGCCAGTTCGAGTGGAATCGCCCGCTCGTCTGCGGGTTCGACACGAGCCGGCCATGGAGATCCGCCTGCCGCGTGTCTTGCAGGTACAGCTCCTCGTCAACTGCAAAGTTGTCTTTGTAGATGAAGTCGTTGCCAGTATTGTACGGCGGATCGATGTAGATGAGCTTGACCGAACTCGCGTAGCTCTTCTGCAGCGCTAGCAGCACTTGCAGGTTGTCGCCCACGATCACCATGTTGCCGGTGGTGTCTTCGTCGACGCCGGCCTTGGGCACCGGGCGCAGCGTCACGTGCGGCGGCTGGTTCGCGAGCCTGCGCGCCTGCTGCTTGCCGGGCCATCTGATGCCGTAGTGCTCGGTGTCAGGAGCGTCGCTCGCGCTGTCCTCAAGGACCTCACGCAGACGCTCGACGTTCACTCGCCCGTCCGTGAAGACCTCGGGAAAGAAGTCGCGGAGCGCTTCGAGGCGCTCCTCAATGCTCGGACGACGTTCGATCTTCTCAGGCTTCATGCGCTCGCTCCTCATCTTCCAAATCGATGCGCGCGGTCGCGGTCACGCCGCTGTCGCGCCAGTCTTGCTTCTCGGCGTCGCCGCCGAAGTCGGCGCTCGCGTCGCGCAGTGCCTGGTCGGCTCGGCCCGGCGACTGCGCGACGCGAGCTGGCGGTACGAGGCGCAGCCGAAGCGCGCGTCGCAGTTCAGGCACACGTCCTGTGCGAAGGGCACCTTGCCGTCAGGTCGCGACGGCGCCTTCAGCACTTCGAGCCCAGGTGGGCTGAATTTGCGGTCCTCGATGAGGTCGACGACGCGCCCGAAGCTCTCCATCACCTCGGCGACGACGTCTCCGTCCACCGTCACCTCGAGCACAGGGTCCCATGCCTCCATCGCCGACTGGATCTTCGCGGGTTCGCCCGCACGGAGCGCACGGTAGAGCGGCCGCGTCGGACGCGTGGCGATCACCGCGACCTTGTCGAGCTGGCGCCCGCGCAGCCCCTTCCAGATGTGCGCGTAGACGTTGAGTTGGCGGTAGTGCGGTTCGACGTGATCGCGCGCGGCGTCGGCGTCGAGGTACGTCTTCAGGTCGTACATGACCGTCGAGCTGCCGTCCTCGACGATGTCGACCACACCCTCGAGTAGCACACCCTTTCCATCGGGAATGCCGCGCAGCTTCGCCTTCGCGTCGAACGCGGTGAGATCCTCGATGTGGCTCAGCGAAGTGGCGCCCTTCGTGTCCTTGGTCCAGCGCTTTACCGATGTCGCCCACCGGTGGAAGGCCGACTTCGCGCCCGCGACGAAGATGTCTTCGGTAACCGCATCGTCGCCGTGCCTCTCCACGCCCCACTTCTCAGGCCGGATCGTTCGAGAGCGGCTGCCGACGGCACGCAGCCCAACCGCCGAGAGCAACTCGCTCGGGTAGTCGCTCTTCGAGAGAAAACGAGGATGCAGAGTGACAACAGCGACGGCCTCTCCGCGTGGGCACGCGTCGTCTGGAAGCTGCGTTATCTGTGCGTCGACGCGTGCCAAGCGCTCGGCGATCCGCGCCTTCGCGGTCCTGAGATCGTAGGGCAGCCCCTTCTCGCCGCCAGCTTTCCGAATCGGCACCTTAGAGGCGAGCCGCTCACCCTGCCCCAGCAAGAAGTTGTGTTCGCGTGCCATTAGCCTCGCTCCTGTCGACGGGGAACTGCCTTCGAACGTTTAGGGGACGAGGTCGACGGGCCACCAAGGCGCTTTCGGAGCGTGTCCCGCGACAAGCCGGTGATGTTAGAAACCTCGCGTTGGGACTTGCCCGACGCCGCAAGCGACGCAGCCACCCGCAGCTTCGTCTCGATGTCCGCATTCTCCGACAGGTCGGCGATGACCTGCTCAAGCGCCTCCTTCGTCGAGGCCCCGCTCACGACCGCCGACCGTCGCGCGGCGGTAACAACGCGAACGACATCGGAGAACGAACGCCCCTGCAGCAGCACCGAGAGCAGGGCGATGCCCTCCTGATGCGAGTCGTCCTCGCCCACTAGCTGTCCAATCACGGCGGCGATCTCGTCGGCGCTCGGGTGTGGGAAATCGATGACGCGATCGAAACGTCGCCAGACGGCGGGGTCCAAGAGCTCCGGGTGGTTTGTCGCGGCGACGAGGATACCGCTCGTCGGCCAGTCGTCGACAGCTTGAAGCAGGACGGTCACGAGCCTCTTCAGCTCGCCCACCTCAGTGGCGTCGTCACGTCGCTTCGCGATCGCATCGAACTCGTCGAGGAGGAGGACGGACGGAGAACGCCGAGCGAAGTCCAACACCACGCGGATATTGTTGCCCGTCCGTCCAAGGAAGCTGCTCATCACCGCAGCGAGGTCGAGGGTCAGCAGGGGGCGGTTCGTGTGAGCGGCGAGCCACCTAGCCGCCAGCGTCTTCCCAACTCCGGGGGGCCCCACGAAGAGGAGCGATCTCGTTGGCGCGATCCCGGCGTCCACCAGTTTCTCCTCCTGGTCGCGCTCGCGAACGACCGCCGCCAACTGCTCAAGCACCGGCGCCGGCCATGTGGGTTCCGACGCGAGTTGCGGAACCTGCTCTCGGCGAAGCAGCTCGAGTCGGCTGTCGAGGTCAACTGGCAGAGGCTGCTGAATACCTCGGGTGGGGCCGGCCGCCGCGGCCTCCAGCACACCCTTCACGACCGGCGCGAGGTCGGGCCGGCGCTTAGCGACAGCTCGAAGCATCCGCCGCGAGAGGGCGGCTACGTCGTCCAACCTGCCCTCAAGGGCGAGTCGAACGAGGTGGACTGTGTCCTTGTCGAAGTCGCTCATGGTCGTCCAGTTCCGAAGGCCGTGTTCTAAACGATTTATCTCGCACGTGGACGACCATGTCAACACCAATGATCATTCTAGTCCACTTCCATTGGGCCGCACTTCCAGGAGAATTATGCCATGTGGACGACACCGTACGCTCAGGTGACTATCGTCGTCCACCTCGCTCGCTGCGCGCCCCAGTCCCCCGCGGCCACGACTCCTCGCAGGTCCCGCTCACTCAGCGGCTCCCGCCCATCGACCGCCTCGAGGAACAGCACCGCCTCCTGTATCTCCGGCGCGAGGAGGGTGAGGTTCATGAGCTGGGTGATCCGGGCGCGCGTGAGGCCGAGTTGGCGCGCGGCGTCGGCTTGGTCCCTGTACTCGCCGCGGTCGATGGCGGCCTGAAGGCCGTGCGCGAAGGCGAGCATCTGGGCGACCCGGGCCGGCCGTCGCACTGGCTCCGGTGGCGGAGGCTCGGGCTCTTCGGCGAACGCCCAGCCATGTCCCTTGCGGCGGCGGAAGAGACGGCCGATGACAACGTGGGTGCCGGGGTCGTCCTGCGATCCTCCCCCATCTGGCTCTTGCCCGGATGCGTCCGTGTTCATGCGCTTGCCTCCATCGGCGGTTCGGGATGCTCGAACTTACGGTCGGGTGCGCGGAGCTCGCCGGCGCACAGGTCGTTCAGCACCGTGCTGACCTCGCCGGTGCTCTCCTTGATCTCCACGCCGCGGACGACGGCACGAACCAGCCGGCCTCGGTTGGCGATCGTCATCGTATCCCAGACCGCGTCGAAGTGGCCGAGCGCCTCGCTGACCCATCGCGCTTCGGTCTGCATGTCATCCAGACCGCCGAGCGCGCGCTCGACCTCGGCCAACCGGGCCTCAGCCACGGTGATGGACTGCCCGACCTGCTCCATCCGTTCCTCGATCAGGCGCCGGGCAGCCTCATTGACCCCGCTCATCGTGTGGAGGAGCTTCTTCGCTTCGGCAGACAGCGAAGCGATCTGCGTCGGGAGATCCCTCCGCTCGTCGAGCAGCTTGTCCCGCGATGTCGCGACGTAGGCGTCGATCCGTTCGACCACGTCATGTGCGAGCGAGCCGTCGGCCGTCGCCTCGCGGATCCGTTCGACCACGTAGCTCTCGATCGCGCTCGCGGGAAGCGGCCTGGCCTCGCAAGCGCTCTTGCCATGCTTGTCCTTCGTGATGCACCGGTAATACCGATAGGTCTGACCGCCCGGCTTCGTGGTGGACGCGGGCGTCATGGCCAAGCCGCAGTGGGCGCAGCGAAGCAGGCCGCGAAGGAGGTACTCGGGATTGTGCCGCCGGCCGCCCTTGTCGACGGGCCGCTTGAGCGCGGCCGCCACCCTGCGGAACGTCGCACGGTCGATGATCGCCGCGTGCTCTCCGTTGTGGGTCTCGTCGCCGTACGGCATCAGCCCGGCGTAGACCGGGTTCTTGAGGATGCGAAGGACGGCATCCTTGCCCCACTCGTGTCCGGGGCGAAGCCTGCCCTTCTTCGACGTGTGTTGCTTGGTCTGCCGGTGCGTCTCGTTCAGGCGCCGCGCGACGGCGAGCGCGGAGCGGCGATCCAGGTAGAGCGAGAAGATGTCGCGCACCAGTTGGGCCTCGCTCTCGACGATCACGAGCTTCTTGTCCTCGACACGGTAGCCGAGCGGCACCGGACCGCCCGTCCACTTGCCGCGCCGGCGAGCGGCGGCGATCTTGTCGCGGGTGCGCTCGGCGATCATCTCGCGTTCAAACTCGGCGAAGCTCATCAGCATGTTCAGCGTGAGGCGGCCGATGGCGTCCGCGGTGGAGAAGTTCTGGGTGACGCTGACGAACGCGGTGTCGACGCGTAGGTCTTTTGAGGGCCCCCATGATCTGCTGGGGCGGCATGAAAGCCTAGTGGGAGTCCGTTGAGCGAGCTGAGAAATCCGAAGAAATCCGCTGGCGGTGCATCCGAGGTGAGGGTTGTGGCGCACTCGGGCGCCATCGGGGTGGCGTACTGGTGAAACGCAGGCCGAAGGTTGGAAACGAGGCGCACGTTCGCGCTGCTCCGAGCGGCTCAGACTGAAGGCGGCCGAAGCGAAAAGCCCCGAACCTCACGCAGGGGCATCGAAGAGCACGGTTTGGTCCGAGCCTCCGTCGCTGTCGCTGTCGCGCGACACAAGGCCCTCAAAAAGGCTTTACGTGCTCGTGCGTAGACTGAAAGTTACGACGATGTAGAGTAGGGGGAAGATTGGGGAGAAGATGGCATCGACGCGGAGGACCGTTGGGTCTTCGGGGTCGGTGTTAGCCGAAATCCCAGCAAAGCTACCCACAATCTCCGCCTGCACCAACTGCTTGAACATCGACGTAAGAGAGATCTCCACGTCGTTTGTCCTGGAAGCTAAGAACTTCGTCCCGATGTACACGTCGAGTGTCGACCGAGCCGACTGCTGAACAAAGTCAGCGATCTGAGTCACCGTGGGTAAACGACTCAAGATAGTCGACATGTCCGTAGTGAAGCCTTGTCGAACTCGGATAATCCGATCCAAGTCCTCCATGACCGTGATGCCCGACACCGCCGTCTGGTTGGCCTCGACCGGGTTGAGTTGACGGGGTAACCGTGTGAAGCCCTGGATCCTTCGGCGAGTATACGGGGTCGCTACGTCAAAAGCTGGACTGACAGCAGACCCAGCAAGAGCCGCGGCAACGAACGAGCCGTCTACCAGGGTCTCGAAGTTGTTTCCCAGCTCGTCCGTCAGCGTTACGACGGCACTGTCTGGGTAGACAGCCACGATACGGTTTGACTCCAAGCCCCGAGCCACTGCTTGGGCCGTAGTCGGAGCCGTGCCAGAGGCAAAACCGATGTAGCCCATCCGTTCTCTCTGGTTTCGCTGAGTCGACATGACCTCCACGTGCTGCATAAGGTTCGAGTAGACTGTCGTAGACGTCGCTAGGGGAACGATGACGTCGGGTCGAATGTTGCCCGGTAGCGGGGTCTCCAACTCCTTGATTGCCAGAGCAAAGTCCGTGTCACTTGCCTGATTGCTGCTTGGCTGCTTCAAAACTTGTTTGATAGCGATCAAAACAGCCCCGTTCAGAATCATCAAGAAAGCCGCCAGAGTCACCCGATTCTCAGAACTGATGCCTCCAAAGTTGGCTTCGATAGTCTTGAACTGAGAGAACAGGCGAGTGGTGAAGTCCTGCTTCTGGTACTGGTAGGTGATGTAGTAACTGTCACCGATCGCGGGCTCGAGACCCCCAGGATTGAAGGTCTTGAGGGTTGCTTTGTTGTTAGCAGACACTCCAGTCGTGTCTGTGACGATCAGCTCCAACCCGGGAACACTGAGGTAAGGAACAGATGGGTTTACATGCCAGGTCTCAGAAACGTTCAACTGGAAACTACCCGTGTCCGTGTAGTCCCCAGTGTCGCTTTCCAAGACGGTGAACCTCAACCCCGTAGTCTCATCCGTGTACGTTTGACCCGGGAAACCCGTCCCTGCTGAACCACTTCCGTGGTTGGACGTCACCACGAAGTTGTCGGAGGCGTCCTCACCGTTGTCACCGCTGACTCCGGCCTCGATCCCGATCCCTGTCGTAGTATTGAAAGCTGAGTTAGCGCCCGCAACGAAGGCTACGCTCGAAGTTGCCGCACCTACGGTGATGGACTCGATGGTCACGTAGTCCTGACCACTTATCTCCTGGACGTAGGCAAACCCTTCAGCCACGACACCGGCAAATCCCATGACGTTGTTGACGACTTCTTGGGCTCCTACCAACGTCTGAGACGCCTCGTCTCCTGTCGTGAAACCTAGGACCGTGTTTGCAGTCCCAGTCTTGATGACGATACGAGAACCGGCATCGAAGGTTTGAGACGTCAGCCGGAGCTGGTTCAGGTTGGCCCCAGTCCCGGCCGAGGCCACACTAGTCAACCCTGACACGCTGTTGATGGCCGTCGCCACAGCAGAAGTAGCGACAGTCGCACCGGCCGGGAGGGTGATGGTGTAGTCCACCCCGTCCACCTGGATGTTCAACTCGTCGTTGACGTCCGCCGTGATGTTGTAGGTGCCTGCCTGGGTGCTCAGGATCGTGGCTGGCTTGTTGGTAGCTGTGACCGTAGCATCGGCTCGGTCGAACGCTGCAAACCCAAGTAGACCCTCTGCCGTACCCTGCCGAATGGCGACGTGATAGTCCTCGTCGAACCCGTCTGGGATGGCTGACGGCGTGTTGAGACCAGAGACGGTGATGATGTGGTCCCCACCCGCGGCTCCAATTCTCTGGAAGGCACACAAGGTGTTAGGAGCCGTAGCCGTGAAGTCGATACCACCGCTACCCGAAGCGTCCGTGGCGTCGATGGCTGCGTTGATGTCTGCTACGATGTCTGTAATCGTGGTAGCTCCGGCACCAAAGGTTACGGTAACGTCTGTCCCGTCGATGGTGAAGTTCAGGACGTCATTCGACCCCGTGACGATGGTCACCTGGTCAGACCCGTTCACCGCGATACGGTCCGAGACTAGTTTAGCCTCACCCGCTGCGTCCAGGTCCACCACAAAAGAGGTGCCGTTGATGTCTACCCGGAACTGGTCAGACGTCCCAGCAAACAAACTATACGGGGCGGCACCGTCGTTAGTGAATTGAGCGTTCGTTGCCGCTTGCGACCCGAAAGTTACCGTCACGACCTCGTTGACCTGAGTCCCAGCCCCCGTGTGGTGTGCGTCAGTAACGTTCTCCACGCCACGAGGCCACTGAACCGTCTCCGGCAACCCAGTCTTGGTACCAAACCGGATCTGGTGGATGTTCCGAGCTTGGGTCTGAGACGCTAGCTCGAACTGACCCGTCCCTACAGCTCCAGCAACCTTGCTGGTCAACGTATAGGTATCGTCTTCGATTCGATTGTAACTGAAAGTAGCAAAGACCGTCATGTCCGGAGGAACGGGGTCCTGTACCGTGATACGACGGTTTGCCGAGTCGACAGAGAGGACTACGAGAGCGTTGCGACTGATGGCGTCCTTGTAGTCTCGACCCGCCCAAGCTTGAACCAAGTCCGGGCGATTCGTCGGAAGGCCGATACGGTTGTTGGCTACGGACGTAAAGAGAGTTTGACCTAAGGGGGTATCTCTACCATTCCCAGTCGTAGGGACCTCAGGTAGCACGAACTGGGTTTCCGAGACTACCGCAGGAACTACCGTCGTATCGGTAAACCGAGTCGTTGCGACACCATAGAGCCTGTCATCCACCAGAGTGGGTAGGATCTGAGTCGAGTCGAACGCGTTACTCCCCGCAGACGTCGTGCCCGCGGCCACACTGAAGGACGTGCCCCAGTGCACGACTGAAACGTCCTCACTGGGGTTCTCTACCACGAAGTCCTGGTCTTGAATGTAGTCCGACCGGTTCGGAGAAAACCCGCACCGAACGACGTTGGTGACCATCGTATTGGGCAAAAAGTCGAACGTGTTCTGCCAGGTGTTGGCAAAGTACTGAACCGTTACTATCGACCCCACGGCTGGGGGTAGGGCTAACGTCACCAAACCATTGTTGCCGTCCAAAGCCGTCGGGATCACTTGGACCCCATCGACCAACACCGTCAACTTCGAGGTGTCGTTTGTCGTGACTCCGCCGTCTGTGCCGTCCACCACAGGACGCTGGAAAACTCGGAATACGCTGTTGCGGCTGGTCTTATTTCCAGCCGTGAAACCTAGGGCCCCGTTGGCGTTCCCACTCCCAATCAAGACCTCCTGCGCTGCAACGAAAGTGATGTGCTCCAACCCCTGGTTGTCCGTAAAAACGGACGTAGCCAGACCCGTGATGAGAGCCGAGTCAATCTGAGTCTTCAGAGCGCTGGCGCTGTGAGACCCCGCCGTCAGAACTAGCGTGCTCTCAACACCGTCTACCGTCAGAACTAGCGTGTCAGACGTACCCGTAACGACCGTGAAAGGCCCCGACGCTGGAGACGTCAGTTCTGCCTGAACGGACGTTATCTGACTGGAGACGTCGTCCGTAAAAGATGTGTCCGTGCGTCGGAAGAAATAGGTGCAACGAACGTCGTCTCCCGGTTGAGGGGGCACCTGTAGGGTCACAAAACCGTTGACGCCGACGACACCTCCCACAGCTATCTGGAGACCGTTGATCGTCACGGAGACGGCTAGCGCATTGTTCGTCACACGACCGAAGCCGAGCCCGTCCACGATCGGAAAGTTTCGAACTCGAAACTTGACCAATGTCCCATTTGCCGGACCCAACACGGGGTTGGACGGATTAGTCTCATCCAGAACGAAGCGCTCCGAAACGTTCTCACTGAGGATCTCTTGATCCAACGTCGAGCTGCTACCCCGAATCAACTCGAGGTTTTTCTGGTCCAAGTCCTGTTGACCGACACCAATGACTGCCGGGATCCTCAATCCAGCGACGATGTTGGCGGCATTAGCCTCGGCGAGGGTGCGGGTGTACACACCCGGGGGGACATATGATACGAACGGACCCAACGACATGATTCATTATCCTTTTTAGAGAGTCAAAAGGCTCCATCTGGGGTTTCTCTGTTCTGGATATTCATCTGAATCTGGGTGGTCCCCTTACAGGCCTAACAAGAGAAAAAACGTTTCTTGGCCCTCGCGCGCATCTTTTCTCGACTCGCCTCCAACTCCTCTCTCAGGGTCCTGAGACCCCAGATCTCGTATCAAAGAGCGGCACTCACCCCTAAGGCATCCTCTTCGACGGTTGGGAGATACCGTCCCGATTTGCCTTCTCCTTAAAACGAGTCTCCTTCTGTTTTCTAGCCTCGAATCGGGACTGGCCCATAGCCGTATACTCCGTAACTTGTTGGCCCCCCTCTACCAGGTCTCGTCGGATCAGAGCCACTGCCCCCGTATCTCTGCGGAACTTTTGCTTGCCATCATTTCTCCTGTGAATTTGCTCCCACTTCGCCTCAGCCGAACGACCCACCACGTTGTCGGCCGTCGGGTAGTCGTGCTTCGTAACCCCCGAGTTTGCTAGGGCAGTCGCCGTCGTAGCCACGAACTCGTGAGCAAAGCCCTCCAACACCCTCGAGGCCTCCTTCCGACAGGAAACGCATTTGTGGCTGGGATGGTCCCCCATCTCGAGCCGTCGTTTGAACCTGACGTTACAATGACTACAAAAGAACGTGTACTGAGGCATCAACCAATTCGTTCGAAGTCGTTGTTACGACCTACTAATACAGGGTGGGTCACCATCAGGAGGTTTGAGTCGATACTACGAATGTCAGAGACCGAAATCTTCGAGATGACCAGGGGCAGAGGGTAGTGAATTTCCCAATCCGCTTGGAGTTGTACCGTCATCTGGGTCGTGTATTGAAAGTCGTTGCCCGTCTCATCAATAGGTTCTTCGCCTTCTCCAGACATAGAGACGTCCAGAACCTCGATGCCTTCGAACCCCAACTCCGACCTCTTTTGGTCCGACCAAAGGTACATCGTGACGAGGTCCGAAATCTCCTCCGTTTGTGTAGTGTCTCGTGCCAAAATACTGAGATCGAACGTAGCTTCAAACTTACCTCCATACGCTTGAGCGGCATCAACTCGTGAACTATAGACGACTACGGCAACCTTCTGACCCTTTTCAGCTCTTTTCCCAAACGCCAAGACTACCCCGGGCATGACCTCTGTATTCGAGGCATTCCAACGGAAAGGGATTGGTCCTATGGAATCCCTTGGAATACGGTAGTCGGCCGTAATGAGAGAGTTGCTGGGGTAGTTGTGTAGAAACTGAATAGACCCAGCCTCCAAAAGATTGTAGTCCACCCCAGGAACTAAGAGGAATTGACGGTTTTCATAGAGTCTCAACGTCCCATCGAGCGGAGCACCTTGTAGTTGCCCTTCTGTCTCCAGACCCGTAGAAAAGACAATGACAGGTTCGTCGATGACTGTCTCCAGGGGGTCAACCACGAAGTAGCCGTCTTCGTTCGGGTTGGTTGGAGCTTGCAGGATCTCTATGAAGTAGACTCCTGCCGGCGTCGGCATGGCCCCACCGTTGTTGTTGAGGCACACCCTGTCCTCTCGAACCCATTCGATGGGGTGAACGTCGTGTCCCGCGACCTTGGCCAGCATGACGTGGCTCTGTATGTGCCCTACGAAGTTTGAGGGGTCTAGCTGAACCTTGTTGGCCCCACCCCCCTGCACGACGATCCCATATTGAGGCCTCTGGTCAAAGGAGAACCTCTTTTGGATATAGGGGACTATCTTCCGATAGACCGGGTGGCTACTGAAGCTTTTTTGCAGCTCCAGGATCAGACGAGTCTTGAGGGAACCTACGAGATTGTAGTACATCAGTCTTCGTCTGAATGCTCCTGTTGAGCTAGGACCAACATACCCTCAGCTACCGCCGTCAGGGGGTTGCCCGCGTGACGCACCTCACTGATTTTGATGGGGAAGCGCTTCTCGAGTTTTGAAAATTCTTGCTTGAAGATATCCATGAAACCCCCCGCCTTGGTAGTCCCCCCACTAACCACGAATGGGATGGGGTCGGGCAGTTCCACGTCATTCGCGACCTTCTTGAACTCGTGGGCGATCTGCTTCAAAGAATAACTGATCAGGTTCCTGATGTACAGTGCGATGGCGTGCTGGTCCCGCCCCTCAGGATTGGAGAGGTCTACCCCCCGCTCCTTGATCGCACACATTTGAGACGCAGTCTTGCCTACGGCCTTGGCCGCGTGCTGATCAATCCAATCCCCGCCTCTAGAAATCGCCAATTCCATACTCGAAGCTGCTTGGTAAGCCAAAGCAATGTTGCACATGCCTGAACCATAGGAAACTGAGAGACCACTGAAGTTGTCGTTGGCGCATTGACTGAAAATGATAGCCATCGCCTCATTTGTGGGGTGTGCTTGGAACCCCAAGTCGTCGATGATCTGACGAAACACCTCCGTATGGTAGATGATGTCCTGCCCTGGATTGTCGATGGGCACTGCGGGCACCGAGTAGAAACAATGTTCCTCTTCGACTGAAGGGTCCCCCATGACCTTTTCTATGAGAATACTGAGGATCTCCTGAGCGTCCAACTCTCCCGCCGAAATCACACCGCGACTCAAGGGCCGGCGAGCTTCGCGCTTGAATAGGTTTGCCATGGTCAGAGCGCTCTCCCCGACGACAATCAACGAGTCCAAGTCCGCACGTTCTACGTAGTCTACGTTGGACAACTTCAGCGAACGCTTGGCGTCTGGCTCCAGGTCTAAAAACGCGTCTCGGATGGACTTCGTAACTACGTCTTCCCCCTCTTGTCGGGCGCTGACAATGAAGGCTGTCCCGATATCCAACCCAATACCCGGGGTCGATGCCCCATCTGTTTTCTTCGTCATTTTCAATTCCCATTCTTCATTTTTTGATGCAAGAAAGCCTTGCATCGTTCTGGTTCTGCATATAGGTCGCATTCCCACAACCGTACCAAACGAAAACCCTGGTTACGGAGGTAGGTATTGCAAGAAGCGTCTATACGACGCGGGTTCAATTGTTGTGGGGATGGCCCTAGATAGACTAAGGGAGTCGTAGTACCGCAATAAAATAGCCTAGCCAAGCCTTTTTGCGTAATGTCAGGATTGGCCTCCAGGGCTGCTTTCAGCGCCATCATGTCGATTGCTTTTCGTGTGCCCACGTCAAGAACCACAAAAATATTAGCGGCCGTACGAGTATGCCCCAGGCTTGGCTCTCTGCTGCAACAAGTACAAGAACGTCTCATGCAGGTCCGCTGCACCCTGCAAGAGGTTGTCAGTACCGTTGGATAGAGCCCCGTTGTTCTTCAGTTGGGCTAAGGTCAAAGCAATAGTTTCCAGCACCAACTTCTCGAGTCGTAAGCTGACAGTAACCATCTCACTGGGGGTAGACCCCACAGCCACCATCTTGACTAGCTGACCTACCAGGTCGACCTGCTGAAGAGGGTTGACTGAAGACTCTCCCTCAGACCCAACAGCTCGCTCAGCTACCTGGTCAATGAAAGTTTGGGACTCGTTGTACAACCGCTCGAACAGAAGGTGGTCCCCGTAGTACTGATGTCCCGAAGTTTGCCAATGGTGAGTTTGATGCAGAAATGCCGCGGCTCTGAGCACAGCTAACAGCGACGTCAGAGGGGTCTTCTCGTCCGTAAAACGTCGAGCAACCTTGGGGTTTATCCTAGGAAGAGTCCCCCTTTGTGCCGACGACAGTTTGGTCAGGTAGGGGGGAGCATGCCTTCCAGGGTCATAGCTGGTGGGGTCATGCCACACGACTCGAATTGACTCCTGATAGGGGTCCGGAGTCGTCAACAACTCTCGCTCGTCCATACTCACATGTCGAACCATCAAAAGGTTAGGAAGGCTTCTTTTTCAGGTTGGCTAGGGCTTGTCTCGAAGCCGCTAACCCGTCCGAACTAGTTTTTTCTGTGTCTTTTACGGTAATGTTCACCTTGGCTGCATCCGTTTTGACGCTCGTCAGGAACAGAGGAGCCGCACCATCCACCTCACTGGAACTAACTCCCGGCGACCCCCCCGGAAAAGACGTCACCTGTATTCCGCGCTTCTCTAACGCCTCCAACACCCCCTGTATGGACGTCAATTGGCCCGACAGGGTCGTCTGTAGCCCCTGGTTGAGAGCCTGCAAGCCGTCGATCCGCTTCAAGAGGTTCTGTTCCCGAGCCTTGGAGTCCTCTAACTCCCTCAGCAACCTCACGTTCTCGGTTTTTATCTGAGACTCTACTGTACTCTGGGGTGGGGGCCTTTTGGGAGTTCGAGGAGTGCCCGACCTAGGTACCGCTACACCCCGACTCATCACCACCCCTTGGGGTAACGCCCCCTGTACCCGGAGCACCTTCTTCGTTTGGATCGATACGTCCAAGTCCCTAGACCTGACGGCGTCTATATCGGAAATGGTCACAGCAATCCGATAGGGTACCTCCACCCGAATGTCCTCGATTACATGGACCCCTGCCACCAAACCTACGACTACCACGCTCATCTACCTGCCTTGACCCTAGCTGCCCGTAACCGCTTTCGCAGTTCCTTACCAACTCTTTCCCTGACAACCTGTTTAGTCTTTTTCTTGGCACGCTCTAGGACTGTCGTGGGCTGCCTCCCCGGATGATACCATGACCCGTTCTCCATCGAGCGGGGAGTTGCGTTCCGAAAGACGACTTCTCCCGAGTCGGTCACAATCGGGATGGGGCGCTTTGCCTTCGTCAACCACCGCATTTGTTGTCGGCGCTGACCCTCCAACAAGGGTCGGAAAGCGGGATGTTTAGCTATCACAGTGATGCTAGATGGCCCTACTTTGACGTCTACACCACGAGCCAGGGCCTTTTTAGCTTCAGGAGTAAACGTCTCCTGAAGTATCTCCTGACGTATCTGTTTGAGGACTTCCCGCTTCAGAGACTTGAGAACCTTGACGGGATTGACCTTTTCCAGTTCCTGAGGGGAAAC
>Ga0299906_10001284_pt1 | contig 21645 bp, 26 predicted proteins | sample RVTome_14_FD_200259 | JGI IMG/M metagenome (GOLD analysis project Ga0299906, IMG submission 200259) | Soil microbial communities from uranium-contaminated site in the Upper Colorado River Basin, Wyoming, United States - RVT145D125 (version 2) ...
CTCGGCCCCGGCCGGCGTGACGACTTTCACCGCGAAGCGGCCCTCGCTGCCGTAGTGCCCGATCGCGCGCCCGGTCCGATCGCTGAGGTCGGGCATGAGGCGGGCGATGTCGGCCAGGTTCCCCTCGCGCCCGGGATAGAGGCCCTCGCTGTTCTCGCGCAGGATGACGTAGTCGATCCCGGAGGGATCGGCCAGCGGCGAGTGCATGCCCGGATAGAAGCGGATCGGGCGCACGCCCGCGAACGCGTCCATCTCCCAGCGCAGCCACGACACCACCGGCGACGACGACGGTCCGGCGGCCCCGAACAGCACGCCGTCGGCCTCGCGGGCCGCCCGCTTGGTGTCGTCGGGAATGGGCGAGCCGTGGGTCTTGATGGCGGCGGCGCCCTGAGGCGGCGTGAGGATCTTGAGCGGCAGGCCGGTGCCGGCCAGCAGCTCGCAGGTGGCGTCGACGACCTCGATCCCGATCCCCTCGCCCGGCAGCGCGACGATGGTCTTCATGGGCGGCTCCTTCACAGGTCGGCGACGTCGGCCGCCTGGCCGGTGGCCGCGCTCCGGGCGACGGCGTCGGTGAACTCCATGTAGCGCACGCCGTCCTCGAAGCTCGTGTGCGTGATCTTCTCGCGCCCGCCGATGGCGTTGACGAACTCCTCCTCGACGCGCCAGCCGATCCGTTTCTCGGCGGGGATCGCGATCTCCGCCAGCGCCTTGTCGCCGCGCCGTCCGCCCGACAGCCGCCTGGCGTCGGGCTCGACCCGGAGCGTCCCCTCGCTGCCGAAGATCCACGCCTCGGGAGGCGGGGCCAGCGCCGTCAGCGAGCTGAAGCGCAGGTGGCCGACGGCGCCGCTCTTGAACGTGACGAGGATGTCCACGTGGTCGGGGACCTTCACCTCCTGCCAGGCACCCGTCTCGTCCTTGCGCCGGGGCACGGCGACCTTCGTCATGGCCATCACGCGCCGGGCCGGACCCAGCCAGCGCATCATGGCCTCGTACCAGATGCCCATGTTCAGGATGTTGTTGCCGCTGAGGCGGATGTCCTGGCGCCAGTGCATCGCGTCGCCCAGATCGGCGAAGCGCGCCTGCTGGGTCGCCTGCACCTCGACCGCATGGACCTCGCCCGCGTACCCTTCGGCCAGCAGTTTCTGGAGGGTGGAGTCCAGCTCCAGGGTGTGCGGCGCCGGCACCAGCTGGGCGACGAGCCGCGGCGCCTTGCGCGAGGCCTCCAGCATCTGCCGGCCCTCGGCGGCGTTCATGGCCATGCGCGCCTCGCACAGCACGTGCTTGCCCGCCGCCAGCGCCGCCACCGTCAGCTCGCGGTGCATGTACGGCCAGGTGCCGATGCAGATCGCGTCGATGTCCCCGGCCTCCACCACCTGCCGCCAGTCGTCGTGCACGCGCGCGATCCCGAACTCCCTGGCCACGCGCTCGCCCGACTCCTTGCTGCGGTTGGCCACGGCCACCAGCTCGACGCCCGGCTGCGCCTTGAGCTTGGGAATGTGATGCTTGCGGGTGTTGGCGCCGGCCCCCACGAACCCCACGCGGATCGGTGTGTCAGCCATGGCGGGATGGTATCACCACGTCCGGCGTCCCGCGCAGCCAGTGATATGATGCGGGCACCTCGACCGACGTCACGGAGGAGCCATGCCGACCGCGCGCATTCCGTCCCTCAAGGGCCCCGTCGACCTCTACTACGAGGAGACCGGCCAGGGCTTCCCGCTGGTCTGGTGCCACGAGTACGGGGGCGACCATCGCTCGTGGGAGCAGCAGGTGCGCTACTTCTCCCGCCGCTACCGCGTCGTGACCTGGAACTACCGCGGCTACCCGCCGTCCGAGGTGCCCAAGGACCCCGACGCCTACTCCGTCGAGATCCTGGTCGAGGACCTGCGCGGGCTGATGGAGCACCTCGGCATCCGGCGCGCCCACGTGGGCGGGCTGTCGCTCGGCGGCGGCGTGACGGTGAACTTCGGCATCCGGCATCCCGAGCTGACCGCCAGCCTCGTCGTCTGCGGCGCCGGCGCCGGCAGCGACAACCCCGACGAGTTCGTCCGGAATGCCGAGCGGCAGGCCCGTCTCTACGAGACCGAGGGCGCCGAGGCCAAGGCGCGGAACTTCGCCGCCAATCCGACGCGCCGCGGCTTCGCCGACAAGGACCCCCGCGGCCATGCCGAGTTCATGCGCAACGTGCTGGACCATTCGGGAGTCGGCTCGGCGCTCATGGCGCGAGGCGTCCAGATGAAGCGCAAGACCATCTACCAGCTGGAGCCCGAGCTGAAGGCGATCGCGGCGCCGGCCCTCATCGTCGTGGGCGACCAGGACGAGCCGTGCCTGGGGCCGGGCCTGTTCATGAAGCGCCACATCCCGCACGCCGGCCTCGTCGTGGTGCCGATGACCGGCCACACGGTCAACGTCGAGGAGCCGGGGCTGTTCAACCAGCTCGTCGCCGAGTTCCTGACCTCGGTCGAGAGCGGGCGCTGGGGGCCCTGGAAGGGAGGATCGCGATGAGCCACTACACGCTCGAGCAGTTCTTCGCCGACACCCGCGCGACGATCAAGAGCCGGGGCGTGCCGTCGGGCCTGGCCGAGATCCGCGATCACCTGGAGAAGCTGCTCCACAACCCCGAGCTGCTGACGAAGCATCTCGGCGATCCGGTCCCCCACGTCGAGCGGACCACGATCGGCCACGACCCCGAGACCGACGTGCACGTGCTGGTGCACGGGCGCGCCAAGGCCGGCAAGTCGGCGGTGCACGACCACGGCCCCTGCTGGGTGATCTACGGCAACTACAAGAACCCCACCCGGATGCGGCGCTGGCGCCGGCTGGACGACGGCAGCACGCCGGGCCATGCCGAGGTCGAGCTGCAGAAGGAGTTCCTGAACGAGCCCGGGCACGCCGCCGTGTTCGCCGTCGGCGACATCCACTCCATCGAGTTCGGTGACGACACCTTCTTCATCCGGGTGACGGGCGGCGACGTCGAGACCCAGAAGACGCTGAAGTTCGACCCCGACAGGAAGACCGTCGAGGTGGCCGACCGCGCGCTGAACCAGCGCTGACCGGCCGCCCGCCGGGCGTCCTAGCGCCGCTCCCAGGCCAGCCGCCCGCCGAGCCCGATCAGCAGCAGGCCGGTGATGCTCTCGAGGGCCCGGCACGCCGGCGAGCAGCAGCGAGCGCCCCAGCACGGGGTCGCCCGGACGGATGAACTGCGGCAGCAGCGTCAGGTAGAAGAGCGCCACCTTCGGATTGAGCAGGTTGGAGAGCAGTCCTTGCACGAACGCGCGCCGGGTATCCCGCGCCGTGGCGGTGTCCGACACGGGCGGCGGTCCCCGAGGCGAAGGCCCGCCGGAGGGACAGGACGCCGAGGCCCACGAGGTACAGCGCGCCCGCCAGCTTCAGCCAGGCATCGTACGCGCCCCGACGGGTTGTCAACGCCGCCAGACGCGCGCGTACTGCTCGGCGAGCTGAGCCCGCACCGTCCCCACGTCGGGGTGGCGGCGGGCCTCCACGTAGGCCTCGCGCGTCGCCGGATCCGTGAGATCCACCGACCCCCGCTCGCAGCACATCAGCGATCGGGGGTCGCGCACGTGCGGCAGACCGAGCGCGTGGCCCAGCTCGTGGGCGAGGACCTGGTACAGCACCGTCTCGCGGCTCGTCCGGCCGCGGGCCGCCGGCTCCACGACGACGATGGTCACGGGCAGCTCGATGACGCCGGTGTCGTCCGTGCGAAGGTGGGTGACGCCCATCAGCCCCTGCGTGGCCGGTGGCTCCAGGCCGACGCGGACCTGCGCGGCCTCCCGGGGGGCGCCGGCCGCGAAGGCCTCGACGCCGAGGACGTCGCGAGCCACCGCGTTCCAGTCCTCGACCGCCCGCCGGGCGGCGGCGTCGAGCGACGCCTCGCCGGCGGGCTGCACCCATAGCCGGAGCGGCAAGTGCGACCGCGGGTGACCCGTCAGCCCCGTGAGTCCGGCCTCCGAGGCCCCCGCCGGCGCCGCCGGCGCGACGAGGCAGGCCAGGACGAGTATCATGGCCGCCATCACCGAGCCGAGGGGGACGCGATGATCGAGCGACGGCCGTTCGGGCGCACCGGTCACCTGAGCACGGTCACGCTGTTCGGCGCCGCCGCGCTGGCCCGGGCCAGCCAGGACGACGCCGACCGCGCGCTGGAGGTACTGCTGCGCCACGGCGTCAACCACATCGACACCGCCGCCCGCTACGGCGACTCCGAGCTGCGCATCGGCCCCTGGATGGCGCGCCATCGCAAGGACTTCTTCCTCGCCACGAAGACGGGCAGCCGGACGGCCCGCGAGGCGCGCGAGGACGTCCACCGCTCGCTCGAGCGGCTGCGGGTGGACCACGTCGACCTCATCCAGCTCCACGCGCTCTGGCATCCCGACGACTGGGACCGGACGATGGCGGCCGGCGGCGCGCTGGAGGCGGTGATCGAGGCGCGCGAGCAGGGGCTGGCGCGCTTCATCGGCGTCACCGGCCACGGCTGGGCCATCCCCGCGATGCACCGCCGCAGCCTGGCCCGGTTCGACTTCGACTCGGTGCTGCTGCCGTACAACGTCTTCTTCCACGAGAACCCTCGCTACCGGGAGGCGTTCGACGAGGTGCTGGCGATCTGTCGCGAGCGCAACGTGGCCGTGCAGGTCATCAAGTCGATCGCGCGCGGCCCGTGGGCCGCCGCCGAGCGCACGCACACGACATGGTACCAGCCGCTCGAGGCCCAGGCCGACATCGACCGCGCGGTGCACTGGGCGATGGGTATCCCCGGGGTCTTCCTCAACACCGCCGGCGACCTCAGCCTCCTGCCCCGGTTCCTCGACGCCGCCAGCCGCTTCGAGCGCCGGCCCGCCGACGCCGAGATGGCCGCGATGCTCGAGTCCGCGCGGCTGACGTCGCTGTTCGGGCTGCCGACCTGAGGAGTGAGCGTCCCGGCCCTCGGCGCCCGTTCCTCACCGCCGAGTGGCGCCACCTCGTCCTGCTGAGCTACGAGGCCGATCCGGCCGTCCTCGAGCCGCTCGTGCCCGCGGGCACCACGCTCGACCTCTTCGGGGGTCGGGCGCTGGTCAGCGTGGTGGGCTTTCGGTTCCTCGACACGCGCGTCCTCGGCATGCGGATCCCCGGCCATCGCGACTTCGACGAGGTCAACCTGCGCTTCTACGTCGGCCACGAGGCCGGCGGCGAGGTCCGGCACGGCGTCGTCTTCGTGCGGGAGCTGGTCCCGCGCGCCGCCATCGCCTGGCTCGCGCGCCGCGCCTACCACGAGCCGTACCGCGCCGTGCCCATGCGGAGCACCGTGCCGGCCACGGCCGGCGGGGCACCCGGCCGGCTGGTCTACGAGTGGCGCACGGCGGCCGGCTGGCAGCACGTCGCGGCGACCGCCGACGGTGCGCCCGCGGTGCCGGCGCCCGGATCGGCAGCGGCGTTCATCACGCATCATCTGTGGGGGTACACGGGCCAGCCGGACGGGAGCACGCTGGAGTACGAGGTGGAGCATCCCCGGTGGCGGGTGTGGCCCGCCTCGGCGCCCGCGCTGGCGGCGGACGTGGCCGGTCTCTACGGCGCGGCCTTCGTGGCTCCGCTCTCGCGGCCGCCGGTGTCCGCGTTCATCGCGGACGGCTCGCCGGTCGCCGTCTACCGGCCCCGGCGCCTGTGACCCGGTCGGCCGCTACTCGAGCCCCCAGCTCGTCACGTGGGCGGGCACGATGCGGAACATGACGCGCGTGGGCGGCATCGCGCGGCCGCCCCACAGCCGCTGGAGCCGCGGGTACTTGGCGTGAAAGCGCTCCGCCAGCGCGCGCCGCTCACGCTCGTCGGTCAGGAACGTCACCCGGCCCCGGATGGTCACGCCCCGCGCGTCGCCGCCGTCGGCGCCGGCCGACTCGACCACCACGCAGACGCGAGGATCGCGGCGCAGGTTCCGGACCTTCTGGGTGTCGGCGACGCTGATCATGGTCAGCGTGGCCGGATCGTGCACGAACCACATCGGCATCGCCAGCGGCCCGCCGTCGGCCTGCACGGTCGCCAGCACCGCGATGGGCCGGGTGGCCAGGAATCCCTGGAGCGGGCGCTCGTCGAGCACGGGCGGTATTATGCTCCAATCGCGGACGACGGGGAGGTGGCCATGACGACAGCCGAGTCCTCCAGGAACATGCGGCTCGTGACCCAGCACGACCTCGGCGGCTTCGGCAACGTCGGCGAGGGCATGGTGATCCAGCTCGCGCGGGACGGCCGGCGCGTGCTGTGGCTGGCCCACGAATCGGCGCCGAAGAACGTCACCGCCGTCGACGTGACGGATCCCCGCAAGCCCTCCGTCATCCTGCAGACGGACCTGCCGCACGGCGACATGCGCTCGAACTCGCTCGACATGGCGGGCGACCTGCTCGTCGTGGCCTACCAGACCAGGACCGTCGGCCTGAAGCCGGCCGGCTTCGAGATCTTCGACGTCGCGGACCCGCGCAAGCCGCGGCCGGTCGCGTTCTTCGACGCCTCCGGACCGCACTCGCGGGGCGTGCACCACCTGTGGTCCGTGGACGGGGCCTACGTCCACGTCGCCAGCGGAGCCGCCGACTTCGAGGCCCGCAACCCCAGGGACGACCAGTGCTACCGCATCGTCGACGTGCGCCGGCCCACGAGGCCGGTCGAGGTCGGACGCTGGTGGCTGCCGGGCACGCGCGAGGGCGACGCCGAGCCGCCGCCGGTCCGCCATCCCACGTTCGATGCCGGCTTCCGCGCCCACAACACCAACGTCTACCCGCAGCGGCCCGACCGCGCGTGGGTCGGGTACCTCGACGGCGGCGCGATCATCCTCGACATCGCGGACATGGCGCGGCCGCGGCTGGTGAGCCGCTGGGACTACCACCCACCCTTCCCCGGCTTCACGCACACGGTGCTGCCGCTGCTGAGCCGGGGCCTCATGATCGTCTCCGACGAGGCCGTCCGGGACGGCGGCGAGGACTGGCCCAAGCTGGTCTGGATCGTGGACGTGCGCGACGAGACCAACCCGGTGCCGATCGCGACCTGCCCGCTGCCGCCGGTCGATGACTTCAAGGGGCGCGGCGGCCGCTACGGCGCCCACAATCTGCACGAGAACCGCCCGGCGCCCGGGGCGTGGGTGTCGGAGACGATCGTGGTCGGCACCTTCTTCAACGGCGGCGTGCGCGCCTTCGATGTGTCGGATCCGTTCCAGCCGAAGGAAATCGCCTATCACGTCCCGGCGGCGCCGCGCGGCTCGCGCGCCGGCGCCGTCCAGATCAACGACGTGTTCGTCGACGACCGCGGCATCGTCTTCGCCGTCGACCGGTTCACCGGAGGACTCTACGTGCTCGAGATGTCCGTGTAGGACTGCAGGTCCTGGGGCGGAAGGAAGCGCGCCACGAAGCACCACGACGGTCTCGTCAGGACGGCCGGGGGCGCCGGCATGCCGCCATCCCACAGGAGGGATCCTCGTCAGCGCACTGAGCGCGGCCGGCGGGCGAGCAGGAAGAACACCGAGCCCAGCGCGGCCAGCGCCGCCAGCACGCTGAACCCCGGCACGTAAGTGCCGGTGCGGTCGGCGAGGATGCCCGCCACCAGCGGGCCGCCCATCATCCCCACCATGAGGACCATCGACGAGATGCCGGTGATCGTCCCGAACGCGGCGCTGCCGAAGTAGTCGGCGCGGATCGCGCCCATCAGCGGCCCCCGCATGCCCCACGCCGTGCCGTGCAGCACCGCGAAGGCGAGCACCATCCAGAACGCCCCCGCCAGGGCCAGGATCATGAGCGCCGCGGCATGGGCCAGCATGCAGGCGGCGGCGATGCGGCGCTTGCTGATGCGGTCGCCGAGCCAGCCGCCGCTCACCTGCCCGATCCCCTGCATCACGGTCATCAGGGCCACCACCGCCCCGGCCTGGGGCAGCGAGTAGCCGAGCCGCTCGGTCACGTGGATGACCATGTGGACCATCACCGCGGAGACGACGAGCAGCGAGGCAGCGTGCCCCAGCGATATGTACCAGAACGCGCGCGTGGCGAGGGCTTCGCGCGCCGTGAAGTCGCGCTCGGGCGCCGCCGGACGCGCCGGCGCGTCGCCGGTCTCGCTCCGCGGCGGGTCGCCGTCGGGCGTCCAGCCGTACGCCTCGGGCCGCCGGCGCATCACCTGGGCCAGGGGCAACCCGGCGGCGATCACCAGCAGGCCGGACGCGAACGCCGTCCACCGCCAGCCGAAGCGGCTCAGCGCCAGCACCACGAGCGGCGTGAGGAGGCCGCCGACCGCCATGCCGCTGGCGCTGATGCTCAGCGCCAGCGCGCGCCGGCGACGGAACCAGGCGACGACGGCCACGCCCACCGGCAGGTAGCCGCCGAGGCTCGAGCCCACCGCCATGACGAAGAACGTCAGGAAGAACGTGACGGGGCCCTCGATCCGGCTGAAGAGGATGAAGCCGACGCCGAAGATCACCATGCCGATGCGGATCAGCACGCGCGGGCCGAAGCGGTCGGTCAGCCACCCCTGCAGCGGCCCCAGGATGCCGCTCTCCGCGCGGGCCATCGCGAAGGCCGCCGACAGCATCGTCTTGCTCCAGCCGAACTCCTCGCGCAGGAGCACGGCGTACGCCCCGTAGGCGTGGAACATGAGGCTTCCGATGAGGCTCTCGAGGCCGAAGCCGGCAGCGACGACCCACCACCCGTAGAAGATCCGGCCCCGGGGCATCGGGAGCGCGCGTCTTCGCTGACTAGCGCCGCCCCGGCTGGTGGGCCAGGTTCAGCGCAGCGGCGACGGCTGCCAGGCGCCGGTCGCGGGTCCACAGCCGGGCCGGGGCCGCCAGCGCCGCCGACGCCAGCAGGTGGACGTCGACGAAGCCGATGCCGCGCCCCATCAAGGCATGCCGCTCGAGGAAGTCGAGCGCCTCGGCCTGAGTGGCCGTCGGCACGGCCGGCAGCCGGCCGAGCAGATCGATGACCTCGCGCCGATTCCGGAGCGTTCCGCAGGCCAGCTCTCCGATGACGAAGGGGTGCGCGAGCACGCGTCCGGCGCCCAGTTCGCCGGCCAGGATCGGATCGCCGGATCGAAGATGCTGGACCCAGACCGACGTGTCGACCAGGATCACCTGCCCTTGGCGGCCTTCGGCCGGCGGCGCGCCGGCAACCGGAGCGAGTTCTCGCTCGCGCCGAGCCGGGCCAGGCGCCGCGCGCTCTCCCGCTCGATCAGGGCGCGCAATCCCTCGTGGATGAGGGCAGTCCGCTCCGTCATTCCCGTGAGGCGCTGGGCCTCACCGAGCAGGTCGTCGTCGAGATTGAACGTCGTGCGCATGGCCGCCTGGCCTCCGTCTGCACCAACCGTACATCATGTGATGCCTGATGTCAGCCGTGGTCATCCCGTCGGATGCCTCGGGTAGCTCGGCCGGCCCATGCGGACCTCGCCGAGGCCGATGCCCATGGCCTCGACGTCGAGTTCCTGCTCCAGCCGGTGCAGCACCTCGTCGCTGATGACGCCCTGATCCCGCAATCCGACGACGGCCTGCCGCTCGGCGTCGAGCGTGGCGTGCCGCAGCCGCCGGTAGCCGGCCTGGGCCGCCGCCGCGGCCGGGTCAGCGCTCTGGAGCAGCGGCGAGGAGCGGGCCAGGCGCTGGGCATAGAGCGCCCGCATGCGCTCGACCTGGTCGCGTCGCGCCCACGGGGCTGCCGCGACCTCGTCCAGCCGGGCGAGCGCCGCCCGCGCCGCCGTCTCCCGGGCCCGCGTCTCCTCCTGCGCGAGCGTCGCGTCCTCGCCCAGGTCGAGGACCCGGATGAGCGGTGACAGCGTCAGCCCCTGCACCACCAGCGTGCTCAGGATCACCGCGAACGCCAGCACGATGATCTCCTCGCGGAACGGCAACGGCGCGCCGGACGCCGTGGTCAACGGCAGCGCGAGGGCGGCGGCGAGCGAGACGATCCCGCGCATGCCCGCCCACCCCAGGATGAACAGCGCCGGCCACGGCGGCAGCGGCTCCCGCGTCCGGAGCGCGGGGCTCACGAGCCGCGACAGCACCGCCGCCAGCGGGACCCAGGCCAGACGGACCGCGATCGCAGTCGCGCTGACCACGGCGCCGTGGGCGAGCAGCGTCGACCACCGGGTGGGCAGCCCCGCCTGCCGGATCGCCGCCAGCTGCAAGCCGATCAGGATGAAGATCAGCCCGTTGAGCACGAAGACGAGCAGGTCCCAGACCGCCCGCGCCTGCAGGCGCGTGGCCGGGCTCGCGACCTCGCTGAAGCTCTGCCGGACATAGAGGCCGCCGACCACGCAGGCGAGGACGGCGGAGGTGTGGAGCCGCTCGCCGATGATCCAGGCGGCGTACGGCGCCAGCAGCGTGATGGCGATCGCCGGGAGGCTGTCGGTGGTGAGGTGAAGCGCCCACCGTGTCACGACGCCGACGACGAGGCCGACGGCGACGCCGCCGGCCGCCGCCAGGACGAACTGGCCCGCGATCTCGCCGACCCCGAATCCGCCGGTGACCGCGGCCGCGACGGCGCCCCGGTAGATCACCAGCGCGGTGGCGTCGTTGACGAGGCTCTCGCCCTCCAGGATCGTGACGAACCGGTGCGGGAGCCCCAGTCGTCGCGCGATGGCCGTCGCCGCCACCGCGTCGGGGGGCGAGACGATCGCGCCCAGCGCGAATGCCACCGGCCAGCTCATGCCCGGGATGACGGCCCGGGCCACGACGGCCACGGCGGCGGAGGTCGCCAGCACCAGGCCCACGGCCAGCAGCATGATCGGGCGGAGGTTCGCGACGAAGTCGCGCAGCGACGTGAAATAGGCGGCCGACCACAGGATGGGCGGCAGGAAGATGACGAAGACGAGGTCGGGGTCGAGCGGAACGACGGGCGCCCACGGCAGCAGGCTCACCGCGAGGCCCCCGATGACCAGCAGGATGGGATACGGGACGAGGACGCGGTTGGCCAGCGTGACGAGCGTCACGACGACGATCAGCAGCAAGACGACCGTCTCGAGCTGATAGAGCGTCGACATGACGCGCGTCCCGGGCGTTCGACCGGGCGCTACAGGGTCCGCTGGAAGAGCGCCAGCGCCAGGCTCAGGCCGAGCCGCGCGGCCTCGGGGTCGTAGCGCGGCCCCTCGTCGCGCATGAAGGCATGCTGGGCGTTGAACTCGTGCCAGGTGAAGCTGACCCCGGCGTCGAGGAGGGCGGTGTAGATCGTCGCCCGCGCCGCGTCGGGGATGTGGGGATCCTGGCGTCCCCAGAGCATGAGCAGCTCGCCGCGGATCTCCCGCGCCCGGGCCAGCGTGTCGCCGCACTTGCCCTCGCCGAGGATGCCGCCCTGCAGGTCGGTCGGATAGAAGCAGCCGGCGGCCAGGATCTCCGGCCGCAGCGCCGCCCGGAACGCCAGGTGCCCGCCGATGCAGAAGCCGACGGCGCCGAGGCGTCCGTTGCACGCCGGGTCGGCGGCCAGCGCGCGGATCATGACGGCCGCATCGGCATCGAAGGTCGACAGCTTCGTCTGCTGCTTGTAGGCGTTGCCCTTGTCCGTCCCGGCCTTGTCGTAGGCGAGCACCGTCCCCGGCGGCTCGTGCTCGTGGTAGATCTCGGGCGCCATCACGACGTACCCGTGCCCGGCGAACTGCATCGACAGCCGCGCGATCGGCCCGGTCTGCTGGTAGATCTCCGGATACAGGAGGAGCCCCGGGTAGCGCCGGGCTCCCGCCGGGGGCGCGGGCGTGTAGACGTGGGTCCGCATCGTCCCGGTCGGGGTGCCGAGATCGCGGACCTCGTAGCGGACGATCACCTACTTCTTGTCGGAGACGAGCGCGCCGCCCACCGACCAGCTGTCCTGCGGCATGGGCTCGAACACCACCCAGATGTAGTCCTTGGGGATCTTCGTCGCGCGATGCACGACCTCGGTGATGCCGTCGGCGATCTCCGACCGGACCTCTTTCGACTGCGGGAACGACGTCACGCGGATGAACGGCATGGCGCACCTCCTTGTCGGCCGATCTTAGGGGCGTCCGCCGGCGGCGTCAATGCGCGGCCCGGCGGTTGCGCGGCCCGGCGGTGCGGTATCCTCACGGCCATGAACCTCCTGCGCCCGCTCGACCGCGACCTCGTCGTCAACGCACTCCGGCTGCGCCTGCTCGACTGGGGGGGCGAGGGCCGACCGCCCCTGCTCCTCCTCCACGGCTTCACCGGCCACGCTCACGCCTGGGACACCCTCAGCATCGCGCTGCAGCCCCACGTCCGGGTGCTGGCGCTCGACCAGCGCGGCCACGGCGACAGCGACCCGGCCGATGCCTACAACCCCGTCCTGGCCTTCGACGACATCACGGGCGTCCTCGACCAGCTCGGCCTCACCGCCGTCATCCTGATCGGGCTGTCGATGGGCGGCCGCAACGGGATGTACTTCGCGGCCAAGCGGCCGGAGCGGGTGCAGAAGCTGGTGGTCGTCGACATCGGGCCCGAGATCAGCGCGAAGGCCGGCGCCCCGTCGCCGGGACCGCCCGAGCCCGAGACGTGGGAGAGCATCGAGCAGGCGGCCCGGCACCTGCACCGCGCCAACCCCTACCCCGGCATCCACTACTACCGGTGGGTCGTCTCCCACAGCCTCCGCCAGCGGGACGACGGCGCGCTCGTCTGGAAGTGGCACCCGAGCGTCAAGACCCGCCGCTCGACGGGCGACGTCGACTGGTGGGCGACCGTGCGCGCGATCGCGGCGCCGACGCTGGTGCTGCGCGGCGAGCACAGCACCGTGCTCGACCGCGACGTCGCCGAGCGAATGGCCAAGGAGCTGCCGCGAGGCCGCTTCGTCGAGATCCCGCGCGCCGTCCACACGCTGCACGAGGACAACCCCGAGGCCGTGCTGGCCGCGCTCCGCGATTTCCTCGGTTTCTGACGAATCGGCAGGCCCGCTCGCGGGGACAGGAGAGACCCGTCATGCCTCACGCACTGCTCGCGTTGCTCATCACGTTCGTCGTCGTCGCGCCCGCCGCCGGCGCCGAGGTCGCCGTCCAGACCTACGACCTGCCCAGGGGCGGCGGCCCGCACGACGTCGCGGTCGGCCCCGACGGCATCGTCTGGTACACGGCGCAGCGCAGCGGCCAGCTCGGCCGCCTCGACCCCGGCACGGGCAAGGTCGAGCTGGTGCCGCTGGGTCGCGGCGCCGCCCCCCACGGCGTCGTCGTCGGCCCCGGCGGCGCCCCCTGGGTCACCGAGAGCGGCACCAACGCGATCGTCCGCGTCGACCCGAAGACCCGCGCGGTGAAGAGCTGGCCGCTGCCGGAGGCGCGCGGCTACGTCAACCTCAACACGCTCACCTTCGACCGGCGCGGCCGGGTGTGGTTCACCGGCCAGAACGGCGTCTACGGCCGCCTCGATCCCGCGACCGGCGAGCTGAAGGTCTGGGATGCGCCGCGGGGTCGGGGCCCTTACGGCATCGCGACGACGCCGGACGGTGCCGTCTACTACGCCTCGCTGGCCGGCAATCACATCGCGCGGATCGATCTCGACACCGGCGCCGCCACCGTCATCGAGCCGCCCACCAGGGGCCAGGGCGCCCGGCGCGTCTGGTCGGATTCCACGGGGCGCCTCTGGGTCAGCGAGTGGAACTCGGGCAACCTGAGCCGCTACGATCCGAAGACCGGCGAATGGACAGCCTGGAGGCTGCCGGGCGACGCGCCCCGCGCGTACGCCGTCTACGTCGACGACCGGGACAAGGTCTGGGTGAGCGAGTGGAGCGCCAACGCGATGGTGCGCTTCGATCCCGAGACCGAGACGTTCCAGGCGTTCCCCAGCGACCGGCGCGGCGCCAACGTGCGCCAGATCCTCGGCCGCCCCGGCGAGGTGTGGGCGCCGGAGTCGGGCGCCGACCGGCTCGTCGTCTATCGCACGAAGTGACGGGAGCGGCGGCGCTGCCGCGCTACACGACGCCGAGGAGCCCCAGCGTGCCGGCGGCGGCGAACAGCCAGAGCGGGTGGACGCGGGTGAAGACCACCAGGCCGGCGACGACGGCGGTGATGCCGGACGCGGCCCAGCCGGAGTCCTGGGCGCCGCGCGCCACCAGCCAGCCGGTGGCGAGCACCAGGCCGACCGTGATCGGCGCCAGCCCCGCCTCCACCGCCCGCCGCCAGCGGGCGCCGCGAAACCGGTCCCACGCGCGCGCCACGAAGTAGCTCAGCGTGCAGGAAGGCGCGCACATGGCGGCCGTCGCCACCAGCGCGCCCGGCAGGCCGGCGGCGTGCCAGCCGACCAGCGTCACCAGCAGCATGTTGGGGCCCGGCGCCGCCTGGGCGATCACGAACAGCTGCGTGAACCGGGCGTCGGTCACCCACTGGTGCACGTCCACGGCCAGGCGGTGGATCTCCGGCACGACCGTGACGACGCCGCCCACGGCGAGCAGCGAGAGGCTCATGAACCGCACGGCCAGCGTGACGAGGATGCTCACGCGCGACGGAGCCAGGCGACCAGCACGCTGGCGGGCGCCAGCGCGAGGAGCACCGGGACGAGCGGCCAGCGCCGCAGCGCGATGGCCGCGAACGTGACGAGCAGGAAGGCGAGCACGCGCGGCGTGCGCCCGAGCGGCACCGCCATCCTGAGCCCGGTGGCGAGCACGAGCCCGCCCGCCGCCGCCCCGAGCCCGCGCAGGAACGCGTCGATCCCCGGCAGCTGGCCGAAGCGGTCGTGCAGCAGGGCCAGCGCCAGGACGGCCACGACGGGCAGCGTGAGGATCCCCGCCAGCGCGGCGAGGGAGCCGCGCGGGCCCTGGAAGCGGGCGCCCACGATGATCGTCATGTTGATCGTGTTCGGGCCCGGCAGGAAGTTGCAGAGGCTGAACAGGTCGGTGAACTCGGCGGCGGTGAGCCAGCGGCGCTCGTCCACCAGCATGCGGCGCGCCCACGGCAGCACGCCCCCGAAGCCCCGGGCGCCGGCGTGGAAGAACCCCCGATAGAGCTCGGCGACCGTCGGAGGGCGGACGGCGCCGGCGGGCGGCGGAGTCACCCGGGCGTCAGCTGATGAATCGGCCACCCATGACGCGGATGGTGTCACCGGTGACGTAGGCGGAGGCGTCGCCGGCCAGGAACACGCAGGCGTCCGCGATGTCCTCCGGCCGGCCGAGCCGGCGGAGCGGGATCTGCTCGAGCTGCCGGGGCGCGCCCGGCGGAAGCTGCTTGAACTCCGGGTACCAGTCGGCGTAGCGCCGCTCGGTGTCGATGAAGCCGGGCACCACCATGTTGGCGCGGACGCCGAACGGCCCCAGCTCCGCGGCCAGCGCGCGGACCAAGCCGAGCAGGCCGGTCTTGGCCGTGGTCACCGCCGCCGTGTCGGGCCGGCCGGTGAGGCTCGACAGCCCGCCCAGCGCGATGATGCTGCCCTGCCGCCGCTCCTTCATGCCGGGCACGACCGCGCGCGCCAGGTAGAAGGCCGAGTGGAGGTTGACGGCCAGCACGCGGTGCCAGTCCTCGAGCGACGTCTCGGCCAGGCTCCGGTGCGGGCGGATGGCGGCGTTGCACACGAGCACGTCGATCGCGCCCAGCTCGGCCACGCCGCGGCCGACCATGGCCTCCACCGCCGCGGCGTCGCCGACGTCGGCGAGGACGCCGACGACCCGCACGCCCGCTTTGCGGCACTCGGCCGCCACCGCCTCCAGCTCCTCGGCGTTGGCGCGCGTGTTGAGCACGAGGTTGGCGCCCTCGGCGGCGAAGGCCAGCGCGATCGCGCGGCCGATGTTGCGGCTGGCGCCGGTGACGAGCGCGGTCTTGCCGCCGAGCCGCACGCGCCCCGCCTACCGGACCGCGAGCCCGCGCCGGGCCAGCTCGGCCTCCAGGTCGAGCGGCCGCGTGCCCGCCGGCTGGCCGCCGGGCACCGTCCAGAACAGCTCGAACTCCAGGCCGTCGGGGTCCTTGGCGTAGAGCGACAGGCTGGTGCCGTGATCCGACTGGCCGATGAGCGCGCGCGCCTCGATCAGCCGCTGCCGCGCCCGGGCGAGGTCGGTCAGGTCGCCGACCTCCCACGCCGAGTGGTACATGCGCGCGGCGCCCTCGTCGGGTGGACGCACGCCGGGGTGCTCGAACAGGCCCAGGTGGTGATCGTCGGTGGTGCCGGGGATGACGAGGAACGCGGCGTTCCGGGAGCGGCGCTGCACCTCGAAGCCCAGCACCTCGCGGTAGAAGCGCACGCTGCGCTCCACGTCGGCCACCCACAGCACCAGGTGCTGCAGCCGCTTGAGCCCCAGCGCGCCGCCGGTCATCGCGCCGGCCCGTCCTCCAGGCTCACGGTGATGGCCGCGCACGCGATGAGCGTGTCGGAGCCGGGCACGCGGAGGCCGCCCGCCACCGGCCGCACGGTGACCTCGCCGTGCGGCAGCTCCTTGCGCACGCGCTCGACGTCGACCGAGGCCGGGTCGGGCACCGCCACCGTGACGTCCACCAGCATCCGGCCGCCCCGGGCTCGGACCTCGGAGAACAGCGGCAGGCTGGAGTGGCGGATCGCGTCGGACACCGCCCGGCAGGCCGCCTTGGTGCAGTCCAGCCCGTGGACGTCCACGCCCATGCCGAACTCGAGGACGGCCGGCCGGGCGCTCACGCCCGCAGCCCCGGCATCGTGAACGCCCGGGCGTCGAGCTCGGTGACCAGCGCGCGGGACTGCTCGGCGGTGAGCGCGACCAGCGGTGGCCGCACCGTCGCCCACGCCGCGTCGCCGCCGTAGTGGGCGACGGCCGCCTTGAGCGCGGGGATCATCGGGAACTTCGCGAAGGTGCCGCGGATCTCGTCCAGGCGCGCCTGCTGGGCGTCGGCGCCGGCGGCCTGCCACGTCTCGAACAGCCGCGCGATCGCCGCCGGGTTCACGTTGGCCGTGGCGCTGATGCAGCCGGCCCCGCCGTGACGCATGCCCTGCAGCAGGAACGTCTCGGCCCCGGGGAAGACGTCGAAGCCGCCCTTCGCGAAGGTGTCGAGGAAGGCCTGCGTGTTCTTCCAGTCGCCGCCGCTGTCCTTCATGCCCGCCGTCTGCGCGGGGTAGGCCTTCAGCAGGCGCTCGACGAGGCCGAGGGTGATGGGGACCTGGGCCACCGGCGGGATGTGGTAGAGGTACACGCGCAGCCGGGCCTCGCCGACCCGGTCGATGATCTCGGCGAAGCTGCGGAACAGGCCGTCGTCGCTCACGCCCTTGTAGTAGAAGGGCGGCAGCATCAGCACGCCTCCGCAGCCGAGCTTCACCGCGTGCGCCGTCAGCCGCACCGAGTCCGGCAGCGCGCAGCAGCCGGTGCCCGGCATCATCCGCGCGGGGTCGAGCCCCGCCCCCACCAGCCGGTCGAGCAGCTCGATCTTCTCCTCGACCGACAGCGAGTTGGCCTCCGAGTTCGTCCCGAACACCGCCAGGCCCACGTTCTGCGACAGCAGCCAGCGGCACTGGCGCACGAAGCGCTCGGGATCGGGCGAGAGGTCGGCCCTGAAGGGCGTGACGACGGGGGACAGCACGCCGGCGATCCGCGGGGTGTCGTTCATGCGCGATACGTTACCATGAGGCCCATGCGCGACCAGACCCTCAAGATCGACCACGCCCGTTACGTCGTCACCGTCGACCCCCAGCGCCGGATCATCCAGGACGGCGCAGTGCTGATCCAGGAGGGCCGCATCCGCCAGGTCGGCAAGGCCGCCGAGCTGGCGGGCGCGCGCGCCGACCGCGTCATCGACGCCCGGCACCTCGTCGTCACCCCGGGGTTCGTGAACGGCCACATGCACATCTCCTACGCCCACGCCGTCCGCGGCATCTTCCCGGACGACCAGGGCAGCCCGCTGCCCACGGTCTTCAGGCTGCAGATGGCGATGACCGAGGAGGAGGAGCACGTCACGACGTTGCTCGGCCTCGTCGAGCTGCTGAGGAACGGCACCGTGTGCTTCGTCGACCCCGGCAGCACCAAGTTCCCCGACGCCTGCCTGCAGGCCTACGAGGACGCCGGCATCCGCGTGATCCTCGGCGACTGCGTGACCGACCAGCCGGGGCCCTTCCCCTTGCCCCGGTACTCCGCCACCGAGGCCATCGACCGCACGTCGGCCTTCCTCAAGAAGTGGCACGGGCGGCTGAACGGCCGGCTGCGGGCGTGGGCGATGCCGTTCTCGCCGGAGACGTGCAGCGCCGACCTGCTGCGCGGCCTCAAGCGGCTGGCCGACGAGCACCGGACGTCCTTGACCCTGCACCACGGCAGCGGTGCCAAGGCCCGCCAGGACTACCAGGCCCGGGGAGCGCCCAGCCCCACGCAGTACCTCGAGTCCATCGGCGTCCTCGGCCCAAACGTCGTCCTCGCCCACGTGCTCGGCATCGACGACGCCGAGATCGACGCCATGGCGCGCACGGGCACCACGGCGGCGATGTGTCCGGTGACGGCGGCCAAGGGCGCCCGCGGCGCCGGGCAGCACGGCCGGCTGCCGGAGCTGCTGGCCAGGGGCGTGAAGGTGGCGCTCGGCTGCGACTCGCCCAACAACTCGAACCACCTCGACATGGTCCGCGCGCTGAACATGGCGGCCATCCAGTACAAGGACGCGCGCCAGGACATGCGCCAGATCCCGGCCGAGACCGCGCTCGAGCTGGCCACTTTGACCGGCGCCCAGGCGGTCGGCCTCGGCGGCGAGATCGGCTCGCTGGAGCCCGGCAAGAAGGCCGACCTCGTGCTCTTCGACACCCAGCGGCCGGAGTGGCAGACGATGTTCAACCCGATCAACAACCTGGTCTACAACGCCGACGGCCGGAGCATCCACACGGTGATCGTGGACGGCCGGGTAATCGTCGACGCCTACCGCCAGTCGTTCGTGGACGAGCCGGCGCTCTACGCGAAGGTGCAGGAGGTCGGCGAGCGGCTGCTCGCCCGTACGGGCGTCACGCCCGGCCGCCCCCGCTGGCCGGTCGTCTGATGCGCCTCTCCGGCAAGGTCGCGATCGTCACGGGCGGCGCGGCGGGGATCGGCTTCGCCTACGCGCGCCGCTTTCTGGCCGAGGGCGCCAGCGTCGTGCTGGCCGACGTGGCGGACGCGGTCGCGGCGGCCGAGAAGCTCGGCGCCGATCGCGCGCTCGGCGTGCGGACGGACGTGAGCGACGTCGCGGCCGTGCGCGCCATGGTCGAGGCCGCCATCGGCCGCTTCGGCCGGATCGACGTCCTGGTCAACAACGCCGCCGTGTTCGCGACGCTCAGGCCCCGGCCGTTCGACGAGATCCCCGAGGCGGAGTGGGACCGCGTCATGGCAGTGAACGTGAAAGGCATCTGGAACTGCACGCGCGCCGTCGCGCCCGTCATGCGCGCGCAGGGCGGCGGGCGCATCGTCAACGTCGCCTCCGCCATCGTGGCCAAGGGGACCGCCCTGCTCCTGCACTACGTGACCTCCAAGGGCGCGGTGGTGGCGATGACCCGCGCGCTGGCCCGCGAGCTGGGCCCGAGCGGCATCGCGGTCAACGCCGTCGCGCCGGGGCTGATCATGAGCGACACCGTGCAGGCCAATCCGGACATCCGCGAGTTCCAGCGCGCGGCGGTCATGCAGGCGCGCTCGCTGAAGCGCGAGGCGTTCCCCGACGACGTCGAGGGCGCCGTCGTGTTCCTGGCCTCCGACGACAGCGCGTTCATGAGCGGCCAGACGCTGATCGTCGACGGCGGCTCGGTGTTCTCCACGCTGTGAGCCTGACCAGCGTCCCCGTGATCGATCTCGGCCCCGCCCGCCAGGGCGGCCTCCCCGAGCGCCGGAGGGCGGCCGGCGCCATCGACGCCGCCTGCCGGGACATCGGGTTCTTCGCGATCACCGGCCACGGCGTGCCGGGGGCCCTCGTCGACGACCTGCGGCGCTGCGCCCACGCCTTCTTCGAGCTGCCGCCGGCCGACAAGCTCGCGGTCCGCCACCCGGCCGGCATGAACCGCGGCTACCACCACGCCGGCGGCGAGGCGCTCGCCTCGGCCAACGATGGCGCCGCGCCGCCGGACCTCAAGGAGTTCTTCCACGTGGGGCCCGTGGACGTCTCCGGCGAGCCGTACTACACGGGGGCGCCGGGGCGGCGACACTTCGCGCCCAACATCTGGCCGGCGACGCCGGCGGGATTCGAGCGGGCCGCGACCATCTACTACCGGACGATGAGCCGCCTCATCGTCGATCTCATGCGGCTGGCCGCGCTCGCGCTGGACGTCGTAGAGACGTTCTTCGACGACAAGGTCGACCGCTCGATCGGGACCATGCGGCTGAACTACTATCCCGCCCAGGCCGTCCCGCCCGAGCCGGGCCAGCTCCGAGCCAGCGCCCACACGGACTACGGCGGCTTCACCATCCTGAGCGGCGAGGACGTGCCCGGCGGCCTCCAGGTGCTCACGCGCGGCGGCCAGTGGGTCGACGTGAGGACGAGCCCCACCACGTTCGTGGTCAACATCGGCGACCTGCTGATGCGCTGGACCAACGACCGCTGGCTGTCGAACCTGCACCGGGTGGTGAACCCGCCGGCCGGCGACGGCCGGGCACGGCTGTCGATCGCGTTCTTCAACCATCCGAACTACGACGCGCTGATCGAGTGCCTCCCCTCACAGGGCGAGGCAAAGCATCCGCCCGTGCTCTCCGGGAACTACCGCGATCTCAAGTACGCCAAGACCGGGCTGACCGGCGCCATCGCGCCGACCGCCTGAGAGAGGGTCTTCCATGCTCTACCGCGGAATGGACCGTGCTGCGCTCGACGCCGCCTACAACAACACCGCCGCCGTCGGCCAGGCGAAGCGCGACCAGTACGTCGCCGGCTGGACGGCCCGCAGCGACGCCTTCCGGAAGGCGCACCAGGGATCGCTCGACCTGCGCTACGGCAGGGGCGAGCGGCAGCGACTCGACGTCTTCCCGTGCGGCGCCGCCGCCGCCCCGACGCTCGTGTACATCCACGGCGGCTACTGGCAGACGAACGACAAGGAGCCCTACGCCTTCCTCGGCGAGGCGCTCCTGCCGGCCGGCTTCAACCTCGCGCTGATCGAGTACACGCTGGCGCCGGCCGCCCGGCTCGACGCGATCGTGGGCGAGGTGCGGGCGGCGGTCACGTGGACGATCGACCACGCCAAGGAGCACGGCGGCGATCCCGCCCGCGTCTTCGTGGCCGGCCACTCCGCCGGCGGCCACCTGACCGCCACGGCGATGAACGACCCGCGCGTGGCGGGCGGCGTGGCGATCAGCGGGATCTTCGAGCTGGAGCCCATCCGCCTGAACTATCTCAACGACAAGCTGCGGCTGGATGCTGCCGAGGCCGAGCGCAACAGCCCGATCCGCCACCTGCCGGAACATGCCGCCCCGCTCGTGGTCACGGTCGGGCTGGGCGAGCTGCCCGAGCTGATCCGCCAGTCGGAGGAGTACGCCGCCGCCTGGCAGGCCCGCGGCCACCGCGGCCGCTACCTGCCGCTGCCCGCCCACGACCACTTCTCGATCCTGGAGGAGCTGGCCCAGCCGGGCGGCGCGCTGGTCAAGGCGCTGAGGGAGCTGCATTCGGCGAGCGCTTAACGAAGAATCTCGACGCGGGCCCGGTGCTGGCCGACGGCGGCGAGCGCCTCGTCTCGGGTGAGCAGTGGCGCATCCAGCGCCTCGGCCAGAGCGAGATAGGCCGCATCGTAGGCCGAGACGGTGTGTCGCATCTGCCATATCCGGAACAGGAATGCGTCGTGCCGGTGGCGGTGGAGGGGAAGATTCGCGA
>Ga0299906_10001285_pt1 | contig 21621 bp, 15 predicted proteins | sample RVTome_14_FD_200259 | JGI IMG/M metagenome (GOLD analysis project Ga0299906, IMG submission 200259) | Soil microbial communities from uranium-contaminated site in the Upper Colorado River Basin, Wyoming, United States - RVT145D125 (version 2) ...
CAGCGAGGGCAGCGCGCATTCGGGGCCGATGACCCGCGCCGCGCCGCGGAGCTGTTCGAGGATCCGGCTTGGGCGGCCGCGGCGCGTTACCGCGCGGGCGATTACGCTGAAAGCGCCGAACTCCTGGACGGCATGGATACTGCGCAGGCCCATTATAATCGCGGCAACGCGCTCGCCCGCTCGGGAGAATTCGCCGCCGCAATCGAGGCCTACGACCACGCCCTGGAGATCGTCCCCGAGCACGAGGATGCGCGTTTCAACCGCGACCTGCTCAGGCGGCAGTCTGCCGAATCCCAAAGCCAGCCGCAGCAAGGCAATGCGGACGCCGAGGACCAGCAGTCGCAACCCAATCAGGCTTCCGCCGAGCAACCTCCCCCGAACCAGCCCAGCGAGCCGCAGCGACCCGAGAGCCAGCCGACGTCGCCCGAGGATACGCAACAGGTCGACGCCACCCAGGCGGCTACCGAGGGCGAGCCGGGCGAAGAGCTTCAGAACCCGCAGGACTCCGAGCCGCTGCCGAGCCCGGCGGAGCTCGAGGAGTGGACCTCGGAGCAGGCCGCGGACCAGTGGTTGCGGCGTATTCCGCAGGATCCCGGCGGCTTGCTGAGGCGCAAGTTCCTGTTCCAGTACCAACGTCTGGGGGTCGACCAGGACGGCAACTACATATGGCCGGGCGACGAGGCACAGCCATGGTGACGCGGATCGTGCTCGGTTGCGTTGCCCTGCTCGGTCTCTGGGTCTCGAGTGCCGCAGCGCAGGACCTGAGCCTGCGGGCGTCGGTAGATCGCGCCACCGTGCGCGAGAATGAATCCTTCAGCTTCGTATTGCGCGCCCAGGGTCGTTTTCGCGGCGAACCGGATCTGATGCCGCTTGCAAGCGACTTCGACATCCTCGAGCAGCAACGCAATACGAGCATTCAGATGAGCGGCGGTGACACGAGCGTGCTCACGGAATGGTCGCTGCAATTGATGCCGACGCGATCGGGCAATTTCACGCTGCCACCCATCGAGCTTGCCGGTGCGTTCAGCAATCCCGTCGAGATCGAAGTGCTGCCGGCGCTGCAGAGTGACGCGCCGGCCGACATCTTTCTCGAAGCGGAGGTCTCGCCTTCGCCCGCCTACGTCCAGGCGGAGATCATCTACACCGTCCGCCTGTTCCGCCGCGTCAGCACCGGGCGCTCGACCTTGAGCGCGCCGGAGGTTGCGGGCGGCGAAGCGATCATCGAGAGGCTGGGCGACGATCGCGAGTACCAAGTGGTTCGCGACGGCCGCAATTTCATCGCGGTCGAGCGCCGCTACGTGATCTTCCCGCAAACGGCGGGTGACTTGACGGTCCAGCCGGTGACGTTCGAAGCGCGGGTCATCATGCCGACGGGTTTCTCGAGCCTGCAGCGTTTCGGCACCGAGGCCATGGAGATCGAAGTTCTCGCCGCCGTGCCGCCGCCGGCGCAATGGCCGGACGCGGCCTGGCTGCCGGCGCGGAGCTTGTCGCTGGCGGAGCGCTGGAGCGCCGACGACGAAGCGCTGACCGCCGGCGTGCCGCAGACGCGCACCTTGATCCTCGAAGCGAGCGGCGTGCTCGATTCGCAGCTTCCGGAGATTCGCGTCCCGCCGGCGGATGGTGTTCGGCAGTATCCGGACCAGCCTGAGCTGTCCCGGGAGGTGACTCAGCAGGGGCTGCAGTCGCGCCGCACGGAACGTTACGCCGTCATCGCCCAGGAACAAGGCGCGCGGGTCCTGCCGGGAGTCGAAGTGCCGTGGTTCGACGTCGTCAGCGGCGGTTGGCAGCTTGCGCGCATCGAGCCGCGATCGATCAACGTGCTGCCGAGCCCGGAGCGCTCGAGTGTCGAGCCGGTCGCCGCCTCCGAGGCTCTGCCGGCGCCGGCTGCGGCCTCGTCGGGCTCGGTCTTCTGGCAAGCGGCCAGCGCGGGCCTGCTGGTCGCGTGGCTCGCGACGCTCGCGCTGTGGTGGCAGAGCCGCAGGCTGCCGCGCACGACGGCGAAACCGGCGCCGGCGACCGCGCCGCGGCGCGCCGCCAACCGCCGCTTGTTGAGTGAGCTTCGCGCGGCCTGCCGAGCGAACGATGCGCCGCGCGCACGCACGCTGCTGCTGCAGTGGGGCGCGCTGCGCCTGCCGGAGAAAGTTCCGGCCAGCCTCGGCGCGCTGGCCCGGCATCTGCCTGCGGAGCTCGCCGCCGCGGTCGCCGAGCTCGAGCGACGCCTCTACGGCCCCGATGAGGAGCCCTGGGACGGCGGCCGCCTCGCCGCGGCGCTTTCGGAGATCGACGGCGTGAACGGCCCGCGGGACGGCGCCGCGCGCGAGCCGCTGTTGCCTCTCTACCACTGATACGCTTGCGGCCGGCGGCGGAAAACGGCGCAACGGCGGCGTCCGCTGCGGTGCTAGCGTTCGGACAAAGCCGCTGTTTGTGATGCATGTTGGGGTTTTGTCCGCGTGTCCGGGGCATGCTTAACCATTCCGTCGGGCTGCCCTATGGACTTCATCTCCTACAACCTGGAAAGCCTTGGCTCACCCTATGCCAAGCAGTTGAAGCAGGGTTACCCGAATCTGCGATTCGCCGGGCTGCTCGAGAAGGAGTTTCGCGACAGCTTCATCGAGCAGAACGTGGTCCGCGGCCGGACCTCCGGGCTGTTGGCGCTCGGCATGGTCCTCGCGCTGAGCCTGATCGACGCGCTCTTCGGCGCGGCGCCGGGCGCCGCGCTGCTCAACGTGCTTCGCCTGGGCGTGCTGTGCCCCGTGATCACGCTGATCGTGCTCGCGACCTTCCATCCAGCGCTGAAACCTCAATACATGGGCATAGCCGGTTTCGGCGTGTCGCTCGTCGGGCTGGTCGTGATGTACATGAGTCTCGTGGCGGCGAAAGCCGGGGCGTCCTACGTTCTCGCCGGCGTCGTGCTGGTGGTGCTCGCGGCCTGCCTGTTTCTCGGGCTGCTGTTTCGTATCGCCGTGTCGATCAGCGGCATGCTCGTAGTCACCTACCTGGCGATGGGTTTGCTGCTGGATGTCCCGCTGAACCAGTTGCTCTACAGCAGCGCGATCCTGACGACGGCGGCCGTCATCGGAGCGATGTCCGCATACAACCTCGAGCTTGCGCTTCGAAAGGGCTTCCTCGAGACGAAGATCCTCAACGAGCTTGCGGAGAGGGACGGCCTCACGGGCCTCTACAATCGCCGCATTTTCGACGATTTCATCCACCGCGTCTGGCGGCAGGCGCGCCGCGAGGACGTCGGCTTGCAGATCATTTTCGTCGATATCGACTACTTCAAGATCTATAACGATTTGTACGGACATCAAGCCGGCGACGACTGCCTCAAGAAAGCCGCGCAATGCATCGCGCACGCCGCGAAGCGCCCGTTCGATTTCTGTGCCCGTTACGGCGGCGAGGAGTTCGTCCTGGTTCTGTACGGCCCGCCGCGCGACTACGCGCGCACCGTGCCGGAGCAGATTCGGCAAGACGTCATCGCGCTCGGCATCCCTCACGAAGGCTCGGAGATCGACAACCTGGTGACGGTCAGCGTCGGCGTGGCGATCACCCGCCCGAGCACCGGCCGAAGCCTCGCGGGCGCTATCCAGACCGCGGATGAAGCGCTCTATGAGGCCAAGCAGGGTGGCCGAAACCGCGTTTTATATAAGGATGCCGATGCGAGCGAAGTAGAAACCGGCAATTTCCGCGTCAACGCTCGAATAAAAGCGTGACGCCGGCCGCCAGCAGGTTACCAGCTTCCGGTATTCCTCATCGAGGCCCACGGCTCCCGCGGCTCGAGCGCTCCGCCCTTTTGGAGAAACTCGATCGAGATGTTGTCCGGCGAGCGAATGAACGCCATGCGCCCGTCTCGGGGCGGTCGGTTGATCGTGACTCCCGCGTCCATGAGCCGCCGGCAAGTGTCGTAGATGTCGTCGACCTCGTAAGCCACATGGCCGAAATTACGCCCCTCGGAGTATTCCTGCGGATCCCAGTTGTAGGTAAGCTCGAGCGGACATTCTTCCTGACCCTCGGGCGCGACGAACAACAGCGTAAACCGCCCGGCTTCATAGTCATCGCGCCGCGTCACCTTGAGGCCGAGCTTGCCGCAATAGAAGTCGAGCGAATCCTCGAGATCGCTGACTCTTACCATTGTATGGAGATATCGCACAACCTATCCTCCAGCCTGCCGCCGGCGCCGCGCCGGCGTGCGAAAACTATACCGGCTTCGGCGTCGGCGTCCTAGGTAGCGATTCGGCGTCAGTCGTGATGTGGAGATGCGATTGAGCGGGGCAACTCGAAGGATCATCTTCGTTCCCGGGATGAAACCGAAGCCTCCCCCGGAGATTCATCGGCCGGAGCTGATCCGCTGTCTGTCGGCGGCGCTGCGAAGAAGCAATCCGGAAGCCGCGCGCCTGTTCAGGGACGGGCATTGCGAGTTTACGCTGATCTCCTGGACGCATCGCTTCTACGGCAGCTATCGCGACATCGCCCTGGATCGCGCCGGAATCGATCGCATCATTCTGCGCCCGACTCCCACGGCCGAGGACATCCGCGAGATCGAATCGCCGGCGCACAAGCTTTCGCGTCTGATGCACCTGCTGGGCGACGCCACGCCGCTGGTCGGCCGGCTGATCGCGAGGCCGGAGATGCGCTCGACCATGGCCGAGGCGCGGCGCTACCTGGGCGACGTCGGTGGCATCGCGACCGAGATTCGCGAGCAGCTCATGGTGCCGCTTCAGGAAGCTTGGGCCGCCGGGCAACGGGTCCTGGTCATCGGCCACAGCATGGGCTCGGTCATCGCATACGACACGTTCTGGGTGCTCGCGCACCAGCGCCATGACTCCCACCGCGTCGATCTTTTCATGACCCTGGGTAGCCCGCTTGCCAGTCGATTGATCAGGGAAGGCCTGCGCGGCAGGGGTCTAGACGGCATCCAGCGCTACCCGACGAACATTCGGCGCTGGGTGAACCTCGCCGCGCGCGGCGAAATGACCGCGCTGAGACCTCGGCTCAAGCCCTACTTCGGCGAGATGCTCGAGCTCGGCATTCTGGAAAGTTTCGAGGATCACGTCGGGATCTATAACCACTTTCGCGGCGATCTCGGCGTCAACGTCCACAAAGCGTACGGCTACCTGACGAACGGCGCGGTCTCCCGGGCCATCGCCGACTGGCTGATCGAAGACGCGTAGCGCGGGATCGCTCGCTATTCGATCTCGGGCTCGATGCGTAGATCGATGCGGCGATTGCGAGCCCGGCCCTGCGGCGTTTCGTTGTTCGCGATCGGGCGTGTTTCGCCGTAGCCCGTCGCGCTGATGCGATACGCGACGACGCCGAACTCGGCCGTCAGATAGGCGCCGACGGATTCCGCGCGTGCCCGCGAGAGCGCGAGATTCGCCTCGTCGCTGCCGTAGGAGTCCGTGTGGCCTTCGATGACGATCCGCGAGCGCGGGAAGACGTCGACCGCGTCCTTGGCCTTCTGCAAGACAGGCCGGTAAGTCGGGTCCACGACCGAGGATCCGCTCGCGAAGGTCAGACCGACGAGACGCAGGATGAGGACGTTACCCTCGCGATAGACGACGGCCTCGTCGCGATCGAAGAGCGATTCGATGCGTGAGAACTGGCCTCTGATGGCGGCCTCGGCTTCGAGCCGCTGCACCAGCGCCACGCGCTCCTGCGAGACTCCGCCGAGGCGCTCGTCGAGCTCGCGTATTTCCTCCTCGAGACCGAGGATGAGGAGACGGTTCTCCTCGGAATCCGTCAGCAACTGGTGCTCACGTTGCCGCAGGTCCTCGATGAACGTGATCAGCTCGGAGGTGGTGGCCTCGGTGCCGGAATCGAGCCTCGCGACGAGATCGGCGGCCGCGGCGATCTCGATGATCGGCGCTTCATAGGCCAGGATCAGATCCTCCTCGCTCCAGCGCGCGTCGCGCATCTCCTGAATGCGCTCGGCCAGATAGATCGCGTGTCGCGCCTCGTAGTTCGCCTGTTGCGCCAGGCTGCGCGGCAGGTCGGCGTCGTAGCGGTTCTCATTGAGCTGCTGCTCGGCCTGCTGCAGCAGGCTCGCCGCGTGCTGATAAGTTCGCGGCGCGTATCTCGGCACGCGCGCCTGCTCCGCTTGGACGAGCAACGCACGGGTCTGGCTCAGGTATTGAGCTTTGATCGCCGTGAGCTCGGCGTCGCGATACATGCTTTCCGCATCGGCTGCGCGCTCGCGCGCCGCGTTGATGTTGCCGGCTTCGAGGCGCCTGGCGGCGTTGTCGAACGAGGATTCGGCCTCTTCCCAAAGCGCCAGCGCGAAGCTCTCGGCTTCGGCCCGAACTGCGTCGTCGCGCGTCTCGATGGCCGTCGCCAAAGTCATGCGCGCGATCTCGGCCGCCTCGGTGGCCGTGTTGAAGGATTCGACCGCCACCGCCAGCCGCTCTCTGATTCGATCGAGATTGCGTCCGCGCTCGAGATCCGTCTCGGCGTCGGTGTAGGCGAGCGCGCCGCGCTCGAAGGCCCGCGGCGCGAGTAGCTGGGCATCGGCGCTGGTCGCCGCCTCGAGCGCGCGATCGGCTTCCTGGAAGAGCGTGCCGCGGAGGTCCTGGGCGCCGGCCTCGGCTGTGAGCGCGAGGAAGAGAATCAGGGAGAGGCAGTGTTTCATAATGCAAACCCGCGAGTCGTCGAATCCTTTCCGAGTCTACAGAATATAACAATGCGGGAACTCGGTCAGGACCCCGCCGGGCCTCGGACCGCATGGAGCAAGCATGGGCCGGATGTGACGAGGATCACGCCGGTCCCGGGAGCGGCGCATCCCGCCTCGATGCAAGGCGGCTGCTTGCAGCCGAAGTGAGCCCGAGTTCACGGTATCCGACAGCGGCCCGCGCCGGGGCGCCAAAACGTGGAGCCAATCACAGCCCCTCCCACGTCGCGCCCCTTAAGCTCCGGCCCATGGGCATCAAGTACTACACGCATTTCGTGCTCACCGGCGATGCCGGCGAAGACCGCGGCCAGGAGTTCAGCGGTATCGTCGAGGTGAATCAGTCCACCGAGAGGCGGTTTGACACCCGCGAAATCGAGGCCTTATTGGCCCGTAATTTCGATTTGGATTCAGCCACAGTCCGACTCATCAACTGGTCGAGACTGCAATAGCAGCGGCCTAGCTTCAGAGTTCCCCCTGTGATTCGCCCGGCTTCGTCCGGGCTTTTTTTGGCTCGCTTACTCATCGACGCCGCCGTAGCTGACTCCGATCAAAGTCCACTCCGCGGCGCCCTCGGGCGTCGTGATCCGAAACGCATCGTCGACGGTTTTCCCGAGCACGGCTTTGCCCAACGGCGAGTCGATGCTCAAGTAGCCGGGCGCATGATCGAACTCGTCCGGGCCGACGAGCCGAAACCGCTTGACCTCACCGCGCGGATTCTCGAGCTCTATCCACGCGCCGAAGTAGACCTTGCGAGTCTCCGCCGGCAGCCGATCGACGACGCGGACGCTGCGCAGCCTGCGTCTCAGATGCCGCACGCGGCGATCGATCTCGGCGAGCTGTTTCTTGCCGTAGATGTACTCGGCATTCTCGGAGCGGTCGCCTTGAGCCGCGGCTTCGGCGACGGCACGGGTCACTTGCGGGCGTTTGATTCGCCAAAGCGCGTCGAGCTCCCGCTCGAGCGTCGCCGCACCCTCGGGCGTAATGTAGTTGGACCGTGGTGGTGGGGGAGGCCGGTATCTGCCCATAACACGCTTCACGCGAACCGTGAGATAATCTTCGCCTTCCTCAATCATAAGTGATCGGTTCGAGCATGGCGGCGTTTCGCGGAATACCGATAGTCATTCCCGGCACGAAATATCGTACCGAGCACGGTTTCAGCGCGATCAAGCGCGGCGTGAAGGCGCGCGCCGGCCGCGAGGCGGCCGCAACGACGGCGCGAAAGCCCGAGTGGCTTCGAGTTCGGCTGCCGACGGGCGAACGGTATTCGGCTGTCCGACGGACGGTTCGAGAGCATCGTCTGGCGACCGTCTGCGAGGAATCGTTGTGCCCGAACATCGGCGAGTGCTGGTCCAACGGCACGGCGACGCTGATGCTGATGGGCTCGGTGTGCACGCGCGCCTGCCAGTTCTGCGCCGTCGACACCGGCAACCCCGGCGGCTGGCTCGATGCGCAAGAGCCGGAGCACGCAGCGCGCTCCGTCGAGCTCATGGGGCTCAAATACGTCGTGCTGACCTCCGTCGATCGCGACGATCTCGACGACGGCGGCGCGGGCCATTACGCGAGCTGCGTCAGAGCGATCAGAGCGCGCTGTCCGGAGACGGTCGTGGAGGCCCTGACGCCGGATTTCTGCGGAAGGCTGGAGCACGTCGAGCGCGTGCTCGATTCCGGCATCGAGGTGTTCGCGCAGAATCTGGAGACCGTGAAACGCCTGACGCATCGAGTCCGCGATCCCCGAGCCGGCTATGAGCAGACACTGTCCGTGCTCGAGCACGCGAAAGCGTATCGCCCGGACGTGTTGACCAAGACGAGCCTGATGCTCGGGCTCGGTGAGCGCGACGAGGAGATCCAGGCGGCGTTCGCGGACTTGAAAAGCATCGATTTGGATATCGTCACCCTGGGCCAATATCTGCGGCCGACGAAGAACCACCTTCCCGTCGAGCGCTACGTGAAGCCCGAGGAGTTCGAGCGTTACCGCGCATGGGGACTCGAGCACGGATTTCTCGAGGTCGTGGCGGGCCCCTTGGTGCGATCGAGCTACCGCGCCGATCGCGTTTTCGAAGGAAACAACGTCGGCCTCTGACGTCCGTGGCCGACTATGACCCGGATCGATGCTCGAATTCCTCACTGATTACGGCCTGTTTCTCGCGGAGCTCCTTACCTTCGCCGTGGTGGTCATTGCCGTCACGGTGGCGGTGATCTCCGCCGCCAAGCGCGGCGTCCACGTCGACGGGCTGGTCGTGGAGCACCTCAACAAACGTTACGATGCCTTGGCCGACGGCGTTCGCCGCGTCGTTCAGGGCAGCGAGATCTTCAAGCAAGCAGTCAAGCAAAGGCGCAAGGAGCAAAAGCGCCTGGCGAAGAAGGGTTCCGACCGCAAGCGCATATTCGTGCTGGATTTCAAGGGAGATATACGCGCTTCGGCGACGGCATCGTTGCGCGAGGAAGTCTCCGCAATCCTTGCGGCCGCCAAAGACGACGACCAGGTTCTGGTTCGATTGGAAAACGCCGGAGGCACGGTGCACGAGCACGGCTTGGCCGCGTCCCAGCTCGTGCGGATCAAGACTCGCGGTCTCAGGCTGCTGGTATCCGTCGACAAGGTCGCCGCCAGCGGCGGTTATCTCATGGCCTGCGTCGCCGACGAGATTCTTGCGGCGCCGTTCGCGATCATCGGATCCGTTGGCGTGATTGCGCAGTTGCCGAATTTCCACCGGCTGCTCGAGGACAAGGGCATCGATTTCGAGCAGATCACGGCGGGACGATACAAGCGCACGCTTACGCTTTTCGGCGAGAACACCGAGGAGGGCAGGGAAAAGCTCAAACAGGAGCTCGAGGATGTTCACGGTCTCTTCAAGGAACAGATCGCCGAGCACCGGCCGGCCGTCGATCTCGAGCGGGTCGCGACCGGCGAGCATTGGTACGGCATCAAGGCCCTGGAGCTCGCGCTCATCGACCGCATCGCGACCAGCGACGACTTTCTGCTCGACGCCGGCCGGAGTCACGATCTCTACAGCGTCCGCTACAAACGCCGCCGCTCTCTTCCGGAGCGCATCATGGCCGGTGCCGAGTCTCTGTTGTCCCGCTAGTTTCGCTCCGCTGCGCGCGCCGAGGCACGGTCGCGTGTCTTGCGACGCGGAGGCGGTTCGATGATCCCGCTACGCGACGATAATCCGAGCAGCCTGCGGCCCATCGTGACGCTGGCGATCATCGGAGCCTGCGTGTTGATTTTTTTCTGGCAGTTCTCGCTCGGCCCGGCGGACGGCGAAGCCGTGATTTACGCCCTGGGCTTCACTCCGGCGGTGGCCTTCGGTTACACCGCTCTGCCCGATCAGCTCGCCTGGGTACCCGCGCCGGTGACGATCTTTACGTCGATGTTTCTTCACGGCGGCCTGCTGCATCTCGCCGGCAACATGCTCTACTTGTGGATTTTTGCGGACAACATCGAAGACCGCATGGGGCACTCGCGGTTCGTATTGTTCTACGCGCTCTGCGGCCTCGCAGCAGCCATGGCCCAGGGTCTTCTCGATCTCGATTCGGCGATCCCGATGATCGGTGCGAGCGGAGCGGTATCCGGTGTGCTCGGTGCCTACGTCGTGCTTTTCCCGCGCGCGCGAGTCCTCGTCGCGCTGCCGGTGTTCGTCGTCTTGTACACCTTGCGCTTGCCTGCGATATGGGTCCTGGGGCTCTGGTTCGTCGGACAGTTACTGAGCTCGATCGCGATGTCGCCGGAAGAAGGCGGCGTCGCATTTCAGGCGCATATCGGTGGGTTCGTCGCGGGCTTGTTGCTCGTGTATCCGTTCGTTCGTCGACCTCGACATTCGCGCGACGGGTAGTGACGACGACGGCGCGGCAGGTCGCAGGGCTGCAAGTTCTCCGAGAGGCAGTTATCATAGGTCTTTCCGGACCGCGAAGCTCATGGCGATCGAACTATCGGATTTTTCTGATATCGGCACTGAACGTAGGTTCGACCCTAACCCTCCCATTCCTTCGCAAATTGATACGCTGGCGGCGTTCATCGGCAAGGCGAATCGCGGGCCGCTGAACGAGCCGGTCGTCGTCGAGAGCTTCGAGAGCTACCGCAAGGTATTCGGCGGCCACGGCCAGCTCGGCTTCCTGAGCCATGCCGTTCAACAATATTTTCAGCACGGCGGCCGCTGGGCCGCAGTCGTTCGCGTGGCGAACCACGCGACGCGAGCGCAGCTCGACCTGCCGGCGCAAGGTGAGTTTCTGAAGCTCCACGCGCGCGAGCCAGGCAGTCACACTTTGCTTCGCGCATCCGTGGACTACGACGGCATCCGCTCCAACGACGGCCGTTTCAATCTGGTGGTGCAGCGACTGGCGCGTCCAGGCTCGCAGCTCGTCGAGGACCAGGAACTGTTCCGCGGCCTGTCGACGGATGAGGCAGACCAGCGCTTCATCGTCGACGTGCTGCGATCGTCGGAGCTGGTCGAGCTCGGCGGCCCGTTGCCGGCGTGCCGGCCGGACACGACGCGCGCGGAGCATCCCGGGCAAGCTTTGCCGTATGTCGAAATGAGCATGCCCGGACACGACGGCGACGAGCTTACGGACTACGACATCGTCGGTTCCAACGACGAGCGTACGGGGCTTTTCGCATTGGACGATCTGGATCGGGTCGATCTCGTCAATATTCCGTTGCTGGCTAGCGGACGGGATCACGGCATCACGACCTTTCTCGCCGCCGAGCGCTATTGCAACCGCCGCCGAGCGATGTTGATCTGGGATCCGCCGTGGAGCTGGAATTCGGTGGATGCGGCGTTGCTGGGGCTGCGCAATTCCGGCGTTCGCAGCCCGAACGCGATGAGCTATTTCCCGCGCGTGTGCTCTGAGACCAGCCCGCAGCGCCACGGCTTAGGGCTGCCCGCGGGCGGAGCGGTGGCGGGCCTGCTCGCGCGCGCCGACCAGGGACCGCGCTGGCAGACCTTGAGCGAGAGCGCGGCGCAGCTTCACGCCGGTTTGTATCCGCAGCTCGATGTGACGGAGCGTCAAGCGGCGATGCTTCAGCGTAGCGGTCTCAACGCTTTCACCAGTTGCCGCCGCGGCGGCCTGCTGATAGGGAACGCGTCGCTTGCCGGGCCCAGCGCCGCGTTTCTACTCTGGCAGCGCTTGGACCGACGCCGGCTGCTATTTCATATTCTCGGCTCGCTGGAGCGGCATACGCGGTGGGTGCTGAGCGTCGATTGGGACCGTGAGCTCGAGCGGCGGCTGACCGGCCAGGTCGGCGCGTTTCTGCGAACTCTGTTCGAGCAAGGCGCGCTCCCGGGCTCGCGGCCGGAACAGGCCTATTTCGTCAAAGTACAGGCGGCGATTCGAGGCTCAGACCCGGAGCTCGTGATGCGCGTCGGCATCGCGCTGGAGCGCCCCAACGAGTATCAAATCTACGATATCGTGCATCGCCCCGAGCGAAGCCAGGCGCGTCCCGCGCCGCCGCTGGAGGCCGCGCAGCTCGCGAGCTAGTCCTCTTCAAAGCGACCCGAAACCGCCGCCGCCGGGCGTCTCGATCACGATCCGATCGCCGGCGCAAAGCGCAAGCTCGGCTGTCGCCGGCAGCTCCTCGATACGGCCGCCGGCCCGCAAGGCGTAGTTGCGGCCGCGCGCCCCGTCGCCGCCCCCGCGCAATCCGAAGGGCGCCACGCGCCGCCGGTTGGAGAGTATCGACACCTGCATCGGCTCGAGAAAGGCGATCTCGCGAACGACGCCGTCACCGCCGCGGTGCGCGCCGTAGCCGCCGCTGCCCGCCCTGACCGCGAAGCGCACGACGCGCACCGGAAAGCGCTGCTCGAGCACCTCGGGATCCGTCAGCCGCGAATTCGTCATGTGCGTGTGGACGGCGCTCGCACCGTCGAAATCCGGCCCGGCGCCCGCGCCTCCGCAGAGCGTCTCGTAGTACTGGTAACGTTCGTTGCCGAAGGTCAGGTTGTTCATCGTACCCTGGCTTGCGGCCGAGGCGCCGAGCGCAGCGAGCAGGCAATCCGTGATGCATTGCGAGGTCTCGACGTTGCCGGCGACGACGGCGGCCGGATAACGCGGATTCACGAGGCTCGCCTCCGGCAGGCGGATCTCGAGCGGGGCGAAACAGCCTTCGTTGAGCGGGATGTCTTCCTTCACCAAGGTCCGGAAAACATAGAGGACGGCCGCGCGCGCAATCGCAGCCGGCGCATTGAAGTTCGTCGGACTGGTACTCGCCGTCCCCGTAAAGTCGATCACGGCCGCCGCCTCGCCCTCGTCGATCGCGATCGACACGGCGAGCTTCTCGCCGCCGTCGAGCTCCGTCGACCAGGCGCCGCCATGCAGGGTAGCAATGGCTCGACGCACGCAAGCCTCCGCATTGCATTTTATGTGACCCATATAGGCTTGGACGACGTCGGCGCCGAAGCGCGCGATCATGGCCTCGAGCCCGGCGATGCCGGCGGCCGTCGCCGCGATCTGTGCCGCCAGGTCGGCGACGTTCTGATCGACGTTGCGCGCCGGGTACGGTCCCGCGCCCAGCAGCGAACGCAATTCGCGCTCCCTGAAACGCCCGTCGCGCACGAGCAGCACGCCGTCGAGCAAGACGCCTTCCTCTTCTATGCTCCGGCTCATCGCCGGCATCGATCCCGGGGTGCGTCCGCCGATATCCGCATGGTGGGCGCGACAGGCGACGTTGAAGCTCGGCCGGCCCGGCGGCGACGTTAAGACCGGCGCGACCACGGTGACGTCGGGAAGATGCGTGCCGCCGTTATAGGGAGCATTGAGGACGTAAACGTCGCCTGGACGAAGCGAGCCCGCGTGCTGCCGGAGTATCGCGCGAACGCTCTCGCCCATCGAGCCCAGATGGACGGGCATGTGCGGCGCGTTGGCGATCAGCCCGCCGGCGGCGTCGAAGACGGCGCAGGAAAAGTCCAAGCGCTCCTTGATGTTCACCGACACAGCCGTGTTTTGCAGCACCGCGCCCATCTGCTCGGCGATATGCATGAACAGGTTGTTGAAGACCTCGAGCATCACGGGATCCGCGCGCGTGCTCAGGAACTCCCTTGCCGGTGGAGGGTCGCGTCGCGTCAGCATCAAGTCGCCGGCCGCGGCGATCCGCCCCTGCCATTCCGGCGCGATCACCGTCGTGGCGTTCGCCTCCACGACGATCGCCGGCCCCGCAATCGTCGCGTCCAGGGGCAACTCGCCGCGCTCGAAGATCGGCGTCGGGACCGCTGCGTCGCCGAACCAGACTTTGCGCTCGCAGATCGGCCGCGGCGGCCCACTCGGCCGCGGCGGATGCTGTGGTGCGGTCCTGGGCATGCGGACTATGGCTTCGAGCTCGATCGATTCCACGACCACGCTGCGCTCCGGCGCGTCGAAGCCGAAACGCCGTTTGTGGGCGGCGTGGAAGTCCGCTCGAAGCCGTTCCGCGCTCCCGGCCCAGGGAATCGTCAGCGTCGCGTCGCTGCCCTCGAGCTTGAGCTTGGCGCGTCGCGCGAAATCGGGCCGGGAGTCGGCAAGCCCTTGGGCGAGCAGATCCGCGCGAGCGCGATCTTCGAGCGCGGCGAACGCGGAGCCGGCAGCGGCGACGGCGGCCTTCGACAGCGGCGCCTCGATCATTCGATCGTGGATGGCGCGAATGTCGGCCAATCCCATGCCATAGGCCGAGAGCACTCCGGCCAAAGGGTGCAGCAAGACCGTTCCAATGCCGAGCGCATCGGCGACCTCGCAGGCGTGCTGGCCGGCCGCGCCGCCGAAACAGCAGAGGGCGAACTCGGTGACGTCGTGACCTCGCTGCACGGAGATCTGCTTGATCGCATTCGTCATGCGCTCGACCGCGATCCGCAGGAAGCCCGCCGCGAGCGCCTCCGGCAGCAGCGGCTTGCCGCTGTCGGCGCCAACGGCCTCGGCGAGGGCTGCGAACTTGGCTTGGACGATCTCGGTGTCGATGCGCAGGTCGCCGTCGGGGCCGAATACCGCTGGAAAGAAATCGGCCTGGATGCGGCCGAGCAGCACGTTCGCGTCGGTGACCGTCAGCGGGCCGCCCTGCCGGTAACAGGCGGGCCCCGGCGAGGCGCCGGCCGACTCCGGTCCGACTTGAAGGCGCCCCTGCTTGAACGCGAGTATCGAGCCGCCGCCGGCGGCGACCGTCTGAATCTGCATCATCGGCGCGGTGATTCGAACGCCCGCGATCATGCCCTGCGCGGTGCGCTCGAACTCACCCCGGTAGAGCGACACGTCGGTGGAGGTTCCGCCCATGTCGAATCCGATCAGATCGGTGAAGCCGGCCGTCTTTCCCGACTCCACCATGCCGACCACGCCCCCCGCGGGTCCCGAAAGTATGCTGTCCTTGCCGCAAAAGAAATCGGCGCGCACGAGCCCGCCGTGGCTTTGCATGAACAGCAGCGAGCCGTCGCCGAGGGCGCCGGCAAGGCCTCGACGCAGCTGGTCGACGTAACGCCCGAGCACCGGCGTCAGGTACGCGTCGACGAGCGTGGTATCGCCCCTGGATACGAGCTTGATCAGAGGGCTCGTGCGGTGCGAGACGGAGATTTGCTCGAAGCCGACTTCCTTCGCGAGCTCAGCGGCCAGGGCCTCGTGCGCAGGGTATCGATACGCGTGCATGAATACGATCGCGGCGCTGGACAGGCCTTCCCGGCGCGCCGCGAGCAGATCGCGGCGCAGCCGGTCGACGTCCAGGGCCGTGAGCACCTCGCCGTCCGCGGCGATGCGCTCCTCGGCCTCGACGACACGGCTGTAGAGCAACTCCGGTCGCGAGATGCTCAACGCGAAGATGTCCGGGCGGTCCTGGTATCCGATTCGAAGCGCGTCGGCGAATCCGCGAGTGACGATCAACACGGTTGGCGCGCCGCGCCGCTCGAGCAGAGCGTTGGTGGCGACCGTCGTGCCCATCTTCACGGCATCGATGCGAGTGTCGCAGCCCTTCTCGCTCGCGAGCCGCGTCGTGATGCCGTGCACGGCGGCGTCCTCGTAACGCCCGGGATTCTCGGACAACAACTTGAGCGCCTCGAGCCGGCCGTCCGGGCTCAACGAAACGATATCGGTGAACGTTCCGCCGCGATCGACCCAGAATTGCCAGCCCTTACGGCTAGAGGGTTCCCCTGGAGCGGCTCCGCCGCTAGCCGGCATGCCCGACCGCGGCGAATCGCGTTGAATGCTCGCCCTTCGATGCCTCAGTCGTCGGCGGTCGGACGGAAGGCATGCTCCAGTTCCTTCTGGATCGGCGCCGGGGCCGCCTCGTAGTGATCGAACTCCAAAGTGAAAACGCCTTCCCCGCCGGTCAAGGACTTCAACGTGGTCTGGTAGTCGCCGAGCTCGGCGAGCGGCACCTGAGCGGAGATTCGCACTCGCCCGCCGCTCGCGGAATCGCTGCCGGCGATGCGACCGCGAATGCCCGCGAGATGGCCCGTGATGTCGCCCACGGAGTTGCTCGGGGTCGTCACCTCGACCTTGGCGATCGGCTCGAGGACGACCGGTTTCGCCTTCGATATCGCGTCCAGGAAGGCGCGCTTGCCGGCGGTCACGAAGGCGATCTCCTTGGAGTCGACAGGGTGATGCTTGCCGTCGTAAACCGTTACGCGCACGTCGTTGAGCGGGTAACCGGCGATCGCGCCTTGCTCTAGCACTTGCTTGACGCCTTTCTCGACGGCGGGAATGAATTGTCCCGGAATGGATCCGCCCACCACGCCGTTCTGAAACTCGAAGCCGCCGCCGCGCGGCAGGGGCTCGACGCGCAGATAGACCTCGCCGAACTGCCCGGCGCCGCCGGTCTGCTTCTTGTGCCGGTGATGGCCCTCGGCGGGCTTGGTGATGGTTTCCCGGTAAGCGATCTTCGGCGGGTGCGTGGACACCTCGACGCCGAATTCCTCCTTCATCCGCTCCATGACGAGACGCAGATGCAGCTCGCCCATGCCTCGAAGGACCGTCTCGTTGACCTGAGCATTGAACTCCACCTGCAGGCTCGGATCCTCCGCGGCGAGCTTGTGCAATGCATCGGAGAGCTTTTTCTCCTGCCCTCGCTGACTGAGCTCCAGCGCGACGCCGTGCATCGGAGGCGGCATCTCGATGGAGCGCATGCGAATCGAGTCCTCGTCGTGGCTCGAGTGCAGCACGTCGTCGAAGTGAATCTCCTCTATCTTCGACACCGCGCAGATGTCGCCCGCGGCGCACGCCGGAACCTCCTCGAGCTCCTTGCCTTGGACGCGGTACAGATGGGCGAGCCTCACACTTTTGCGCTTCTCGCCGATAAAGATCTGGCTGCCGCTCTTCACCTCGCCCTGATGCACGCGAAAGGTCACGAGACGGCCGACATAGGGATCGACGTTGATCTTGAAGGCGTGGCCGACGAAATGCCCGTTGCTCTCGGTGGGATCGACTCTGAAGGTCTTCCCAGCGCCGTTCGTCGAGATGAATTCCGGTGGATTGGCTTCGAGAGGGTTCGGCATGAGCTGAGAGAACACGCGCAGCAGCTGCCTCAGGCCGGCACCCGTTTCCGCGGAAACGAAGCACACCGGTATCAGATGGCCGCGGCGCAAAGCCCGCTCGAGGGGATCGTGAAGCTGCTCGAGGGAGATATCGTCGCCTTGCTCCAGATACAGCTCCATGAGCTCGTCATCGAGCTCGATGACCTGGTCGGTAATCTCGGTGTGCGCCGCCTCCACCGAGGAAAAATCCGGCGTTTCGTCGGCGGGCTCGAAAAAGCAGTCGGCGACGGCCTTTCCCTGGCGCGCCGGGAGATTCAGCGGCAGGCACTGCTTCCCGAAAGTATTTCTGACCTGGCTCAGCACCCCTTCGAGGTCGACGCCCTCGGCATCGATCTTGTTGATGATGATCAGCCGGCAGAGCCTGCGCGCGGCGCTGAAATCCATCATGCGCTGGGTGACGAGCTCGATTCCGGTCTGAGCGTTGATGACGACGGCCGCGGTTTCGACCGCCGGCAGCGCGCCGAGCGCGCGCCCCATGAAATCCGGATAGCCCGGCGTATCAAGCAAGTTGACGAACCGCCCGTTATGCTCCAGGTGGCAGACGCAGGTATCCAGCGAGTGCTTGAGGCGCTTTTCCTGGTCGGTGAAATCGGAGACGGTCGTGCCCTTGACGACGCTGCCCGGCGAGCGAATCGCGCCGGCCTTGTGCAACAAAGCCTCTACCAGCGTCGTCTTTCCGGCCCCGGCATGGCCGACGCATGCGATGTTGCGGATCAGTTCCGTCTGGTGCGCTGAAACCATGAAATCCCTCCTGGGTTCTGACTTGTTCTAATGAGGTATCTCAAGCCTGTCTATATCCTAGAACCTATCCTTCGTTTTGCCCAGAATCGATGGACTCCGTCGGCTCGCCCAGGGCCGCCGGCTCAGCGGTAGCCCAGGAGCTTTCGCAGCCCGAGCAGCGCCGGCATCGGCGCGGTGATGACGTAGGTCGGTATCGCTGAGAGATAACCGCGATAGCGGCCCTTCGCCTCGAAGCGCTCGCGGAAGTCCGATTCGAGAAACGCCGCGAGCAGCCTGGGCACGATGCCGCCGGCGACGTAGATGCCGCCGCGCGCGCCCGCCGTCAGCGCGAGATCACCGGCCATGCCGCCGAGCAAGCCGAAGAACATGTTCCGGGCCGCGACTGCCAGCGGCTCTCCGGCCGCGGCCGCCGCCGAGATCGCCGCCGGCAGGAGCGTGGCGGCCTCTTGGCCTGCGCGCTCGACCATGAGCGCGTATATCCGGCTCAGTCCCGGGCCCGAGAGCACGGTCTCGGCGGCGCAATAACCGCTCGGGTCCCGCAGGCTGTCGACGATCGCGGCTTCGGCGGGCGTGCTGGTGGCGATGGATGCGTTGCCGCCTTCGCCCGCCACGACGGCCCAATTGCTGTTGAACGGCACCAAGGTCGCGATGCCGAGGCCGGATCCGGGGCCCAGCACCACCAACGGTGCGCGCGCCGCCGGCTCGCCGCCGCCTACCTTGCACAGATCGTCACTGAGCAAAGTCGGCAAGGCCCACGCCACGGCCGCGAAATCGTTGACGACGATGAGCCGATTGGCGCCGAGCTCTTTCTCGAGCGCCGCTTGGGAGAAGCGCCAGGGGAGATTCGTCATCCGAACCTCGTCACCGCCGACAGGGCCTGCGACGGCGAGCGCGACGTCCGTGGGGCGATCGCTCAATCGCCGCCGTCCGAGGTAGTGCTCGAAGACCTCGAGGATACCGTCGAACTCGTGGTTCTCGAAGCTTTCGACCGCGATCAGCTTACCTTTGTCGTTGACGAGCGCACAGCGCGAATGCGTGCCGCCGATGTCGGCTATCAGATCCATCGATCGCTTCCGAACCGAACTCCAAGTCTCAGGGCCCCGATGGTAAGGACTGCTCAGGCGCTTTGGAAGCGCTCGGAAACGGCGGTTCGAGGGCTATACTGGAAACTCATGACCGCCAACGCATCCGGCCAAGGCCTACGGTCTGCAGCTGATCGATTGCGCAAGCTCAGCCAGCGAGTCGCTCTGGTCCTCGTCCGCTACAAGGTACGCTGCTCGTCCGACCGGCCGCCGGAGGGAGCGGTCTGCTACGTTCTCGAGCGCGACCAGCTCTTCGATCGCTTGATTCTCCAGGACCATTGCAGCCGGGAGCGCTGGCCGTCCCCGAGCCAAACCCTCCCCGATGACGCGGCCGCGCTATGGAGCTTGCGGCAGACCAAGGGCTGGTTCACCCGCCGCCTCGTTCCGAGCAAGCGCAAGCGGCTCGAAAGCCTGCTGTCCTACGTCGCCGCTCATCCCGATCAGGACATTCAGCTCGTGCCCGTCGCCGTCTTCTGGGGCAGATCGCCGGCCAAGGAGCGCTCCTGGTTGAAGTTACTGCTGGCCGAGGACTGGGCGGCGAGCGGGCGGATTCGACGATTCTTCTCGATCCTCGTGCATGCGCGGCAAGTGCTGATCAAGGTCAGCGAGCCCGTGTCTCTGAAACGATTGGCGGGAGAGGATCTCGGGGTCGAGCGCACGACGCGGAAGGCTGCGCGCCTGCTGCGCGTGCATTTTCGCCGCCAGCGCACGGCAACGATCGGCCCGGACCTTTCGCATCGCAGGCTACTGCTCGATGAGGTCCTCGCGAGCCCGGCCGTGACGCGCGCGCTCAAGCGCGAGATCGTCTCCGGCCACCGCAGCGAATGGCGCGTGCAACGGCGGGCGCGCCGCATCGCCAGAGAGATCGCCGCGCATTATTCGTTCGCGGTCGTGCGCGTGCTGGAGCATGTCTTCACCTGGCTCTGGAATCGCCTCTACGAAGGCGTCGACGTCAGGCACATCGAGCGCCTCGACGACATCGCGGTGGGAGCGGAGGTCATCTACGTCCCTTGTCACCGAAGCCACATCGACTACATGCTGTTGTCCTATGTGATCTATCGCCGCGGGCTGGTGCCGCCCCACGTCGCCGCCGGGAACAATCTCGATCTGCCGCTGATCGGCAGGATCGTTCGCAGCGGCGGCGGTTTTTTCATGCGTCGCAGCTTCCGCGGCGACGCGCTGTACTCGGCGGTCTTCAGGAGCTATCTGCGGGCGATCATTTCACGCGGTTTTCCCTTGAAGTTCTTCATCGAGGGCACCCGCTCGCGAACGGGCAGGTTGCTCGCGCCGAAACTGGGCTTGCTGGCGATGACGGTCGAGAGCTTCCTGCTCGACCGCCGCCGGCCCATCGTCTATGTTCCCGTGTATTTCGGCTACGAGAAGCTCGTCGAGGGCCAGGCGTTTCTCGGTGAGCTCAGGGGCCGGCCCAAGCGCCGTGAATCCCTGGGCGGAGCGATTCGTTCGCTCAGGGCCTTGCGCGAGCGCTTCGGCTCGGTCTATGTGAGCTTCGGCGAGCCGATATGGCTCGAGGATATGCTTGATCGCAGCCACGCGCGTTGGCGCGAGGAGAAGCTCGAGGATTTCTTCAAGCCGACCTGGATCGAGACGGTCGTGGAGCGCTTGGGGCTCCAGATCATGACCGCAATAAACGATGCGGCCGTGGTCAATCCCGTGAATCTCGTGGCGCTGGTGCTCCTCGGAATGCCGAAACGGGCGATCGTCGAAGTCGAGCTACGCGACCAGCTCGAGCTCTATCTCGATCTCGTGGCGCTCGCGCCCTATTCGACGCGGGTCGGCGTCACCGACCTGGACGCTGCCCAGATCGTGAAGCGATGCGAAGACCTGCTCTGGTTGCAGCGGCGCCCGCATCCCCTCGGCGACGTGCTCTATATGGACGAGCGCCGCGCGGTATTGGCGAGCTATTACCGCAACAACATCGTGCATCTCTTCGCCCTGCCATCGCTGGTCGCCGCAAGTCTCAGCGACCGCAGCGAGCTCACGGCCTCCGAGCTCACGGCGCAGCTCAAACGGCTGTATCCGTGCCTCAAGGCTGAGCTGTTTCTGCGCTGCGGCACGGCGGAGCTCGAGTTCGAGATCGAGCGTGTGGTCGGCGTGATGGCCAGGCTCGGCTTGCTGATGCGCGGCGGGCCGGTGATTCGCCGTCCAGTGGAAGGCACGGCGGCCGCGGCCCAGTTCCGCTTGTGCGCGGAAATCGTGCAACCCTTCATGGAGCACTATTTCCTGAGCGTCATTTTCCTGCTCGAGCACGGCTCGGGATGCTTGACGAAAACCGAGGCGGTTCGAATCTCGAGCGACGCCGCCGAGCAGCTCGCGATGATCTACACGTTGAACTCGCCGGATCTGTTCGAAGCCGGCCTGTTCGCCAACCTCATCGACGCCCTGCTGATTCACGGCATGCTGATGGAAGACTCGAACGGGCGGCTGTGCTTCGGCGAATCCCTGGCCGTGCTGGCCGACGCTCTGGGACGGGTGCTGCGCCCCCGCGTGCGGCAAACTCTGCTGAATTTTGCCAGAGCGGCCACGACCACACCGTCCGGCGCGCCTGCTCGGAGCAGCGCCCCGCTGGAACGGCTAGAGGAGCGTCTCTAAGCGTTCAGATCGGGAATTCGGTCGCTCTCCATTTGAGTGATCATGTCCTTGA
>Ga0299906_10001286_pt1 | contig 21618 bp, 22 predicted proteins | sample RVTome_14_FD_200259 | JGI IMG/M metagenome (GOLD analysis project Ga0299906, IMG submission 200259) | Soil microbial communities from uranium-contaminated site in the Upper Colorado River Basin, Wyoming, United States - RVT145D125 (version 2) ...
ATGGTCGCGTCGTAGGTGAGCCCCGGGAACTCGACTGCCAGGCGTTCCACGAGACGGCGCGCGTGCGTCGGCCCGTTCAGGAAGTCCGGGTCGCCGAAGGAGATGTGCCCGGCGCCGGCCTCGACCTGCGCGCGGACGTCGGCCAGGACCACGTCGATCGGCACGACACGGAACGCGCCGTCGTACACCGGGACAATCGGACAGTGGCGGCACAGATGCTTGCAGCCGCGGCTCGCGTCGGTCGCGCCGGCGACGCGGCGGCTGCCGTCGGGCATCTGCAGCGCGGCGTACTGCGAGAGCGGCGGCAGATCCGAGCGATCCGGCTGGACGAGCCGGATGCGGCGCCCCGCCACCCAGGTGCGGCGCGTCTCTCCCTGCGTCGGGTCCTGCGCGGACACCTCGACGGCCGCATCCGCCGACGCGTCCGTGGCCAGCCTGACCAGCTCCTCCTCGGCTTCCGGCCCGAGCACGTGCCCGATGCCGCGCTCGCGCAGCCAGCCGGCATTGAGCGGGGCGTAGAGGCCGTAGGCGGCGAGCCGGGCGCCGGGATTGACCTGACGCACGCGGTCCACGAGCGGTCCGGCCAGGCGCGTGGCCGTGTGCATCGGCAGGTAGAAGGCCACGAGGGAGGCGGCGCGGATACGCGCGTCGTCCAGATCGCCTCGCGAGACGTCCGCGCAGTCCACCTCCACGCCACCGCGTCGCAGCCACGCCGCCGGGGACGCCAGGCCGAAGGGCTGCCGCCCGAGGTCGTACGTCGAGATCAACAAGGCCCGCACGATTCCCATTGTTCCACGGTATCCTTCCGGCGATGACACCGCCCCCCGACGCCTCCGGCCCGGCCCACATGCGCGACACGCCAGGATTCTTCGGACATCCGCGCGGCCTGGCGACCCTGTTCTTCACCGAGATGTGGGAGCGCTTCAGCTACTACGGCATGCGGGCGCTGCTCATCCTCTTCATGACGGCGTCGGCCGATCAGGCCAATCCCGGCCTCGGCCTCGGCGAGGGCACGTCGGGCGCGATCTACGGCCTCTACACGTCGATGGTCTACCTGCTGTCGCTGCCGGGCGGCTGGGTCGCCGACAACCTGTGGGGCCAGCGGCGGGCGGTATTCGTGGGCGGCGTGATCATCGCCATCGGTCACTTCACGCTGGCCGCCCCGCTCGTGGGCCTCCCGGACGTGCCGTCGTTCTTCCTCGGCCTCCTCTTCATCGTGCTGGGCACGGGGTTGCTCAAGCCCAACGTCAGCACGATGGTCGGCGATCTTTATCCGCGCCTCGCCGCGTCGGCCACCGAGCACGAGCGCCAGGTGTGGGGGGCCAGGCGCGACGCCGCGTTCTCGATCTTCTACATGGGGATCAACGTGGGCGCGATGCTCGGCCCCTTCATCTGCAGCACGCTCGGCGAACTCTGGAACTGGCACCTGGGCTTCTCGGCCGCCGGCTTCGGCATGGTGCTCGGGCTCATCCAGTACCGGATGGGCGACCGGTACCTGGGCGACGCGGGGCTGTTCCGGTCGGACGATCCGGCCGAGGTGGTCGCGCGACGGCAACGGACCTTCTACCTGGCCGCGGCGATCGCCGCGGCCGTCGCGGCCTACGTCGTCTACCTCGTCATGGGGGGCGCGATCGAACTGGTGGCGTTCGTCACCTGGGTGGGCTACGGGATCCTGCTGATCGTCATCCTGTTCTTCGCGTACCTGATCTTCGGCACGGGCCCGGCGGGCGCCCTGCTCGTGCTCTTCGGCGGACTGAGCGCGGCCTTCCTCTCCGGCGTCGGCGGCGTCGTGCCCGCGATGGAGGGCACGGTCGCCGGCCAGTGGGCCATCGTCGGCACCCTCGGCGTCTTCATCGTGATGTGCGGCGGGCTGCTGGGGCTGGGCCGCGCCGTGAACCTCGACCAGAAGCGCCTGATGGTCATCTTCTGGCTGTTCATCCTCGCGGCCATCTTCTGGTCGGGCTTCGAGCAGGCGGGCTCGTCGATGAATTTGTTCGCGCAGGACCTGACCGACCGCGTGCTGTTCGGCTTCGAGGTCCCCACCGGCTGGCTCCAGAACATCAACCCGTTCTTCATCATCGTGCTGGCGCCGATCTTCGGATCGATGTGGACGTGGCTGGCGACCCGGGACCGCAACCCGTCGATTCCGATGAAGTTCGCGCTCGGCCTGGTCGGGCTGGCCGCCGGCATGTTCGTGGTCGCCTGGGGCGCGGCCTACGCGTCCGAGACCAGCCGGGTCTCGATGGCCTGGCTGACGGCGACCTACTTCCTGTTCACCTGCGGCGAGCTCGCGCTCTCCCCCGTCGGCCTGTCGTCGATGACCAAGCTGGCGCCGCAGGGACGGCTGGGCCAGATGATGGGGATCTGGTTCATCGCCGCCGCGCTCGGGAATCTGTTCGCCGGTCTCGTGGCCGCGCAGCTCGAGACGCTTCCCGCCGTCACGCTCTTCACCAACGTGGCGATCTTCGCCGGCGCCTCCGGGGTCGTCGCGATGCTCGTGAGCCCCGCCGTGAAGAGGCTGATGGGCGGTGTGAGCTGAGCGAGAGCCCCGCGCCCCTCGACGACTATCGGAAGAAGCGCGACTTCACCTCGACGCCCGAGCCGGCGGGCCGGCAGCCGCGGAAGTCGCCGGCGGGCCGGACGCCGCGCTTCTTCTGCGTGCAGAAGCATCTGGCCAGCCACCTGCACTACGACTTCCGGATCGAGCACAACGGCGTGCTGCTCTCGTGGGCGGTACCGAAGGGCCCCTCGCTCGATCCGGGCGCCAGGCGGCTGGCGATGCACGTCGAGGACCATCCACGGGAATACGGGGATTTCGAGGGGGTCATCCCCTCGGGCTACGGCGCGGGCGTCGTGATGCTCTGGGATCGCGGCACCTGGACGCCCGAGGTCGACGACGTGGACGCCGCGCTGGCCAGGGGCGATCTGAAGATGACGCTCGACGGCTACAAGCTCAAGGGATCGTGGGTGCTCGTCCGCACGAAGGGCGGCTGGGGCGGCACGCCGGCCGACGGACGCGCGTGGCTGCTCATCAAGCACCGCGACGAGTGGTCGTCGCCAGAGCTCGACGTCCTCGCGTTCGCGCCGCTCAGCGTGGCCAGCGGCGGCGACTTCGCCGACATCCTCTCGGAGGACGACCCGGACGTCTGGCGATCGAACCGGCCGGCGCTGAGCGGCGAATCCGGCGCGCTGTTCGCGCGCATCGTCGAGCAGGCAATGGCCATGAAGGCAGAAACGGGCAGGACGGCCGCGCGGAAGGCCCGGGCCCGGAAGGCCCCGACGCGGAAGGCGCCGGCGCCGAAGGCGGCGAAGAAGGCGACGAAGAAGCGCTAGACCGCTTCGACGCCGGCCGCGATCGTTCCCTCCGCTGCGTCTCCCAGCAGGCGCTGACTCAGCACGGACCACACCGCGAGAGACAGCCGCCGCCGATCGTGGCGGGCGATCTCGCTCGTCCAGAAGGGACCGCGCACCACCTCGATCCGCGGGTCGAGGTCGCCGAGCTCGAGCGGCGCCTTGTGCTCGGCCGCGTACCGCGCCAGCGCCTCGGGCGAGGGTCGGCGCGTGTTGGCGATCACCACGTCCACCGGACGCCCGATCGCGTCGGCCACCCAGCGCGCGCCCTCCGCCGCGGTGAAGGCCTCCATGCCGCGCCCCTCGGTCAGCAGGTTGCCGATCAGGATCACCGGCCCCTGCATGCCGGCGAGCGCCTCTCGCACGCCACGCACGAGCAACGGGGGCAGCAGGCTCGTGAAGAAGCTGCCCGGACCGATGATCACGGCGTCGAAGCCGCGGATGGCGCCGGCCACGGCGGGATGGATCGCCACGTCGGGCTCGAGCCACACCCGCTGCACTTCGTGTCCTTGCTCCTGCGCGGCGTCCACCTCGACCTCGCCGCGCGTCGTCGTGCCATCGGCGTAGGCCGCGCAGACCGACGCGAGCTCGACGCTCACCGGCCATACCCGTCCCCGGCCTCCCAGCAGCCCCTGCAGGCCGTCCACGGCGGCCAGGAAATCGCCGCTGTACTGCTCCATCATCGACAGGAGCAGATTGCCGCCGGTGTGCCCGGCCAGCCGGTCGTCGCGCTCGAGCGTGGGGAGCCGCGCCAGCAGCACGCTCCGCGCCTCACGCTCGTTGCGCGCCAGCGCGAGCGCGCACTTCAGCACGTCGCCGGGCGGCAGGACGCCGAGCTCGTCCCGGAGCTGTCCGGAGCTCCCGCCGCTGTCGAACATCGTGACAACGGCGTTGACGCGCAGCCAGGGGTTGCTCTTGAGGCCGCCGAGCAGGCTGGGCAGGCCCGTGCCGCCGCCGACGCACCCGATGCTCAACTCGCGCAGGATCATGTCTCGCTCTACGCATTGTAGCTACAATGCCCTCATGACACCGACGTGGAAGACGGCTGCCAGCACGCTGGTGGCGGACCTGCAGACCGTGTTCGGCGATCGGCTGCGGTCCGTGGTCGCCTACGGGCCCCGCCTCGAGGGCGACGAGGATGCGCCGCTGTCGTGCCTGGCGCTCGTGGCGAGCCTCGAGGCCGGCGATCTCGAGAAGTGCGCGCAACTGGCCCACAGGTGGGGGCGCGCGGATCTGGCGATTCCGCTCGTGGTGCCGGAGGGCGAGTTCCGGCGATCGCTCGACGCCTTTCCGCTCGAGTACGGCGAGATCATCCGCGCGCACGAGCGCGTGCAGGGCGACGATCCGTTCGTCGGGGTCGCCATTGCCACAGCGGACCTCCGGCGGGCGTGCGAGCTGCAGGCCCGCAGCCACCTGCTGCACCTGCGCGAGAGCTTCATCGAGACCGGTGGCAGGCCGGCGGCCGTGGGTCGGCTCGTCGCCGCCTCGGCACCGGGGTTCACGGCGCTCCTGCGGAACGTGGCGCGGCTCTCCGGCGTCAATACCAGTGATCGCGTCGAAGCGACCCGTTCGGGCGGGCGCGCCGCGGGCATGACCGACGCGATGGTGACCGACATGCTGAATCTGGAGCGTGAGCCTGGTGTGCCGGCCGCCGACCCGTCGCGACTGTTTCCGGAGTACCTGGCGGCGGTCGAGCAGCTCTCGCAGGTCGTGGACCGGTGGCATGACTCGTGATGGATGACCGGACGCGCAGCCTGCGCTGCGCAGCCCTGACCCTGGGGCTGCTCCTGGCCCCGTCGCCTGGACGCGCGCAGGAGCCGCCGGAGCTCACCCAGCCGGTCAACGATTTCGCAGGCGTCGTGGACGCCGAGAGCGCGAGAGCCATCGACGCGCTGAGCCGGTCGCTGCGGCAGGCCAGCGGCGACGTCGTCGTGGTGGCCGCCGTGAACACCTTCGCCCCGTACGCCGACATCGAGGAGTACGCGGTCGAGATGTTCGAGAACCACGGACGGGGCATCGGTACGGCCGACCGCGACAACGGCCTGCTGATCGTCGTGGCCGTCGGCGATCGTGACGTCAGGATCGAGGTCGGCTACGAGCTCGAGGCGTTCATCACCGACGGCTTCGCCGGCCAGACGATTCGTCAGGACATCCTGCCGGCCTTTCGCCGGGAGGACTACGGCGCGGGGCTGCTGGCCGGCACGGCGCGCGTCGTGAGCCGGATTGCCGAGGGCCGGAACGTCAGGCTGGAAGGCCTGCAGGACATCGGCCCAATCAGCCGCGAGCGGCGGCGTGGGCCGGGCTTCCCGGGCGGAGTGCTGGGGCTGTTTCTCCTTTTCGGTGCGATCACCGCGTTGTCGGGACGGAGGCGGGGCCGGCGAGGGCACCGCCGCGGGTACGGCTGGTACAGCGGGGTGGGACCCTTCGGCGCGGGGCTCGGCGGCGGGTTCCGGGGCGGCGGCTTCGGCGGAGGCGGATTCGGCGGCGGCTTCGGCGGATTCGGTGGCGGCATGAGCGGCGGCGGTGGCGCGAGCGGGTCCTGGTAGGGGCCGACGAGGACGACGACGGGAGGCTTCGAGTGTCGAGGAGGACTGCGATGACGCGAATGCGCACGGCCGGCGCGGTGCTGGCGCTGGCAGTGATGGCGGTGAGCTCGTCCGGCTGTTCCTACAACCGGTTCGTCACCCAGGAGGAGGCAATCAAGGCCCGGTGGGCGGAGGTCGAGAACCAGCTCCAGCGACGCAACGATCTCATCCCGAACCTGGTCAATACGGTCAAGGGCATCGCGCAGCAGGAGCAGGAGGTCTTCGGCCGGATCGCCGACTCGCGCGCGAGGCTGGCCGGCGCCGCGACGCCGGCCGAGCAGATCGAGGCCGCCAACGCCCAGTCCTCCGCGCTCGCGCGGCTGCTGGTCGTGATGGAAAACTATCCCGATCTCCGCTCCAGCGAGTCGTTCGTCCGGCTGCAGGACGATCTGGCCGGTACCGAGAACCGCATCGCGGTGGCACGCATGCGGTACAACGAGGCCGTCCAGGCGTACAACACCTCGCGGCGACGGTTTCCCTCGAATATCACCGCGGGCATCTTCGGCTTCGAGGAATACCCGCTCTTCGACGCGCCGGAGGGAGCGGAAGCCGTCCCGACCGTGGACTTCAGCGGGGAGTGACGGCTGCGATCGCTCCCATGCTCAGCGAATCACTCCTCCCCGAGTTCGATCACGAGATGTCCGTGACACGCCGCCTCCTGGAGCGGGTGCCGGAGGACCGGCTGGACTGGAAGCCGCACGAGAAGTCGTACTCGCTCGGCCAGCTCGCCCAGCACCTGGCCACCGTGCCGCTGTGGGGCGCGATCACGCTCAACCAGGCCGAGCTCGACGTGGCCGCGACGCCGCCGCTGCCGGCCGTCACGTCGCGGGCCGAGCTGCTCGCCCTCTTCGACCGCCACGTCTCGGACACGCGCGCGGCGCTCGACGGGAAGACCGACGCCGAGCTGGCCGCTCCCTGGGCGCTCAAGAGCGGCACGCACGTGGTGTTCTCGATGCCGAAGGCGTCGGTCTGGCGGTCGTTCGTGATCAGCCATCTGGTGCACCACCGAGGCCAGTTGAGCGTCTACCTGCGGATGCAGAACGTGCCCCTGCCGTCAATCTACGGTCCGAGCGCGGACGAGCAGTAGCGACAGTGCCTCTTCCCCACCGCGCGTGAGCTTCACGCCTTCGGCCTTCGCGCCCCGCTTCCGCAACGGCCACGTGCAGACGCTCTGGGCCTGGGGACGTCCCCGGCGCTTCGCGGCACTGTCCCCGCCGGTCGAGCGCTACTTCGACGTCGCCGTCGACGCGCGCGTCCTTGCTCACTGCCACTGGCAGGGGGAGCCGGCCCGGCATCCCACGCTCGTGCTGCTGCACGGGCTCGAGGGGTCGAGCACCGCGCACTACATGGCCGGGATGGCCGACAAGGCCTGGGCGGCCGGATGGAGCGTCGTGCGGCTCAACCAGCGGAACTGCGGCGGCACCGAGCACCTCTCCCGCGGTCTCTACCACTCCGGCCTGACCGGCGACGTCCGCCGCGTCATGGAGGAGATCATCGCGCGGGACGGCGTGCGGGCCGTTGCCGTGGCCGGATACTCGCTCGGAGGCAACCTCGCGCTGAAGCTCGCCGGCGAGTTGGGCGACGCCGCGCCATCCGAGCTGAAGGCGGTGTGTGCCGTCTCGCCCACGATGGACCTCGCCCTGTGCGTGCGGGCGCTGGAGCGACGCTCGAATCTTGCCTACGAGTGGAACTTCGTCCGCCGCCTCAAGGCCCGCATGCGCCGGAAAGCCGCGGCCGTCCCTGGCGTCTTCGATCTCGAGCCCCTCGGGCGCATCTGGACGGTCCGGCAGTTCGACGAGGCCTACACGGCGCCCCACCACGGCTTCCGGGACGCGGCCGACTACTACCACCGGGCGAGCGCCCGGCGCGTGGTGGACCGCATCCGCATCCCGACGCTCATCCTGACGGCCGCCGACGACCCATTCGTCCCCGTCGAGCCGTTCCGCGATCCGGCGGTGACGGGCAACGCCGCCATTACGGCCACGATCACCGCGCACGGCGGCCACTGCGCGTTCGTCGAGCGACCGGAAGACGGATACGACGGCTACTGGGCGGAGCGCGAGGTCGTCAGGTTTGCGGCGGCACGGGCAGGCCTGCCATCAGCAGCCGCGCCAGCTCGGGCCCCTTCCCCTGCTCTTCGTGCTTGAAATAGACGAAGACGTCCCTGGCATCGGCGGCCGTCGTGCCGATGGTCTCGGCCCAGCGTGCGATGTCGTCCGGCCCGTACCCCTCGTCGCGCAGGCGGAAGTACGCCACGTCGGCGGTGATCTCGAGCGGCGTGGAGAGCTTCTCGCTGTCGGCCACGCACAGGGCCAGGTTGCGGTCGCGCAGGCGGGCGTACACCTCGGGATCGAACCACGAGGCGTGCCGGAACTCGAACGCCGCATCCACTCGGGGCGGAAACCCGTCGAGGAAGGCGTCGAAGAGCGGCAGGTCCTTCCGCAGGCCCGGCGGAAGCTGGAACAGCAGCGCCCCCAGCTTGGGACCCAGGTGCGCCGACGTCTCCAGGAACTGCCGCAGGCGATCCTGGCAGTCGCGGAGGCGCGCGTCATGGGTGATCCGTCGCGGCGCCTTCAGCGTCAGCCGGAACCGGTCGGGGGTCGCCGCGCTCCACCCGGCGAGGATCTTCTCGTTCGGCGCGCGATAGAAGGTGTAGTTGATCTCGACGGTGGGGAAACGCTCCGCGTAGTACGGGAGCATCTTCGCGGCGGGGAGCTTCTCGGGATAGAAGCTGCCCTTCCACTCCGGGTAGTTGTAGCCGGACGTGCCAATCCAGATTGCCATTCGTCAGGGCTTATACCACGCTGGCGGAGGGCGGATGAAAGTTGCTAGAGTGGGCGGAATGCAACGACTCCAGGTTCCGGTCGCGATACTGGCCTCCCTGCTCGTGACCTCGTGCGGCGGATCGGAACCGGTCCGCGAATACGAGCTTCACGGACAGATCCTTGCGGTCCGGCCGGATCGGAGCGAGGTCGTGATCCGGCACGAAGACATCCCCGGATTCATGCAGGCCATGACCATGCCGTTTTCCGTGGAGGATGCCGGGCTGCTCGAGGGCAGGACGCCGGGCGATCTGGTCACCGCCACGCTCGTCGTGGGCGAGACCTCCGCGCATCTGTCGTCGCTGACGACGACCGGGCATGAACCGCTCGAACAGTCCGATGCGCCGCCGCCCCCGGCGCCGGACATCCTGGAAACGGGCGAACAGGTGGACGATGCCGCGCTCGTGAATCAAGCCGGCGAGGCCGCGCCCTTCTCGAGCTTCCGCGGGCACAGGGTGGCCCTCACCTTCATCTACACGCGTTGCCCGCTCCCGGACTTCTGCCCCCTGATGGACCGCAACTTCGCCTCCATCCAGCGGACGCTGGCCGGGCGCGCCGATCTGGGGGACGTGCGGCTCCTCACCGTGACGTTCGACCCCGAGTACGACACGCCCCCGGTGCTCTCGGCCTGGGCGCAGCGGCGTGGGGCGGACCCGGCGGTCTGGTCGTTCCTGACGGGCGAGCCGGACGCGGTGTACGCCTTCGGCGAGCAGTTCGGCCTCTACGTCGAGCCCAGCCCGGAGGGGTTCGACATCACCCACAACCTGCGCACGGCGGTCGTGGACGCGGAGGGTCGCCTGGTCAGCATGCACAGCGGCAATGACTGGACTCCGGACGACATCGTTGCCGACCTCATCGCGACTCCCGCTCCCGGCAACTGATCCCGTCACGCCGCCGGATCTGCCCCTGACCCCGGCCGAGCGCCGGCTCGTGGCGCGCCTCCGCACGCCGGACGCCGTGCAGGACTGGCTGAACAACCTCCAGTACAACGACGAGGAGGATATCGGCACGCTCCGGAGCTTTCGCGGCGTCGTCCGGAGCGGCATGGCCCACTGCCTGGAGGCCGCGCTCGCCGCCACCGTGATCCTCGAGCAGCACGGATACGCGCCGCTGGTCCTCAGTCTGGAGTCGGTGGACCTGCTCGACCACGTCCTCTTCGCGTACCGCACGCCGACCGGCTGGGGCACGGTGGCCCGCTCCCGCGACCCAGGCCTGCACGGCCGGCGCCCGCTCTTTGCCACCCCCCGCGCGCTGGCGCAGAGCTATTTCGAGTCGTACATCGACTTCACGGGCCGCATCAAGGGCTACGCCGTGGTGGACCTCCGCGTCCTGGGCCGCTACGACTGGCGCCTGTCGACGCGCAACGTCTGGCGCGTCGAGAACCTGCTCCGCGACTGGCCCCACAGGACCATCCGGTCGTCCGATCGACGGGCCGAGGCCCTGCGCCGGCGCTACCGGCGCTTCCGTGAGGAGTACGGCTACAAGCCGTGGGGGTACTATCGCGGGCGCGAGCGCTGGACCGCCCTGCCCGCCGAGTTCGCCCGGCGGGGCTGAGGCGCCGCTGCCTCGCCGCCGGTACACGCCGGCAGTACAATGACGCGCATGGCCAAGCTCAAGAGCGAGATCGAGGTGGCGTGCCCCTGCTGCGGGGCGTCGCTCGTCGTGGACGTGAATCTCGGTCGGGTCGTGTCGCACGAGGCCACGGCCCACGGCGACCGGCCGGAGCTGAACGACGCGACCAGCATCCTCGAGGCCGAGGCGCGGCGTCGTGAGGCCCTGTTCGAGCAGTCGGTCGCGGCCGAGAAGACGCGCGACGATGCGCTGTCCCGGCGGTTCGAGGAAGCGCTCGAGCGCGCGTCTGGCGAACCCGTCGAGCGGCCGGTGCGCGATTTCGATCTGGACTAGCCGGGCACCGTCGAGGATGCCTGACTCGCGCTGGCGCACCGTTCGGGTGGCCACCTACAACGTGCACCGGTGCCGCGGCCTCGACGGTCGCACGCTGCCGGCCCGGGTCGCCGAGGTGATCCGGGCCATCGACCCGGACCTCATCGCCCTGCAGGAAGTGATCGGCGCCGGACCGAGCTCGGCCGGCCACGCCGAGGAGCTCGGCGCGCTGCTCGGCATGGGGTGGGTGATGGCGCCGGTCCGGCACCTGCGCGGATGCCTCTTCGGCAACGTGGTCCTGAGCCGGCATCCGATCGTCCATCACACCCACTACGACCTGTCCTGGAAGACATGCGAGCCGCGCGGCTGCCAGCGGGTCGACGTGGCCTTCGGCGACGACCGGCTCCACATCTACAACGTCCACCTCGGGACGGCGTTCCTCGAGCGCCGCCACCAGGCCGAACGGCTCGGCACGATCGTCCACGATCGGCGCGTCGGCGTCCCGAAGGTCGTACTCGGGGACTTCAACGAGTGGACCAAGGGGCTGGTCACCGAGATCCTCACCGAGCGCCTGCAGAGCATCGATCTGCGCAGGCACCTGCGCCGGCGCCGGACCTATCCCGGCGTCTTCCCGATGCTGCACCTCGATCACATCTACTACGAGGGAACTGTCGAGGTGGCGAAGCTCGAGCTGCCGCGGACGCGGTTCTCGCTGATGGCCTCGGACCACCTGCCGCTGGTGGCCGACCTGCGCGTGCAGTTCTAGCGAGGCCCGCAGGAGCTCGCTGGCCTTGCTCCGCTTCGCGGGGGCGAGCGGGGGCTACCCTTCTTCTTCGTAGCCTTCTTCTTCGAGGGGCAGGAAGCGCGTGGGTGGCCTGAGCGCCTCCCGGTGGTCGTAGAGCGGCACGTGCTGGACGTGCAGGGTGTTCACGCATCCGGCACCCTTCTCGTCGACGACGACGGTCACCGGACTGCCCTCCACACCGTCGCGAAAGCCGACGCGGCAACCGCAGGCGAGACGGGCGTGCGCGAACCCCTTCAGCATGGCCGGATCATACTACAGCAGCGCCGTCTACAGGAGCGGGGTAATCTCGTGCTCGACGTGCTCCTTGGTCATGATCGTGGCGTGCCGCGCGGCCACCACGCCCTCGCGATCGATGAATACCGACACCGGAATTGCCCACAGCGGGCCGTAGGCGTCGAGCACGTCGTCCTGGCCGAGGCCGACGAGCACCGGGTAGTTCATCTCGTACGCATCGGCGAAGGTCAGCAACTTGTCGGCGGTGTCGTCGATCGACAGCCCCAGCACGACCAGATCGTCCGCGTACTGCTCCTGCAGCTCGACGAGCCCCGGGATCTCCGCCTTGCAGGGCGCGCACCACGTCGCCCAGAAGTTGATCAGGATCACCTTGCCCTTGAACGACGCGAGGTACACGTCCTGCCCGTGCATGTCCTTGAGCGTGAAATCGAGCGGCGCCGGCTTGCCCACCATGTCGCTCTCGTCGAGCTCGCCGAGATCGTCACCGAGCGCCCCGTCGTCCAGCGTGGTGTGATCGTCGATGCCGGGAGCCACCCAGATGAGGCCGAGCGCCAGCGCCACCGCTCCCATCGCCAGCCACGCGGCCTTCCGGGAGGGCGACCGCTCGGGTCCCGATTCGGCGGCGGGATCGCCCTCCGGGGCGACCTCGCCGGGCGTGTCGCCGTCGGGGACGTGGGCCGCCTTCTGGTCCGGCTCGAATGGCTGCTCGTTCATGCGTCTCCCCTGTCGTCCGTTCCGGGTTCTGCTGATGCCATCATGCCATACGGACAGGGCCTGGAGCCCGTCCGGGCAACGGGCTGGGCCCCCGGCGTCAGTGCGCGCCCTGCATGACGTATCGGGCCACGCGCGCCATGCCATCAGCCGCCTCGGGCGCGACCAGGACGAACGTCCGCCCGTTGCCGGACAGCACCTGCGACCGGTGCCCTGCCGTCACGATCTCGGCCTCGCGCCGCGACGACTGGTTCAGCAGGAACAGCGACACGTCCTGCCCCCGCACGCGGTACATCACGTGCGGGACGAGCCCGTCGCCGTAGAGGCAGCGCCGTGCGCCGATGAGCTCGATGCCTTCCTCCGGCGAAGACGGCGGCACGCGGATGTCCGCGGCATCGACCGTGGTGCCCTCCGGCGGCGCGAACAGCCGGAAGCAGCGGCTGTGATCGGCCGTGAGCTGCGCGGCCATGACGGCGTTCGACCGACGCGTCACCAGCGACACCACCGCCGACGCCGTGAGCACGAGCAGGACCCCCGTGAGCAGCAGCGGCACGAGCCGCGGGCGCCACCAGGGGCCAGGCCCGGGCACCGCCGCCCGTACCGTCGCGATCGACTCGCAGCGCGAGCGAAGGCCGGGCGGCAGCGGCTCGGTCAGCAGCGCTCCGGCCCGTCGGCGCAGCAGCAGGCGTCCCGCGCGCTCGCCGACGGCACGGTCCCGGCACGCGCGGCAGGCTGCCAGGTGATGCTCGACCTGGGCGCGCTCGGCCACGCCGAGCAGGCCATCCACGTACGCCGTCAGCCGTTCGCCCGTCCGGGCACACTCGTTCATACGCTTGAAGGGAGCGGTTCCTCGCGATCGCGGCCGTCGCGCGCGCGCGTGAGCGACTCGAGCACGAGGCGCCGGCCTCGCGAGATACGTGACATCACGGTGCCGATGGGCACGTCGAGCATCCCGGCAATCTCGGCGTACGAGAACTCCTCCACGTCACGCAGCCAGACGGCCTGCCGAAAGACGTCGGGCAGCTGATCGAGCGCGGCCCGCAGGTCGGCGTCGAGCGAGGCGCGCAGCAGGAGCTGCTCCGGCGTCTCGGGCGAGGCCGCGTCCGGGCCGGCCGCCGCCTCCTCGACCCGCGCGCTGTCGACGTCTACGACCGCCCGCCCGGCGTCCCGCAACCGGTTCCTCCACGTGTTGTGCAGGATCGTCCAGAGCCAGGCCCGCAGGTTCGTGCCCCGCTCGAAGCGGTCTGCGGCGCGGAAGGCCTTGACGAGCGTGTCCTGCACGAGGTCCTCGGCGTCGGGAGGGTTCCTGGTCAGCCGCAGCGCGGTGGCGTACATGGGCTCGAGGTACCCCAGCACGTCTCCGGCAAACGCGTCAGCGTCCGCCCGCCGGCCACGTCGAAGCATCCGCACCACCGGGGCCCATTACGTGTCAACCCGGATCGGGAGGCGTTTATTCCCGGAGCAGCGGGAAGGCCCGGCGCCCGTCGCACCCGTAGCGTCGCCCCCGTGGGCCGAGTATACCTGCCACCTCGAGCGGACAGGTGCCAGGGCCAGAGGTCGGCACGGAACGCGGGCTGGCCAGAAAGCACGCGGAACTGCCGGCGGGCGACACCAGGTCCACAGGTACGTCACTTGCTCCGCGCACTCTTCCGTTCGATTGCGGGCGTCGAGGCGTCGGCGGTAAGATCGCCGCCTGCCCGTCGTCGTCCGGATCGGCGAACCGGATCGCCGCGGGTCGCGGCGCAGGGTGGCCTGCAAGGAGACTTCGAATGAGCAACCGCGCACGGCGCAGTGGCGTGCTCCGCCTGCCGGCGGTGCTTGCGGCAGTCCTGGTCCTGGCCTCGAACGCGGCGGCGCAGACGTCGTTCGCCCCGTACTACGGCAAGAACCAGATCCGCTACGACGACTTCGAGTGGTACCACTACGAAACGGACCACTTCATCATCTACTACTACCCGGAGATCGAGCCCCATCTCGAGCGGATGGCCGGCTACGCGGAAAGCGCCTATCTGCACATCAGCGCGGAGCTCAAGCACGACCTCGCGCACAAGGTCCCGCTCATCCTGTTCCAGACGAGCAGCGAGTTCCAGCAGCAGAACGTGATCCCCGGCGCGGCGCAGGAGGGTGTCGGCGCCTTCGCCGAGCCCACCCGGGCTCGCATCGTGATGCCGATGGACGACCCCCCCGATCTGCTCTACCGCCTCATCGTGCACGAGCTGACGCATCAGTTCGACTACGACATCATCCCGGCGACCATCATGCAAGCGGGCACGCCGCTGTGGGTCCATGAGGGGCTCGCCGACTACCTCACCGGCCTGTGGCGACCGCTCGACCTGATGTCGGTTCGCGACGCTGCGGTGGCCGACATCGTGCCCAGGATGAGCCGTCTCGAGGGCTACAGCGACGTGGGCGGCGCGCGCATGATCTACAACCTCGGCCACTCGCTCTACGAGTTCATCGAGGAGCGGTGGGGCAAGGACGGGCTTCGCGAGTATCTCTTCTCTCTCCGCAAGTCGGTGATCGGCGGCGGCGGCAGCTCCTACGAGGAGGCATTCGAGATCACGGCGGAGGAATTCGACCAGGAGTTCGACAAGTACATCAAGGATCGCTTCGCGCCCTTCCGCGACAAGGAACGTCCGAGCGACTACGGCCGCAACCTCCTGCCCAATCCGGAGCGGTCGCCGTTCCGGGGCGGCTACACGGTGGAGCCGTCGCCATCGGGCGACCTGCTGGCCATCTTCTCGTTCAACCAGCGCGACCTCGAGGGGGACATCCTGCTCGTCTCGGCCCGTGACGGCGGCGTCGTCCAGAACCTGACGGAGGGCTTCGACAAGGACCTCGGATTCGAGTTCATCGTGACGCCGGGCGGCCGCTTCGTGACCGTGCCGTGGCTCTCGTGGTCGACCGCCGGCGACCGCCTCGCCTACTTCGCGCGAGCGGAGAAGACACGGACGCTGATCCTGCAGAACGTGCTGACCCGGAACGTCGAGCAGCGAATCGAGATGTCCTCGGTCGACGACCCCGAATCGCCCGACTTCTCGCCGGACGGCCGTCGAGTGGCCTTCGCCGGTCTCCGCGGTGGCACCGGCGACATCTTCATCGTCGATCTGCAGACGCTGGAGATCACCAACGTCACCAACGACGACTTCGCGGATTCGGCGCCGACGTGGGCGCCCGACGGACGCTCGCTCGTCTATCTCGCGCGCGTCAGCGGAAACGAGAAGCTGTTCCGGCTGGATCTCGACACCGGACAGAAGACGCAGCTGACCTTCGGCACGCACGACGAAGCGGCCGCCACGTTCATCGACGACGACACGCTCGTGTTCTCCTCGACCGCCACCGATCCGCTGCAGCCGATCGATCCGGATGTCGCGCTGAACGGACAGATCTACAACGTCTGGACGCTCAGCCCGGGAACCGGTGAACTGCGCCAGTACACGGACGCGGTCTCCGGCAACCCCTACACGACCGTACTGAGACAGAGCGGGGAGGACCCGAAGATCGCCCTGATCACGTACTACAAGGGCGAATACGAGCTGCACACCATCGAGCGCGGAGACCCGATCGTGACGGCCGCCTCGTCCGACTTCGGGGCCCCGGGACCGGTCATCGACTTCCAGGCACCGCTCTCGCACACGATCGTCGCCGAGAACAAGCAGAGGAAGGGCACCTTCGAGAAGATGTTCCTCGACGGGCGGCCGCCCGTGAACGTCGGCGTCACGAGCGGCGGAGACATCTTCGGGGGCACAGCGGTGACCTTCAGCGACGTGCTCGGCGACCAGCAACTGAGCCTGTTCGCCCAGTCGTACGCCCAGTACCGGACGATGTCCCTCTCGTATCTGAACCTGGCGAACCGCTTCAACTGGGCGATCCAGGGCTTCTCGCAGACCCAGTTCTTCTACGGCAACCAGGGTGTCTTCTACGATCCGGCCCTCTCGGGCTTCGTGCCGGATCGGGACCAGGCCGAGGCGACTCGCACCGTGCGCGGCGGCACGGCGTTCGGCATCTGGCCGATCAACCGCTACCGGCGCGTCGAGCTCTTCGGCGGGTTCATGTACTACGACGAGCAGTTCAACGACCAGACCCTGGGTGACTTCTCGGCCAACTATCAGGAGCAGCAGTTCGGGCGTCAGCTCTTCCGCTCCGGGACGATGATGCCGCTGGGTGTCAACTTCATCCAGGAGACCACGATCTTCCGCGAGTTCGGTCCCCTGGCCGGCAACACGATGCGCCTGTCGTACGAGTTCGCACCCAGGATCGGGAACAGTCTTTCGCGGCACACCGCCGATCTGGACGCACGCTACTACCTGCGCCTCGGCGCAACCGGACTGCTCGCGCTGCGGGCGCGTACCTTCAAGAGCTGGGGCGACACGCCGGACTACACGTTCTTCGGCGGCAACTCCGAGATGCGGGGCTACGAGTACCTGGAGTTCGTCGGCGACACGGCGACGTTCCTGAACGCCGAGCTGCGCTTCCCGCTCATCGAGGCGATGCTCACGCCAATCGGCGTGCTCGGCGGAATCCGCGGAGTCCTCTTCGCCAATCTCGGCGGAGCGTACTTCGATGACGGCGAATCGTCCTTCAGCTGGTTCGAGACGGGGTCCACGACCTTCACACCGACCCAGGAGCTGGTGACCGACCCCGACACCGGCCTCCAGGTGCCCGTGCCCGGCACGCCGACGCCGGTGAGCGGATTCCGGCTGGTCGACTCGCGCGCCTCGTACGGCATCGGCCTCGAGACCTTCGCCCTGGGCTTCCCGGTGCACTTCGACTGGGCCTGGCGCACGCTCTTCAACAAGGAGTGGGAGGAGCTGCTGTTCAGGCCCGTGGGCGGCCGCGAGGCCTTCCGGAAGGTGAAGTTCTCGGTCTGGATCGGCTACGACTTCTAAGGTGAGAACACGGCGGCGCCGTGTTCCTAGTAGCGCTCCAGCAGGAGCTCGCTCCGTGCCAGGTCCATCGTCACGCGGTACGGGGCCAGGAACGCATGGCCGACGATCCCGCCGATCTGGAAGCCGAGCAGCATGCTCGGCGCGCGCAGGTTCAGCACCACGAGCGTGTGGTTCCTGAGCTCGATCCGGTCGAACGCCAGGTCCACGCCGGGCAGGAGGAACGCATCCGGGTCCCGCCCGCCCAGGCCCCAGACGTTCACGGAGACTCGCCGGAAGGGTGACGCCGGCAGCGCGCTGGCGGTGGACGTGCTGATGGAGATGACCTCCCCGCCGGTATCCACCACGAACGGCGCCGGGCGATCCGTGTTCAGCAGGCCGCGCACGAGGGCGAGCCGATGGACTCGCATCGGCAGGCGGATGTCGGCCGGCGTGGGCGGCAGCGCCCTGGCCATCGTGAGCTCCCGCCGCTCGTAGTCGATCCGCAGCGACATGCCGAGCGCGAGCGGCGAGAACGAGTCGAGCTCGCCGCCCGGCGAGTCCAGCACAGCCCGCCCCTTGACGAGGCTCGGCACGTGGCGAATCGCGAGCGAGCCGAACGACAGGGAGTCGATCCGCGCCAGACCCAGGCCCTGCAGGCCCATGACTCCCACGCCCGCCGAGATCGTGCGCGTTTCGGGACGCACGCTCGCGAAGCGCGCCGTCCGGTTCGACAGCACGGTTTCCTCGGCGCCGGTGTCGAGCACGAAGTCTCTCGTCTGGCTGCCGTTGATGCGACCGCGGATGATGACCTTGCCGTTCACGAGCCTGAACGGCATGGTGTGAACGGCCTGCCGATCCTCTTCGTCCATGTCGAACGGCGTCCTGTCGCCGAACGATTCGAGGAACTCCGCCTGCGCGCGCGCCCAGGCCACCTTGTCGCTGCGCCCCTGGCCGGGCAGCAGATCGACGTAGCGCCGGTAGGCCACGGCGGCCGGCCTGTACTCGCCCCGACGCTCGTGAATCTCGGCGATGAGCGCGTGAATGTCGGCGTCGCTCGGTGCGGCCGCCGACGCGGCCAGTGCGACGTCGAGCGCTTCGTCCAGGCGACCCGTGGCCGCCAGGGAGCGAGCCATGCCGAAGCGCGCGCGGGCCGAGCCCGGCTCCCGGTCGACGCTTTCCACGTAGTCGCGCTCGGCCTCTTCGAACAGGCCCGACGACCAGAGCGCGTCCGCATGCAGCGTCAGCGCCTCGTGATCGTCCGGTGCCAGGGACCGCAGCCGGTCGGCCTGATCGAGAGCCTGGTTGAACTCGGCCACGCGCAGCGCCGCGCGCACCACACCCTTCCGCGCCAGCAGCGCGAGGGCCGGATCGTCGGTCTCGACCGCCTCGGCAAAGGCGGTCAGGGCCTCGTCGTATCGCGCGTCGTCGTACAGATCGGCGCCGCGCTGGTACTGCAGGTCGGCATCACCGCCGACGTCGGCGCCGGTGGTCAGCGCACCGGCCAGCAGCAGCGCGCCGACGGCGGCGGTTGTCTGCGACCTCCGGGAGAGCGGCCTGGTCGAGCTCGGCATGATTCCACCTGTCTGGTGCGGCTACGGTTTCTGGAAGTACTCGGCGTTGACGGCGATGAAGCGCTGCCACTGGTCTGGCGTCTCGTCGAGAGCGAAGATCGCCTCCACCGGACACGCGGGCACGCACGCTCCGCAGTCGATGCACTCGTCGGGGTGAATATACAGCATTTCGGCCGAGGCGAACTCCGGCTCGTCCTTGCGCGGATGGATGCAGTCCACCGGACAGACGTCCACGCACGCCGTATCCTTCGTGCCCACGCAGGGCTCGCAGATGATGTAGGCCACCTCAGTCGCCTCCTGTCACGACGCCAGCAGCGGGAAGTCCAGCGATCACTCGGCGGTCTCGCCAGGACGCAGCTCGAGGACCGTGACCCCGGCCGGCACGGCCGCGCGCAGGGCGTCCGGTGTCCCGGTGAGCAGCGGGAACGTGCCCCAGTGCATGGGAACCACCTGCTTCACACCGAGCAGGGCGCACGCGCGCGCGGCGGCGGCAGGATCCATGGTGAAGCGATCGCCGATCGGCAGGAACGCGACCTCCGGTCGGTACATCTCGCCGATCAGGCTCATGTCACCGAACAGGCAGGTGTCGCCGGCGAAGTAGACCGTTCGACCGTCCTCGAGGCGAAGGACGTAGCCGGCCGGCTCGCCCATGTAGACCATCCGGTCGCCGTCGACGAAGCCGCTGCTGTGCCGCGCGTCGGTCATCGTGACACGCAGGCCGGCCACCTCCTGCGAGCCCCCCTTGTTCATGGGCGCGACGTTCTGAATGCCCTTCCGGCCGAGCCAGTCGCACAGCTCGAAGATGCCGACCACCGGCGCCCCACTCTCCCTGGCGCAGGCGAGCAGATCCCCGATGTGATCGAAGTGGCCGTGCGAAACGAGGATCAGATCCACCGGCGGGGGCTTCCGGTGAGCATCCGGACACGACGGATTCTCCGACAGCCAGGGGTCGATCAGCACGCGCGTGCCGCCGGGTGTCCGCAGGAGGAACGTGGAGTGTCCGAGCCAGGTGATTGCCAGCTTCCGCATCACCCGATTCTATGCCGGCCGGTCCCGGGCGCACGACCGCTCCGCTCGGATAGACTGGACGCAGGATGCCCGCCGACACCGTCCTGCCAGTCGTGACGCCGCCGCCCGAGCGGAAGCCCGCCTGGCTGCGCGTGCGCGCGCCCGGGTCGCACAACTACCTGCGGCTGCGGGGCATCATGCAGGACCTGCGCCTGAACACCGTCTGCGAGGATGCCCACTGCCCCAACATCGGCGAGTGCTGGCATCACGGCACGGCGACCTTCATGATCCTGGGCGACGTCTGCACGCGCGCCTGCGCGTACTGTGCCGTGGCCCACGGGAAGCCGACCGAGCTCGACACGGCCGAACCGGCGCGCGTGGCCGAGGCCGTGGAGCGCATGGGGCTGCAGTACGCCGTCGTGACCTCCGTGGACCGGGACGACCTCGCCGACGGCGGCGCGCACATCTTCGCCGAGACGATCCGCCTGACGCGGGCGCGCGTGCCCACCTGCCGTGTCGAGGTCCTGATCCCCGATTTCAAGGGCGCCGAGGCACCCCTGCGCACGGTGCTCGACGCCGGACCCGACGTTCTCAACCACAACATCGAGACAGTGCCGCGGCTCTACCGCATGGCGCGATCCGGGGGCCGCTATCCCCGGTCGCTCGAGCTGCTCGACAGGTCCCGGCGCTACCGTCCGGCGATCGCCACCAAGACCGGCATCATGGTGGGCCTGGGCGAGGAGCACGACGAGATCCTGATCGTCCTGGACGACCTCCGTCAGGCGGGCGTCTCGATCCTGACGATCGGCCAGTACCTGCGGCCCTCCGCCGGGCACGCGCCGATGGCGCGCTACTACCACCCGGACGAGTTCCTCGCCCTCAAGCGCGAGGCACTCGCGCGTGGGTTCGTGCATGTCGAGTCCGGGCCGCTCGTCCGGTCCTCCTACCACGCCCACGAGCAGGCGGACGCGTTCGCCGCGCGGTCGGTCGAACGAGTCGACCGTCGCTGAGAAATCTCGCTCCGAGAGACTTCTCGGGAGACTCCCCTGAAAAAGGGAGATACGCAACGACGGGAAAGGAGCCCAAACACCGCTTGATCAGCACGTTGCCGAATGGGTGCTGGCGTGGCGAGCTTCTTGCTTTGGCACCAGCGGGATGGGCACAAGGACCAGGAAGACGTCTGCGACATTGCCGGACGCCGCGCCGTCGGACGAGTCGAGGATGGTGCTGATTGCATCCGAGGCGCTGCTGGCCGCATGGTCGGTCCATGCTGGAGAGGTCGGCCAGATCGCGGCCGTTGCCGCCACCGAGCCTGACGCGGTGATCGACGCCGTCTCGGACCCGGGAGTGGGCACCGTCGTCATCGAGCAGGCCATCGCCACCACCGCGTCGGGCTTCGCGCTGATGGACCAGCTCCTCGGCGACCGCCTGCTGCGCGGCACCGAAGTGCGCCTGATGACACCGGATCACGCCCTGGAGCTCGCGTCATCGGAACCAGGCGACCTGCCGTTCCCCGACTGGCTGCGCGCGCTGAGCGACCCGCTGCCGCCCCGTCCCGAGCGGCGCGCCATTCGGCTTCCCGCCGCGAAGGACGAGCAGGCGTACATCGACGGCCAGGCGGTGACGCTCATCGACCTCTCGACCGTCGGCGCGCAGGTACGATCGGCAGGCGTGCTCCGTCCGAAGCAGCGCATCCGGGTGGTCCTGTCGCCGGCGCGAGGCAGCGTCAGGACCGTCGCCGTCGTCATGTGGTCCCAGTTCGAGATCGCCGGCACCAGG
>Ga0299906_10001288_pt1 | contig 21616 bp, 14 predicted proteins | sample RVTome_14_FD_200259 | JGI IMG/M metagenome (GOLD analysis project Ga0299906, IMG submission 200259) | Soil microbial communities from uranium-contaminated site in the Upper Colorado River Basin, Wyoming, United States - RVT145D125 (version 2) ...
GTCGTCAAGTTCGTCTTGATCCCGATCGCCATCTCCGCCGCCGTCGGCGCGGTCATCGGCAACGTCGCCGAGCGGCTTCGCGAGGGCGCCCCGGAGCGCGACGGCAAGGTCCGGCCGATGATCCGCCCCGAGCGCTGAACGGCACCTGAAGTTCCCGTAAACGATGGCCCAGGCCGCGCCATGTCCCTGCCTTTTTCATCCCCCCCCGCCTCGCCGCCGGCGTGGCCATCGAGTTCACCCTGACGGACGAGCAGCGCATGATCCGGGACATGACGCGCGCCTTCGTGCAGGAGCACATCGAGCCGTTCGTCCAGCAGTGGGAACGCGACGGCGCCCACCCCGACGACATCTACGCGAAGATGGCCGCGCAGGGTCTCCTTGGCGCACCCTTCCCCCAGGAATACGGCGGCGGCGGGCTCGACGCCGTGAGTTACGCCATCCTCACGGAGGAGCTCGCGAAGGGCTGTAGCAGCCTCCGCACCAGCATCTCCGTCCACGGCTCCCTCGCCGGCTCGACCATCAAGGCCTTTGGCAGCGACGAGCAGAGACGACGCTGGCTGCCCGCCATGGCCAGGGGCGAGAAGCTCGGCGCATGGGCCCTCACAGAGCCCGGCTCCGGCAGCGACGCCGCCGGCATGAAGACCACCGCCAGGCGCGACGGGGACCACTACGTCCTGAACGGCCAGAAGGCGTGGATCTCCAACGGCTGCCTCGCGGACTACGTCATCGTCTACGCCAAGACGCAGCCCGACCTGCGCCACAAGGGCATGAGCTGCTTCCTCGTCGAGAAGGGCACGCCCGGCTTCGAGTGCGCGGGCGTCGAGACGACGACGAAGCTCGGCCTGCGTTCCAGCCCCACCGCCACGCTGTCGTTCGCGGACTGCCGCGTGCCCGCCTCGGCCCGCATCGGTGAGGAGGGCACCGGCTGGAAGAACGCCATGACCGTCCTCAACCATGGGCGCCTCAGCGTGGCCGCGGGCGGGATCGGCATCGCCCAGGCCGCGTACGAGGCCAGCCTCCGCTACGCGCGGGAGCGCGAGGCCTTCGGGCGCCCCATCGGACGCTTCCAGCTCGTCCAGGCCATGCTCGCCGACATGGAGGTGCAGATCCAGGCCGGACGCCTCCTCGTGTGGGAGGCGGCCCGCGCCCGCGAGGCCTTCGACCGCGGCGAGATCGACCGCGACGCGTGGACGCTCGCGGTGAGCCGCGCGAAGCTGTTCGTCGCCGAGATGGCGACGAAGGTCTGCGAGGACGCGATCCAGGTGCATGGCGCCAACGGCTACACGGACGCGTACCCCGTGGAGCGGTACTGGCGCGACTCGAAGATCCTCGGCATCTACGAGGGCACGAACCAGATCCAACGGCTCATCATCGGACGGCTCGTCACCGGGCTGCGGGACTGATGGCCGGTTTCCGGGAAACGCATCTTCTCGGGGACCGATGGTGGTTCTGGGCCCTCCTCGGGGCCAACATCCCCTCCATCGTGCTGGACCCCCCGGGGTGGGACGTCCTGATCCTGCTGCCGGTCGCCGCCGTCGTGTGCGGCGCGTTCGGTTACGTCGTCGTCGCGGACCAGGACGGGATCCGCGTGCGCCCGGTCGGCGTCATGGCCATGTTCCAGATCGTCTATCCGTTCCTTTGGCGGAGGCTCCAGGCGCCTGCGGAGGGTCTTGTGCACGCCTCGGTCGTCCGCCGTCGCGGGATCGGTCGGGTCTTCTCTTGGCCGCTGCTCTGGTTCGGCCGCACGAACCAGATGGATTTCGGCGCGCCCTACCGGCTGGATACGAAACGCCGCGACGGGCGGCGGGTCCGGATCGGCGTCCGCGACGGCCCGGTGCTCATCGCCGTGCTGGAGGCGCACGGTCACGGAAACACGGCGCGCGGTGAAGCGGCCACCGTGCCGCCCCGCCCGGTCGAAGGCTGACGCCCCTGCGATCGCCCGGCTACCGGACTTCCTAAGTAGGATGGGGATACCCGTGGACCATGGACCCACGCACGAGCCTCCGCCGGCGCGTCGGCGACACGCCCCTGCTGAAGTCCCCGAGCCTCGCCAAGGCCATCGGCCTGCCCAAGCTGCACCTGAAGATGGAGGGTTCGAACCCGACGGGGACGCAGAAGGACCGCATCGCCCGGCTGGAGGTCGGGTACGCCGTGGGGCGGGGGGCGAAAGGGGTGTCCGTCGCCTCCTGCGGCAACTTCGGCGTCGCCGTCGCCCACGCCGCCTTCGTGCACGAGGTCCCATGCCACGTGTTCGTGCCGGAGGACTTCACCGGCGAGCGCGTGCGGCTCATGGAGGACCTTCTCGCCGAGGTGCACCGCGTGCCGGGCACGTACGAGGACGCCGTCCAGGCAAGCCGCGAGCATGCGCGCCGCGAGGGGTGGTTCGACGCCAACCCCGGAGGCGCCAACACGCTGCGCACACTGGCTGGATACTCGAAGATCGCCGAGGAGATCGTGAACCGCCTGGGCGAGACGCCGCGCGCTGTGGGCCTCCCGATCGGCAACGGCTCGACGCTCGCGGGCGTGCACCTCGGCTTCCACACAGCATGGGCGCAGGGCCGCGCGAAGTCGGTGCCGCGCATCTTCGGCGGCACAAGCCAGGGCAACAACCCCGTCCCGATCGCCTTGGCCCGTGGTCAGGAGACCGTGACGCCGCTCGACCCGCGGTCGATCGAGGAGACCGCCGTCAATGAGCCCCTCGTGAACTGGGACGCCCTGGACGCCGTCGCGTGCCTCACGGCGATCCAGGACTCCGAGGGCTTCGCTTGGGGCTTCACCGACGATGAACTGATGGAGCTCCACCAGGCGATCACGGAGGACGGCGTCGACGCGCACCCCTCCAGCCTGGCCGCCGTGGCGGCGCTGAAACGCGCCCGCGAGGAGGGCCTGCTGACCGAGGAGGACGCGGTGGTCGCCGTCATGACGACCGGGCGTCCGCAGATCCAGGTCGAGCGCATGTCGGAGCCCCAGGAGATGGATGCGTTCCTGAAACGCCTTACCGGCTACCTTGGCCGCTTCGGCGACCCCAAGAACGAGATGGAGCAGGCCGTCCGCGTCGCTTTCGACGGCGGCTTCGTCCTCGAGGCCCGGGACAAGGAGGGCCCCCTCGGCTACGACGTGATCACACCGATGGAGCTCTCCGAGTTCTTCCCCAAGTACCACCTGAGCTACATCGCCGTGAGCGAACGGGCGCGTGGCCGCGGCATCGGCACGGTGCTCATGGAGGAGGCGATCCGGGTCACGGAGGGCGACCTGAGCCTGCACGTGGAGACGGACAACGCCAGCGCCATCCGCCTCTACGAGAAGTTCGGCTTCCAGAAGAAGTACTACCGCATGCTCTACAAGGGCTCCCGCGCCGCCAAGGTCCGCACCGCGGCGGGCAGCGGCTGGACGCACGAAGAGCCGGAGCTCATCGAGAAGACGGCGTAGGCCCGTCGCCTCGCGCCACGGGGGCGCCCTCGTACAGATCGGGCCGGACCCGCGGCACCAGCGCCATGCGGACCGCCATCTCCGTGATGGCCGCGCGGTCGACGAGGCCGTCCGACAGGTAGCCGACGGCGCCCGTCGTCCCCCCGATGCGCGGGTCGTCGGCGACCGGGCCGAGGATCTCCGAGACCATCTCGCCGGCGAGCGCCCGCCTCGTGACCCAGTCGGGGTAGCGGAAGGCCGGGCCCCACCCGTCCGTCGATCCGCCCGCACGGTCCAGGACGACGCAGGCCTGGACATCGTACCATGCCTCGGCGGCCGGGTCCTGGCTCAGCCCCGCCTCGACCCCCACGGCGTAATCGGCGCCCTCGACGGCGGCCAGCGCGCGGCGGGCCCGCTCCCGGGCCCCCCGCATCGTCTCCTGGAGCCGCGGCTGCTCCGCGACGCCGCTTTCGACGTGGGCGTCCACCAGGTCGAGGGCGAGCCCGCCGAGGAAGGCGGCGAACGCGCGACGCACGCCGTCGACCTTGACGGGGTTCGTGCTGCCCACGGCGACGCGCACCGGACGCAGGCGGCCTCCTTTCCGGTCGACGCGGCCCTGCGCGACCATCGTGGCGCTCACGGGCAGCCGGTCCTCCCCGAGCACATGTGGGGCGATCCGGATCTCCAAGGGCGCAAGGCCCCCGTCGGCGCGCGCCCGGTTGATGGCCTCCGCCCCGCGTCGCGTCTCCGGGCTCACGGCGATCGCGTCGTAGTCGCCCGTCGCCGCCGGCCCCATGGGGTCGGTCAGGCGACGGACCACGAGGAGGCCCCGGAAGCCCACCCGGTCGCGGAGGAAGGACTCCACGGCGGCCGCGCGGCGCTCCCAGGGCTCCACCTCGCGGTCCCGCGCCGCGAGGCCCCCCGCCGTGACCCCGACGAACACCTCCTCCGCCGCCTCGGCCGCGGTGCGGAGGAGCGCCTCGTGGCCCACGTGGAACCGGTCGAAGGTGCCCCCCAGGCAGACGCGCACGGCCGAGGACCGCCCGGCGCGGGCAAAGCGGTGCCGGTCCCGACCGGGAGCTTGAAACACCGGCCCGGCGCTCCGGCGCGCCATGACCCACCGGTTGTCCGTGATCGGGTGCGGCAACATGGGCCGCGCCATCGTGCGGGGTCTCCTCGAGAGCGGGTGGACCACGCCGGAGCGCATCGTCGCGACGAACCCGGACCCGGAGAAGGCGTTCCGCATCGAGTCCGACCTCGGCATCCGTTGCATCACGGACAACCAGGCCGCGGCCGCCCAGGGGGACGTGGTGTTGCTGGGCGTGAAGCCCCAGGTCATCAAGGGCGCGCTCAAGGACCTCCGCGGCACCGTGCGGCCCTCGCAGCTCGTGGTCAGCATCGCCGCCGGCATCTCGACGCGCTTCATCGAGTACTACACGGCCGAGACGCCGGTCGTCCGGTCCATGCCGAACCTCTCCGTGACGATCGGCATGGGCGCCACCGCCATCTGCCCTGGCTCCTATGCCAAGCGCGAGCACCTGGAGCTGGCGAAGGAGATCTTCCTGGCCGTCGGGTCCGTCGAGGAGGTGGCGGAGATGCACATGGACGCGGTCACCGGGCTCTCAGGGACGGGACCCATGTACGTCTTCACGATGCTGGAGGCCCTCGCGGACGCGGGGGTGAAGATGGGCCTGCCCCGAGGCGTGGCAAGCCGCCTGGCCGCGCAGACCGTCCGCGGGGCCGCGTGGCTCTCGCAGGAGACGGACATGCACCCCGCGGCCCTCAAGGACCTCGTCACGAGCCCGGGCGGGACCGCCATCACGGCCCTGCACGTACTCCGCCGCAACGCCTTCGACGCCATCGTCATGGACGCCGTCGAGGCCGCGACGCGGCGCGCCGCAGAGCTCGGCGAATGATGCCTCAAGCCGGCGATCGCGCCAGGAAACCGTCCCACCCCGGCTGGAAGCCGTAGTCGTCGTAGCCGCCGAGGCGCTCGGCCACGAAGCCCGCCTCCCCCAGGCGCCGGAGGACGTCGCCGGGGTCGAGGAGGCGGAGACGGTGGACCTCGCGGTGGTGCCGCTCCGCGCCGCCGACGGCGCGCCACGTGTCGATCGTGCGGACAAGCATGCCCTCGCCCTCCTCCGCGACCGCCTCCACCCGCCAGCCCCGCCCTTCCCGGTGCGCATGCGTCGGACCCTCCGCCGCGCGCCCCGGCGTCGCCGCGTCGAAGAGCAGCAGCCCGCCCGGCCGCAGCGCCCGGCGCACGCGCCGGAAGAACGCGTCCAAGGCATCCACGCCCCGCGCCGCGCACGCGTGGTTCAGCACCTCGCCGACGGCGGCGACGGCGTCGCAGGGCGGCAGCGGGACGTGCAGCACGTCCCTGACCTCGAACCGGCCCCCCGGCACGCGGCGGCGGGCGAGGGCCACCATCGCAGGGCTCACGTCGAAGCCGACGACGTCCCACCCGGCCTCGGCGAGCGCCTCCGCCAGGCTGCCGCCGCCGCATCCGAGGTCCACCGCGAGGCGGGGTCCTCCCCCGGCGGCACCGGCGACGTCGAGGACCATCCGCGCCGCGGCCTCGGCAAGGTCCGTGAAGCCCGCGTCATGCACGAAGGCGAGGTCCTCGTCGTACACAAGCCAGCGGAGGGATTCGAACCCCCGACCTGCGGTTTACAAGACCGCTGCACTACCGGGCTATGCTACGCTGGCGCGGGGGCGCCGCACACCCGGGGCCCTCAAAAGGGGATGCATCCGCCGCCGTGGTCTCCGGGCGCCCGGGCCTCGCCGGAGCGCTACCCGGAGCGCTCAAATACGGTCCTGATGTGGCCGGGCCCGCCCGCCGCTGTGGCTTAGAGGTATAGCGGCTCCTTGGTAAGGAGCAGGTCGCGAGTTCGATTCTCGCCAGCGGCTTCGTCATCCGTCTGCGGGGCACCTGGAAGGCGCAGGTCACAGCGTGAAGTCCAGGGTCATGGAGGGAGCCGGCTCCGCATACGAGTAGATGAAGAGCCACGCCGTCCCTTCCGGCAGCGTCCCTGCGCACGGCCCGGCTTGCCCATTGAGGTCATCGGCAAGGTTGTTCATATCCGCATCCACGGCCCAGCAGTCGCTGTCCCCGCGGACGTTGTCCACCGTGGATGTGAATGCGAGCCCCCAATAGCGTTCATCGAGGGGTTGCCACACGCCGTCCACGGGCTCTTCGGTCGGTCCCAGTTCCCTGCTGATGCATGTGGGGGTGACATCGCCGACGCAACCCGCAGTCGGCCCGTACTCGAAGTGCGTCTCCGGCGGCTCCGCCCCGGCGTCCGCCACGGTCACGGTGACGTCGGTCGTAGCGTCGACCATCTGACCGTCACCGTACATGACCTCGAACAGCGCCGTGAAGTTGCCGCCGATCGTGTAGTTGTGCGTCGCCTGCATGGGAAGGTCCGCCACGGCGCCCGCTGCGTCCTCGGAGGCGTCGCCGAAGGCGAGCCGCCACGTGGCGTCCGGGTCGCTCGATCGCGCATCGAGGTCGAACTGGACCGCAAGGGGCGCCTCGCCCTCGGTCTCGTTGGCCTCGAAGACGAGGATCTCGGCGTCGGCGCTCCCGTTGCCCGGTGGTGGCTGGGTCGTGGTGGTGGCCGGTCCGCCCCCGGTCGTGGTGGGGACCGGCCCGCCCGGGCTCGTCGTGGGGCCCGGCGACGTGGTCTCCCCCGTCACATCGTCGCCGGGGTCGTCGTCCGAGCCCGAGCACCCGGCCAGGGCCATCACAAGCAGCGTCGCCATCACGATCTTCCCGCGCATCGGGCCCGAGCGGGCTTCCCGGTCCTTTAGGTTTTCGACCCCCCTGTCTTCAGGTACATGCCCGCCTTTGTGCCTCAACCCTTTTAGGCGCCGGACGGCTGGCTTGGAGCGTCCATGGTGGCCACCGTCGACGAGATCCTGCAGATCGTCCGATCGAACCCGTTCATCGACGGCATCGGGTACTTCATCGAGGTCACCACGATCGAGCCCGTGCCGGGCAAGACGGCGGAGGATCTCTCGGAGCGGATGCAGGAGGAGTTCTGCATGCACGCCCAAGTGACGATAGAAGGCGACAATGTCCTCGGCTTCGACTTCCACGAGCACATCTTCACGCAGGGCGAGGACGCGGACCGCATCATGACCTCCCTGGAGGGCCTCCTCAAGCACGTGGAGCGGGAGTTCGGCCTCGACCACCTCTGCATCGAGTTCCAGTTCGACCTGAAGCGCGCCCGCCGGGCCCGCCTCGAGGTCGACGACCTCCTCAAGCCGTGACGCGGAGGGAGGGCCTTGCGAGGCAGCGTCCGTCGTGCGCGTTGCGCCCGCATCACGGGCAAGGACCCATGATGCTGGTCACTGCCCGCGAGCCGCACGGTTCCGTCGTATCACCGTCGTCGAGGATGCAACGAGGGCCACGGCCCCCGGTCAGCCGGCAAGATCCGCCCGCGTCACGGTGGTCGGCAAAGGGATGTGATGGCAGGGCGGCGCGGCAGCGCCGCCCCCGAACGGAGCGAGGGGGACCGCGATGCGCCAGGGCCCTGCGCTTTGCGCAGCACTCCGCGAGATCCCCCACGTCGTATCCGCTGTCGGAGTCCGCGGCGGGACCATGTAGGCCGATCGCAGGTACCCGCACGCGAGCCATGCGGGGCTGAGCGAAGCGAAGCCTCACGATGCAAGCGGTCGAGCCCCTTCGAAGCTCGCTCCACAACGGTTTTGCAGGCCTCGGCCTGAACCAGAGCCGTGGCTGCCGGCCTGCGCCAGAAGGTGTCCCGCCTCCCCCGCGAGCCGGGCGTCTACCTCTGGAAGGACGGACACGGGGAGACGCTGTACATCGGCAAGGCCGTCGACCTGCGGGCGCGGGCGTCGTCGTACTTCAACGACCCGGCCGCCAAGACGCAGCGGCTCATGGAGCAGGCCGCGGACATCGACTTCATCGCGGTCCGCAACGAGAAGGAGGCCCTGGTCCTCGAGCAGACGCTCATCAAGCGGAACAAGCCGCGCTACAACATCCGTCTCACCGACGACAAGTCCTACCCCTACCTGAAGCTCACGTCCGGCCCGTATCCGCGGCTCGTGAAGACGTTCCGGTACGTGGACGACGGAGGCACCTACTTCGGCCCCTTCCCCGACGGCTACGGCGCGTTCCACGTCCTCCAGGTGCTCTCCGACCTGTTGCCGCTGCGGCGGTGCAGGACGCTGCCGAAGCACAAGTGCCTGTACTACGACATCGGGAAGTGCATCGCGCCCTGCATCGCGGCCTGCACGGATGAAGAGTACGCGCTCCTCGTCGCGGAGACGAAGGACATCCTCAAGGGCCAGGCGGCGGGCCTTGCGCGGCGCGTCAAGAACGACATGGAGCGCGCCGCCGCGGAGCACCGGTTCGAGGACGCGGCACGGCTCCGGGACCAGATGCGCGGCCTCGAAGGCGTGCTGGAGCGGCAGCACATGACCGCGGACAGCCTGGAGGACCGCGACGTGGCGGCGCTCCATGCCCGCGGCGACGTGGCGATCGTCGTCCTGCTGCACCAGCGCGGCGGCAAGATCGTGGGGCAGAGCCCGTTCACGCTGCGCGGCCTCGCGGACCAGGCGCCGGACGGGGCCCTCGCGGAGTTCCTCCGGGGCCACTACACGGACCGGACGGTCCCCCGGCACGTCGCTGCCGAGCTCACGGAAGCCGTCCGCGCGGGACTGGAGTCGGACCTCCGTCTCCTCCGGGGCGGCGCCGTGACGGTGGAGTCCCCCCGGCGCGGCGAGAAGCGGCGGTGGCTGGAGGTGGCGGCGCAGAACGCCCGCCTGCGCATGGAACAGGAGCAGGAGCGGCTGCGGCGACGCGGCATGGGTGCCGTGGAGGCCCTGCAGGCCGCCCTCGGCCTCGAGGTGCCGCCGCGGGCCATCGAGGGGTTCGACGTGAGCCACCAGGCGGGCCGCCACACGCGCGCCGCCCTGGTGCGGTTCGTCGACGGCGAGCCCGACAAGGGCGGCTACCGGACGTTCGGCATGCGCACCGTCGGCGAGACCGCGGTGAGGGCCGGGACGGCAGGCGCCACGCACGGTAGGGGGCGCGAGGTGGATGACTACGCCAGCATCGCGGAGGCGGTCCTGCGGCGCTACCGCGGGGTGCTCGGGCGCGGCGACCCCCTGCCCGACCTGGTGCTCGTCGACGGCGGACCCGGCCAACTGCGCGCCGCCCGGGAGGCCCTGGCGGCGCTCGGCCTCGACCTCCGGCTCGCCTCGCTGGCCAAGCGCGAGGAGGAGGTCTTCGTGCCGGGGCGCCTCCATCCGTTGCGTCTCCGCCGCGACGACCCGGCGCTGCAGCTCCTGCAGCGCGTCCGCGACGAGGCGCACCGATCCGGCATCCGGCAGGTGCGACGCAAGGCCACGCGCTCCGTCACCGCGAGTCCGCTCGACGACGTTCCAGGGATCGGCCCGAAGAAACGCGCGGCGCTGCTGAAGGCCTTCGCGGGCCTGGCGGGCGTCCGTGCCGCCTCCGCCGAGGACATGGCGCGTGTGCCGGGGATCGACCACGCCCTCGCCGAGCGCGTGGTCGAGGTGTTGCAGGCCAACGGCGGCGAGGACGGACGCGCCCGCACCCGGACAGGGGACCACGACGAGGCGGCGGCCTAGGGCCACCCTAGCTCCGTCAGACACCGCGCATCGGCGCATCTGCGACACTGCGGTGGGACCGCTTCCACGCGGCACCCACGAAGGCCGCGACGAGCTGCGCCGCCGTGCGCGCCGTGTTGCCCGTGGGGTCCAGCTCCGGGGCCACCTCGAGGAGGTCCATGCCGCGCACACGGCTGTCCTCGGCGACCGTCTGGACGATGCGCGCAGCCTCGTCCCAGAGGAGACCCCCGGCGCCGGGGGCGCTGCAGCCGGACGCGATGGACTGGTCGAGGCCGTCGATGTCGATGCTGAGCCAGAGGTGGTCGACGCCGTCCCCGGCCGCGGAAAGCGCCTCTTCGGCGACCTCGGCCGCGCCTTTCGCACGGACCTCGGACATGGGGAAGACGCGGACGCCCTGCTCGGCGGCGTAGGCGGCGAGGGCCGCGGTGTTGGCGTACGGCCGGATGCCGACCTCGGCGATGTTGGCGCCGCGCACGGGGGTGCCCTCTAGCTCGGTGAGGATGCGGCGGAACGGTGTGCCGCTCGTGGGCTGGCCATGGTAGGCGCGCAGGTCGTAGTGGGCGTCGACGACGACGATGCCGATGCGCCCCCGGACGTGGTCGGCGAGGGCCTGGACGTGCGGGAAGGTGAGTCCGTGGTCGCCGCCGAGGAGCACGACCGGCTTGCCTTTGCGGAACACCGGGGCCAGGGCGGCGCGGACCGTTGCGTGCGCGGCCAGCACATCGTCGCGGAGGCCCGCCACGTCGCCGAGGTCGTGCAGCCGCAGCCCGGCGAGGTCCGTCCCCGTCGAGGGGTCGTGCGAGGCGAGGAAACGCATCGCCTCCCGGATGGCCTGCGGGCCGTGGCGCGCGCCCTTCCGGCCCAGCACGGAAGCATCGAAGGGGACGCCCGCGACGAGGACATGAGCCGCCTCCTCGTGGTCCGTGAACAGCTCGAGGAAACGCGGGTCGTCGGGGTCCTTGCGCAGGGCCGGCAGCACGGCCGGGCTCGGACGGAACGCCATGCTGCCCGGCAAGCCGGGCCCCCTCGTGAAGCCGTCGGCGGCCCCCCGGGGCTCCCTTGCCCCCGGGCCGGGCCACGCCGGTCCGCTTATGGACCGGCTCCAGATGGCCGCGCGATGCCCGATGCCGACGCGGCCGACCTGCTCGTGACGGACGCCCTGGTCGCCACGCTGGTGGGTCCGCGCGGTCCCCGCGACGCCGCGGCGGCGCAGGACGTGGGACTCCTGGAGGACGCGGCGGTCGCGGTCAGGGACGGCCAGATCGTGTGGGTCGGGTCCGCGGGGGAGTGGGACGGCCGCGCGTCGCGGACGGTCGACGCGGGCGGCATGCTCGTGACTCCGGGCTACGCGGATCCGCACACGCACCTCGTCTACGCCGGCGACCGGGCGTTCGAGCTGGGCATGCGCCTCCGGGGCAAGAGTTACCTGGAGATCCTGGAGGCCGGCGGGGGCATCGCGTACACGACGCGGCGGACCCGGGAGGCCGACGTCGGCACACTGGTGGCGGAGACGCGGCCCCGCCTGGAGCGCATGGTCCGCAACGGCACGACGAGCCTGGAGGCCAAGTCCGGCTACGCCCTGGAGACGGAGGGCGAACTGCGGATCCTTGAGGCGGCGCGGCGCCTGGAACGCGACAGCGGCGTCCCGATGGCGCACACGTTCCTCGGCGCCCATGCCGTCCCCGCGGAATACAAGGGCCGGGCGGACGACTACACGGACCTCGTCATCGAAGGGATGCTGCCGCGCGTCGTGGAGCAGGGCATCGCGTCGTACTGCGACGTGTTCGTGGAGGACGGGGTCTTCACGGTGGAGCAGGGGCGTCGCATCTTCGAGGCTGCGCGGCGGCACGGCCTGGATCTGCGTTTGCACGCCGACGAGATCAAGGACCTGGGCGGCGCGGAACTGGCGGCACAGGCGGGATGCGTGACCGCCGACCACCTCCTTGCCGTGAGCGAGGACGGCATCCAGGCCATGGCGGCCGCGGGGACCCTCGCCGTCCTGCTCCCCACGGTCCCCCTGACCCTGCTCAGCCCGAGGTGGGCGCCGGGGCGTCGCTTCCTGGATGCGGGCGTGCCCGTGGCCCTGGCGTCGGACCACAACCCGAACAACCCGGTGACGGACATGACCCTGGTCGCGCAGCTCGGTTGCTTCCTCCTCGGTCTCGACCCGGCACAGGCGCTCACGGCGGTCACGTGGAACGCCGCGTGCGCGAACGGCATGGAGGGCCGGACGGGATCCATCGAGGTCGGCAAGCGAGCTGACCTCCTCGTGCACGATGTCCCCGACCTGGACCACTGGGTCTACGAGCCCGGGCGGAAGACCGTCCGGCAGGTCGTCCTGGGCGGGCGGACGTTACCGACCTAGCCAGAAACGACAAGCCCGGGCGGGGCCATGCCCGGGGCATGCTCGGTGGTCACGGCACCCGTCCACGTCCCGGCCTTCGCACGCCCCTCGCGGCGCTCTTGGCGGTCCTGCTGGTCCCACAAGGTGCGCTGGGCGCGGCGCTCGCGGTCGATTACCACCCCCCGGCCTCCTCGACCGGCGGTCAGGGAACGGCCGGAGCCAGCGTCGTCCGCGCGCCGGGCCCGGCTGAGGCCTGGATCCACGATTACGCCTGGGAGCCCCTGCGCGGCGGCGTCGACCTGACCGGCGGCTACGACCCGCGCTTCCCGGCGGTGCTGCTGGACCACCCCGACGAGACACGGCGGGAGCTCGGCGGCCTGCAAGTGGGCCAGGTCATGACCTCGTTCCGGCTCGAGGCGACCGCGACATCCACCGACCCGCTGCTGTTCCGCATGGAGCTCATGCCAGGCGACGGATGGTTCCTGCACGCCGACCGCGATCCCGGCACCCCCCTGCCGGGCAGCGCCTTCCCGACCGCCTGGACGCTGTCGTTCCTCGATCCGGACCGCATCGAGGTGACCCTCGCGTCTTCCTGTGGCGGCCCGTCGCCGACGTTCGACCTGCTTGCGACCGGCGACCGCAGCGAGGGCGCCTACACGGTGGCGGGCGAGCTGGAGCGAGGCGACATCGACCGCCCCGCGTCGCCAGACCGCCGGAACGACCTGCTCATCGTGGAGGCCTGGGCGGCGCCCACCGTGGACTGCACCTACACGGCGGCGTTCGACGTCGACCTGAGCGTAGTCCACGAGGACTACGATCCCGAGAGCGGCCCCCGCCTGACGTGCGACGGCCTCGCCGTCGACCTGAACACGCCGATGGCGTACGACGACAAGGAGTTCACGATCCTGCTTGGCGCGGAACGCGCGCGGTGGCAGGGCGGGGAGACCCTCCCGGTCCTGGCCACGGACGCCGTGAAGGACGACGATTCGACCCTCCCGGTCCAGGACGATGTCGACGACGTCACGCGCACGCTCTACGGCAACGACATCCTGCGCCCGTACGTGCAGGCCCTCCGGGGCACCGCGGGCGAGGTCAAGGGTTTTGTCTTCAGCGACGCCGTGAAGGACGGCGCGGGCGTGGAGATGGTGGCCGTTCTGCACAAGGTCTACACGGACGTCCACGAGGCCCGCGACACTCTGTGCGGCCAGGCGCGGCCCATGGGCCTCTGAGCCGAAGCGGAGTCAAAGCAGGTCCACGCCTGCGGCCGCGACCGCCTGGCGCAGCCGCCCGCTCGCAAGAAGCGCATCCAACGCCTGGATGTCGTCGGCGAGGATGCGGTCCCTCTCGAGGCGTGGCACGTGCCGGCGGATCTCATCGTGGGCGGCCGCGGAGCCCACGCCCGGGCGGAGCCCCTCCTCGGCCTTGAAGTCGAGCGCCTGCGCGGCGCAGAGGGCCTCGATGGCGACGACGCAACGCGCGTTGCGGAGGACGGGGCCGAGCTTGAGCGCAGCGACGCTGCCCATGGAATTGTGGTCCTCCTGGTTCGCGCTGGTCGGGATCGAGTCGACGCTCGCAGGGTGTGCGTAGACCTTGTTCTCCGAGACCAGGGCCGCTGCGGCGTACTGGGCGATCATGAAACCCGAGTTGAGGCCGCCGGCGTCGACGAGGAACGGCTTGAGGCCCTCGGACAGGTCCGGGTTGACCATGCGCTCCGTGCGGCGCTCGCTGAGGCTGGCGACCTCCGCGACCGCGACCGCGAGGGCATCGAGGGCCAACGCGAGCGGCTCGCCGTGGAAGTTCCCCTGGCTCACGATGTCGCCGTCGGGGAAGACGAGCGGGTTGTCGGTCGCGCTGTTGGCCTCGACGGCCACGACGTCGCGGACCCGCGCCACCGCGTCCCGGCACGCGCCCAGGACCTGGGGCGTGCAGCGGAGGCTGTAGGCGTCCTGCACCCGCGAGCAGCCGACGTGGCTTTGCACGATCCTGGAGTCCCTCGTGAGGGCGCGCAGGTTCGCCGCCACGGCTGCCTGGCCGGGGTGGGCGCGCAGCGCGTGGATGCGTGCGTCGAAGGGGCGCACGCTGCCGAGCAGGGCCTCGATGGCCATCGCGGCCGCGATCTGCGCGTCCTGGATCAGCGCCCCCGCGTCGTGCACGGCCAGACAGGTCACGGCCCCCATCATCTGCGTGCCGTTGATGAGGGCGAGTCCCTCCTTCGCCTCGAGGACCAGGGGCTCGATGCCGAGACGGCCGTGCATCTCGGCGGCGCTGACCAGCGCGTCCTCCCCCACGTCGACCTTCCCGAGGCCGATGATCGGCAGGGCCATGTGCGCCAGGGGCGCCAGGTCGCCGGAGGAGCCGACGCTGCCGCGGCTGGGGACGACAGGCACGGCATCCTCGTTCAGGAGCAGCAGCAGCCGCTCCACGAGTCCCCGCCGAACGCCCGACACGCCCTTGACGAGCGCGTTCGCGCGGAGCACCATCATGGCGCGGACGACGTCGCGGGGGAGAGGCTCCCCCACACCGACGCTGTGGCTCATGATGAGGTTCCGTTGCAGTTCGCGCACTTGGTCGCGGCGGATCGTGACGTGCGCGAACTCGCCGAAGCCCGTGGTGATGCCGTAGGCCACCTCGCCGCGCTCGACGAGGCCGTCCACCACGGCACGGCTTGCGGCCACCGCATCCCAGGCGGCCGCCGCGACCTCCACCTTGCGGCCGCCGCGGGCTACCTCCACGACGTCCTCGACCGTCAGGCTGCTGCCGTCCAGCACCACCGGGCCGGTTCCGTCCACGGGCGCGGCCACGGCGGGGGGCTTCATGGCGTTGGCGGTCGCGCGGGCGCGCCGTCCATGATCGGCGTCTTCAGGCCCTCGCGCCTCGCGACCTCGAGGGCCCGCTCGTAGCCCGCGTCGGCGTGGCGCGCGACGCCCATGCCGGGGTCGGTGAGGAACACCCGGCGGGATTTCTCGGCGGCCAGCCCGGAGCCATCGAGCACGACCACCATGCCGGCGTGCGTGCTGTAGCCGATGCCGACGCCGCCTCCGTTGTGGATGTGCACGGAGTCGGCGCCCGCGGCGGTGTTCAGAAGCGCGTTGAGGAGCGGCCAGTCGGCGATGGCGTCGCTGCCGTCCCGCATGCCCTCCGTCTCGCGGAAGGGGCTCGCGACGCTGCCGGCGTCGAGGTGGTCGCGTGTCACGGCGATGGGGCCGATCTCGCCCTTCGCGACCAGGTCGTTCATGGCGAGGGCGAAGCGGTCCCGCTCCCCCATGCCAAGCCAGCAGACCCGGGCCGGGAGGCCTTCCCAGGGAAGGTGCTTCTCGGCGAGGCCGATCCAATTCGTGAGCGCCTTGTCGTCCGGGAACAACTCGCGCACGAGACGCCCCGTGCGGAGGATGTCCGCGGGCTCGCCACGGAGGCTGATCCAGCGGAACGGGCCCCGGCCCTCGCAGAACATAGGACGGATGTAGGCCGGTACGAACCCCGGGTACGCGTACGCGCGCTCCCGCGCCAGCCCGCCGATGGCCGCGCCCTCGCGGAGGTTGTTCCCGTAGTCGAAGACGTGGGCGCCCCGCTCCTGGAACGCGACCATGGCCTCGACGTGTCGCGCCATGGACTCGTAGGCGTACGTGGTGTACTGGTCGGGGTCGCTCCGGCGCAGCTTGAGGGCGCGTCCGAGCTCCATGCCGCCGGGCACGTAGCCGTTGAGCGGGTCGTGGGCGCTCGTCTGGTCCGTGACGAGGTCGGGGCGGAAGCCGTCCTCGACGAGCTGCGGGAGGGCGTCGGCGCAGTTGCCGATGCAGGCCACGCTGAGGGTGTCGCCGCCCGCCGCGGCCTCCTCCACCAGGTCGCGCGCGGCCCCGAGGTCGGTCTCGACGAGGTCGACGAAGCCTGCCTCCAGGCGGCGCCGGGCCCGCCTCTCGTCCACCTCGACGGCGAGGCACGCGCCGCCGTTCATGGTCACGGCCCGGGGCTGCGCGCCGCCCATGCCGCCGAGGCCGCCCGTGAGCACGACCTTGCCCCGGAGGGCGGCGTCGGCGCCGAAGTGGGTGCACGCCGCGGCCGCGAACGTCTCGTACGTGCCCTGGATGATGCCCTGCGTGCCGATGTAGCACCACGAGCCGGCGGTCATCTGCCCGTACATGGTGAGGCCTTTCGCCTCCAGCTCGTTGAAGCGCTTCCAGTCGGACCAGTGGGGCACGAGGTTGCTGTTCGCGATCAGCACGCGCGGCGCCTGCGGCCACGTCCTGAACACGGCCACGGGCTTGCCGGACTGGACCAGCAGCGTCTCGTCGTCGCCCAGGTCCTGCAAGGCGGCCTTGATCGCGGCGAGCGCGGCCGGGCTGCGGGCCGCCTTCCCCGTGCCGCCGTAGACGATGAGGCGCTCCGGATCCTCGGCGTTGTGGAGGTTGTTCTCCAACATCCGCAGGATCGCTTCTTGGCGCCAGCCGCGGCACCGCAGCGGGGTCTCCGGGCCGGCCACCGGGGGACGCTCCTGGACGGTCTCCATGGGGCGCCGCAGCCGGGTCGACGGCATAGGCGTATCGACGGTGGCGGCCGGGCGGAGCGGGCGAGCGCGGCTTCGGGTTCCGACCCGTGGTCCGGGCGGGTATATGAAACCCCGGGCGTGCAGCGCCCCGCGCCTCCTGGCGTGCAGGGCGGCGAGGCGATGGATTGAACTATGCATGCTCGCGGGACCCACCTAACTAGAAGCATCAAGTATGTGCGATCGATGTGGGCTCGGTCCTGCGGAAAGAGCGGGACCTGGTGGTCGCACCGGCCTCGACCCGGGTAGCGCACGCCAGGTCCCACGGGACCCTAGGTGAGTCTTGATGCGGATCCATGCCCTGTCGCGGTCGGCCAGTCTTCTACTCGTCCTGATCCTTGTCGCGCCCGCCGGCCTCGGCCCGGCGCAGGCCTTGGACACGGACCCTGTGACGGACGCCTTGCAGGAAACGACGGACGATGCCACGACGACCGCGGGGCAGGACCCGATGGAGGGCGTCCAGGAGATCCTTGAGGCAGAGCTGGCCGCCTTCCAAGCGCAGTTGGACGCTCTCCGGGCCACCGTCGATGAGCTTGGAGGCGCCTACGACGACCCGGCGTGGGACGCCTGGACGCAGGCCGTGGCGGAGATGGAGGAGGTGCTGCGGCAGGTCTACGCGTCGTGGGACGGTGACGCGAGCGGCGTGCCCGACTGGGAGGCGCTCGCCTACACCGTGTGGACGACCTGGGAGCACGTGTGGGAGACCTACCTGGCGCTCCTGGACCTCGCCGACCGGACGCTCGGCTCGGCGCAGACGATCGCGGGCCTCTCCGCGGAATTCGCCGAAGACCTCGCGGCGCGCCTCGCGGGCAAGGAGATGTCGATGAACACCGCGCAGGGCAGCGAGACCGACGCCGTCAACGACACCGTCGACGACGCGATCGACGACGCGCTTGCCGAGGTCGTCGCCGGCGTCGAGCTTGTGCGCGCGCTCTACGAGGAGGGAGGGGCGGCGGTGGCGGACGTGCGCGCCAGCTTCTGGGACATCGTGTTCGCGTCCCTCGACCAGGCCGCCGGCCATGCGGAGGCGATCGCTCCCGTGCTCGCCGCCGTGGAGGGGGCGCTGGCGGACGCCGAGCAGACGGCCGTGGACACCCTGCACGACCACGGCGACCCGGTCGAGGCCGCCGCCGAGGACGCGGTCGAGCCGCCCGCGTCGAGCCTGTGGGACATGCTCTACGACGGCCACGCCGACCCCACCGAGCACGGCCAGGCCAGCCACGAGGTCTCTGGCCCCCAGCACGGCGGGACCCGCGACGAGGCGCTCGGGGGCATCGGCAAGGGCACGCCGACCCCGCACGACCTGCGGGACCACCCCGACCACCGCGCGTACATCAGCCTGGACCGCAACTGGGGCCCCACCTACACGACGTTCCACGCGGTGAGCCTCAGCAGGCCGATCCAGGACGTCCTCGATGTCACGTGGGCCCTCGACGCCTACAACCTCACCTACGCGGGCCAGGGCTCGCCCGAGGACGGCCACGTCGTGAAGACGCTGCGCACCATCACGGCGGACGGCGGGCCGCGCCAGGACGTCCTCGGCATCCAGGTCACGGAGCCGGGCATCCACTTCCTCACGCTCACGGTCACCTGGCAGGGCCCCGAAGGGCTGGTGTCGGACCGCGTCACCACGCCGCTCTACGTCGAGGCGACGGCGCTGGACCGCATGGACCGCATCCCGGCGACGCAGTACTATGACCCCTCCTCGGACAGCGTGCTGTCCCGCCTCCTGGACGGTGACGTGGAGGGCGCCGCCGACCATGCCGTCGCCGCGGCGGACCGCACCGTCGAGGAGATCATGGACCCGGACCTCCCGACGATCATGGTCGTGAGCGACTTCCTCCTGGACCTCAGCGTGCTCGATCGGGGAGGGGCCGGCGGGCTCCTGAACCTCGCGGAGGACTTCGAGGGGGAGATCCTCGGAACCATCGAGGGCGCCGACGTCGCGGGCCTCACAGACATCGTGTACCCGGAGGCGGAGTCGGCGCTCGGCCACCGCGTCGACCACGTCGGCCAGACACTCGTCGAGACCCTCCTCACGACGACGGCGGCGAACGTGGTCTTCGTCCGCGCCATCGACCCGGCGACCGGCGGCCTCGACCGCGAGGCGATCCGCAACGGCATGGACGTGGCGCGGGCAGGCGAGGTCGACGCGGTGCTCTGGGGGCTGCCCAGCGCGGCCTACCTCCCCGGCCTGACGAAGAACCAGCAACGCCCCAACTTCGCCTTCTCGACGACGCCGCAGATCGGCGTGCCGGCGGGGGGGGCCTTGCCCTACGGGGACGACGGCCTCCTGGCGCTGGCCGGCTACATGGACGTGAAGAGCGTCGCCACGGCGCTCTTCGAGCTCGCGCACCTCATCGACCACAAGCTGCCCGAGGGCGCCGAGTACGGCGGCCTCATCGACGCGCTCCACGAGAACCTCGACGCCGTCTACCCGGTCTACCGGGACTTCGTCCGCGAGGTCAAGCGCGACCTGGACTTCGACCGCGACCTCCAGGAAGCGTTCCTCGACCTCGCCCGCCAGGGCGTCGCCGTGGTGGCGCCGAGCGAGGACTGCCCCGACCTCGCGGACGAGTACATGACGGTCCTCGGCATCGGCCACCTCGCGGGCACGTTCACGGTCGCGCCCGGCACGGCGGAGGACGGCGTCGACCCCACCGCCTGCAAGGGTCCCGACCGAAGACCCGACAACCACGGCAACGGCGTCGACCTCGTCGTCGACCCCCGCCCGCAGCACCACGACCTCCTCGACGACCTCGCCGGCGGCACGGCGGTCCACGAGGCGGCCCCCGTCCCGTTCATCCCCGGAAGCCTCGGCGCGTCCCTGAACGCCGCCGTGACGCTGGCCGCGATGCGCGAGGGCCTGCGCTCGGCCGCCACGCCTTGGCAGAGCCAGGACCTCGTCGGCATGATCGCCCGCCACGCCGAGGACGACGGCGAGACCTCGCCGTGGGCGCAGGGCCTAGGGTTCATCGACCTCCCCGGCGTCCCCACGGAGGTCCCGGACGTGTTCTCCCGCGGCACGCAGGTCGTGTTCACCCCCTTCGACCACGAGGCCGGGAAGGCGATCGGCGTGGTCCAGGTCATGGTCCGCGGAGGAGACCACGTGGCCGCCTGGGAGAGCGCGCCGGGCGAGGCGTTCGCCGTCGAGGGCGGCACGCAATACCGTTTCGTCGCCACCGGGGAACAGGGCACGGAGAAGTCGCTGGAGAGGATCGACGGCTCGACCGTGGGCCACATGGAGGTCGTGCTGGACCACATGAACTTCACGCGGCTCGACTCCGAGACGGGGCTTGCGACCTTCGTCCTCTCCGCGCACCCCAACGCCACCCTGCCGGGTGATGCGTGGGAGGCCGCGGGCGTGGCGCCGCCGCGCGAGTGGATCTTCCCGGGGCTGTACGCGGGCCGCACCTGGATCAGCACGCCGAACGGCATCCTGCAGCTCCCCATCCACATCGGGGTCGGCACCATCGTGGACGTCCACCGGTTCCTGCACCCGGACACGCCGGTCGGGGACACGGCGGTCTGCTTGGCGCTTCCCGACATCCTCGGCGACATCGGCCTGCGTCGCACGTCGCACGAGCTCGGCACCGACAAGCTCTGCCTGTACTGGACGAACACGGACAGATCAGGTGTCGCCCGGTTCTACACGCCGCTTCCCCTCATCGAGTACCGTCTCATCTCGTGGTTCCACGGCGTGTTCGCATACCAGGACGGCGGCGGCCGCGGCGAGATCTACCCGCACATCAAGGAGGACATCGGCTCCTTCCCCATGCCGTTGAATCTCACCGGCATCACGGAGTGGCTCGCCACGGCAACGGATGGCCTCGGCGAGGACGTGCCCGCGTTCTTCCAGGACGGGGAGGGCAACGTCAGCCACTTCTACGTCGACACGGACCCCGACAACCCCGAGTACCCGATCTTCATCGACGGCGACCTTCCCTACCCGCTCGTCCACATCCCCATCAACATCACCGCCCCGCTTGCGATCGCCATCAACTGGTTCTACCGCGACAACATGGAGGGAGACCACTTCCTGCCGTTCCCGGACGTCGGCCTCGCGGAGGTCGTCGAGGCACTCGTCGGCCAGCCCCTGCCGGGCGTGCGCGGTCTCGTGGACGGCGCGTTCCCTGCCGTTGCGGGTCGCCTGCGCTCCGGCGTGGACGGCGTCCAGACGCTCCTCCAGAACACGTACGAGGACGTGAAGGGCCCCATCCCGGACGAGGGGATCGCGAACACGACGCTCCTCGACCACCTCCTCGGCCAGCCGCTCTCGAAGGCGCTCCCGACGAACCTCGACTTCGACCCCGCCGTCTGCCAGTGGGGCTACGGCCACGCGTCCAGCCCGGCGCTCAGCGACGACGCGCTGGCTTGGCTCGACGACCCCAGCCTGATCGGGAACGACCCGGGCACGCTGCGCCAGGAGATCGAAGGCGACCTGGCGCGTGAGCACACCGCCCCCGGCGCGCCTTTCCCGGACACGTTCGCGATGCGGGTCCGGCCCACGCTCGACCACCTCGTCGGCCTCAGCTCCAACCTGCCGATCTGCGCGGGCTACTACGGCTTCAACATCCCGCAGCCGAACTACTACCCCACGACCGTCCACCACAGCTTCGACTACCACCTCGAGGCGACGCTCCTGATCGTGTGCCTCGAGGCGGGCAAGAGCAAGGAGTGCTTCATCGTGGTCCCCGTCG
>Ga0299906_10001289_pt1 | contig 21613 bp, 20 predicted proteins | sample RVTome_14_FD_200259 | JGI IMG/M metagenome (GOLD analysis project Ga0299906, IMG submission 200259) | Soil microbial communities from uranium-contaminated site in the Upper Colorado River Basin, Wyoming, United States - RVT145D125 (version 2) ...
GGTCGCGATCACGAGCGCGCTCCGATGAGCACAATTGTGGGCCCCTCGACTCTCAAGACGAACCCCTTCTGGCCGAGCCGGGAAGCTCGTCCCAACATTTTGCTGACCGGACGTGTATAGCACGTAACCAGCACCGGCTTCAAGCAGCGAGTCCGCATCTGCTCAAGATTTGCGAAATGCAGAGTCTTCTCTGAGAAGAACGCGCCACGGCGCCGGAGAACCGCCGAAAAGGAAGCTTGCCGCGTCGCACGCGCAGCACCACGATGCTTACCGCGTCGTGATCGATAAGCCAGCACTCAGTACCGCCCCCGCCTGCCAACACAGATTGTCCGGAATCCCCTGTCCGCGTCACGTTAACGTGATCAAACGCGACGCGGCATGCCGCCGCGACCGCAACGCGGAGGACAACGCAATGAAGGTCCGGACGACCCTGCAAGCGGGCCTCGGCCCGATCATCCCCGATAACGCGTGAACGACTGACCGCGGCCCGAGGCCTTGACAGCGGCCTCGGGCCGTCTGCTATCCTGCGCAGGCAAACTGCTACGGAGGTGATGGTCATGGACCTTGAGACCCTGCAACGCACGGCCGATGGGGACCCCGAAGCCGCACGGCAACTCAAAGCGTGGCTCGCGATGGCGACGGAGGAGGCGAAGCGGGACCTGGAGAAGCTCCTGGAGAAGGAAAAGGAGGAACGGCGCCAGGCCTTCTGGGCCGAGCTGCGCGGCCTCAAGGACGCGGTCGGCTCGGCGCCTCTGCCGACGGCGCCGAAGCTTGACGAGATGGAGGAGCGAGGCCGCTCCCTGGGCACCTGCGAGCTGGTCCAGGTAACGGGCCTGCGGTCGGCCCGCTGCCGATCGCTGGGCGACCTCGACGGCGCCGAGGAGCTGCTCGCCGCGGCCTCTGCCTTGGCGCCCCAATGCCGATCGGCTCCTGCGGCGGCGCCCCACCTCAACCCGTGCCTGCTCGACCTGCAACGCCGGTCGGCAACCCTCGAGGCGGCTCGGGGCCGGCCGGCGAACGGTCTGCGGCTTGCGCAGACCGTGCTTGACGGCTACGAAGCCCTGGGGGACCCGGGCCACGATCTCAACGGCGATGGTGTGGCCTCAGCGCACTTCACGCGTGCCGAGATGCGGTACGAGTTGCAGGACTTCGGAGGCGCCGCGGCCGACTTTGCGATCTGCGTGGATACGTTCCCGAGCTCCACCAAGGTCTGGCAGCGAGCGCACCAGAACCTGGCTTTCGCCCTCTCGCAGACCGGCGAGTGGGGCAGACGGGAAGCGTTCAAGCTCATGGGCAATCAGCGGCTGCTGATGCGTACGAAGGAAGCCAGCTACGACAGGGCGGCGTTCTGGTGGATGAACGGGCAGCTCACGGTCTGCTTCGGCAACAGGACCCACGGCCTGACGAAGCTCCGGGAAGCGCTGGACGACCTCGCCGGGCTCGGGTTGCCGGACCCCTTCACGGCTCTCGCCCGCGACATCGCCTGGATCCACTACCCGCAGGTCGAGAAGATCCATAAGTTCCTGACGGAGATCTGGCCGGTGGCGAAGCGGCTCATCCGCGACCGACGCCAGCAAGAGCTCTTCAACGAGATCGTCTCGCTCACCGACCCCCACCGGCCGTGCCGGGACCCCCTCACGAGGATGGAGCGCCTGTATCGGGCGCTGATCCGGATCCGCGAGCTCGTGGCCTGCGACGTTCCGTGCCTGGTGAATCGCCGCTTTTCGCGGCTGCGGGCCACGATCTGACGCGCCGCTCCTGTCCTCCCAGCAGAGCCGACCAGCCGCCGGGGTGCCTACCGATCGGTAGGTTTTCTGTGTCTGCGAGCCGCCAAGAGCACCCGCCGGCAGCTTGGTGGCGCTGACGTCGCCGCTCTACCCTCCTTCCCGACGACGGCGAAAGGCCGCATCGGGCGGTCGCAAACACGTTGACGGACCATGAGGAGAGAGTGATGGGAGCCGGCTACCGACTGATCCTCGTCCCCGACGAGGAGGATTCCTTCCAGGAAGCGGCAAAGGTGGCGCCGCGGGTCTCGAAAGACCAGCCGATCGACGTGACCACGGCGCGGGCGCTTCTGCTCGCCCGCATCGAAGAGGGCAAGGGGGTCCTCCGGGGGCTTCGGGACCTCGCCGAGGTACTGCCGGTCTCGAAAGACCGCGACGCCATGTTCGGCGACGACGTGCCGTACGACGAGGCGTCGTTCATCTTCGGCGCCGTCGACGACGCGGTGAGGGAGACTCTGCCTTCGATGTTCGCGGCGCTGCACCGGGCCGCCACCGTGACCGACGAGGAGCTGGTGCGAGATTTCTTCGACCGGCACGAGGGTTACCTGGCCGAGCAGAAGCGTCGTCTGGGGGGGCGATCATGAGACGGTGGCCCAAGCTCTATCAACGGCTCCTCGATCTGGCGCAAACGCTGCGCGGGCATGGCATCGTCTGGACGCCGTTCGGTGAGATGGGAGTCGAGGTGCGGCGCGGCAGCCGCATCCCGCCCGCCGTGGTGGCCGAGATGAAGAGCCTGCTCGAGGACCTCCGCGCGCTCGTGCGGGCGAGGACCGCCGCCAGCGAGGTCGCGGATTTCGCCCGCCGCTGCCGGGAGCTGGCGCGAGAGTTTCCGGAGAAGAGCGCGGACTTCGACGCACTGGCCGAGCGGTCGCGGCGAGAGCGGACGGCGCACTGGGAGGAGCGCGAGCTGCTGCTCGCCGCCGCGATGGGCGAGCCGGCGTGGGGCGGCATCCGATTCCTGGAGGGCGGCGAGAAGCCACCCTTCGAGCTGCCGGAGCTCTCCGGCTTGGTTGGGGATGACTATCGCGTCGAGCCCGAGCCCACGCCGCTGGGCGGCTTCATGGATTTGTGGCGGCTGGTCCTGGCCTGGGAGTCGGGGGTCTTGGAAGGGGAGCCGAGCTAGAATCAAGGCCGCCATGGCCAGCCGACGCAAGAAGACGACGGACGAGCCGCGCGAGCTCGCCACCAGCGGCGCGCTGTGCCTGGCGTTCGCCAACTCCGGGGCTCCGGTCCCCGACGCTCGGCGTCTGGTCCCCCTCGTCGCCGTGCGGTTCGACCGCTACGCCGACGTCGTCGCCTGGATCCGGCGAATGGGCGCGGCGTCGGCGGCCGAGGCCGAGCGGCTGCTGGCGGCGGCGGCAAAGGAGGCCGCGGAAGCCGCCGCGGCCGCGGCGCGCGCCAGGACGCTGCGCGGCGCCCTGGTGCGAATCTTCACCGCGGAGTCGGCGGGCAAGCGAGCGCGCGCCGCCGACCTGAAGACGCTCAACGACGCCCTCGTCCCGGCCCTGGCGGCGCGCCGTCTCGTGGCCGCCGAGCGCGGCTGCGGCTGGACCTGGGAGGACGGCGGCGGGCTCGACCGCGCGCTGTGGCCGGTGGCGCTGTCGTGCCGCGGAGCTGCTGACCTCCGCGGACGTCTCGCGCGTGCGCCAGTGCGCCGACCGCAAGTGCCCGCGCCTCTTCGTCGACCGCGGACGCTCGCAACCGCGCCTGTGGTGCGACATGCGCGCCTGCGGCAACCGCGCCAAGAACCGGCGGCTCTATCGGCGCCACCGCGACAGCGGCCATCCCCTGGGTTGGAGGTACCAGAGTCCGGACGCGCCCAAACCTGACCGATAATGGCTTCCGCAAAGGTCAGATGCGACGACACATGACCGACGGGAGCTTCCCCAACGGTCAGATGCGACGACACATGACCGACGGGAGCTTCCCCAACGGTCAGATGCGACGACACATGACCGACGGGAGCCTCCGCAACGGTCAGATACACGCCTCGCCCGACGCCTACGCCCCCTCGCGCTGGATGTCGTAGGCCTCCATCTTCTTGTAGAGGTTCGAGCGCGGCGTCTCGATGGTCTGTGCGGTCTGGGTGACGTTCCAGCCGTTCTCCTCGAGCTTGTTGACGATGAAGAGCCGCTCGGCGAGGTCGCGGAACTCCCTCAGGGTCTTGACGGCGAGGAGCGATTCGGAGATCTCGGCGCGGGCGCCGGCCCCCGAGTGGATCAGGTCCTGCTTCTCGATCACCGCTCCGGGGCTGAGGATCAGCAGGCGCTCGACCATGTTCTTGAGCTCGCGGATGTTGCCCTTCCAGGGCAGGGTCCTCAAGTGGTCGAGGGCCTCGGCGCTGAACTCCTTGCGCGGATAGTTGTTGGCGGCGGCGTAGCGGCGCACGAAGTACTCCACCAGCGCCGGGACGTCGTCGAGGTGCTCGCGCAGCGGCGGCGTGCGGACCGGGATCACGGCCAGGCGGTAGTAGAGGTCCTCGCGGAACTTGCCCTCCTCGATCGCCTCCGTCAGGTCCTGGTGGGTCGCCGCCACCACCCGCACGTCGACCCGGGTCGAGCCCGAGGAGCCTACCGGCTCGACCTCGCCGTTCTGCAGGGCGCGCAGGACCTTGGCCTGGGTGCGGGCCGACATGTCGCCGATCTCGTCGAGGAAGATGGTGCCGCCGTGGGCGGCGACGAACTTGCCGGTCTGCTTGCGCATGGCGCCGGTGAAGGAGCCCTTCTCGTGGCCGAAGAGCTCCGACTCGATCAGGTCGTCGGGGATCGCCGCGCAGTTGACCTGCACGAAGGGCCGCTCGCTGCGCGGGCTCTGGCGGTGGATGGCGCGCGCCACCAGCTCCTTGCCGGTGCCGCTCTCGCCGGTGACCAGCACGGTGGCGGGCGTCGGCGCCGCCTTCTCGATGGTCTCGCGCAGACGCGCCATGGCCGGCGCCGAGCCGATGAGCTCGTCGGGCTCGTGGCGCAGGATGCGGTTCTCCGACTTGAGCCGGTGAGAGTCGATGGCGTTCCTGAGCGAGAGCAGCACGCGCTCGCGCTGCAAGGGCTTCTCGAAGAAGTCGTAGGCGCCGCGGCGGGTGGCGTCGACGGCGGTCGACACGTCGCCGTGGCCGCTGATCACCAGCACCGGCATCTCGTAGCCGCGCTCGCGGAACGAGGAGAGCACGGCCAGGCCGTCCATCTCGGGCATCTTGATGTCGAGCAGCACGGCGTCGGGCGCGCCCTCGGCGACCCGCGACAGGGCCTGCGGGCCGCTGGCCGCCTCGTCGACGCGGTAGCCCTCGTATTCGAGGATCATCCGCAGGCTCTCGCGGATCGAGCCCTCGTCGTCGACCACCAGGACGGTGGCGGCGCTGTTGTCTTTCTTCTTCATGGGCGCCGATTGTACCCCGGAACCCTCACCCCCGGCCCCTCTCCCAGAGGGAGAGGGGAGCAGGGCATCGGGGAATCGGGGCTCCCCCTCTCCCTCTGGGAGAGGGGGCTGGGGGGGTGAGGGTTCCGCCTCACGGCACCCGGACCACGGCGAAGTAGGCGCGCTCGGGGTTGAAGCTCTGGGCGTAGAGGCGCATGAAGCTCCCCGACGGCGCCGCCTCGACGGCGCTCTCGAACTCCTCGACGCCGGCGACCGCCTTGCCGTTGACCTCGACGATGACGTGCCCGGGACGCATCGTCTCCTCGAAGAGCGGGCTCGAGGGCGCCACCTGCACCACGAAGACGCCCTGCTGGTCCTCGGGGATGCCGTGGCTGGCGCGCAGGCCCGGGGTGAGGTCCTGGTACTGCAGGCCGAGCCACTCGATGGCGCTCTCCTCCTCGGGCTCGCGGCGAATCTCGGCGGCGACCGCCGAGGGACGCTCGCCGAGCTCGATCTCGCGATCCAGGACCTTGCCGTCGCGGAAGAGCTTGACCTTGACGCCGGTGCCGGGCGGCAGGGCCGAGACGTAGTCGATCAGGTCGCGGTTCTGCTCGACCTGGTGGTCGCCGACCTGCAAGATGACGTCGCCGTGCTTGAGCCCCGCCGCCGCGGCCGGGCCGTCCGGGGTCACCCGCTGCACGAGCACGCCGGCGGTCGAGTCGAGGCCCCAGGCCTGGGCGTCCTCGTAGGTCAGGTCGGCGATCTCGACGCCGAGGTAACCGCGTCGCACCGAGCCGGTGTCGCGGAGCTGGGGCAGGATGCGCATCAGGGTCGACGAGGGCACCGCGAAGCCGATGTTCTCGGCGCCGAAGTTGATCGCGGTGGCGATGCCGACGACCTGCCCCTGGAGGTCGACGAGGGGGCCGCCGGAGTTGCCGAAGTTGATCGCCGCGTCGGTCTGGATGAAGCTCTCGAGCGAGAAGTCCGGAGTGATGTTGATGCTGCGCTGCTTGGCGCTGACGACGCCGACCGAGACCGAGTTCTGGAGCTGCAACGGCGAGCCGATGACCATCACCCAATCGCCCACCCGCAGGCCGTCGCTGTCGCCCAGGTTGAGGTAGGTCAGCTTCCTCTCGGGCTGGATCTTGAGCAGAGCGATGTCGGTGGCGGGATCGTCGCCCTTGACCTCGGCGACGTACTGGCGTCCTCCGAGGAGGACCCGCAGCTCGCTGGCGTCCTCGATCACGTGGTGGTTGGTGACGACGAGGCCGTCGGAGCTGATGACGAAACCGCTGCCGGCGGCGTCGGACCGGCGCTCCTGCGGCTCCTGCGGCTCCTGCGGCTGCTGGGGCGAGGGGCGGCGGCGCGGGAAGAAGAACTCGAACGGGTCGCGGCCGCGGCCTTCGCCGGCGTTCTCGATCTTGACCGCCTGGACCGTGACCACGGCCGGCGACACCGCCTCGGCCAGGTCGGCGAACGAGGGCAGACCGCCCACCGTGGGCGTCGTCAAGGTGACGCCGCGGCCTTCGAGATCGGCCTCGGCGCGGTAGCCCGAGGCGCGGACGTCCTGGCCGTCCTGGTCGTCGGCCATCGAGACCGGCGCCAGGTGAATGCCGCCCGCCAGGACCATGCCGAAGAGCACGGTCGCCATGACGAGCACCCCCGTGAAAGTGATTCGGCGCTTGTTGTGCATCGGAGAGCTGTCCATCAGAGAACCTCCTTGCGGGCTCGCTCTGCCCGACCGCCTCGATCGGCCGGCGGTGTGGTGACGTTCGGAGTCGTCGCGGAACTCGGGAGAGGCGCTTCACCTCCCAGACGTCCTGCGCGAGCCAGTCTAGCAAGTTCTCTGCCACCCGGCGAGCGGCTCGCCAGCCAGGAGTAGGCGCTCGCCGGGCGCGGCCACTCACGCCAAAATGGCACTCCGCCGTCACGCCGAGGACGAAGGGTCGCGCCAGGCTTGCAATCGGCGGAGCCTTCGTCTATACTCAGGCCCGCCAGCTTTCTCCAACTGGGAAGGTGGGTTCGCACCCGCCTTTTTTGTTGGACGGATTCTGGCGCAGGCCTCGAATTCGACGTGAGTCTGTTGTAGACGCAAGCAGTGGAACGAGTGATCGGCCAAACGGATGGGTTAGACGATGGGCTAGACGACACGCAGTAGAGCGGTCCCCCTCCCCTTCCGTTGGCCCGGCAGCGAGGAACGAGCGCACCATGGCGCATGCCAACATCGACGGGGAACTCATGGCGGAGCTCGCCGCCGTCGCCGGCCAGGCCGGCTGCGAGCTGGTCCACGCCGAGTTTCGAGGCGGTGCGTTGAGGATGTTCCTCGACCGTCCCGAAGGGGTCACCCTCGAAGACTGCCAGACCGTCTCGCGCGAGGTCTCGGCCCTCCTCGACGTGGCCGACTTCGGCAACGGCCGCTACACGCTGGAAGTCAGCTCCCCCGGTCTCGATCGTCAGCTCTACGGCCCCAAGGACTATCAGCGCTTCTGCGGACGTCTCGTCCGGGTCACCCACGTCGACCCGGAGACGCGCCGCAAGGCGACCTTCGTAGGACGGCTGGAGGCGTTCCGCCCCGGCGACCGCGAGGGGAACGGCGAGATCACGGTGTGCGAGCAGGAGAGCGGACGGCGCCACGAAGTCGCGCTCAGCGAGGTGACCAAGGCGCGGCTCGAGGTCGAGTGGTGAGCGTGGAATGGCAGTGGAAGAGTAGCCGTTGGAACGGTCAGCGTGGCTCCCGCGACGGGGCCTTTGAGTAACACGGAGCAGGACGAAGTCAGGACAACAGGACCATGCCGCAAGCACGAACCGCCGACGTCGATCTGATGGGGGCCCTCCAGCAGATGGCCCGCGACAAGAACATCGACATGGAGCGCTGCATCGCGGCCCTCGAAGACGCCATGGCGTCGGCCGCCAAGAAGCAGCACCGCATCAAGGAACCGGTCCGTTCGCACTTCGACCCGGCGACGGGCAAGTTCGAGGCCTTCATCGTCAAGAACGTGGTCGAGGAGGTGGCCGACCCGCTCGCCGAGTGGTCGCTCGAGGAAGCGCGCGAGCAGCAGCCCGAGGTCAACGTCGGCGACGAGGTGCTGGTGCCCATCTCCACCGAGGGCCTCGGCCGCATCGCCGCGCAGAGCGCCAAGCAGGTGCTCTATCAGCGCATCCGCGAGGCCGAGCGCGAGCGCATCTACAACGAGTACATCGACCGCGTCGGCGAGATCGTCAACGGCACGGTGAAGCGCTTCGAGCGCGGCGACGTCATCGTCGACCTCGGCCGCACCGAGGCCATCGTGCCGCGGGGCGAGCAGTCGCGGCACGAGCGCTACAGCCAGGGCGAGCGCATCCGGGCGGTGATCGTCGATGTCCACACCCAGCCCAAAGGGCCCCAGATCGTGCTCTCGCGCACCGATCCGCGCCTCCTGGTCAAGCTCTTCGAGATGGAAGTGCCGGAGATCTACGACGGCACGGTGGTGATCAAGAACGCCGTGCGCGCCCCGGGCGAGCGCGCCAAGGTCGCCGTCTTCAGCCGCGAGCGCGACGTCGACCCGGTCGGCGCCTGCGTGGGCATGAAGGGCTCGCGGGTGCAGTCCATCATCCGCGAGCTGCGCGGCGAGAAGATCGACATCATCGAGCACTCCGACGATCTGGTGACCTTCGCCCAGAGCGCCCTGGCGCCGGCCAAGATCACCCGCGTCTCGGTCACGCACCACTCCACGGTGCCCCACCTCGACGTGATCGTGGAAGACGAGCAGCTCTCGCTGGCGATCGGCAAGCGCGGCCAGAACGTGCGCCTGGCCTCGGAGCTGATCAACTGCAAAATCGACATCAAGAGCGAGTCCGACGTCAAAGACGAGGTCGCCGGCGCGCTCGCGCGCATGTTGCAAGACGCGGTGGGCGCGGAAGGCGCCGGTCTCTTCGGCGGCAAGACGGCGGAAGAGACGGCGGCCGCCGCCGGCGCGGCGTTCGCCCTGCCGGAATCCGCCGCGGCCCCGCGCATGGGCGACGACGAGTTCATGGCCGCTCTCACCAGGGCCCTCAAGGAGAGCGAGCAACGGCGCGACAGCGCCGCCGAAGATGCCGCCGAGAATGCCGCCGGAGACGCCGCGGCCGCCGGCGGCGCCGACGAAAAGACCGAGGAAACGTCCTAGCGTCGTCGACGATCGGCGCCGAACGGAGGATTTCACCGAGCGATGGCCAAAATTCGCGTTCAGGACCTGGCTCGCCGCATGGGGCTCGAGAACCAGGATCTCGTCTTCAAGCTCAAGTCGATCGGCGTGCGCGTCGAGGGCGACGAAGCCCTGATCGACACCGACATCATCCAGGCGATCCTGCTGGGCAAGCGCCTGCCGCAGCCGCGCGAGGTGATCCTGCGCGACGACAACGCCAGCCCGGCGGCGGCGGTGCCCGGGGAGGTCCGACGACCCGCCGCGCGGCGGCCCGCCGGCGCCCGCCACCGGCGGTCGATGATCCAGCGGGTGGAGCCGCGGATCCGCGAGATCGAGGTCCGGCAGAGGCCGCCGGAGCCGACGCGGCCGGCCGAGGCGCGGCCGGCCGAGGCGCGGCCGGCCGAGGCGCGGCCGGCCCGGCCGCCGGCCGCCCGACCCGCCGCGAAGGAGATGCCGGCGGCCGAGGCTCCGGAGACCCCGCCGGCGCCCGCTGCGCCGGAGGCTGACAAGGCCGCCGCCGACAAGGCCGCCGCCGACAAGGCCGCCGCCGACAAGGCCGCCGCGGCGAAAGCCGGAAAGGTCGACGAGAAAGCGCAGCCCGCCAAGGCCAGGACGGCGCCCCGGGAAGCTCCGAGGGGAGAGCCGCGGCCGCCGCGCCGGCCGCCGGCCCAGCCGGCGCCGTCCCGCGACGCCGCCAGGCCCGGCGCCGGGGGGATGCGCCACCGCCGGGGCGCGCGGCCCGGCATGGCCGAAGCCCAGCGGCCGATCCAGCGGCCTGCTCGCGGCCCCGCCACCGGAGAGTCGCCGCGCCAGCCGGTGTCCGCGCGCGGCCACCGCCGCGCCCAGCGCAAGCAGGAGGAGAGCCCGAGGACCACGAGCGGCCTGCAGTTCCGCGACGAGCGTCCGAGCGGCCCGGTGACCATCGCCGAGGGCATGACGGTGCGCGAGTTCGCCGAGAAGCTCGGGGTCAAGGCCAAGGACCTGATCAAGGCCCTGGTCATGCGCGGCGTGATGGCCAACATCAACCACGTCCTCGACCCGGAGACCGCCAGGAGCCTCGCCGAGGAGCTCGGCATCGAGACCATGGAAGTCTCCTTCGAAGAAGAGGTCCAGCTCCAGCAGGAATCGAGCTTCGAAGGCGCCGGCGCCGAGAAGGTCGGCCGGCCGCCGGTGGTCACCGTCATGGGTCACGTCGACCACGGCAAGACGACGCTGCTCGACCGCATCCGCTCGACCTCGGTCGTCGACGACGAGGCCGGCGGCATCACCCAGCACATCGGCGCCTACCAGGTCGAGGCCGGGGAGCGGCGGATCGTCTTCCTCGACACGCCGGGGCACGAGGCCTTCACCATGATGCGCGCCCGCGGCGCCAAGGTCACCGACATCGTGGTGTTGGTGGTCGCCGCGGACGACAGCGTCATGCCGCAGACGGTGGAGGCGATCAACCACGCCAAGGCGGCCGGCGTGCCGATCGTGGTGGCGATCAACAAGATCGACAAGACCAACGCCAACCTCGACCGCGTGCGCAAGGAGCTGGCGGACCAGGGCCTGATGGTCGAGGACTGGGGCGGCGAGACCGTCTCGGTGGCGCTCTCGGCCCTCAAGGGCGAAGGCGTCGAGGCGCTGCTCGAGATGATCCTGCTCACCGCCGACCTGCTCGAGCTCAAGGCGTCGCCGGCGCTGCCGGCCTACGGCGCGGTGCTCGAGGCGCGCAAGGAAGTCGGCCGCGGCATCATCGCGACCGTGCTGGTGCAGAACGGCACGCTGCGCACCGGAGACGTCTTCGTGGCCGGCTCCACCTGGGGCCGGGTGCGGATGATGACCGACGACCGCGCCCAGCGCCTCGAGGAGGCGGGGCCGGCGACGCCCGTAGAGGTGACCGGGTTCACCGAGGTGCCGGGCGCCGGCGACCTCTTCCAGGTCATGGAAGACGAGTCGAAGGCGCGCTCGATCGCCGAGCACCGGAGCGACGAGGAGCGCCAGCGCGAGCTGCGGCCGGTGCCCGGCCGCATGTCGCTCGAGCAGCTCCTCTCCCAGCGCGAGCAGGGCGAGGCCAAGGAGCTGGCGATCATCATCAAGGCCGACGTCGACGGCTCGGTGGAGGTGCTGCGCGAGACCCTGACGAAGCTCTCCACCGACAAGGTCCGCGTCAAGGTCATCCACTCCGGCGTCGGCGCGATCAGCACCAACGACGTGATCCTGGCCTCGGCTTCGGAGGCCGTCATCGTGGGCTTCAACGTGCGGCCGGAGCGCAACGCCGCGGCCCTGGCCGAGAAGGAAGAGGTCGACGTGCGCCTGCACACCGTGATCTACGAGCTCAGCGACGAGCTCAAGCGGGCGATGACGGGGCTGCTCGAGCCGACCTTCCGCGAGGTGCGCACGGGCACCGCGGAGATCCGCGACGCCTTCAGGATCCCCAAGATCGGGGTGATCGCGGGCGCCCACGTCGTCGAGGGGCACATCCCGCGCGGCGCCAGCGCGCGCCTGCTGCGCGACAACGTCGTGGTCTGGGAAGGCCGGATCGCTTCGCTCAAACGCTTCAAGGAGGACGTGTCGGAAGTGCGCAGCGGCTTCGACTGCGGCATCGGCCTGGAGCGCTTCCAGGACGTCAAGCCCGGCGATTCGCTCGAGGCCTTCACCCGCGAGGAGGTGGCCCCGACGCTGTGACGGGGGGGCCGAGAAAGGTTGGAATCGAGACGTGGTGGTGGGGGTTTCCGTTTTCGAGCTCCAGGTGCCCGCCGCGCGGGGTCTCAAGGAGAAGCGCAAGGTGGTCAAGTCGCTGATCGACCGCATCCACCGGCGCTTCCGGGTCTCGATCGCCGAGACCGACCTGCACGATCTCCATCAACGCGCGGAGATCTCGATCGCCGCCGTGGCGCTCGACGAATATGAAGGACGACGCCTCATGGACGCGATCCGCGGCCTCATCGAGGCCGAGCCGGACGCCGTGCTCACCTTCTGGGAGCCGCAGCTCATGGAAGGAATCGGATGAAGGGACGCAACGCCCGGGTCGAGGACCTGCTCCGCGGCGAGCTCGCCCGGATCCTGCAACGGGAGATCAAGGATCCGCGTCTCGGCCTGGCGACGGTCTCGTACCTGAGGGTGAGCGCCGACCTCGCCCATGCCGAGGTCGGGGTCTCCGTCCTCGGCACCGACGAGGAGCGGGCCGCCGGCGTCGACACCCTCGAGCGCGCCCGCGGCTTCATCCGCACCCGGCTGGCGCAGAGCGTGCGACTGCGCCGGATCCCGGCCCTCGTCTTCAAGCTCGACCGCGGCGCCGAGCACAGCCAGCGGATCAGCGATATCCTGGAGACACTCCATGACGACACCCAAGGTACCTGAGGCGCTCGACACCGCCGTGCGGCGGGGGCATCGCTTCCTGCTGACCAGCCACGTCAATCCCGACGGCGACGCCATCGGCTCGGCGATCGGGCTCTCGCGCGTCCTGCGCCGCCTGGGCAAGGGGGCGACGATCTGGAACCACGACGCCACGCCGCGCATCTACCAGTCCATCCCCGGCAGCCGGCTCATCCACGTGGGCGCCACGCCGCCGGGCGGCTTCCCCGAGCTCTTCGACGCCGCGATCGTGCTGGAATGCCCGAGCCCGGAGCGTACCGGCCTGGCCGACAGGCTGGGCCAGATCACGGTGATCAACATCGACCACCACCTCGGCAACGAGCACTACGGCGCCGTCAACTGGGTGGAGACGGCGGCGCCGGCGGTGGGGGAGATGGTCTTCCGGCTCTCGCGGGCGCTCAACGTGGAGCTCGACCGCGACGCCGCCAACGCCCTCTACCTGACCCTGGTGACCGACACCGGCGGCTTCCGCTTCTCCAACACCACCCCCGAGACCTTCGAGGCGGCGGCGGCGCTGGTGCGCGCCGGAGCCTCGCCCGAGACCGTCTCGGCGTGGATTTACGAGTCGAACCCGGCGGCGGTGATGCGGCTCCTGGGCGAGCTGCTGGCAACGCTCGAGCTCCATGACGAGGGCCGCGTCGCCACCGTGCGGATCACCCGCGAGATGATGGAGCGCGCCGGCGCCGAGCCGGGCGACTCGGAGGGCCTGATCGACTATCCACGTTCCATCGCCGGGGTCCGCGCGGTGGCGCTCTTTCGCGAGCTCGACGGCGGCGAGCACAAGGTCTCGCTGCGCAGCCGCGGCGGCGTCAACGTCGAGAGGATCGCGCGCCAGCACGGCGGCGGCGGCCACCACAACGCCGCCGGCTTCTCCAGCTCGGCGCAGAAGGACCGCGAGCAGCTCACGGCCGAGACCATCCGGGCCCTCGCCGCCGCGATCGCCGAGGCGCCCGAGCAAGCCGCGGCGCCCGAAGACGGTGAGACCGAGAGCTGAAACGAGATGCAGCAACACGGACTCCTCCTCGTCGACAAGCCCCCGGGCTGCACCTCCCACGACGTCGTGGTGACGGCGCGCAAGATCCTGCGCCAGAAGAAGATCGGCCATTGCGGCACGCTCGATCCCGACGCCACCGGCCTGCTGCTGCTGACCGTCGGCCGGGCCACCCGCCTGACCCGGTTCCTGATCCGCGCCCCCAAGGTCTACGAGGGGACCGCGCGACTGGGCCTGGCGACCGACACTTACGACCTTTCGGGCGAGGTCACCGCCACCGGGTCGGCCGGCGGCGTGACGGCGGCGGCCGTCGACCTGGCGATGGAGAGCTTCGTCGGCAGCTACCTCCAGACGCCGCCGCCCTACTGCGCCAAGAAGGTGGGGGGCGTGAAGTTCTACGAGATGGCGCGGCGGGGCGAGAAGGTGCCCGAGACCAAGAAAGAGGTCACCGTGTACGAGTATCGGCGCACCGGCGAGCTGGTGCCGGCCGGCGGCGGCGAGGAGCGCGACCTGCCCTTCCGGCTCGGCTGCTCGTCGGGGACCTACGCCCGCAGTCTCGTCCACGAGCTCGGCGAGAAGCTGGGGTGCGGCGGCGCCCTGGCCGCCCTGTGCCGCACCCAAGTGGGCCCGTTTCGACTCGCCGACGCCGTCTCGCCGGCGGCGCTCGCCGAGCGCCTCGCGGCCGCCGGCGCCGAGCGCGAGGCCGGCGACGCCGAGCTCGGGACGGCCTGGGTGCCGTTCGACGACATCCAGCTCCCCTTCGGCGAGATCGCCCTCGACTCCCAGCAGGAGCGCCGGATCCTGAACGGCCAGACGGTGCTGATCCGCGACCTCGAGAGCCGCGAGGGCGACTGGCTCAAAGTCACCAACCAGCGGCGGCAGTTCATCGCCGTCGGCGCCGTGATCGAGCGGATCGGCAGCGGCGGCGTCGGCGTCGTGCAGCCGAAAGTGGTTTTCCATTGATCGCGACGCTCTTCCATCGATCGAGAACGTGAACACGAAACCCAGAAGGAGCTTGACCTTGGCTCAATTAGCAGAAGTCAGATCCGTGATCATCGAGCAGTACCGGGTCCACGACGGGGACACCGGCTCGCCCGAAGTCCAGGTGGCGCTCTTGACCGGGCGCATCAACGAGCTCACCGAGCATTTCAAGATCCACGCCAAGGACCACCACGGCCGGCGCGGGCTCTTGAAGCTCGTCGGCCGCCGCCGGCGGCTCCTCGCCTACTTGAAGCGCAAGGACCTGCAACGCTACCGCTCGCTCATCGAGCGCCTCGGTCTGCGCAAGTAATGACGTCACCTTCAGCAAGGAACCCCATGAAGATCAAGAGAGAAGTAGCGATCGGCGGCGGCTTCAGCCTGGAGTCGGGCGAGATGGCCAGGCAGGCCAACGGCGCCTGCGTGGTCCGAGCGGGCGGCACCGTCGTCCTGACCACCGCCTGCGTCGCCGGGGACTTCACGGCTCCCCGCCCTTTCCTTCCCCTCACCGTCGAGTACCGGGAGGCCAGCGCCGCCGCCGGCCGCATTCCCGGCGGCTTCTTCAAGCGTGAAGGGCGGCCGAGCGAGAAAGAGATCATCTCGTGCCGTATCACCGACCGGCCCCTGCGGCCCCTCTTCCCCAAGGGCTACACCGCCGAGACCCAGGTCATCTCCATGGTGCTCTCCGCCGACGGCGAGAACGATCCCGACGTGCTGGCGATCAACGGCGCCTCGGCGGCCCTGGTGCTCTCGGAGATCCCCTTCTACCACCCCGTCGGCGCGGTGCGGGTGGGCCTCATTGACGGCGACCTGGTCTTCAACCCGACCTCGGGCGAGCGCGACGTGTCCGAGCTCGACCTGATCGTGGTCGGCACCGAGGAGGCGATCGTGATGGTCGAGGCCGGCGCCAACCAGCTCGCGGAGCCGGTCGTCCTCGACGCCGTCTTCCGCGCCCACCAGGAGCTCCAGAAGTCCATCCGCGCCCAGCACGAGCTCTTCCGCGAGACCGGTCTCGCCAAGCCGGTCTGGGAGGAGCCCGAGGCCTACTCGGAGGAGCTCTTCCGCGAGGTCTCCGGCGCCCTGCGCTCCGGGCTCAGGAGCGCGCTCTTCACCAAGGAGAAGGGGGCGCGCCGGCAGGCGGTCGCCGCGGTCGTCGACGGTTACCTCGCCGGCCTCGGCGGCGGCGACATCGCCGAGGAAGACCCCGACAAGCTCGCGCAGATCAGGAAGGTCCTGGGCGTGCTCGAAGAGGAGATCCTAGCCGAGGCAGTGCTCGGCGACGGCCGCCGATTCGACGACCGCGCCCTCGACGAGATCCGTCCGATCTCGATCGAGACCGGCGTGCTGCCGCGCACCCACGGCTCGGCCCTCTTCACCCGCGGCGAGACCCAGGCCCTGGTCAGCGCCACCCTCGGCACCCGCCGCGACGCCCAGATCATCGAGGAGTACGAGGGCGAGACGCTCCAGAAGTTCCTCCTGCACTACAACTTCCCGCCGTTCTCGGTGGGCGAGGTGAAGTTCCTGCGCGGCCCCGGCCGGCGCGAGATCGGGCACGGCGTGCTGGCCCGCCGCGCGCTGATGCCGGTGCTGCCGCACGAGGACGACTTCCCCTACACCATCCGCCTGGTCTCGGACATCCTGGAGTCCAACGGCTCCTCGTCGATGGCCTCCGTCTGCGGCGGCTCGCTGGCGCTCTTCGACGTCGGCGTGCCGATGCTCAGCGCGGTCGCCGGCGTGGCCATGGGGCTGATCAAGCGCGGCGAGCGCTTCGCGGTGCTCTCCGACATCGCCGGCCAGGAAGACCACCACGGCGACATGGACTTCAAGGTCGCCGGCACCCGCGAGGGCATCACCGCGCTGCAGATGGACATCAAGATCACCGGCGTCAGCCGCGAGATCATGGCCCAGGCCCTCGAGCAGGCCCGCCGCGGGCGGCTCGAGATCCTCGACAAGATGGACGCGGCGTTGGCGCAGCCGCGGCCGGAGATCTCCCTGCTCGCTCCCCGGCTCTTCACCATGCAGGTCTCGCGCGACAAGATCCGCGAGATCATCGGCCCGGGAGGCAAGACCATCCGTTCGATCCAGGAGGAGACCGGCTGCGAGGTGGAGATCGAGCCCGACGGCAAGATCATCATCGCCTCGCCCGACGGCACCGCCGCGAGGCGCGCCATGGAGATCATCGAGAAGCTCACCGAGGTGCCCGAGGTCGGCAAGGTGTACCAGGGCGTGGTGACGCGCATCGAGAGCTTCGGCGCCTTCGTGGAGATTCTGCCCGGCACCGAAGGGCTGCTCCACGTCAGCGAGCTGGCGCCGTTCCGGGTGCGCGAGGTCTCCGACATCCTGCGCGAGGGGGACCAGGTCGAGGTCAAGGCCCTCGAGGTCGATCCCGACGGCCGGCGCATCCGGCTCTCGCGCAAGGCCGTCGTCCTCGACGACCCGAGCTACGACCCGGCGACCGACCCCTTCGCGGCGGCCGCGGAAAGCTCCGAAGGCAGGCCGGACCGCGGCGAGAGGGGCCCCGGCGAGCGCGGAGGCGACCGTGGCGAGCGTGGGGGCGAGCGTGGCGGACGCGGCGGGCGCGGCCCGGGCGGACGCCCCCCGGCCGGCCGCGGCGGGCGCGGCGGCGGCGGCGGCGGACGCGGCCGGGGACGCCCGCCGGGCCGTGACCGTTAGAGCGCGGCGGCGCCCCGCGGGCCGCCGATTTGGCTCCCGGGCCTTTCGAGGATAGACTCTTCGACTCGCTTCGGGACCTGCGAGGCTGATGAAAGACTTCATCCTGGTGGTCGACGACGAGGTGGCGGTTCGCGAGCTGCTGGTCTCTCAGCTCGCCTTCCTGGGCTTCGAGGCTCGCCAGACCGCCGACGGCGAATACTCGCTGGAGATCGCCAGGAGCGATCATCCGCCCGCCCTGGTGCTCCTCGACATCGAGATGCCGGGGCTCTCCGGCGTCGACCTCCTGCGCCGGCTCAAGAAGATCAGCGAGGACATCCAGGTGGTGATGGTGTCGGGGCTGCGCGACCTCGGCACGGTGCGCGAGTGCCTGCGCGAAGGCGCCTACGACTACCTCGCCAAGCCCTTCGAGCTCGAGGACCTGCACAACACGGCCGAACGGGCGATCGAGCGGCGCCAGCTCATCCGCCAGAACCGCGATTACAAGGAGCACCTGGAGCGCAAGGTGCTCGAGAAGACGGAGGAGATCCGCCGCACCCGCGACCTGGCGCTGATGACCCTGGCCAAGCTGGCGGAGTCGCGCGACAGCGAGACCGGCCTGCACCTCGAGCGGATCGCCGAGTACAGCCGCATCCTCGCCCGGGCGCTGCGCCAGGGCGAGCGGCACCCCGAGGTCGACGACGAGTTCGTCGACTGGGTCGTCAAGTCGGCCCCCCTCCACGACATCGGCAAGGTCGGCATCGCCGACGCGATCCTGCGCAAGGCCGGCCCCCTGACCGTGGAAGAGAGCGAGACCATGCGCCGCCACACGACGATCGGCGGCGACACGCTGCGCTCGGTGCTCGAGCAGTTCAGCGGCACCAGCTTCCTCACCATGGCGATGGAGATCGCCTACTACCACCACGAGCGTTGGGACGGGGGCGGCTACCCCTTCGGCCTGGTGGGCGAGGAGATCCCGCTGGCGGCGCGCATCGTCTCGATCGCCGACGCCTACGACGCGATCACCAGCCGGCGTCCCTACAAGGAGCCGCTCTCCCACGAGGTGGCGGTCGAGCGCATCCGCGTCGACAGCGGCAAGCACTTCGACCCGCGCCTGGTCGAGGCGTTCCTGGGCAGCGAAGGGGAATTCGCCGTCGTCCACCGCCGCCTGCAAGGGGATCAGCGGCACGCCGCCGAGCCCGCATCCGCGGCGGCCGCTCCGGCCCGCGGGAGCCATGCCTGAGACCGCGGTGGCGGGGACCGTAGCCCGTGGCGAGCTCGTGGCCTATCTCGACGCGCTGCTCGAGGCGGCGAAGGGCGAGGACTACTGCCCCAACGGCCTGCAGGTCGAGGGGCGGGCGAGGATCCGGCGCCTGGTGACCGGCGTGTCGGCCTGCCGCGAGCTTTTCGCGGCGGCGCGCGAGCGAGCGGCGGACGCGGTCCTCGTCCACCACGGCATCTTCTGGAAGGGGTCCTCGCCGGTGCTGACCGGCATCCACTACGCCCGGGTTCGCGAGCTGGTGCTCGGCGAGATCAACCTGCTCGCCTACCACCTGCCCCTCGACCGTCACCCCGAGCTCGGCAACAACGCCCTGGCGGCGCGCGCCTTCGGCCTCGTCGACCTCGAGCCCTGCGCCTACCACGGCGGCGAGCCCACCGGCTTTAGCGGCCGTTTCGCCGCGCCGATCCCGGCGGCCGAGCTGCTGCGGCGCACCCGGGAGGTCTACGGCCGCGAGCCCCTCGCCTTCCCCTGCGGTCCGGACCCGGTGCGCACCCTCGCCGTGGTCAGCGGCGCGGCCCAGCGCGAGCTCCACGGCGCGATCGCCGCCGGCCTCGACGCCTTCCTCACCGGCGAGGTCAGCGAGTGGGTGATGAACGTGGCGCGGGAAGCCGGCATCCACTACCTGGCCGCGGGCCACTACGCCACCGAGCGCCTCGGCGTGCGCGCCCTCGGCGAGCACCTGGCCGGGCGCTTCGGAATCGAGGTCGAGTTCATCGACGTCGAGAACCCGGTCTGAGCAGGGCGCCGGCCGCCGCCGGATAGAGCTCCGTGAGCGCCGCCCGGGCCGCCCGCTCGAGCCACGCGCGGACGCTCTCGATCGCCGGGCTGAGGTCGCCCTGGCGCACGTCGGGCGGACGCGCCTGGGCCTGGCGCGCCAGGCTCTTCCAGGTCTCCCGCCAGCCTTCGGCGTCGGCCGCCAGGGCCGCGGTCACCGCCGCGCGCCAGCGCCGCGGCTCGTCCTCGGCCTGGAACTCGCCGCGGCCGCGGCCGAAGTGGGCGATCGCCAGGTAGCGCAGCAGGGTGCGTTCCGCGAGCCCGTCGAGGAACGCCGGCGACCAGCTCACCGCCGGCCGGTTGCCGGCGGTGACGAGTTGGTACCCGCGCGCCAGACCGGCGCCGCCCAGGGCGCCGAGGATGGCGCCGGCGAGCATCCCTCCCCCGAAAGTCAGGCCGCCCGCCATGACGTCGGCCGCCAGACCGCCGAGGGCGCCGCTGAGCACCCCGCCCAACAGCGCGCCCTTCTCCGGGCCGATGCGCTCCTCGCCCTGGACGACGAAGGCGTCGATACGGCGCTCGATGGCGTCGGCGGCCTTCCCTTCGAGGTCGTGGGCGGCGAGCAGCGTCCGCGTCAGCTCGCCCGTCCACGATTCGAGCCGCTCGCCCAGGGCGGCGAAGGCGCGGCGCTTCTCGGCGCGGCTCGGCTTGCGGCTCGGCAGCCCCTCGCGGTCGCTCGCCGCCCGCGCCAGGTAGGCCGCCATCGCCGCCAGCGAGTGCTCGAAGACCCGCAGGTTGCGCTCGCTCCAGGCGCGCCGCAGCTCCTCCATGAGCGGCCGGTCAGCCGCGGGGACGAGCGGCGCGATGCGGTCGAAGAGCTCGCTCTCGTGGACCCAGCAGCGGCTGAACGCGTCCAGCGCCACGACGTCGCGGACCACGCTGAAGCGCTCCAGGTGGCGCCGCCACACGTCCATGCGCAGGCGCATGAGGTCGCTCTCGGCGGCGAGCTCGCCGGTCTGGTTGAGGACGATCACCACCGGCTTGCCGAGCCATTCCAGGAGCTCGAGCTCGGGCGTCACGTAGCCGGCGTCCTCGGGCTCCTCGGCGGCGTTGACCAGGTAGAGGACGACGTCGGCCTCGTCGCGGATGTTGAGCGCCGCCTGCTGCGAGCACCAGAACGGCCGGTCGGCGATGCGGTCCCAGACCTGCTGGAAGAACCACACGATGGGCTGGCCGGAGCGCCTGAGGCGCGCCAAGAGCCGCGCCGAGTCGCCGAAGCCGGGCGTGTCCCAGAGCTCGAGCTCGCCGCCTTCGGTCTCGATCAGCGTGTGCTTCTCCGCCACCTCCGTGACGTGGGCCTGGTCGAGCACCTCGCCGACGTCGCGGCGCAGCAGCGTGCGCGCCAGCGTCGTCTTGCCGACGTTGGTGTGCGAGACGAGGCTGAGGCTGACCTTCATGACGCTGTCCTCCGCGATGGGTGCCGGGCGGGCCGCGAGCGCCGCGATCTTCTCAGGTGAACATAGCTCAGACCGCGCCGCCCTGGCACCCGCGATCTCCGAGGTCCGGTTGACGGACGAGCAGATCCCAGTTAGCCTCTGCCTTGCAGGAGGTCACTCCTCGGTGAAGACGGAACCCATCGCACCCGCCCCCCCTTGGGCGGAAATCACTCAGCGTCTCGTTGCCGAGCTGGAGCCGGACCGCATCATCCTCTTCGGATCCCACGCCTGGGGTGACCCGGACGAAGACAGCGATCTGGACCTGCTGGTCATCGTGCCGCACAGTGAACAGCCGCCGACCCAGCGCGCCGTGCGTGCGCACCGCTGCTTGCGAGATATTCCCTTCCCTCTCGACGTGCTGGTGAAGACGCGTGCCGAGGTCGAGCGCGGCAGCCGAGTGCCCGCGTCGCTGATCAGTGAGATCCTGGAGCGTGGGAAAGTCCTTTATGGATGAGCTCAAGCGCCAGCTCGTCCAAGGTTGGCTGATCAAAGCGCAGCATGATCTCGCGACCGCAAGAAAGCTGGCGACGACCCCCCGATCCGTACCTCGATACTGCCAAGGGGACTACGCGCCAGAAGCCGCCGGTCACCGCCTCGCCGGCGGTCACGGGATCCAAACCCCAAGGGGGTTTCATCCCGAAGCCCAGGGTAAGCGCGAAGCGCGCCACCCTGGGTTGACGATCCGAAGGATTCAAAGGGTTGACGATCCGAAGGATTCAAACGGGTGCAAACGCTCTCAATGCAAGCCCTTGGTCTACGTAACTCGTTGACATAAGGACTGTTACGGTACGATCTCCTGATTCTCAGGACGCATCGAGGGGGTTTGGGCCGGAGATATCCTGGGCTAC